>Ga0209023_10004317_pt1 | contig 16267 bp, 15 predicted proteins | sample LakOneMetagenome_FD_187468 | JGI IMG/M metagenome (GOLD analysis project Ga0209023, IMG submission 187468) | Freshwater and sediment microbial communities from Lake Erie, Canada (SPAdes) (version 2) | ecosystem: Environmental > Aquatic > Freshwater > Lentic | place: Lake Erie, Canada... | reverse complement strand
CCGGGCCTTCGCTACGTGTGCCCCTGGAGGGATTCGAACCCCCAACCGTTTCCTTAGGACGGAACTGCTCTTCCGTTGAGCTACAGAGGCTGGCTCGACAAGTTTACCCGCTTGAGACACGGGGTCCCTCACCCGCCACCCGCGGCTCCGCCGGAGCCTGAAGGGCTATGCGGCCGCAGGTGCGGTGAGGTATTCGTCCCACTGCTCAAGCGGATGATCCACGCCGCGCACAACCCAGGTCACCCCCTGTGGCATCCGGGGCAGGAAACGCAGGCTCCAACCCATCTCTGCCGGAGTGTGGTCGCTCTTGGAGTTATTGCAGGCGAGGCAGCAGGCCGCCAGGTTGTCCCAGGTATCCCGACCGCCGCGCGATCGCGGCAGGATGTGGTCGATCGTGGCGGCAGATTTTCCGCAGTAGCAGCAGCGATGATTGTCGCGGCGGAGCACCCCCCGCCGACTGACCGGCACGATCCTTCCGCGGGGAAGGCGCACGTAGCGCGTGAGCAGAATGACGCTCGGGCGATCCCATGACCCCGAGGCGGCGAAGACCGGATGCGCCGGATCGGACTGCACGATCGTCGCTTTCCGGTTCATCACCAGAATCAGTGCTCGTTTGTAGCTCACCACGGCGAGGGGCTCGTACCCCGCGTTGAGGACCAGTGTTCGCATGCGCTCCCTTTCGAAGGAGACTGGACGGCTTCCAGCCATTCGAACTGCTTTTCTGACGTAAGCAGGTGGGAACGAGTCATCACACAAAAAAGGACGCTGTCACGAATGACAACGCCCATCAGGCCACGACGTGGCTCGTTACTGTCTGACAACTATGACGACTCACAGAAAAGACGCACCCATCCATGGTGTGGATCGTGCGTATCTCTTGCATCGGCTCTCCTCAACCCGCAAACAACTGAAATATTAGGTTAACCCACGAGTGGCGTCCCGCGATAGACGGGACGCCACTGTGTTACACAATGTTCATGAGACGATCAGGTTAGATTCCGATCCGTACGATGTAGTAGTCGCTGGTCCAGATGGGCTGAATACGCACGTTCTGTCCGGTGTACGGCGCGTGCAGGATGTTGCCGTTGCCGGCGTAGAAGCCGTCGTGGCCGGGCATGATCACGAGGTCGCCGGGAACGGCATCCTCAATTGAAATGCGCGTGCCCATGGCACCCTGACCCGTGGACGAGTGCGGCATGCTCACGCCGAACTGCGCGTAGACGTACATGATGAATCCGGAGCAGTCGAAGCCGGCCGGAGTGGCCCCGCCGTACACGTAGGGAACGCCCTGATACTCGGCGGCCTTGTTGAACACGGCCTGCAAGTCGAATGCCGGATGGCTCGGATTGGCGAGGTAGTCGGCGGCCGACGGGCCGGTGTACGCACTGGCGTAACTCGTGCGCTGGGAGGCAACTGCAACCCGGCGGGTCTCGGCAGCTGCGGCGGCCGCCGCGGCCTGAATCTCTTCGGGCGTCGTGGCGGTGAAACCCTCGCGGGCCACACTCACCGTGGCGGCCTGTGCGTCAACCTCAACGGCCTGCGCTCCGGCTTTGGTGGCCTGGGTCGACGCGGTCGACTCGAAGGTGGCGTCGGTGGATCCTGGCGCGAACGCGTAGGCGGGGAGGGCCATGGTGGCCACGAGGCCGGTGGCAAGGGTCATTATGACGATGTTGCTGATACCGGATCGGCGCGCGCGCTTCGGGGCGGCACGACGTGCGGCATGGCGACTGACCGACGTTTCCACTTTTTCAAGTGAACCGGGTGTCGACGTCGTCCCACGACGGGACCTTCGTATTCCTAATGCGGCCAAAGTTATCCTCCGACGCCTCGACAACACTAGGTAGTTGCCCCGTCCACTTCGCTAGTCGCGGGTGTGTACCGCAGTAAGAGACGGGAGAGCTGGCGTCTTACTGAGGGTCCTTCGACCGTTTCTGGCCTGTGGGACATCCCCGAGGCTACGTGACAGCGGTCGGTTTGTCACTCTCAGCCGCAATTTTCTAACGAATTGATAACGGGGAACGGCCGGTGGAGGGAAAGCTGAGAGCGCCCGGCTTCGGGCATCCGCTCAGCTGAGCGCACGAAAAACCCCGCAATTACGCGGATGCCGCCGGGGTCGTTACGAAGATATGGCCGGCAACCTCATTGGCAAGTTCCAGTCCGCCGCCAAAACCTTCGACCTTTACCAGAACGTACGACCCGGCGGCCGAAAACGTACCGGTTGCTCCCGGCAGCACGCCCGACTGCTTGAGCTGGAGCAACAACTCGGGATCAAACTGCACGGGCTCGCCGAGACGGCGGATGACGGCGGTCACCGGCTCGGGCGAGCCAGCCACCAGCGACAGGAGGTTGGTGACCCCGGCCATAAAGGCCACGGCCGGCGAATCTCCGAACTCATCAAGCCCCGGAATCGGATTGCCGTAAGGAGACTCCGTGGGGTGCCCGAGGATCTCCAGAATCTTCCGCTCGACCTGCTCGCTCATCACGTGCTCCCAGCGACAGGCTTCGTCATGCACGAATTCCCATTCCAGGCCGATCACGTCGCTGAGCAGTCGCTCGGCAAGGCGATGCTTGCGCATCACGTGCACGGCCTTGATCCGGCCCTCCGCGGTGAGTTCGAGGTGACGGTCGCCGGAAACCACGACGAGTCCGTCGCGTTCCATGCGCGCCACGGTCTGCGACACGGTGGGCCCGGAGTGGCCGAGGCGTTCGGAGATGCGAGCGCGGAGGGGAACGATTTGCTCCTCCTCCAAATCGAGGATGGTGCGGAGGTACATCTCGGTGGTGTCGATCAGATCAGTCATCCGCAGCCTTTCTGTCGACCGCTGCACGGCCGGTCGTCGATGTAACCAGCCTACCCGGCGCCACGAGGGCAACTAGAATCGCGTTATGCCGGACCTGATGATTCCCACCGAACTGCTGCCCCTCGACGGACGATTCGGCTGCGGCCCATCGAAAATCCGCCGCGAACAACTCGATCATCTGATCGGATTTGCGACCGGAATTCTGGGCACAAGCCACCGCCAGCCGCCCGTGAAGGAACTCGTCGGTCGTGTGCGCACCGGACTGGCTGAGCTTTTCGACATCCCCGCAGGCTACGAAGTCATTCTCGGCAACGGCGGATCCACCGCGTTCTGGGATGCCGCGGTGTTCTCGCTCATTGAGAAGCGCAGCCAGCACCTCGTGTTCGGTGAGTTCGGTGGAAAGTTCGCCAAGGCCGCCGCCGCCCCGTTCCTGACGGCACCCGACGTGGTGAATGCCCCCACCGGTTCCCGCAGCGAGTTCGTGCCCCGCGAGGGCATCGACGTGTACGCATGGCCGCAGAACGAGACTTCCACCGGCGTGATGGCCCCGGTTACCCGGGTGGTGGGCGACGAGGGTGCTCTCACCGTGATCGACGCCACCAGCGCCGCGGCCGGCATCGACTTCGCCGCCGATCAGGCGGATGTCTACTACTTCGCCCCGCAGAAGAACCTGGCCTCCGACGGTGGCCTGTGGCTTGCCCTGTTCTCCCCCGCCGCGATCGAGCGCGTCGAGCGCATTCACGCGAGCGGGCGCTACATCCCCGAATTCCTGAGCCTGAAGAACGCGATCGACAACTCACGGCTCAACCAGACACTGAACACCCCGGCGCTCACCACGCTCTTGCTGCTGGAGAGCCAGATCGACTGGATCAACGCCAGCGGCGGGTTGAGCTGGGCGTCCGCACGCACGCAGGAATCCTCATCCGTTCTCTACGACTGGGCCGAGAGCGTGGACTACGCCACGCCGTTCGTGACCGACCCGCACCACCGCTCGCAGGTTGTCGCCACGATCGACTTCGTCGATTCGGTGGATGCCTCCGCGATCAGCAAGATCCTTCGCGCCAACGGGATCCTCGACACCGAGCCCTACCGCAAGCTCGGCCGCAACCAGCTGCGCGTTGCCACCTTCACCGCGATCGACCCGAACGACGTGCGCAGGCTCGTGCAGTCCATCGAGCACGTCGTGGGCCACCTCGGCAACTGAGTTCCACAAACGAGCACACACGGAAGAGGGTTGGCATGCGGCTGTGGTTGAAGGACAGTGAACGTCGGCCTGACCCGTTGCCCGCACGAGCGGATGCCCGCAAGGCCTACCTTGCGGGCACGGTGCTGTGGATGTTGGCGCTCGTGGGCACACTCGTGCTCAATGACCGGATCACTGCCGCTGGCCTGGGCTGGTGGGTGTGGTGCTCCGTGATCGGGGTGGGGCTGGGACTACTCGGCCTGCTCTGGGTGCAGGTACGGCGCCGCTGACGCCTCGTCGAAGTCCATGCCGTCGAGGTGGTCGTCAGACCGGTCGCTGAAGGCGTCATCGGGATCGTCGTCGAATGCCTCGTCGTCGTCGGATTCCTCGTCGGAATCGTCAACGCCCGACTCGTCGTCGTCGTCTTCGTCTTCGTCGTCCTCGTCGTCGTCGTCGTCATCCGCCGCATCGTCGGTTTCCCCATCGGCGAGCCGGTCCGACCACGGTACCCAATCGGGTGCGGTCAGGGCGTAATCACCCGGCATCAGCTCGGTCTCAAGAACCGTGGGTTCCGCATTCTCATCGGTGCGCGCCAGAGTGACCGTCCAGTGCCAGCCCGGATACCCGCTGAGCATGCAGTCGAAGTGCAGCGAGACCACGCGTTCACCGTCCACGACGTGCCCGATCAGCTCACCGATGGACTCGGCTGACGTGATCTCCTGCAGGGCGGTACGAGCCAAGTCGACGGCGCCGAGAACGACGCTGTCAGCAACGAGCACGGTCGGCGAGGCAGTGTGGTTCTCGCCGTTGTCGTCGCTCCGGGACTCGCCGCCCGCGGGTGCACCGAATGAAAATTCCTCGGACTGGGGGGCGTCGTCGGGGTCAGGCATCCAGTTCTTCTGCAACTTTCCGCAGCATGGCTGCAATTTTGTGGCTGTGCGAGCTCTCCGGGTAGCGCCCTCGACGCAAATTGGCGCCGATCCCGTCAAGCAGTTTCACCAGGTCTTCGACAATGATCGCCATGTCGTCGGCCGGCTTTCGGTTGAGTCTGCTCATGCTCGGGGGCGCCTCGATCACGCGCACGGACAGCGCCTGTGCGCCGCGCTTGCCATCGGCGATTCCGAACTCAAGCTTGGCGCCCGCCTTGACCGTGACTCCGGCGGGCAGCGCAGAAGCGTGGAGAAAGACTTCGTGGCCGTCATCAGAGGTGATGAAGCCGAAACCCTTTTCCTCGTCGTAGAACTTGACCTTGCCGGTGGGCATCATGACCTCGCTGTGGTTGTGGGCGTCGCATGCGCGCAAAGTGCGCCACGTGCGCGTCCAGCATATTCCGATATTCCGGTCGAGGACCTCGCGCCCCGTATCCTTGAACTGTGACCAATCAAAACCCACCCTCCACCGGCCGGCTCGAGCGCATCCTTGCCTACATGGTGGCGAGTGTCGTGGGGTTGTCGATCCTGTCATTCATCGTGCTGATCGCCGGAACGGCAGCCGGCGCCGGAGCCAACGACGGGTTCAGCCGGGGTCTCTGGCCCACGATCATCACCCTTCCGCTTTTCGGACTGCCCCTCGGGTTTTTGCTGACCATCGGCCTCATCGTGTTCGTCGCCATCCGTCGCGGGCGCGAATCCAAAGCAAACCCGAAGTAACCGGATGTTGTCACTCGCCACACGCCTCCGCTCCCTGGATGACTCCACCCTGCGCCGCGCCATCGAAACCCGAACGGTCGCGGCCTCGGGGGTGCGGGACTTCTTCGATCTCGCGGATGCCCTGCTCGAGCCGACCGCCATTCAACGCACCCTCACGCACCTCGATCGATCCACCCTCGCAGTTCTGGCCGGCGCCGCCGAACTCACGGCAACCTCACTGGCCGCCGCCGCCCGACGGACCGCCGCCGACCCGGCCGCCGCTGATCGGTCCGCGTCGATCCCCGACCCCACCCTCGCTGAAATCGCAGTGCACCTCACGGCTCTGGGCGGCATGCCGGTGACCGAAGCCCATGTCGCGGCCCGAGCCGCCACCCTCGACGAGCTGCTGCTGTGCCGCCTCACCGACAACCGGGTAAGCACCTATGCCGCCGTGTCAACCCAGTTGGAGGGGTGGCCGGCCCTGGGCATGCCCAGCGCAACGGAACTGGCGGCAGACTCCGCTCCGCCGGCCCTCGCCCCTGCCGACGGCATCGACATTGCGTTCGTGGACCAGCTGGCGGCCGAACGTGCCTTCTCCTGCGCATCCTCGATTGCCGAACTCGTGAGCGAACTCGCCCGCGACCCGGCCCGCGAACTCAGTCGCGGGGGCCTCGGCCTGCCCGACACGAAAAGGCTTGCCCTGGTGATGTCGGTCGAGATCGACGCCGTCGCGGCCCTCGTGGCCATAGCCGCCCGAGCTGGGCTCGTCGCCCATTCCGAGGGTTACTGGGCGGAAACCGAGATCGGCGACGACTGGCTACTGGAGGCGACCCCAGCTCGCTGGGCCGCACTGGCCCGTGCCTGGCATACAGCCCTCCCCGATTCGATCCGCGGAATCCTGCCCCGCGAACCCGGAGTCACCTGGGGGCAGGGCCTGCACGGCTTCGTCGACTGGCTCTACCCGGCTGGTGGGCAGTGGATGAAGCACCAGGTCGCCGACTTCGCCCGCGACGCCGAACTCATCGGTGTGACGGCTCACGAGGCCACGAGCACGGCCGGGGCCCGCCTTCTGGCCGGGGACCCCGGTTCCGCCACCGAGATCATGAACGCGGCGCTGCCCGCGGAGGTGGGCGCGGTCTACCTGCAACACGATCTCTCCATCGTTTCGCCCGGCCCGCTCGCGCCGTCAATCGACGCCCGGCTGCGCGGCCTGGCCGATGTGGAGAGCCGAGAACTGGCGTCAAGCTATCGAATCACCGCCGGGTCCGTGAATCGCGCCCTGGCCGCCGGAGAGAATGCGGAATCGCTCCTGGCGTTCCTCGGCGGCATTTCCCTCACCGGAATCCCGCAGCCCGTGCAGTACCTCATCGAGGAATCAGCCGGCCGATACGGTCGGGTTCGCGTGGGCAGCACACCTCCCGGGTCCCTGCCTGCCCTGAGCTACGTCTCCTCAGACGACTCGGCTCTGCTGGGAACGATTGCGGTCGACCAGACCCTGTCGGCTCTCGGGCTGGAACGTGCCGGCGAGCGAGGCAGTGATCGACTCACCAGTCGATTCGGAACCGACCTGGTCTTCTGGGCGCTCAGCGACGCCCGATACCCGGTGGCGGCCGAAAACTCCGCGGGAGAAATCGTGCACCTGCGCCGACACCAGGTCGCCCGGGTCATCCCGCCCGCCGCCGTCGACCCCGCACAGGCCATCGTGAACACGCTGCGCGCCGGGGACGGCGGCGAAGTCCTGGCGGGAGACGCGTGGCTGGCTCGCCAGCTCGACATGGCCATCCGCTCCAAACAGACCGTGACCGTGAGCATCAGCATGCCCGGCGGCGTGGTCGTCGACTACCTGCTGGAGCCAGCCAGTGTGGGTGGCGGACGTTTCCGGGCTCGGGATCGTCGCGCCGATATCGAGCGAACGCTGCCCATTTCGAGCATCATCAGCATCACGCCGGCACCGTGAGCTGTGCCGCGGCGCTAACCCAACGGGAGTAGGCTTGCTGGCTATGTCTGATGGCCCCCTGATCGTTCAAAGTGACCGCACGGTTTTGCTCGAGGTCGCGCACCCTCTCGCCGAGGATGCGCGGCACGATCTGGCCGTATTCGCCGAACTCGAACGCGCGCCCGAGCACATCCACACCTACCGCATCACTCGGCTCGGTCTCTGGAATGCGCGCGCAGCCGGGCACGGCGCGTCCGACATGCTGGCGACGCTGGAAAAATATTCCAAGTTCGCCATCCCCCAGACCGTGTCGGTGGATATCACCGAAACAGTCGGGCGCTACGGCCGCCTCGTCATCGACCGCGATGCGGACGGTGCCCTCATCCTGAAGAGCACGGACGAAGCCGTGCTGCGAGAAATCTCCGGCGCCAAGCGCATCGCCCCGCTCCTGATCGGCCAGCCGACCCCGGACTCGTTCCTGGTGGAGGCGTGGGCCCGCGGGCAGCTCAAGCAGGAGCTGGTGAAGCTCGGCTGGCCCGCCGAAGACCTCGCCGGCTATACCCCCGGAACTCCGCACGAAATCGCCCTCCGCGAAGACGGCTGGGCGTTGCGCGACTATCAGAACAAGGCCGTGGCAAGTTTCTTCGATGGCGGTTCCGGCGTGGTCGTGCTGCCCTGCGGCGCCGGCAAAACCCTCGTGGGCGCCGGAGCGATGGCCACCGCGAAAACGAACACGCTCATCCTCGTGACCAACACGGTCTCGGCCAGGCAGTGGCGGGACGAGCTGCTCAAGCGCACCACGCTCACCGCTGATGAAATCGGCGAATACTCCGGCCAGGTCAAAGAGGTCAAGCCCGTCACCATCGCCACGTATCAGATTCTCACGGCCAAGCGAAAGGGCGAGTACGCGCACCTCGAGCTTCTTGACGCCATGGACTGGGGCCTCGTGATCTACGACGAAGTTCATCTGCTGCCGGCTCCCGTGTTCAAGCTCACCGCCGAGCTCCAGGCTCGCCGTCGTCTCGGCCTCACCGCCACGCTCGTGCGCGAAGACGGCCGCGAAGGCGATGTTTTCAGTCTGATCGGGCCGAAACGCTTCGACGCTCCGTGGAAGGAGATCGAGGCCCAGGGCTTCATCTCCCCCGCGGCCTGCTTCGAGGTGCGCATCGACCTGCCGCAGTCCGAACGTCTCACCTATGCCGCGGCCGCCGACGACGAGCGCTATCGGCTCGCCGCCACTGCTCCCGCCAAGTTGGGTGTGGTGCAGGCGCTCATCAAGAAGCACGAGGGCGAACGCATCCTGGTGATCGGCCAGTACCTCGACCAGATCGACGAACTCGCCGAGGTGCTGAACGCGCCTCAGCTCACCGGCGCCACCCCGATCGACGAGCGCGAGCGTCTCTACCAGGCCTTCCGAGTGGGCGAAGTGAAGGTTCTCGTGGTGTCGAAGGTCGCGAACTTCTCGGTGGACCTGCCCGAGGCCACGGTGGCCATTCAGGTGTCCGGGTCGTACGGCTCCCGCCAGGAGGAGGCCCAGCGTCTCGGTCGTCTGCTGCGTCCGAAGGAATCGGGGCTGTCAGCCAATTTCTACACGCTCGTGGCTCGCGACACCGTCGACCAGGACTTCGCGCAGAACCGCCAGCGCTTTCTTGCGGAGCAGGGCTACAGCTACACGATCCTCGACTCCCAGAGCCTCGAGGCGTCCGCGCTGGCCTAGCTGGCTACTTCTTCGCTACGGCTTCCAGAGCGGCCGTAGCGAAGAAAAACCATGTCACCCTCAGTGATCGCGTGTTTCAGCGACATCGGCCTGGTGACGGCGGCGCCGTGGGAGATCCGACCGGCGGTGCCGCCCTCCAGCACGGGGCTCAGGCTGAGGCAGAGTTCATCGACGGCGTCCGCTTCCAAGAGCGCCCCGAACAGTGTCGGCCCGCCCTCGCACAGAATCTGAGTGAGGCCACGTTCGGCGAGCGCGATCACCATGAGGCGCGGATCGACCGCTTCCGCACCGCACACGAGCACGTCTGCCACCTCGGCGAGTGCACGTCGTTCGGCGCCCGGAGCCGCATCGTGCGTCACGACAATTGGCCGTGTCCCCGCGTCGGTGAACAGCGGATGAGACGGGTCCAGGTCGAGCCGGGAGGAGACCACCGCGAGTGTGGGCTGGGCGGCGAGTCCCTCTGCCACTCGCCACTGCGCATCCGCTGCCGGCACACGGATGCCGCCGTAGCCCTCGGAGCGCACGGTGCCCGCACCGACAACGATGACGTCACACAGCAGGCGGAGCGTGTCGAACACGAGCTTGTCGACGGCGTTGTTCAGCCCCCCGCTCAGGCCCTCGTGGGTGGCCGCGCCGTCGAGGCTGGCGATGAAATTCATCCGCACGAGCGGCGTGGCTCGATCGGCCACCTGGTAGGCCGCAATGAGCGATTCGCGGGTGAACACGTCAGGCCTGATTGTGGCGCAGGTAAGCGGGCTGTCGAAACCCGAGGATCGCCTCGGTCATGTGCGCGGCGTCCACGGATGCCCGCACGTTGTGCATGCGCACGATGCGAGCACCCTGCAGAATGCTGAACACCATCGCCGCGAGCGAGCCCTCAACCCGCTCGGTGCGCTCCCGGTCGAGGGTCTCGCCCACGAAGTCCTTGTTCGACACCGCCACCAGTGTGGGCAGGCCGAGGGCGGTGATTTCACTGAGGCGGCGCGTGATCTCCAGTGAGTGCTGGGTGTTCTTGTTGAGGTCGTGACCAGGATCGATCACGAGACGCTCCAGCGGCATGCCGTGTTTCACCGCCCGGTCCACCCTGGCCAGCAGAAAGTCGGAGACCTCCCGCACCACGTCTTCGTAACGGGGTGCGGGATAGGCCGTTCGCGGTGCGGCGAGGCTGTGGGTGATCACCAGGGTCGCGTCGCTGTCCGCAACGACTTCGGCCATGGCCGGGTCGTGCACGCCGGTCGTGTCGTTGATCACGTGGGCGCCGGCTTTCAGCGCGGCCCGGGCAACGGCGGGGTGGAAGGTGTCAACGGATATCACCGTTCCAGCCCCGTGCAGCGCCTCGACCACCGGGATCACGCGGTCTATCTCCACCTCGATGGGAACGGGCGGTCCGGGGGCGAACTTGGCGCCGCCGATATCCACCCAGTCCGCGCCGTCCGCGATGGCTTGGCGCGCGGCTGCAACGGATGCCTTGAGCGCGAACGTGGCGCCCTGATCGTAGAAGGAGTCCGGGGTGCGGTTGATGATGGCCATCACCGCCACCTCGCGAGAGAAGTCGAAGACTCGACCGTTCATGAGGCGGCGTGGTTGGCTGAACTCGGGCAGGAAAACCCCGGTTCGCGTCGTGTGCGTCTCCATGCGACTCCTTCACCTGTGCGGCTTGTGTGAGCTGTGTGCCCGGTACAAACGTACCGAGGTGAGGCCGCATACCGTCTACTTTCAGGAAACCTTCAGCTAACGCGCAGAGAATAGCAACATGACTGATGGCCCCCGCATTCTTATTGTTGACGACGAACCGAACATCCGCGACCTGCTGACGACGAGCCTGCGTTTCGCCGGCTTTGCTGTGCGTGCCGTCGGAAACGGCGCCCAGGCGATTTCTGCCGTTCTTGAGGAAGAACCAGACCTCATCATTCTCGACGTCATGCTGCCCGACATGAACGGCTTCGGGGTGACCAAACGCCTCCGCAGCGCCGGGTACACCGCACCGATCCTGTTCCTCACGGCCAAGGACGACACGGAAGACAAGATCACCGGTCTCACCGTTGGTGGCGACGACTACGTCACCAAGCCGTTCAGCCTCGACGAGATCGTGGCACGCATCAAGGCGATCCTGCGTCGCACGATGCATGCCGACGAAGACGCGGTCATCCGCGCCGGCGAGCTGACCATGGACCAGGACACGCACGAGGTTCTGGTGGGTACCGAGCCGATCGAGCTCAGCCCCACCGAGTTCAAGCTGCTGCGCTACCTGATGCTCAATCCGAACCGTGTGCTCTCCAAGGCACAGATCCTTGATCACGTCTGGGAATACGATTTCAACGGCGACGCCGGAATCGTGGAGTCTTACATCTCATACCTGCGCCGCAAGGTCGATGTGCACTCCAGTGAACCGCTTATTCAGACCAAGCGTGGCTTCGGATACATGCTCAAGGCCGCCAAGGCGTAGTCACAGGCAGAATCCATAGACTGGAGCTCTCATGCATCAGTCACTGACAGAACGATGGAACCGTATCTCGCTGCGGTCCAAGATCACTGGCGTTACCGTGTTGATGCTGACCCTCGGGCTGCTCGTATCGGGCATCGGCACCATGGCGATGCTCAAGGTGTACGTGGTCGCTCAGGTGGAGACCCAGCTCAAGGCGGAGATTCAGACGACGCTCAATGCGTCGTCGTCCAGTGCCCTCTCGGAGAACGGTGCCGAGGGGGTACCGGCGAACTACTTCGCCGCCCTCTACGACGCGGACGGCGGCTTGATCACGCGTACCTGGCGTGACCACCCGCACTCGGAGCTGCCGGTTGTGGGCATGCCGCTCGACCTCGAGCGGGCGGCCCAGCTCGACGGTCAAACGCAAACGCTCTACGATGCCGCGCACGACACCCCCTTCATCGCCGTGGCTGTCCCCGTGGTGATCAGCCCACAGGGCACCTATGGCACGCTGCTGATGGCGGTCTCGCTGCGACCCACCGAGAACACCATGGCCACTTATCTCACGATCTTCCTCGGCTTCGGCGCCGGAGTCGTGCTCATCGGCGCCATGCTCACCCGCCTGCTGGTGACCAGCACCTTCGCGCCGTTGCGCGAAGCCGAACGAACCGCCGCGGCCATCGCCGACGGCGACTTCAGCCAACGCCTCGGCGGCGCCACACCCAACACCGAGGTGGGTCGACTGAACCGTTCGCTCAACATCATGCTCAACCGCATCGACCGCGCGTTCAAGGATCGTGCGCGCACCATCGACCAGATGCGCCGCTTCGTGGGCGACGCGAGCCACGAGCTGCGCACCCCCCTCGTCTCCGTGCGCGGCTATGCGGAGCTGTATCGTATGGGCGCTCTGCAAACACCCGAGGACGTCGCTCAAGCGATGGAGCGCATCGAAAAGGAAGCCATCCGCATGGGCGGCCTCGTGGAAGACCTGCTCGAGCTGGCCCGCCTCGATGAGACGAAACCTCTCGCGCTCGCTCCGGTGGACCTCCTGCCGCTGGCCCGGGACGCGGCTCTCGACACCATGGCGTCATCACCGGCCCGCCAGATAACCGTGCTGACTCCCCCGCCGGCCCTACCCGCCCTCGCGGCAGCCGCCGAGTCCGGTCCCACCGCCCACGAACTGGAAACCACCGATATCCCGACCACGGATCCCTCGGGGGCACCGGCCACATCCACCCTGTCGTTCGCCTCGACCCTCGCGCGGCTGCGCACGCGCAAGCCCCGCAAAACGGATGTCCCCACTCCGGTCGCAGCGGAGCCGGTGACCGACACCGAAACCGTGATCCCGGCCATCGTGATGGCGGAGGAAAACAAGATCCGCCAGGTCATCACCAACCTGATGGGCAACGCGATGCGCTTCACCGCACCGGATAGCCCCATCGAACTCGAGGTTGCCGTCGACCCGATCGAACACCGGGCATCCATTGCCGTCATCGATCACGGTGAAGGCATTCCGCCCCAGATTCGGGAAAAGATCTTCCAGCGGTTCTGGCGCGCGGACTCCTCCCGTGCCCGGGAAACCGGTGGCAGCGGACTCGGTCTCGCCATCGTGGCCGCCATTGTCGCCTCCCACAACGGAACCGTCGACGTGGTGGACACTCCCGGCGGCGGCGCAACCTTCCGGGTGTCGCTGCCACTGGCCGGCAGCCCGAGCGCTCCGCAGCGCGCCGAACCCGTCATCCCCTGACCCGTCCTTTAGCTGGACTGCTCCTGCGCTGGACTGCTCCTGCGCTCGGCTACTCTTGCGTTCGGCTGCTCCTGCGCAGAGCTCCCCCTCCTCTGGCCACCCCTCGGACCGCTTTCGCACCGGGTGGCGCGCACGCATCGGTGGCGTGGGGTGGTGGTTCTACCGTTGTGGCACACCCCCGACGGAAGGCACACCATGACCAGCTACCAGGTAGACAGTGACGCGGTCATTGCCGCAACAAGCACCATGCGGAGCACGATCGGTCGCATCGAGGCGGAAGTCACCGGCCTGCACGGCCAGCTGCTGAACCTCGAGGGTTCGTGGACCGGCGCGGCGTCCGTCGCGTTCCAAACCGCAGTCGCCGATTGGAAGGCGATGCAGCAGCGCCTCGAAGAGAGCCTCTCCGGTCTCAATCAGGCTCTCGGGATGGCTGGGCAGCAGTACGCCGACATCGAACAGGCCAACACGCGGCTCTTCGCACGCTGACCCGGGGACGCGCACGCACGTCCGCGCGCGTCCACCACACGATCCCCGGGTTCAGACGCAGCAGGTACGCCTGCCGGGAGAGAAATTACCCCCGTTCTGGGGCTGGCGTAAAGCATTTGTTATAATTGATTTCTTCCCGGCAATCAGCCGACTCTGGACGCCACGGAGACCCCGTCAAACGAGACGTCACACCTATCACCAAGGATGAGATGTCCCCCTCTGCGCTCGAACCCCCTTCGCCGTCAGCACCGGCACGTGAATCATCTCCCGTCACTGACGTGGCCAAGACCTACGTGAACAAAACCGTTTTCATCGGGTCGGCGAGTGGAATCATCGCCATCGCGCTGTGGTCGATCCTCGCCCCCGGCAACGCGAGTGCGGTGATCGGCTCCGTCGTGGGCTGGGTGTCGACCAACCTCGGCTGGTACTACTTTCTGATCGTCACGCTCGTTTTGGTCTTCGTGATCTACATCGCCGTGTCCCGCGTGGGCAAGACACGACTCGGCCCGGATCACTCCCGACCCCAGTTCAGCCTGTTCACCTGGACCTCCATGCTCTTCGCGGCCGGGATCGGCATCGACCTGATGTTCTTTTCCGTGTCCGAGCCCGTCACCCAGTACCTGGCGCCGCCCACCGGCGACGGCAGCACCGTCGAAGCCGCCCGCCAGGCCATGGTGTGGACGCTCTTCCACTACGGAATCACCGGCTGGGCTCTGTACGCCCTGATGGGCCTCGCCCTGGGGTATTTCGCGTACCGGCAGAACCTTCCCCTGAGCATCCGCTCGGCGCTGTATCCCATCTTCGGCAAGAAAATCTACGGCCCGATCGGCGATATCGTCGACATCGCCGCGATCCTCGGCACGATCTTCGGTATCGCCACGAGCCTCGGCATTGGAGTCGCCCAGCTCAACTACGGCCTGACCTTCATGTTCGGCACCCCGCAGACGCTCTTCGTTCAGGGGTCTCTGATCGCCCTCTCGGTCGTGATGGCCACCGTCTCCGCCGTTACCGGAGTGGAGAAGGGTATCCGTCGCCTGTCCGAGCTCAACGTTCTGTTGTCGGTCGCCCTCATGCTCTTTGTCCTGATAGCCGGCAATACGTCGTTCCTGCTTGACGCCATTGTGCAGAACGTGGGCGACACGCTGAGCCGATTCCCGGCCATGACGCTGGATACCTTCGCCTACGACCGCCCCGATGCCTGGATGAACGCCTGGACCCTGTTTTTCTGGGCCTGGTGGATCGCCTGGGCGCCGTTCGTCGGGCTGTTCCTGGCCCGCATTTCGCGCGGACGCACCATTCGCGAGTTCGTCGCCGGTGTCCTCGTGGTGCCGTTCGCGTTCATTCTGCTCTGGATCGCTGTCTTCGGCAACAGCGCCCTCGCCATCGTGATCGGCGGTGACGCCGGCTTCGGCGAGATCGCCATGAACTCACCGGAGAAAGCCTTCTATTCCCTGCTGGCCGAGTTCCCCCTGGCACCGCTGAGCGCCGCCGTCGCAACCTTCACCGGCCTGCTCTTTTACGTGACCTCGGCCGACTCCGGCGCCCTGGTGATGGCCAACTTCACCTCGAACCTGAAAGACTCGGACTCGGACGGCCCTAAGTGGCTGCGCGTGTTCTGGGCCGTCACCACGGGTGTGCTCACCCTCGCCATGCTGCTCGTAGGGGGGATCCCCACCCTGCAGAATGCCACGATCATCATGGGATTGCCGTTCTCTGCGGTGTTGCTCCTGATTATGCTCGGGTTGTACAAAGCCCTGCGCGTGGAACAATCCCTGACCGACAGCTACCGGGTGAGCCTCCCCGGTCTGCTCTCGGGCCGCAGCGGCGATCCCGCCCGCGTTCGCAACTGGCGGCAGCGACTCTCGCGCGCCATGAGCTATCCCGGACAGAAGCAGGCCGAGCGCTTCGTGGCACTGGTGGCCCTTCCCGCGCTCCGGGACGTACGCGACGAGCTCGCCGCCAAGGGTGCAGACGTCACTCTCACCGAAGGAATGGTCGACGGCCTGCATATCCCCCACCTAGACCTGCTCGTGGGCATGGGCGACGAACGCGGGTTCAAGTACCAGATTTATCCCGTCCAGTTCGATACCCCGTCGTACGCGGTTCGTTCGGCTTCATCGTCCAGCAAGTACTACCGCATGGAAGTCTTCTCACTGGAGGGCAGCCACGGCTACGATCTAATGGGCTACAGCACCGAGCAGGTCATCACAGACGTGCTGGACCATTACGAGACCCACCTGGACTTTCTCCACTTGAACCGCGCCGAGCCCGGTAACACGGCCTTCGCCGAGGATCAGGTGGCAAAAGACAATTGGGAAGCCGATTTCGACATAGACGAGGTAAA
>Ga0209023_10004316_pt1 | contig 16268 bp, 13 predicted proteins | sample LakOneMetagenome_FD_187468 | JGI IMG/M metagenome (GOLD analysis project Ga0209023, IMG submission 187468) | Freshwater and sediment microbial communities from Lake Erie, Canada (SPAdes) (version 2) | ecosystem: Environmental > Aquatic > Freshwater > Lentic | place: Lake Erie, Canada... | reverse complement strand
GTTTGCTCATAGCGTCAGATTAGAATAAACGAAAATAATAAATTATTGAATGGGTGTTGCTATTTGCCTAAAGCACAAAAGCAAAAAGGCATTAATAAAATGCCTTTTTGCTTAACCAAATAAAAAACAATGTAAAATGTGTTTACGCGCTCACGAGGTTTAAATGTTCTGAGCTGACCATTTGTAAAGCCAGACTCTTGATAGAAGGATACACCAGTTCATACACCCCTTTTTTGCTAGGTGGAACATCAGCCTCCTGCATAGCCACGATGTAAATGATGGATTCGGGTATGTCGAGTACGGCACACACCTTAGTTATAGTACGCTGGCTCGGGCGCTTTACGCCTGTTTCGATCTGTGATAGTGAGGTCTGCGAAAGTTCACACTTTTCAGCCAGCTCATATTGAGTGATAGAGAGTTTCTTACGTATTGATTTAATAGCTAAACCGATGTTCATAAGGTTGAAATTTAAAATGTTTGTTAGGGAATAATTGGTCGTTAATTAATAATGCCGGAGTTTTATTTAAACCGGTATTGTAATAGAAGACAGGTGGATGGTTGGAAATAGTTGGCTTAAAACAAATTATTTTTTCTCACAAATGAGGATTGTTCTTTTCTATACCTGCGTCCTTAACTTTGCCGCGTGGCGAACAGTTTTTCCAAGCAGCTGAACAGTTAGAAAAAGACATTGCTTGCCGTTATCGTACCCCAGCTGAGGCAGGACGGGATGTATTACGAAGTGAACATAAAGGGGTATCCCCGTTTCTATATGTCGTGGTCGCCACTAGGGCGCTATGATATAACAGATGAAGAGCTGAAACTGCCATACCAACTGGTGCTGGGGGTGAGTGACCTGATAGAGCAAGAGCGAGGGCGTCGATGAGGATATTAGCTACCTGATCCTGTTTATTTCTTTTTTTTTATTTTGATAATGGCTTGCTGGCCCTTCTTGTTGTAGGCAAGGACGCTGTATTTTGTGTTGCCGTCTGTAAGCAGCACGGAGGCTGTGTTTGGCGGATCTGAACCTTCATTATCAGCCATGAAGGCAATGGTATTTATGCCTGGAGCCAAGGGCAGGCGTAATTGTCGCTTTTCTTTCACTAAAAAGTAGTTGGTGATCCATGGCTTACCGTTGAATGATATGGTAACCCTGTCGCCATCTGTGTTGCCGCCATCCCATATGTCCACTATTGCTGTATCGGTGGTCCATTCATAGGCTTTTTCTATGCCGGCGGTGATCTTGTCCGTTACCAGCGGGGCTTCCTGTACGACAGGTTTGGGGGCGGGTGCAGGCGGAATGTATTCTTCCCGTGGCTTCTTTTTCATAGAGATCACGGTATCGTACTTTTCGTGATAGGCAAACAGGTTCATTATCTCAGACTCGTTAGAAAACAAAAGTGTGCCGCCTGTACAGGATGTAGTCTTGTCGGACTCCGTGCTGCTTATAGGTCCGGTGAGTATATTGCCGCTGCCACTCTTATATTCCAATGCGGCATCTACAAGGCACATATATGCCTTTGTACGCACGCCCTGGGACGATAGGATCTCTGATTCTTTAAAGTTGAGGGTATGTATACGCCTGTCTATAACGCCTGTTATCAGTGTTTTGGTCTGGTAGGGCTCTTTAAAAGTGAGTGAATAGCCTTTTATCTTTCCATCTGCTTCGGTGAATACGATCTTGTATGGGAATGTCTCGCCAGTGTTCATAGAGATGATGCCGGTAAGGGTAAGCTCTTTAGGCTGTGCGAAAGATACTGATGCCCACAGCAATGGCAATAATAAGCAGGAAAGAAAGCGCCTCATAATTAAGCAATAATAGTATTTAATTTTTAGTTGGCAATCCGTAACGCAGGTGTAAAATATTATATAGCTGACCAATAGCAGATTATTGCATGAATAGTGTAAATTTGAACAAAAAAATTATGCTGAGAACCTTTATAGCGTGCCTGATGATGAGCATGGCTTTTTGTTCCTGCTCTGATTTCGTCCCGTCAAAAAAGAAGCTCCAGGTATATACGCAGATCACGTCGACCAATGATTCTCTTGAGAAACTAACCAGGGTGTGGCACCAGCAATTGTTCGCATCTACAAAGGATAAAAGCTTTTCGCGCCTGAGGCCATACCGTATAAAGATAGGCCAGTTCCTTAGTTATAACCGTGTGCAGGTAGCCAGCTTGCAGGTACCGCCGAAGTCTCAAAGCCTGCTTGACAGCGAACAAGCTTTTTTAGCCACACAGGCAGGGTTGTTTTCCGACACTTATTCCGCTTTCGAGGCATTTAATGAAATGACCCCCAACGAGACTATCAATAACCAGCTAAGAGTAGCCTCTACCAACCTCAATAATATGCTGGCTACAAAGACAGCCATTACCCGTTCCCTGGAATACTATGTCGAGAAGAACGATATAAAGATCAAAAAGTGATCAGGCTTTTGCCAGCGCATTGATGTCTTTTACTTCCAGTATCTTTTTTGGGTATCCCTTATTCACTGTATTGATCATAGCTACACCGACGTCTGTTAACGTGCTTACATAGCCGGGCATGATGGGCTTTAGTATTGGGTAAAGCCACGATACATACTTATATGCAGGCAGTGTATTTTTCAGGCCCGGGTGTGAGTGCATATAGCCAGGGCGGAACATATATGCCTGGCGGAATGGTAGTTTCAGTAAATCGTTTTCTGTCTTTCCTTTTATACGCGCCCACATACTTTTCCCTTGTTCTGTACTGTCCGTGCTTTTCCCGGAAACATAGGTAAAGGTCATGTCCGGGTTGAGCCGCGCAAGGGTAGTTGCGACATTAAGCGTAAGATCATGCGTGATCCTGTAATAGTCTTCTTCCTTCATGCCGATAACAGAGACACCAGCGCAAAAGAAACAGGCATTGTAACCTTTCAACTGATCTTCAATAGGAGTAAGGTTGAAAAAGTCCGCATGAATGATCTCCGTTAGCTTTGGGTGTGTAAACCCGCTTGGCTTCCTGTTGATGATGAGCACTGCTTCCACATCAGAGTGCTGCAGGCATTCATACATTACGCCTTCGCCTACCATGCCCGTAGCACCTGTTACTATGGCTCTTATTTTCATTTTACTTATTTGAAAAGCAAAGGTATAGCTTGAAAAAGTGATGGAATGGTAAGATTATATAAATAAATGAATATTTTATGTGTCTTGCTTAATCTGAAAACAACTTCGCATTTTCGTAATTCTTATATCTATTTAATTTTTCCCTTTGGATTTTGAATTTAAGTTATTTTTGTCTCCCTCCTAAATTTTTAAGCTTTGCGATTAAAGTCATTGGAAATAAAAGGGTTTAAGTCTTTTGCCGACAAAACCCATATAATATTAGATAACCCCATTACGGGCATTGTAGGTCCGAATGGTTGCGGCAAGTCGAACATAGTGGATGCCATTCGCTGGGTGATCGGTGAGCATAAGATAAAATCTTTGCGCTCTGATAACCTTGACGACCTGATATTCAATGGTTCACGTACGCGTAATGCATCAGGCATGGCAGAGGTGTCACTCACATTTGAAAATACTCGTAACCTGTTGCCTACTGAGTTCACTACAGTTACCATTACCAGGAAGTTTTACAAAAGCGGTGAGAGTGAGTATCGCCTCAATGATGTGAGCTGCCGCCTGAAGGACATCCATAACCTGTTCCTTGATACCGGTGTCAGCAATGACTCTTATGCCATCATAGAACTTGGGATGGTGGATGATATCATTAAAGATAAGGAAGGTAGCCGCCGTCGTATGCTGGAGCAGGCTGCAGGTATATCAATCTACAAGACACGTAAGAAAGAGGCGAAGCAGAAGTTGGAGGCTACTGAGCTGGATATCGCACGTATTGAAGACCTGTTGTTTGAAATTGGAAATAACCTGCGCACACTGGAGAGCCAGGCGAAGAAAGCAGAAAGATACTTCCAGATAAAGGGAGAATATAAAGAGGTGAGTGTGGAGCTGGCAAAGGCTTCGCTGGAGCACTTTAATGAGCAATACAAAACACTTAACGAACAACACGATAGCGAAACTGACCGCAGAACGCAGCTGGAAGCAATAGTGGCTACAGAAGAGGCGAGTGTGGAGCAGCAGAAAGTGACGCTGATAACAAGGGAGCAAGAGCTCAACGGATTGCAGAAGCAATTTAATGAACTGATAAACCGTGTGCGCCAGTTGGAAGGCGACAAGAAGCTTGCCGCACAGCGCCTGGAGCACCTGAAAGAGCGTGAAAAGAGCTTGCGTGATTTCTTATCAGGAGCCGGCGGACAATCACAAAGCCTGGAAGAATCAATAACATTTGCAGAAAAACAAATAGCAGAAGAGTCAGCAGGGATTGACCAGATAAAGGCTGAACTGGAAACATTACGTGGAACGGTGGACGAAAAGCGCCTGGCGTTTGACGAGAAGAAGCAAGTGCTGGAGAAAATGCGCAATGATTATCAACAAAGACAGCGCAGCCAGTTTGAAGCAGAAAAGAAAGTAGCGATAGCAGATACATCTGTAATGAACCTGCAGCGCAGTATGCAACAGGCACAGGATGAAAAGACACAACGCGCAACACAGATAAAACAACTTAACGAAGAGCGCACAGATACCGACGAAAAGCTAACTGACAAGCAGAATGAACTGCAGGACCTGGTGGCGAAATACGAAGAGGTGAAAGCCAAGATACTGGCGAGCCAGGAAGAAATGGAAACACTGCGGGCGAAACTTGTAGAGGAAAACCGCAAACTGGATAGTCGCCGTAACGAACATGACCTGCTGAAATCGCTGGTGGACAGCCTGGAAGGTTATCCGGACAGTATCAAGTTCCTGAAGAAGAATAAGGAATGGAACAATGATGCGCCCTTGCTGTCTGATGTATTCGTGGTAAAGAATGAATACCGTACCGCGCTGGAAAATGTACTGGACAACTATCTGAACTATTATATAGTAGCTAATACAGCAGAGGCTGCAAAAGCAGTATCGCTGCTGGATAGTAATAAAAAAGGCAAGGCAAACTTCTTCGTACTGGACCATCTTGGTAAAGCGAACGAAGCGCCAACTGCTGTTCCGAAAGATTCAGTATCTGCACTTGATGTAGTGACCGTGGATGAGCAGTATGCTGAACTGGCCAAGCGCTTGCTGGGTCATGTGTACATCACTAACGAAGGCACCGATATAACAGGAATAGAACTGGAGAACGGCAATGTGCTTGTGGCCAAGAGCGGTAAAATGATCCGTGGCAAGTATACATTCGGCGGCGGTTCTATAGGTTTGTTTGAAGGTAATAAGATAGGCCGTGCCAAAAACCTGGAGCGCCTGGCTAAAGAGATACAGGACCTGACAACAGTAACTGCTGAACTGAAGCAATTTATTGCTGATACCCAAACGCTGATCACCGGCTTCAACCAGGAGCTGAATGATAAAGCGATAGAGCAGGCACGCCGTGATATCAATGGTTTGCAGAACCACATGGTGAACCTGGCCAACAGGATAGAGAATTTCGAGCACCTGAACCTGAACGGCGACAAACGCCTGAGAGAACTGCAGGACCAGCTTGATGATACACACGAAAGCATACGTGATACACGCGATGCGCTGGAAACGATAACTGAAGAACTGCAGGGGCTGCAGGCTAACATACAGGATGCCGAAACTGAGTTTCGAGCTGTAGAGCAGGCATTTAACGATGCTACGCAGCAGTATAACCAGCAGAACATCAACTATACCCGCCAGCACAGCAAGCTGGATAATCTGAAGCAGGAGCTGAACTTCCGCAATAACCAACTGAGTGACCTGAAGCGACAAATAGCTACCAACAGTGAACAACTGCAACAGATAAGTACACAACTGGAAGAAACTGAAAAGACGCTGCATGCAGGCGATAATGAGCTGTATGAACTGCTGAGCAGAAAAGACAGCGAAGAAAAAATACTGAATGAAAAGGACCGCTCTTACTACGAGATGCGGAACAATATAAGCGCTCAGGAAGGACAACTGAACCAGAAGCGCCGCGAAAAAGAACAGGCAGAAGCGCTGCTGAACGGCATAAAGGAAAAGCTGGGCACAATGAAGGTGCAGGTGGCCGGAATGAGCGAGCGCCTTGCAATTGAGTTTAAGGTAGTGCTGGACGAGATACTGGACCAGCCACGAACCGGCACCTATACTATAGAAGAACTGACCGCTGATGCCGAGAAAATGAAGAAGCGCCTGGATAATATGGGCGAAATAAATCCGACGGCGATAGAGGCATATACCGAAATGAAGGTGCGTAACGACTTCATTGTAGAGCAGCGCGATGACCTTGTGAATGCAAAACAATCATTGCTGTCAACGATAGAAGAAGTAGAGAATACTGCTAACAGCAAGTTCAGAGAGACATTTGACCTTGTAAGGCAGAATTTCGTGACGGTGTTCAAGGCTTTGTTTACAGAAGATGATAGCTGCGACCTGCGCCTTACCGACCCTGATAATATGGCGGATAGCGGTATAGAAATATATGCACAGCCTAAAGGCAAGAAGCCAAGTACGCTGACACAGCTGTCGGGAGGGGAGAAGACGCTTACTTCGACCGCATTCCTGTTTGCGATCTATCTCATCAAGCCGGCTCCGTTCTGTATACTGGATGAGGTTGATGCACCGCTGGATGATGCCAACGTAGGTAAGTTCACGCAGATGATCCGTAAGTTCTCGGACAACTCACAGTTCATCATTGTGACGCACAACAAGCAGACGATGGCGTCTGTAGATGTGATATATGGTGTGACCATGCAGGAGCCCGGCTGTAGTAAGCTGGTGCCTGTGGATTTCAGAAGTTTGAATTAGTAAACACAATTATAGCGTTGAAAGCCGGTCTATTTGGCCGGCTTTCTGCGTTAATTATGGTTAATCTTTATACACCATGAGGTGTGGCTAAATACTTTTGGTGCAGAACAAACAAAGTATGCGCCCGCTAGTTACTATCCTATTCTTTATTGCAACACTCATTTTCAGGCAGGATGTGCTTGCGCAGACCTCTACGATATCGGGTAGTGTTTCCGGTGTTGATGGCGGACTGACTGCAGCAACTATTTCGCTGCTCGATGCCAAAGACTCCTCATGGGTAAGGTCGGAACTGGCAGATGACAAGGGCGATTTCCTACTGAAGGATGTGGCTATTGGTAATTATCTGTTGTCTGTAAGTTCAATAGGTTATAGAACAACTATGCAGGCGATAGAAGTGAAGGGTAGTGGAGGAGACAAGGTTTCCATTAAACTGGAGAAAGAAAATACAGTACTTGGCGAAGTGGCCATAACTGCGAAAAAGCCTTTTATGGAAATGAGCCTTGGTAAGACCATTGTGAATATAGAAGGAACTACGACCACGGCAGGCAACAATGCACTGGATCTGTTGCGGCGGTTACCGGGTATTTCTATTGATCAGAATGGTACGATATCTATGCGCGGAAAGGAGGGAGTGCTCGTGCTGATCAATGATCGGCCGACCTACTTAGAGGGCGATGATCTTGCGGCTTATTTAAAAACCCTGACTGCTAATGATATTGCACAACTGGAACTGATCACCCAGCCCGGAGCAAAGTATGATGCAGCCGGTAATACAGGTGTCATCAACATTAAGACCAGGAAAAATAAAAAGCAGGGGTGGAATGGCAGCCTTACTGCAATGTATGGGCAGGGTGTTTATTTTCACAGGGATGAGAGCCTCCTGCTCAATTATAAAAGGAACAAACTGAACCTGTCATTAAATGCAAGTGACATGGAAGCGATCGGTTTTGCAGACTGGCGCGAAACAAGAAGTTTTACAGATGCAGCGACAGGGGCGGTTACCGGGACAAGTAAGGTTACATCAAATCCCAGGGAGCGCTTCAGTACAACCGCATTAAGGCTTGGCGTTGATTATGATCTTACAGAAAAAACATCTGTGGGTGTAAGCGCAAGAGGGAGCTATCATCCTAATATCTCACGTTACAATCTCCATGTCGCCAATTCTGACCTGGTAAGCGGTCTTAATACTTACAACAATTCGGTTAGTACTGACGGGCATATCAGGAAGGATGTAACTGCCAATGTTTATTTGAGTCATAAATTCAGCAAAGAAAGTTCGCTTGACATAAATGGCGACTACCTGCAGTTTCAAAAGAATGCGGTGCAGGATGTTACTACTACAACCCTTGATGACCAGATGCGCTGGCTGCTTAACCCACGGATCGTGAATAGCCGGCAGCTATCGGATATCAGCGTTTACAGTATCAAGGCTGACTATAACTATACTATTAAGGGTGGCTATAAAATGGAAGCAGGTGTAAAAAGCAGCCTGGTGGTAACAGACAATAATGCTCTATTCCGGATAGAAAATGACAATGTATGGGAAAATGACACTAATAATTCGAACAGGTTTGTCTATAAAGAACAGATAAATGCAGCATACATAACAATGGCCAAAGAACTGAACAATAAATGGGAAGCAAAAGCCGGATTCCGCGCAGAGCAAACTATCGCTGATGGTATACAGTATATCCATAACCAGCATTTTAACCGAAACTACGTTTCCTTATTCCCCACGGCATACCTGACCTATAAGCCGGATACCAATAACCAGTTTGAGCTGAACTATGGCAGGCGTATAGACAGACCAGGGTATAAAGAGCTTAATCCATTTATCTATTACTCTTTTCAATTCACTGCATGGACCGGCAATCCTGATCTGCGGCCTCAATACTCTGATAATATAGAGCTGAAGCATAGCTATAAGAACACGCTTATTTCTACTATTGGGTTTTCCAGGACGACTGATGTATTCGTAGATATGCTGGGAACGCGGGGCGCTTCTAAAATACTGTATAGCATGAACAGAAATGCGGGGGAGCAAATTATTGCTTTTTATAGTGCGGCATACAATAAAGACCTGTTCAAATGGTGGACGTTGAACGCTGGCGCGAGTGTATTTACTGCAGATGCAGGTGGGCCTGTAAATGGCACTTATAAAAGAGTTAGCTGGTCAGGGTATTCAGTCAATATGAACTCGCAGTTTACTTTCGGGAAGGGTTGGAAAGCTGAATTATATGGCTTTTACAATAGCAAAGGAAGGGTATGGCTAACTTCAGCTTTTGAAGGGAATTTTAATATCGAAATGGGATTGTCGAAGAAAGTGAATGAACATATACTGGTGCGCTTTTTTACTTCCGATCCATTTAATACCTACCGGTTCAACATTCATAACGGAGATGCCACGTTCAGGTCTGAATCTCATTATAAATTTGCATCGCAGCTTTATTCATTATCGTTCACCTGGTCTTTTGGTAGCGGAAAGAATGCTGAGCATAAGAATAATGCGATCGACGAAGCAGGTCGAATAAGATGATAGTCGTACCTTTGCAGCATATTGTACCAGGCGGACCTTAATATTATTGCTGCTGCATCTATTGCAAAGGAAGAAGAGAACGATCATTTTCTCAGGTCGTTGCGAAATCATGACGATAAGGAACTGGATGTGATGGCGCATTTGCTTAATGATGAGGTAAGTGGCAGCGTAGATTGCACAGCATGTGGTAATTGCTGCAAAACACTGGTGATCAATGTGATGCACGAAGAAATAGGTACACTTGCACAGCATCTGCAACTATCTGCAGCAGTAACGAAAGAACAATACATAGAAGAAAGCCTTGCCGGCAAATGCTTTATCAATACAATGCCCTGTCACTTTCTCGCTGATAAGAAGTGTTCGATTTACGAAGCGCGTTTTACGGAATGCCGCGACTTTCCGCATCTGCATAAGGATGGTTTTAAAGCAAGGTTGTCGGGTACACTAATGCACTATGGCCGTTGCCCGATTATCTACAATGTAATAGAGGGAATGAAAGTTCAGACCGGATTCTTCACCGAATAGTTATTTCAAACTACTGTACAGGTACATAAATAAGCACAGCAGCAAGGTGATGAACAAAATGATGTATGGCCGCCATAATTCACTGCGCGTTTGCTTTTGTCTGATCTCTTCGTAGTTGTATATCATCAGCATCGCATCATTGTCATCTTTAGCAAGTATCAGAAGCCGCTGCAAAATGTCCTGCAGGTATTTTGCTTCGAGTTTTTCTGTGGCTTTTAATATTTCGGTGATAATTGTCTTATTGATAGAAGCATCATTTTTATGTTGCAGTATGCCCAGGTGCGCATCAGTAAGTATGAGCAGAATATATGATTGCAGCGCTCCCTGGCTCATGCGGTAGGTATCCATTGCCGCCAGGCTTATATTCAACTGCTGGCTTACATTCATTAGCCACGCAGGTGTTACTGCCTGCTGCTGTGTTTTGCCGCCCATTCCCGACAGCCAGCGCTCATCATCATACTTTGCTCTTTTATGCGCAACTGACAGTGTTGCATATGCCTCCTGTATCTCTTTAAAAAAAGCTTCAGCAAGGGAGTTTTCAGGATTTTTGTCCGGGTGGTATTTAACTGCTAATGCCCTGTATGCCTTCTTCAGCTCCTGCTGTGTAGCGGAGGGTGGCACACCCAGTATTTTGTAGTAGTCTTTCATACCCCGGCCTGAAGAGCGTTGTGAACAGGCGCAAAACTAATGTTATAGGCTGACAATAATTACTTAGCATCTTTAAATTTCCACAAGTAGAAGCATGCGTAGGTGCGGTATGGCGACCATTTGGCGGATATCTTCAGCATTTTTTCGCGGAAAGCTTTTTTGTTGGTTACGTCCAATTTGTAGATTTTTGCCATTGCCTGCTGTATGCCCAGGTCATCCACCGCAAATACATCTTCCCTGCCAAGTGTGAACATCAACAGCATTTCGACGGTCCACTTGCCCACACCTTTTATTTTGGTGAGGAACTCAATGATCTCGTCATTGGTCATTTTGTAGAACTGCTTGTCGTCCACTTTATGATCGAGTATGTATTGCGCTACGTTTTGGACATAGCTCACTTTGGCATTGGAAAGACCGATACCTCTCAACTTATCGAAAGTAGTGTCCAGTATTTGCTGTGGTGTTGGTTCTTTGCCGTCATATAATTCAAGGAAGCGCCTGAAAATAACATCGGCTACTTTGGTAGATAATTGCTGACTCATGATGGAAGCGCACAGCCTTACGCAAACATTCTTCCTCTTTTTCAACAAATAGGGCTCTACGGTATTCAGCAACGGCAGCAGCTTTTTGTCTTTTGACAGGTGCTCGAAATAGACATTGGTTGTTTGTGCAGGCATGTGATAAATTTAGGGCAAAACAGTATAATAGCTATACCTTATAGTGATATAACGTGCGGGATTTTATTTTGGATGTATATACACGTAAATTTGTAGATCGCTTCGATTTTTAATTTTACTTTTGAATAAGATGCAAAGAAGCACGTTTATAAAAGCCGGAAGCTTATTTGCTGCCGCACAACTTACAGGTATGTCTACATTATCCGCTTTGTCAGCGTTGGGCAACGTTTTGTCGCCATCGCAAAGAATGCCAGTATTATTCGTTGGCCATGGTAACCCCATGAATGCCATAGAAGACAATTTTTATAGCAAGAGCTGGAAGGCAATGGGCAAGTCGTTGCCTAGGCCGCAGGCTATATTGTCTATATCTGCTCACTGGATCACCAAGGGCACCAAGGTGACCGGGATGAGCAAGCCAAAGACCATTCATGATTTCGGCGGGTTTCCAAAGGCGTTGTTCGATGCGGAATATCCTGCACCGGGAACACCAGAGTTTGCTAATCTGACCAAGGAACTGGTTACCCATAGCCATATACAAACAGACGATAGCTGGGGGCTGGATCATGGTACATGGAGTGTGTTGTTGCCCATGTATCCCTTGGCAGATATTCCTGTGTACCAGCTCAGTCTTGATTATGATCAACCGCCGGCATACCACTACGAGATAGGCAAGCAACTGAACAAGCTACGCGATAAAGGTGTGCTGATCATAGGGAGTGGTAACCTGGTACACAATCTGGGTAAGGTGGATTGGGGTGGAGGTAACAAAGTATATGACTGGGCGCTGGAGTTTGATACGAAATTCACGGAATGGATACAAAAGGGCGATCACGCATCTGCGATGAACTACCAGAAGATACTGGGTAACACAGCCACTATGGCGCATCCATCATATGATCATTTACTTCCCTTGTTTTACATTCTCGGGCTGCAACAGAAGAACGAGCACGTTACTTTCTTTAATGATCAATTCGAGATGGGCTCTATATCTATGCGGTCTATGCTGATACAGTGATGAATTTCTTTCGAACATAGTATGCAATTGTTCCTGAGGTGATCACCGCCAGTGCGTACAACTGGTACTTCAATTCATTGCTGAAGAAGATGAATAGCCAGATGAGTATGCTAATTACAGCGGGTATCGGGAACAGGGGCATTTTGAAAGGACGTTCTTCTTTAGGTTTCAGATAGTGCCAGCCAATGAGGCCTACAGCCTGGGAGGTGAATTGTATCAGGATGCGCATCATCAGTATTGCGGTGATCACCTCGCCTAAGCGGAACAGCAGGCTGAACAGGAATCCAAGGCCGCCAATGGCCAGCAGTGATATGTGCGGGAACTTATGTTTCGGATGCACTTTTGCAAATACCTTAAAGAAATCTCCGTTCTGTGCTGCTGCGTAAGGAATACGGGAGTAGCCCAGGATAGCAGAAAATAAGGATGCGAGTGCTATGATGAGTATAAGCCCTGTTGCAACCTGTGCAACAGTATGATTGTATATCTGTTCAAAATACAGACTGGCTACAAATTCTGACTTAGCGACAATTTCCCATGGTATATTGCCCAGTATCACCGTTTGCATCCCCAGGTAGAAAATGGCAATGCCTGTAATGGACAGGATAATACTGCGGGGGATGTTCTTTGCTGGGTCTTTTATCTCTGCTCCCAGGTGACAGACATTGTAATAGCCCAGGTAGGAGTACACCGACTTTAGCGTTGCCTGCCCAACAGCAACATACAGCAGCGACATACTACTGAAGCCATCGAAATTAAAGTCAAGTGCCTGTGCGGCATTGAAGTGGGGTATACCAGACAGGATGAGCCAGATAATAGTTCCCCCGGTTATGATCCATAGTACCGTTGATATCCTTCCTATGCTTTTTATGTTTCTATACAGCAATGCAACCAGCAGGATGACCAGGCCACCGCTTACCATCTTCTTTTGAATTACATCGAGCGGAATTAGATAGGAGAAGTAATTAGCGAATCCAATAGCGCCGCTTGCTATTACAAGAGGAGCCTGTATGGTAGATTGCCATATAAAGAGGAAAGACATCAGCCGGCCTGCTTTACGCTCGCCAAACAGCTTTTGCAGGAATACATAGCTGCCGCCTGCTTCCGGCCACTTAGCGCCAAGCTCTGACCACACCATGCCATCCATATAAGCAAGCAGCGCGCCTATGAGCCAGGCAATAATGCTTGCAGGCCCGTGCATGATACTCACTATCATGGGGATGGTAACGAATGGCCCTATACCCACCATGTCTATCATATTGATAGCTGTGGCCTGTGTAAGGGACAACCCCCGCTCTAGTTTTGGTGTATGCTTGTCGGACAATGGTTATGAATTATGCCACAAAGTATAAAATCCGCACCATTGTTTGTTTATAGGCTGATAGATACTTACGTCAGTATAAGTTCCCAGTAAGCCACATTTACCCATTTGCCGAACTTCATGCCTACTTCCTGAAATTCTGCCACTTTCTTAAAGCCCAGTGTTTCATGGAGTTTTACGCTTGCTTCATTTGGTAATGCTACGCCGCCTATGACAGCATGTAATTTCATTTTCCTTGCTTCGTCAATAAGAGCGCTATACAATTTTTTCCCGATCCCTCTGCCGGTATGGCCATGTGCTAGGTAAACAGACAATTCTGATGAATAACGATATGCTGCGCGTACTCGCCATGCATGAGCATAAGCATAACCGATCACCTCATTGTTTTCTTCATATACAATCCAGCGATACTTTTCCTGGGTGTCGGTGATTCTCTGTTGCATTTCTTTTGCTGATACAGGTTCTTCTTCAAACGTAACTACTGTATTCAGTAAATAATGATTGTAAATAGCGGCAATGGCTTTACTGTCTTCGGTTGTTGCGTTGCGGATCATTGTTTTTATACTGAGTTGGTAGTTCAATATGGCTATCGCTGCTTATGGAGGTATATCTCCATACTCATATCCATCACTTTCCATTTATTGCCCACATTATAAAGCAGTGCATATTCGCTTGAAGGCTTTTTGAGCGTCAGCTGGTACCAGCGGCTTGGGTTGATCATATTTACTTTGTAGTCGGCAGTTTCATAGTTCTTAGCGCCATGGCCTTCATACCACCACCATGAACCCCATTGGCCCAGTGCCACATCTATAGTGCTGTCATTGACCGCTATCACATACACACCATCGGCATCGGTGGTCATATTGTAAGAGGCGACATCGTATATCTTATTGGTCAGCGTCTTACCTGTGTACACCTCATGCATTGTTTTGTATTCACCATCGCTTTGTGCACCTATCATTGGTACTCCATTCATATTCTCCGGTATATTCAGCAGCAGCACCGTTTTATTGCCTGTTTCTGGCAGGTTATTGAGCAGGGTAGTGTTAATAGTATTGGACTGTTTCCAGTAGTCATTTACCATCACTGTAAAGAATAGATTGAGTGTACCGTAAATAACAAAAGCGCCATAGGCTACATATTTGTTTTTCAGGCGAAGTGCCAGCATGGCGATAGCCATATATACAAATGCATTTGCGAAGTAGGTATAACGGTCATAAAATACCAGGAGGGAGAAGCCGGGGAACGACAACGGCACCACAAATGCCAGCAGCATCAGTGACCATAAAGAGAACAGCAATATCAGCCGTACCTCAGCGCTGAGTGACTTGAATTTTGCTAATGCATAACCCGCGCAACCAATGAGCAAACCATAGAAAATGATCAGCGCCGCCGGTGATTTAAGCATGAGGTAAATGCCGTTTTTGTCGGCAACAGTAAAGAAGCGGCCGAGCAATACCACATGAAACAGGTACTTAGGTATCTTGGATAAGTAGCTGACTGCGGATTCGGTCACTTCTATTTTGTGTACATGCAGGCTTTTGTAGGTAGCAAGTACGGCAATGAAGTATATGCCAAGCAATGCGATCTGGGGTAATACAAAGTTAATTAAGGTCTTTTTGAATACGCCCTTATCATAACCCAATGTTACCCGATAGTATACAGCTAATGTGATGAGCAGGAAAGGAATGATGAAAAAGATCTCCAATGTGAAAAGCGACAACAGAAACAGTATCAGCGATCCCCATACATATTTTGCCTTTTGTTCCTGCTGATATTTCTGCACCCACAGCATAATGAGCAGTATGAACATAAAACACTGCAGGTAGTGATAATACGCCTTGCAGATGACCACTTCTGATATATGCGGACATATGGTAAAGAACAGTGCGCCAACTAGTGGCACCAGTAACCCATTACGAACGCCTGAATCAGAGAAGAGTCTGCTGCTGAGCAGGAAGACAAGATATGCATTGATGGCCTGCAGCGTGATGTAGAGCAGGCTCCACATATACATGTTCATGCCCCACAGTTTGTACCCAATGTAGTATTGTAACGTCAGTACTTGATAAAAGCTCTGATCATCAGAATGTGTACGGTTTATGAAATCAGTGAAGCTTTCATGCTTCATGTTGTAGAGGAAACCAACAGCGTCTATCACCCAGCCGGCCTTTGCTGCAGAGATGTACAATACAAACGTAACCAGCCACAGCAGGATAAATATCCATGTGTTCCTGCCTCCCGGTAGCTGTGTTTTTATTGTATCGTTCATTGCCTCTGTCGTATTTAGTATTGGTCTTCTCTTTTTTTCATATCTACTACCCTCCATTCATCACCGGTCTGGAAGAGCATCAGGTATTGTGATGACGGCCTTTTCAGCACCAGCTCATACCAGTGGCCGGGATCTACCATATTCATTTTGTATTCCGCATTCTCGTAACTCTTTGCACCATGCCCCGCGTACCACCACCATGTTTTCCACTGGTTCAGCGTTACGTGTATAATGGTGTCGTTAGATACTGTCACATGCACACCGTTGCGCTCGTTCAACATATTGTAAGAAGCTACATCGTAAACCGGGTTGGGTATGTTCTTTTTTGCGAGTATTTCACAGAGCATTTTATATTCCCCTTCCGGTTGCGCCCCTATCATAGGTATGCCATTCATATTCTCGGGCAGGTTCAGCAGTAGTATTGTTTTATTACCGGCTTCCGGCAGGTTTTGTATCAGCCTGTTG
>Ga0209023_10004315_pt1 | contig 16272 bp, 14 predicted proteins | sample LakOneMetagenome_FD_187468 | JGI IMG/M metagenome (GOLD analysis project Ga0209023, IMG submission 187468) | Freshwater and sediment microbial communities from Lake Erie, Canada (SPAdes) (version 2) | ecosystem: Environmental > Aquatic > Freshwater > Lentic | place: Lake Erie, Canada... | reverse complement strand
GCCCATTTATTAAGTGTTTGCACATCTTCCAGCACTGCTTCAAATTCATAACCTTCTGTATCTATTTTTTTATTCACCAGTGCATCAAAAATAAAAGTATCGTTGGGGCAGGGAGAAAATCCTATTCTAATGTTCATTGTATTGTTCATTCAAATATTATCGTGCAGCTTCTATTGTCAAACTATTGACTATATCAATTAATTCTGAATTCAGGTTCTCAATCGCTTCTTTCATCTTCCAGTTCGCCTTATTTCTTTCACCAACATAATTGCTGATACTTCTTAATTGCATAAAAGAAATATTTTCCTGGAGGCATACATAATGGAAAGCGGCCCCTTCCATTGATTCTATCTGCGGATCAAATTTTAAAACCTGTTTACTGATATATGCCTCATCATCAGTTACCGTATTTACTGTTAATGCCTTCACTTTCTGTAAAAAGAAATTATCTATCCATTCACCATTATTATCAAGCCATCCCTGATTATAGGGAAAAGCATCTTTGTCTGCCAGCCCCATTTCAAAAAAAGTCTGGAATGCTGATCGTTCCGATGCACCAATATCAGCAAAATTGTCCTGCTTTACCAAAACCACATCCCCGGGATTCAATGAATTTGTAAAACTGCCTGCGATCCCTGCCTGTATTACGAGGTCATAATCGATCTGGTGAAGCCTTTTTGTAAGCTGGTATATAGTAGCGGGGCACCCAACACCGGTAATTAAAAAATCTGAAGAAGGCATTTTTTCCAAAAAAGGGCTGATTTCCAGTTCAGTTGCGGCTACTATTAAGAGTTGCATGGCACAAATTTCGGACTTATGCTTTACATTTTACCCAATACTGGCTAACTTCGCAAAAATTTTGAAGGACAGATGGTTTACATTACGAGGATAGAACATTTTAATGCAGCGCATAAACTGTATAATCCTACATGGAGCAGGGAAAAAAACGAGGAAGTGTTTGGCAAATGTGCCAATGAAAACTGGCACGGGCATAATTTTGAACTTCATGTTACTTTAAAAGGAGAACCAGATCCGGATACAGGTTTCGTCTTCGATGTTAAGAAATTAAGCATTATTGTAAAAGAACATGTAATAGATAAACTGGATCATAAGAACCTGAATGAGGATGTTGACTTTATGAAAGGGAAATTGTGCTCTATCGAGAACCTTGTAACAGCTATATGGCTTCAGCTTGCACCAAAGCTCCCTGAAAATGTATCATTACATTCTTTAAAATTGTACGAAACCCCGCGGATATACGTAGAATACTTCGGCAATTAAAATCACTTTCCTTAAACAATCGTACTTTTAGGTACAGGCAATTGCACTTTTAATCAACAGCACACTTCTGTTATAAAAGTACTTTTTTAAAAAGTAGCCGACAAATTGCTGAACATTTTTATCATTCATTTGTATATATAAATCATGAACAATAAAGTAGCTGTTTACCGTAAAGAACATTTTAATGCTGCTCATCGTTTAACAAACCCGTTATGGGACAATGCAAAAAATGATGCCGTTTTTGGTAAATGCAATAACCCGAATTATCATGGCCACAATTATGAACTGGTAGTAAAACTGGTTGGCATACCCGATAAAGAAACCGGCTATGTTATGGACCTGAAGTTGTTGAGTGATCTTATAAATGAATATGTGCTTGAAAGATTTGATCATAAAAACCTGAACCTTGATTGTGCAGAATTTAAATCACTCAACCCAACTGCAGAAAATATTGCTATTGTTATTTACAATATTTTACGGCCAAGAATAGATAAGGCATTAGACCTGCAGGTTAGGCTGTATGAAACAGAAAGAAATTTTGTAGAATACCCTGTTCAATAAAAATTATCTGAAAACTTCAATCAATATAAATGGCTTATAAGAAAACAGAACAGTATGATGAAGCAACCACTTTATCACTTATAAAAAATTACAAAGAAAGTATTGCTGCATTGGGTGAAGACCCGGAAAGAGAAGGCTTGTTGAAAACGCCTGAGAGAATGGCCAAGGCAATGCAGTATATGACACAAGGTTATTCACTTGATGCAAAAGCCATTTTAGAATCGGCAAAATTTCATGAGGAGGTAAGTGAAATGGTTATTGTAAAAGACATAGAACTGTACAGCATGTGCGAACATCATATGTTGCCGTTCTATGGCAAGGCTCATGTTGCCTATATCCCTAATGGTTATATAACCGGTTTAAGTAAGATAGCCCGTGTGGTAGATGTGTATAGCCGCAGGTTACAGGTTCAGGAAAGGCTCACACACCAGATTTTAACAGCCATTAAAGAAAGCCTTAACCCGATGGGTGTGGCAGTTGTAATTGAAGCATCACATTTATGTATGATGATGAGAGGCGTATCAAAACAAAATTCAGTAACAACTACCTCCGCATTTTTTGGAGAATTTGAAAAAAATGAAACAAGGAGTGAGTTCATGAAGCTGATAAGCGCAAAATTGCATTAAGGTTTAGTTGTTTATTGGTTCATTAGTTTACTTGTAGCATAAAAGTTTATCTGTAGTTAATTTTCTTAAGTACAGATAAACTTTTTTATTTTTCTTATTTAAGAGAGTTTATTAGTTTGATGAATAAATTTTCACATCAGCAATAAACAACACGTATGTATTCCCTTGAAGATTTAGACTTATATAATCTTTCCCAAGTATTTAGTGATAAAATTTGGTTCATTGTTACAAAATGGGATAAGTTTGCCCAGTTTGGGATCGGAAGACAGATGACAAATTCGGCAGATTCTATTTCATCCAATATCGCAGAAGGCTATGGCAGATTTTTTATAAAGGAGAATATTAATTTCTGTTTCTACAGCCGCGGATCAGTTCTGGAAACTAAAAACTGGTTGCAGAAATCTGTAAAAAGAAACTTGATAACTAACGAAGAATATAATAACTTAATAACTGATCTTGAATTAATTCATAAAAAACTGAATGCATATATTAAAGTATTAAAAGCAAATCTAATTATACAAAAACGATAAGCTGCATTGCCAATAAACAAATAAACCATTAAACTACTAACAATGAAACATGCATATATTTTCCCCGGCCAGGGTTCTCAATTTACAGGAATGGGAAAAAATCTTTATGATACAAATGATGTTGCCAAAGAATTATTTGAACAGGCAAATGAAATACTTGGCTTCCGTATTTCGGATATTATGTTCACTGGTACCGATGAAGAATTAAAACAGACAAACATCACACAACCTGCTGTTTTCATTCATTCCGTTGCTGCATTTAACAACCTGGGCAATGTTGTTCCCGATATGGTTGCTGGCCATTCGCTGGGAGAATTTTCTGCCCTGGTTGCCAATAAGACATTGAGCTTTGCAGATGCATTGCAATTGGTTTCTGCCCGTGCAAAAGCCATGCAGCGTGCCTGCGAGATGAACCCTTCAACAATGGCTGCCGTGTTAGGATTAGATGATGAAAAAGTAGAAGAAATATGCCAGCATGTTACCAATGAATCAGGTGAGATAGTTGTTGCTGCAAATTATAATTGCCCGGGCCAGCTCGTTATCAGCGGCTCTATAAAAGGAATTGACATGGCTTGCGAAAGATTGAAATCAGCAGGCGCAAGAAGGGCATTGGTTCTTCCTGTTGGCGGTGCTTTTCATTCTCCACTCATGTTGCCTGCAAGGGAAGAACTTGCCGGGGCAATCAATAATACCAGTTTTAGTAATCCTGTCTGCCCGGTATATCAAAACGTAACTGCCGGAGCCGTGAGTGATCCTGGAATGATCAAAGAAAATTTAATTGCACAATTGACAGGTCCTGTAAAGTGGACCCAACTTGTACAGGCAATGATCGCTGATGGTGCTACTGATTTTACAGAATGTGGCCCGGGTAAAGTATTACAGGGACTTGTACTAAAGATCAATAAAGAAATGAGGGTAAATGGCGTAAATTAATAAACACGAATTATTAAAACGAATTACACGAATTAAATACATTATCTAATTCGTGTAATTTTAATTTGTACCTGAATTTCGTGTTATTGTTTGTAAGGTATCAATCCTCTAATTCCCATATCTACAGCAAAGTCTCCGTCAGCAGGATCAAATGTTCCTGGTCCGGATACTTCCTGCCATTCGAAACTTTTATTGATAGATAATGAAACAACAATGGTTATATCAGCAGTTTCAGTGCCTGTTACTACCAATGGTGCTGCAAACTGGCCTGTTACCAGGCACGAACCCTGGGGTATAGGCGAAGTTGCGAATATAGGATTGGGAACTGTAGTGGCTCCTGCCGGTGCCTGACCTGTATTTACAAAACTTCCAACTCCCGGAACATTCGTTTCAAACCCCCAGTAACCCTGATCTTTATTAGCATTAACCGATACAGTCGATTGATTTATCTTATAATCATGTATATATGTCCTGAAGCCGATAAAAGAAGCCAGCGTACCAACATAATTCACGCCACCGGACCTGAATTTGATATTATAGTTCTGGTAAGCCAGTGAAACCCTTAACCAATTGTAAGTTCCCGGAGCAAATGATGAAATTGGTACACTCAAAAATGTTCCGCCATCGCCTTTAAAAGTTGATTGACTGAAATCGATCGACTTCACACCTCCGCCATCCGTAATTTCCGGAGCCTTGTACAATACTGCACCAGCACCTAATGCCGTAAATTCATTGGTTGTCATTTCTACATAATGAGCACTCATAACATTGAACACAGGTGATTGTGCACCATGACCTGCAGGAACTCCTACCGGTTGGCCAATAGCATTGAGACGAACCTGCGTTGAATCGAATTTGAAAACAAAATTGATATGAGGCCCGTCTACTGGTGTTGGCGTAACATCAGTAGAAGATTTACTACAGGAACTCATTGCCAGTAATAATAATCCAGGCAAAACAAAACACTTTGTAATATTCATAGATTTAATTTTATTGGTTAGAAGGTATAACTGCCTCCCAACACTTTTATTGCAAAAGTATGTGTTAATAAAATGGGAAATGTAAGCCGGTAATCGTATAATAATTTACGGACAGATCATAAAACCTATTGCACCATTGTTACGGTGCCTTTTCTTTGTACGAGATTTCCTTTATAATCTATTGCCGCTGCTATCCACACAAATGTATTCATTTGCTGCATGGCGCCTTTAAATTTGCCGTCCCAGCCAATGTTTGAGTTGGTGGTTGAAAATACCATTTGCCCGAAACGATTGTATATCCTGAAATAACTGAATGATTTCATTCCAACGGGGAATGCTTTCAGTACATCATTAATTCCATCGCCATTGGGAGTAAAAGTATTGGCAACATAAATTTCGGGTCCCCTGTATGTATTTATTTTTATTGAGTCGATGCCTTCGCAACCGCTGGGTGTAGTTGCAGTAACAACAAGATAATTGTACTCATCTGATAAAATGGCAACCGGGTCTGAAATAAATGGATTATTCAGGCCTCTCTCAGGCGTCCAGTGGTATTTGGTAAAGCCGATATTGTTTATATCCAATGCCCTTAACTGAAGTGGTTGATTTATTGCAACAGACGCATCAAAACCTGCAAACAATTTTGCCGGTGGCGACACAGTTACTACAACATTATCTTTGGATAATGATGTACAACCATTGGCATCTGTTACTGATAAATAATAGGTGATCGTTTTAGGCCTGGTAACAACGGGGCTGCTCACAGTTGTGCTTGAAAGATATGTTGACGGGCTCCAGTCGAAATTCACACCACCAGATGCTGATAAGTTAGTACTTCCTCCAAAACAAATGGTGGTATCTTTTCCTGCATCTGCTGTTGGAGCAGGATTTACAAAAACAGTTACCGAATCTAGCTTATCACAAATACCCAATGTTGATTTGATATAATATTTGGTAGTTACAACAGGTGTTGCAACAGGGTTCAATATTGTTGCGTTACTCAATGTTGCTGCCGGTGACCATACCACACTTGTTCCGTTTGTAGTTGCAGATATCGTGGTATTTTTCCCTTCACATATTGTGGGAGATGCGCCCATGCTCAATGTCATAGTGTTATCAAACTGTACCAACACATTTGGTTTTGTAGTTGTACAACCATTTGCATCCTTAACAGTGATCGTGTAAGTACCCGGGGCTATGTTAAAAGTATTACTGGGCTGGAAAGTTGTGCCATTTGATGAATACAATAAAGAAGGTTTTCCTCCTGTTGCTGTTACAATAATAGAACCATCTGCAGCACCTGTACAGGAACCATTCGTAACCTGTGTATTTGTAACTGTAAGATCAGGGAATGCTTTATCGATATTAACAGTGATACTATCAATACATCCTGTTGCATCTTTAGCTTTTATGGTATATGTCCCGATCGGTAAATTATTAAATGTACTGAGTGGCTGAAATGGTGAAGCATCAATTGCATAATTCACCGGCGATACCCACTCCGGTCCGGTGCTTACAATTATCTGGCCTGTTGATGCCCCCTGGCAGTTGACATCTGTTTTGGAGTTTAGTTTTACCCGCTTCCAAAAAATAAAAACAGAATCCCTTGCATGACAGGTTCCTTCCTGTGAAGTACAAACGAACATGGTACTATCGGCAAGCGGTGTTGCCATGGGACTAATGACCGAAGCATTGTTTAAAGAAGCTGCAGGTGCCCAGTTATAAAAAGTATAACCGTTGCTGGCAATTAACTGTACAGAACTGTTGCGGCAGATAGCAGCAGTATCAGTGAGCATGCTTGTAGTAACAGCCAACGTATCATAATCCCTGATCTGTATTTGTGCACTATCGGTTGGCGTTAGTATACCGCATGGTGCAAGTGTATATATTTTTAATGTCTCGATCCCTTCAGGTAAATTATCAACGATAGGCAATATATTCAATAACACTTCTGTTTGATTTGCCGGAATCGTTATGGATGATGGAAGCAGTTGTACATCCACACCATTTACAGCTGTTCCTCCGTAACCCAGGTTGATGGTTTGAGAGAACAATGTAGCAGCCTGGCGCCTGATCTTTAAAGATCCTGTTGCACAACCTTCAACCAGGTAACTGGCGCCGGTATTATCAACCTGAGTAAGATTGGTAAGTTGAAAAGAATTTGAAGTAAGGCTCTTGGCTTCCAGGAAAACCCCGCTATCGTATAGCTGATCAAAATTATCTGCAATAACCAGCTTTAAATGATAAACCTGGCAAGGCTGAACCTGCGCAAGGGCCGTCATCACTATCGTCATTCCATCATGAGTAAGGAAAGCATTGCCCGTATTATCCTGGTAATATGCAGGGTTCAAAATACAATTGGCCGGGAACACCCCGGTTACATTATTCACGTTATGAATGGAAACAGGTAAACTGGTACCTGGTATAAGTGCAATATTTGTAAGTGAAGGAAATCCCGGGCCTGAAATGAAGAAAGCGAATGCATCATTATAACTGCCGCAAACAAAGGAAGGCCTGTATTCTTCTGACGAAAATGAATACCTGAATTTAATACTATCACCAAGTGGTACAAAATCAAACTCAAGAATACATGCATCATGAAGCTCGGTAGAAGCTACACCAATCGCACTTGCCAGGTCATTGTCGGTACCATCATCCATTGAATTATCCGCATCTGCAAGACTTTCGCCATCAAGGCCGTTATCAAGACCGGATGATTTTGCCAACCCGGTAGTTAATACTATTCCGCTATCAATTTCAGGATGAACATGACTCAGGTTCTTAAAATAACCTGCCTGTAAAGAATTGCCTGTAAAAGTTACATTGCTGATCGTAACACCATCGCCAACCATTCGCTGTGCCAATGCCTGTGCATTACTTTCATTGGTAATTGCCAGCTGCCCATTGCAACAAATTGCAATAAGACATACGGTAGCCATCAGTGTGGCTTTTTTCAGTAGATGGTTCATTGGAAATAGTTAGAATTGGATTACCAAAATACTTAAAAAAGCTTGAAAAACAAAATGGCCCGGGGATAAATCCGGGCCATTTATACATAAATGCGTTTTTAATTATATATCAAGTGTAGCAAGCACACTGTTCATGCTCCTTACTGCCTCAGCACTTTTTGCCATTGCAGCTTTTTCTTCATCATTCAGTTTGTAATCAACGATACTTTCCCAACCATTTTTTCCAATGATAACGGGAACACCGATGCAAATATCATTTAACCCATACTCACCTTCAAGGTAAACACAGCATGGCATTAGTTTCTTTTCATCCCTTACGATGGCTTCAACCAACGCAGCGCCGCTTGCCCCTGGTGCGTACCAGGCCGATGTTCCAAGCAGGCCTGTTAATGTAGCGCCCCCCACCATGGTATCCGCTGCTACTTTTTTAAGTGCGGCTTCATCCAGGTGATTTGCTGCAGGTGTGCCGCAATAGGTAGCCAGTCTTGTTAAAGGGATCATGGTTGTATCACCATGGCCGCCAATAACAGTTGCCTGAAGATCGTTTGGAGAACAGTTTATTGCCTGGCTGAGGAAATAACGGAAACGGCTGCTGTCCAGAATTCCGCCCATACCAATAATCCTGTTCTTTGGAAGGCCGCTCGATTTCAGGGCGAGGTAAGTCATCGTATCCATTGGATTGCTGATGACGATAATGATAACATCCGGAGAATATTTCAACAGGTTTTGAGTAACCGTTTTTACGATGCCCGCATTGATACCGATCAGTTCTTCACGGGTCATTCCGGGTTTACGCGGAATGCCTGAAGTAATTACTGCAACAGAACTTCCTGCAGTTTTTGCATAATCATTTGTACTGCCTGTGATCTTGGTGTCGAACCCTTCTATTTGTGCACATTGCATCAGGTCCATGGCCTTTCCTTCGGCCACCCCTTCTTTAATATCCACCAATACCAATTCATCGCAAAGCTGTTTACGGGCAATATTATCAGCGCAGGTTGCACCCACTGCTCCTGCCCCAACTACGGTTACTTTCATGTGTAAATTTTTATTGTTTTAAATAGTCTCGTTATTGGCAAAGTTAACCTGATTAGCCTTTGCCTGATATTCATCCTGAAATAAAATTTTATTTTATTAAAATAATTTACAGGAGTTGTTTTAAATAACAGGGGAAACAACTTTTGCATAACGGCTTTGTAGAGATTTCTCTCTGGTCTTTGTAGATCAAAATACCTTTTTATCAATATATCCAGGAATCCAATCATTTTATTAATTGTTTAACGGTGCTGTAATCAGCATTACGGCATCTTTGCGTTCTAACATCCAATAATATTCCTTTATGAAATCTATCCTTTCAACATTGATTGTTTGCTGTTTAAACATAACATGTTTTGCAGAAAATATAAACCCCAATTTAACCGCCGAATACAATACAAAGAAGAAAGTTGTTTTATTGAAGTGGCAAAATACAGACGACAGGGTTACCGGTTACATTTTACAGCGTAGTGATGATAACAAAATATGGAAGGATATTTACACATTGGAATCTGCTAGCTTCAGCAAAAAGAAACAGGAGAAATTTTCAGATGAATATCCCGAACCCACCAAAAATTATTACCGGCTTAAAATAGAAGTGGACAATAAAAACATAGAATACTCTCCATCAATAATGGTCATAATCGGCAACCCGCTTGATAGCTGGACCATGTATCCTGTACCAGTTCGTGATGTATTGAACTTACAATACACCGGCAGTGAATCCATCAAAGCTGTTGTGAGTGTTTTTATTCAGAATATGAGTGGTTATATACTTACAAGAAGAAGATTTTCATCACTGGGCAGAACAATACAGGTACCAGTGGACAATCTTGGCCGTGGTATTTATGATGTACGTATTGTGATCAATGATGAAGTTATATGGAACCAGCGCTTTGTGAAATGATAACTCACCCCAACCCTCTCCTTAAGGAGAAGGAGCCGGATTTTTTAAATTTCAAAATAGTATTGCCTAACCTAATAGAATAGTAAACTATCGGTGGAATTATAGCGATTCTGCCACTTCCTGCATTTTAATATCGCCGGAAAAGGTCTTCACAAATTCACCTTTCTTGTCATACACAAATAAAGTAGGATATGTCCTTATCTTATAAAATGTTCCCAGTGTATAACTTCCATCCCTGCCTACAGTTATATTGGGAAAGTTGGACATATTAAATTCCTGGTAGAATTTTTTGATATTACTGAAATCAAGTGATGACACCATGATGATCTGGGCGTTCTTGAAAAGGTCAATGTGTTTAAGCAGATCTTCTGTGGCAAGCTTACAATGGCTGCAATCGGGACTGAAAAGCATGATCACTGTAGTTTTGCTTTTCTGCATATTTTCCTTCGTGAATTTAAGGCTGTCTGGCGCAGTCATTATTGTAAAAACGGGGATCACCGGGTATTTTTTGTAGGCCGGGATAGTATCTGTCTGGGTATCTGTCTGGGCTTCAGCGAATTGAAATCCGGTTAATAAGAGCAATGCTATAAGTAGTCTTTTCATGGGCCAAAAATAATTTTAAAAAATCATATAACCTGTTAATGATTGGAAAAAAGCCTTGCATTAAGTTTTCGTGTTTACAGTTACTATCCCTACTTTTGCAGCCAATAAATTAAAAGCAATATGGCAACTACAGCAGACATGCGTTCTGGATTAATTCTTAAAATTGATGGCAGCTTATATTCTGTGATCGAATTTGGCCAGAATAAAACAGCCCGTGCAGCAGCAAAAGTGTGGGCAAAATTAAAAGGGGTTGATAATGCCAGGACGATTGAAGTTACCTGGAACAGTGGTGAAACCATCTTCCCGGTGAGAGTGGAAAGAAAGCCTTATCAATACTTATATAAAGATGATACCGGTTATAGTTTTATGGATACTGAAACTTTTGAGCAAATCACTGTAGCAGAGACAATGATCGATGCGCCGAAATTTTTAAAAGACGGGCAGGAAGTTTCTGTTTTGATCAATGGTGAAACAGACATGCCTATGAGTGTGGAATTACCAGACAAGATCGTTCTGCTGGTAACATACAGTGAGCCAGGTATGAAAGGTGATACTGCAACAAGGACATTAAAACCTGCTACAGTTGAAACTGGCGCTACTGTGAATGTTCCTTTATTTGTAAATGAAGGTGAACTGATCAGGGTGAACTCTAAGACGGGTGATTATATTGAGAGGGTGAAATAGTTTATTTGTTTTCTGGTTTACCAGTCTAAATAGTTGGGAAGCAAGTTTTGCTTCCCTTTTTCTTGCCGTTGTTGGTCGCCTGAACAACAACATTCATAAACAACATACTAATCCCTGAAATGTGTTAGCATCCCAAAATCATCAATCCCTGTTTTGGAAATCGTTAGCCGTTGTTGGTCGCCTGACCAACAACATTCATAAGTAACATATTAATCTCTAAAATGTGTTAATATTCCAAAATCATCGATCCCTAAGCCGTTGTTGGTCGCCTGACCAACAACATTCATAAGTAACATATTAATCTCTAAAATGTGTTAATATTCCAAAATCATCGATCCCTAAGCCGTTGTTAGTCGCCTGACCAACAACATTCATAAGTAACAATTAATCTCTAAAATGCGTTAATATCCCAAAATCATCAATCCCTGTCTCATAAAATTTTGCACTGCTATAAGCATATTCCTCTGGATTTACACAAAGCTTCCACTTTTCCTGAAGTGGGTTATTGTGTATGTATTTTAATTTCTGCATAAATACCTCTTCGGAAAACAACTCAATGGCTAATGAGTTTCTTTCCCATACCTGTTGTTGTCTGTCAGCAGCTTTTACCTTTAATTTAATTAATAAATTATCATCATGCATAAACATAAACTTGATAATACTCCTGGCTGTAAATTTCATCAGGTCTCTTTGAAAATCTCTACGGATAATACCATCATGAATTCTCCAGATCATATGAAAATGATTAGGCATTATTACGAAAGCATTTATCGTCAGGTGGTTATTATTAACCCGGTGTTTGAGTGCTTCAATGAGAATATCTTTATGATAATTATTCTTCAAAATGGGTAGCCAGTTTAGGTTTGTTGCTGTGAAGAATTCCGGTGGATGATCTTTAAAATACATTGATTAAAATTATAAATCAATGACCAAAAGGCGAACCATTACAGTTGGGAAAAACAACATCTTTATAGACTTAAATAACATCAACATTCAAGTGAAATAATATTTTATTTATTACCTGCATTGGTTTTACTCAAGTTAGTTGTTGGTCAGGCCTAGTTGTTGGTCAGGCGACCAACAACGGCGGGAGACCATAAAAAAAGCATCCACTTTCGTGAATGCTCCATTATAAATCTTTCATTAAAAATTATCAACTAGGCGTCTTTTCCATGACACTGCTTATATTTCTTTCCGCTTCCGCATGGACAAGGATCGTTGCGCCCGATCTTTGGCTCAACCCTTACAGGCGCCTGTTTAACCGGCGTTGAAGGATCGAAATAATCATTTTCATTTGCCGCATAATCACTTCCTGCTGCTTCTACCTGGGTCTTATTAGCATTCATTTTACTCATGTCTGTCTTCTGCTCCCGTCCTTCCCTGATCTGTCCGGCATTGGTTTGCTCAACCGGTATTTGTGCATGACAGAGGAAACTCACGATATTCTTGTTCACCTCATCATCCATTTGCTTGAATGCATTGTATGCTTCTATCTTATAAATGACCAATGGGTCTTTTTGCTCATAACCTGCGGTCTGTACACTTTGACGAAGGTCGTCCATGGCACGCAAATGTTCTTTCCATGCATCATCGATCATGGAAAGTGCGATGCTGCGTTCCAGTGACCTTGCCAGTTCCTGCCCTTCTGTTTCAAAATATTTATCAAGGTTTGCCAATGCCTGGATTCCTTTTTTACCATCAGTAAATGGAACGGCAACATTTTCAATATGATTTCCCTGCTCTTTACGGATGTTTCTTATGATCGGCATTGTTTGAGCAACAATCGCCTTGTTTTTATTATTATAATTGCTGATTGTTTCTGCATACAAACGATCAGTAAGTGTATTCACATCTTCCTTTTCAAGTTCTTCTGCCGTGATCGCTGTGTCGACCGCAAAGTTCAATATAACTGCCAGTTTAAAGCCATCGTAATCATTCGCCTCCTTGTATGAATATATCAACCCATCTGCAACAGAATAGAAAGCATTGTCAAGGTCAAGTGCCAGCCTTTCACCGAATAATGCATGGTTCCTTTTTCCATAAACAACATTACGCTGCTTATTCATTACATCATCATATTCGAGTAGGCGTTTACGTATACCAAAGTTATTTTCTTCCACTTTTTTCTGTGCCCTTTCAATACTTTTCGTGATCATACTGTGCTGGATCACTTCTCCTTCTTTATAACCCATCCTGTCCATTAAACTTGCAATACGCTCACTGCCGAACATACGCATCAGGTCATCTTCCAGAGATACGAAAAAGTTAGAAGTTCCCGGATCTCCCTGGCGGCCGGCCCTACCACGCAACTGCCTGTCAACACGGCGACTTTCATGGCGTTCCGTACCAAGAATTGCAAGTCCGCCTGCTTCCTTAACACCAGGTCCGAGTTTTATATCCGTACCACGACCAGCCATGTTCGTAGCAATAGTTACAGCACCGGCCAGACCAGCTTCAGCAACTACCTGTGCTTCTTTTGAGTGCTGTTTCGCATTCAATACATTGTGAGGAATATTTTTTTGTTTCAGCATCCTGCTTAGTAATTCACTTACTTCAACAGAAGTGGTACCAACCAGGCAAGGACGCCCGGCAGCACGAAGTTTTTCAATTTCATCAATGACAGCCTTATATTTTTCACGCTTGGTCTTATAAACCATATCCTGGTCATCTTTCCTGATCACATTCACATTGGTAGGAATGCTAACCACGTCTAATTTATAAATGCTCCAAAGTTCCGCAGCTTCTGTTTCCGCGGTACCGGTCATACCTGCCAGTTTATGGTACATCCTGAAATAATTCTGCAGGGTAACGGTAGCGTATGTTTGCGTAGATGCTTCGATCTTGCAATTTTCTTTTGCTTCAATGGCCTGGTGTAATCCATCAGAATACCTTCTGCCATCAAGGATACGGCCCGTCTGTTCATCAACGATCTTAACCGCTTCGTCCATCACAACATACTCAACATCTTTTTCAAATAAAGTATATGCTTTTAATAATTGCTGAACTGTATGTATACGTTCTGCCTTCGCAGAATATTCATTGATAAGATTTTCTTTTCTATGCAATTTTTCATCGCCTGAAAGATCTGTTCTTTCTATCTCTGCCAATTTGGTCGAGATATCGGGAAGAATAAAGAATTCAGGATCTTCTCCGCTCCTTGTAATTAAGTTGATGCCTTTATCAGTTAATTCAACCTGGTTGTTCTTTTCATCAATATTGAAAAAAAGTTCCGCATCTACTTTTGGCATTTCTTTTTGCTGGTCTGCCAGGTAATAGTTTTCACTCTTCTGAAGTTTAACACGCATTCCTGGTTCGCTCAGGAATTTTATCAAAGCGCTGTTCTTCGGTAAACCACGATGGGCACGCATCAGCGCCAAACCTCCATCTTTAGGGTCATCATTGCCTTCTGCAATTTTTTTCTTTGCTTCTATTAAAAATTGATTGGTAGCTTTTTTTTGGGCTTCCACCAGTTTTTCGATCCTTGGTTTAAGATCGAAGAACAATTGTGTATTGTCCCTGTGTCCGATGGGACCACTGATGATCAAAGGTGTACGTGCATCATCGATCAACACACTATCAACCTCATCCACCATGGCAAAATGGTGTTTGCGTTGTACCATTTCATCGGGTGTGTGCACCATGTTATCCCTCAGGTAATCGAAACCAAATTCATTGTTTGTACCATATACTATATCGGCATTGTATGCATTTCGACGGGCATCGCTGTTCGGATCATGTTTGTCAATACAATCAACCCTCAACCCAAGCCATTCGAAAATGGGGCCATTCCACTCACTATCCCTGCGTGCCAGGTAATCATTCACTGTAACGATATGAACACCTTCGCCGGCAAGTGCATTTAAATAGGCGGGCAGTGTACTTACAAGCGTTTTACCTTCACCGGTTGCCATCTCTGCAATTTTTCCTGAATGCAGTACCGTACCTCCTATCAACTGAACATCATAATGAACCATGTTCCATAGAACGGTGGTTCCGCCTGCTGTCCAGGAGTTTTTATGAAAGGCTTTGTCGCCTTCAATCGTAAAGTTGGTGCGTTTGGAAGCAATCAACCTGTCCAGGTCTGTAGCACTGGACTCAAGCACTTCATTTTCTTTAAACCGGCGACTGGTTTCTTTTACAACAGCAAAAGCTTCGGGTAAAAGCTGCTCCAGTACCTCTTCTATTTTCTTGTCACGGTCTTTTTTGAGTTCATCAACCTCTTTATATATAACATCTCGGCCATTGATCTCTTCCAAGGGCAAGGCCTCTGCGTCTTTCTTTTTATTTTCTATGTCAGCATCTATTGCCGACAGATACTCCTTGATACGGGCCCTGAATTCATTGGTCTTATTCCTTAGTTCATCATTGGACAATGAAGCATATTCCTTGAAATACCGGTTGATCTTATCTACCTGGGGCAGGATCTTTTTAACGTCTTTCTCACTCTTACTGCCTCCGAAAATTTTTGATATGATTCCTAACATAAGTTTCTGTTGATGAAAATATTCTGAAAAAATACTGTTTTGACAAATAACATGCTATAACAGTCCGCTCGCCAAATTGACAGGCTGGCAAAGCTACGAAGAACTTTCAGAGAATAAACTGAAGTAAATGTCAAAATTGAGATTTACGATTAACAGGAGAAGAGCAAATTTGTAGTTAAATTCTTATAATGATAAACAAATATGACTACAGATGAGCCGTTTAGGCAGCATTATCTTTGAGTCAACAAGTTTTTAGAATTATGGATAAATCCACTACTACTATGAAAACCACCTGAAACCAGCATGAAAAATGCTTGTGGATTGAAAAAGTGAAACCCGCTGAAATTCAGCGGGTTTTATTTTAAAATTCCTGAATAAAATGTTCTTATTTCCATCCTTGAATTTTAAGCTGATTGCCCTACCTTTGCGGCTTCAAAATAAGCCTCCCGGTAAAGACCTACATTTTGGCCGGGATCACTAAAAATCAAGACCAGTATGAGTGGTGCATTAAAAGAAGTAAGGAACAGGATCAAAAGTGTACAAAGCACACAGCAAATTACCAAGGCCATGAAAATGGTGAGTGCCGCAAAATTGCGCCGTGCGCAGGACGCCATTACCCAAATGCGCCCTTATGCACAAAAACTGCAGGAAATGCTCGGCAATATTGTTAGAGTGGGGA
>Ga0209023_10004314_pt1 | contig 16273 bp, 10 predicted proteins | sample LakOneMetagenome_FD_187468 | JGI IMG/M metagenome (GOLD analysis project Ga0209023, IMG submission 187468) | Freshwater and sediment microbial communities from Lake Erie, Canada (SPAdes) (version 2) | ecosystem: Environmental > Aquatic > Freshwater > Lentic | place: Lake Erie, Canada... | reverse complement strand
GAACCCGGACGCCCACCAGGCCTTAAGCGTCTGCAGCTGCCGCGACCCAGGCCGCCAGGGCCCCCCGACAGCCACCGAAGAGACAGGCCCAACGACCCGGCACACAGTTGCATTTCGAAAAAATGCCGGGGGGTGGTCGGGCAGCTTGGGCGACTAAGGAGTGTGTTGTCGATCGGAAAGCTCGCCGGATCACCGGAGGCCGGGAGGTACTACACCGACGCGGTGGCCAAAGGTCGTGAGGACTACTACCAGGGCTCCGGCGAGGCTCCGGGAGCATGGTCCGGCGCTGGCGCACAGCTCCTCGAGCTCGATGGCCGCGTTGATGATGATGCGTTCGCGACGGTGCTGGGCGGCGTTGATCCCAAGAGCGGCAATCCGTTGCGCAGTTCACGAGGTCCGTCGCGGGTCGCCGGGTTTGACCTGACGTTCTCCGCGCCAAAGTCTGTGTCGGTGCTGTTCGGTCTCGCTGACGAGGGCACTGTGGGCGTGGTGCGTCGCGCGCACGACCACGCTGTCAGCCAAGCGCTCGGGTACGTGGAGCGTGAGGCGACGTTCACGCGCCGTGGCACCAACGGCCGCGAGATCCTGCGCGGCGAGGGGCTGGTCATCGCGGCGTTCCGCCATCGCACGAGCCGCGCCGGCGATCCCCAGCTGCACACCCACGCGGTCGTCGCCAACACGACCTACGCCGACGAACGCTGGTCGACGCTGGATGGCCGCGTGATCCTGCGCCACGCCAAGACCGCCGGCTACCTCTACCACGCGGCGCTGCGCGATCAGCTCACCCAAGAGCTTGGCGTGGCGTGGGGGGCGGTCGAGAAGGGCACGGCCGAGATCCAGGGCATCGATGAAGGCGTGCTCAGGCATTTCTCGCGCCGTCGTGTCGAGATCGAGGAACGCATGGACGAGCGCGGCGAGCACACCCGCGCGGCGAGCCGCACCGCCGCGCTGGCGACCCGCAAGCGCAAGGACTACGACGTCCCTGCGGACCGCCTGCGGGAGGAGTGGCGTGCCCGCGCATCCGAGCACGGCCTCACCGCCAATGACCTTCACGGGCTTCTGCAGCGTCGATCCGTTGACCCGGGACCGGACCTCGATCTCGCCGCGCGCACGATCGGCGGGATGACCGGCGTGACCCGCGAGTCGAGCACGTTCGATCGCCGCGACGTGCTGCGCGCCTGGTGCGAGCGCCACACCCCAGGCGCGAGTGTGGAGCGGATCGAGAAGCTCACCGACCGCTGGCTCACCTCGCCGTACGCCGCCAAGCTCGAGGGAGCGAGGCCGAGTCCGACGAGCGGCCCGCGCTACAGCACCCCATCGATGCTCCAGATCGAGCAGGAACTCGTCGACAGCGCCAAGCAGCGCCTGCGAACCGGCGCGGCGGTCGCCGACACCGCGCACATTGACGCGGCGCTCAGCGAGCGGCCCGAGCTCGCCGATGAACAGCAGCACGCCGTCCGCGCGCTCACCACCAGCGGCGACGGCGTCCAGGTGCTCCGAGCCGCCGCCGGCACCGGCAAGACCTATGCGCTGGAAGCAGCCCGCGCTGCCTGGCAGGCATCAGGCCAGCACGTCGTGGGGTGCGCGCTGTCGGCGCGGGCGGCGCGCGAGCTGCAGGAGCAGACCGCGATCCCCTCGGCCACCATCGCCAAGCTCCTCGGCGACCTCAGCCAGGGCTGGGCCCCGCAGCCCTGCGACGTCCTCGTCGTCGACGAGGCTGGGATGGTCGGCACCCGCGCGATCGCCCAACTCGCTCGCCACGCCGAGCAGGCCGACCTCAAGCTCGTCCTCGTCGGCGACGACCGCCAGCTCCCCGAGATCGACGCCGGCGGCGCGCTGGCCGGCATCAGCAAGCGCATCGGAGCGCTCGAACTGCACGACGTGCGCCGCCAACACCACGAGTGGGACCGCGAAGCCTTGTCCGCGCTGCGCCACGGCAAGATCAACGACTGGGCCCGCGCCTACCGCGACCACGACCGCGTCCACACCGCACCGACCCCCGGCAAGGTCCGCGAGCGGATGGTCGACGACTGGTGGCAGCACGCGAAGGGTGGCGCAGATGCGGTGATGATCGCCCACCGCCGGGCGGATGTCGCCGACCTCAACCGCCGCGCGAGGGAGCGCATGCACGCCGACGGACGCCTGGGCGAGGACGAGCTGACCGTCGAAGGCCGGGCCTTCGCCGAAGGCGACCGTGTGCTGGCCCGCCGAAACGACCACCAGCTCGCCATCACCAACGGCACTCGCGGCCGTGTCCTCAGCATCGACCTTGAGCGCCGCTCACTGGTCATTCAGCCCGACGGAGCTGAGCCAACCACGCTCGACGCCGCCTACCTCGACGCAGGGCACCTCGACCACGCCTACGCCACCACCGCGCACGCCCTGCAGGGCGCGAGCGTCGACCACGCGCACGTCCTTGGCACTGAAGACCTCTACCGCGAATGGGGATACACCGCCCTCACCCGCCACCGCCACGAAGCCCACTTCTACCTGCACTCCCACGCCCAGACGGCTCAGCCTCTTCCCGGGTTGGAGCCCGAGCCGGACCCGATCGGGGTGCGCCTGCGCGAGATCCTCGGCAAGCGACGCCACAAGGACCTGGCGATCGACCTCAACCCTCGGCACGCTCACCCGCGTGGGCGTTCAGGCCGCGATGGCGCGCGCCCCGCACAAGCCACCCCGGCGGTCCGCACCGTAGAGCCCGCCGCCCCGGACGGCGACGACGCCGCACTCGTCGGGCTGCTCGCCGGGCTCCGAGCGCTCAGCGGGGGGCATGGGCAGCCGGGCCGCGATCTGGATCGCTGATGGTCCGGTGCGCCAGGGTGTCGCTGCCCGCCTCTCGTTCCGAAGCAATTGCTCGTGGGTCAGCGCTTGCGGCCGCCGATAGAGCACGGTGTGCCCGCCCCCACCTCGGTAGCCTTCACCCCGCTGTGGCCGAGATTGGGGACACCCGCGAGTCGTTTGACGATGCCCTGTGGGCTGCGGCTGACGAGGGGCGCGCTCCCCAGTCCCTCCGCGACCTCGTGCAGACGACGTTCCGCCGCCGCGGGAACAAGCCGGACCAGCTGACCGTCGCCACGCTCATCGCTGACCGCGGCGAACCCGGCGAGCGCCTCGCACAAGCCGGCGGACGGTACGTCGACGCAGCCGCCTGGGCCGGGCCTGTCGCAGTCCTGCGCATCAACGACAAGAGCGGGCTGTACGTTGTCGGCGTCTGGCCGACGTCGGCTGAGGGCGTTTACCACATTGTCGGGACCGTTCCGGTCACCGACGAGCGGTGGCGGCGCGTCGAGCGCTGGGTAGCCAACTCCGCGCCCCGGCTCGTGCCCTTCGTCCTCAACCAGTCCGACTTCGAGGGGGTCGGGGCGGCGCTAGCTGAGCACGGGCGAGTCGAGGTCAGCCGGCTCACGGCTCGCGTCCTCAGTGACGAGTCGTCGTACACCCGCGGCTGGGCAGACGGCCGACGCACTCCGCGTCCGACGTACTCGCAAGCGCTTGACGAGGTTGAAGGCGTCGCGTCGGTGCGGACGCTCACCGTCCACGTCGCGGACCATCTAAATCTGCATCTGCGTCGCCAGGCCGGCGCTACCTACTACGGGGGTGACTTTCGGCTGTTCGAGGACGTGGTTCTCGGTGCGCTCGTCACCGCCGCTGGCCGGCGCAAGGAACTACTCAGCGGTCGCGAACGCAAGCTGCACGTCACCCCGGAGCGAGCTATCGCCGTCGAGATGTCGAGCGCCATCTTCGCCGATCCGGAAGCCGTCACTGAGCTGCTCGATGCGCTCTCAGAGCAACGAGGTGTGGGCATCGCGGTCCTGCACCGGAACCCGTATCTGCATGTAGCCGTTACGGACTACTTGGACGGGTCGAACTTCGACGCGTTCGTGACGCTCGACGACCGGGTCGTCATCTACCCGGGTTACCGCGCTAGCGTGGGCGCTCTAACCAGGCTGACCGAGCATCTGTCCGAGCGGTTCGCTGCTCGTGAAGTCACGGACGTTCGCGCATCGACGCCTCCGACGAAGGCCGAACTCTTCACGACGGGCTGACTCGTGCCCCCCGCCGTGGATCCCGCCGAGTGCGTCGAGCGGTTGCTGCGCGACTTCAGGACCTACGACCGCGCGGTCGATGTCGTTTCGGCGTTCGAGATGCTGTTCACGAAGTCGGACACCGACGTCCCTGGGACCGTTCGACACTTCGAGCGGTTCCCGAGCGTCCCCCCGGAGGGAAGCGGAGGAGCACTTACGCCCGACTTCACCGTTGTGTTCGAGGATGGGACCGGGCTCGCCGGCGAGATCGCTCGGATTGCTCTGCATGACAACAGTGTGGAAGGCCTGTGCAGCCAGATCGCCAAATACGACGAACTCAAGCAGCTGCCGGGCGACGCTGGCCTGACGGACGTTCTTTACACCGACGTTCTGCTGCTCGTGCCACAGGCGGTCGGGATGGCCACCATCAAGCGGGTACTCATCGACCGTCTGGGCGAACCCGGCCATCCGTACAAACCGTCGGTTGCGCCGTGCATCGTGCAGTTCGGCTTCGACGAGGGCAAGTACACGTTCCAACGGCTTCCAGCCCCCGAGAACGGCGGTCTCCGCGAGGACGGGCGCACCGATGGCATCGGCAACTGGTTTGCCGAAAACGGCGACATAAGCGTGAAGCCGCTGCGCTTCAGCGACATCAAGGCCGACCGCGCCTTCATCAACGACCCCGTCGACCCGCTCTACCTCTCCACGCACCTATGGGCGAAGACGTTTCCCACGATGACGGGAGACGTACCGCTCCCGGCTCGGCTGGAAGTGAGCGCCGACGTCCTTGCGGACGAACTGCGCGAGGCGTTCGGCCGCGTGCGAAAGGGCGACGTCGAGCGGGCGCTCGGGCTACTCAAGACGGGCAAGCTCGCGGAGGAAACGACCGACGGTTGGGTCGTCGCCTTTGAGGAACTCCGCACGGTCGGCGATGCTGACCTTGCGCACCTGCTCGCGCAGCGTGCCTGCCATCCGCCCACGCGTAGCGCACTGAGCCGGCTCGAACGCGCGGAGGAGGCAGAGGAGGCTCGCCCGAATCCCCCACCGTCGCTCTTCTAGCCGCCTTCAGCGCGCGGGCTGGCGCGCGACAAAGCCTGCGGCCCAGACGATGATGAGCGGGGCGTAGCCGCAGCATGGGTAGAGGTTCAGCGCGCGCCCATCGTGCGCATCAGAGTGCCGGCTGTCCACCGATGTGGCGCGGACGTCGGGAGCGTTCTGGATGGGTCACGGTCGGGGAGAGCCGGTGCCGTAGCGGTACGCCCGTAGCTCATCGCCGTGACGCTCGAGCCACCTGGCAGTTGTTCGCCACTCGGGACAGGCCCCTCCCAGCTGCCGCCAGAATGCCTTCGAGTGGTTGGGCACTCGAAGGTGGACGAGCTCATGAACGATGACGTACCGAGCAACGTGCTCCGGCACCAGGAGCAGACGCCAGTTCAGCGAGATGTGGCCGCTTCGCGAACACGATCCCCACCGCGTCCGTTGGTCGCGGACGCCAACCCCTGCGACGTCCACTCCCAGCCGTGACGACTCTTCTGCGACGGCCAAACGCAGCCAGGCGCGCGCTGTGCGGTGATACCAGAGCTTCACGCTGGCGTCCGCGCCATCCTCGGGCACAAGCAGGCTTCCGTTACTGAGTCGGGAGTACCGAACCCGAGCCTTGACGACGGGCACCGCTTCGGCATGCAGCCACACGACGCCTGGGCGTTCGAGCCCGAGCTCCGCAGGGCGCCGACGCGCTTCCTCGACGGCTTGGAGTTTCTCCAGGACCCACGAGGCCTTGTTGCGCAGCGACTGGGCCGCGTACTCGTCGGAGGCGCCCGCCGGCACGATGACGCGGAGCGGAACATCTCGACCAACCTGAATGCGTGTGGTACGGCCAAGCTCGGACCGGCGCACCTCGGCCTCTACGGTCCTATCTCCGAGCTGAACGCAAATGAGCGGCTGGCCTCCGGACACGGTCACACACTCGGCCTCTTGAGCGTGCCGAGCGCGGCGAGGATGTCGTCCACGACCTGCGGGTCCTGTGGCAGATGGAGGGTGGTTTCGTGCGCGACCAGCTGCTTGACCGCTTCGCGGCGAAGGCCCTGGGCGACATCGGCGCGCTCGGTCCAGTCGGGGATGACTGCGACCTCGGCGTAGCGCTCGCTCATCGCCCGTGCCACAGCGACGGTGTCGTCTTCGGTGACAGTCGGCGCGGCGCGACGCAGCGCGGCGTGAACGAGCGTCCCCGCCTCGTCGAGCCCGAGGTCAGCTCCGTGCTCGCGCTCGGCGATGTACTCCTCGACCATCTTCTCCCAGTCACGGAGACCCTCGAGGGTCATCTGAGCGGCGCGGCGGCGCCGGGCCCGCAGCTCGGCGAGGCGCTCCGAGAGCGTCTTGGCCAGTGGATCGTCCTGGCCTCGAACCTTGATTTCGTGGACGACTGCCGCCTCGATATCGGTTGCCTTCTCTTCGGGGTTCAGCTCAACCTCACCGACGAGGGCCTGCAGGAAGTCGGCACCGATGGTCTGTGCCGGCAAGTCGTCGCGAATCCGGTCCACGCCGATGGCCTCTTGGACGAGCTGCCGCGTCTTGTGGCGGAGGTCATCACCGCCGCGGCGGTCACGTCGTGTTCCGCGACGCCACGCCGCCCATACTTCCAGGAGTTCCTGGTAGCGGGGCATGTAGGGAGCCAGGCGCGGGTCAGGGGTCAGCGTTTCGTAGACGGACTGGGTCTCGCGGAACAGGCGTTCGAACTGCTCCGCCTTGTCGGGGTCACTGGTCAGGAGGCGCACGACCCAAAGCATGCGCTTGCGAGGGGACCCCTTGGGAGCACCAGCCACGATGGCGAGCGCTTCCTCCAGACGTGTGGGGAATCGCTTGACCAGCTCTTCAGTCGACTCGACGAGCCCGCGCAGGTCTTCGGATGTGAACTCCGCAAGCGCGTCCTTGAGTTCGTCGAAGACGCCCCAGTAGTCGAGGATGACCCCGAAGTCCTTGTCGGGGTAGCGCCGGTTGGTGCGGGCGATGGCCTGCATCAGCGTGTGCCCCCGAAGCGGGCGGTCTAGGAACATCGCCTGCTCGATGGGCGCGTCGAAACCCGTGAGCAGCATGCCGTTGACGATCAACAGCTTGAGCGGGTCGTTGGCGCTCTTGAAGCGTGAGATGAAGTCTCTGATGGCGGCTCGGTCGGTGGCGGCCACGAAGCCGCCGTCCTCGTCAGCGGACTCGTCGGTTTCGCCCTCCTCGCCAGCTCCGGGCGGCGGCGCCGCGCCGTGGACCCGTTCCCAGTGCGCAGCGGGGTACCAAGTGCGGATGTCGATGTCCCCGTCGCGCGGGGCACTGTCCTTCTTGCTCCGCGACATGATGACCGCGAACTCCTCCGGCTCGAGGTGCTTGGACAGCTCCTCACCGAGCAGTGCGCAGGCTTCCCGGTCGACGCCGACGAGTTGCCCGCAAAGCCCGCTCGGCGCGAACCGGTCGCGCAGCTGGTCGGCGACGTCTTTCGCGACAGCGCTGACGCGCGCGGGAGCTTTGGCGACGACGCTCTCTCTCGAAGCCTGCTCCCTGACGGCCTCGCGCTCCTTCTCATCGAGGTCGGCGGTGAGTTCGTCTACACGCTGGTCAAGATCCGTCTTCGTTATGCGCCACTCAGCGACGCGGGGCTCGTAGACGACCGGCACGGTCGCACCGTCTGCAATCGATTCGTCGAAGCCGTACCGGTCGAGGTACGACTCATACGAGCCGTCCTTGAGCTGGGGACTGAAGGCCTTACGTGTGGACCGCTCATCAATCTCGATGGGCGTTCCGGTGAAGCCGAACAGCTTCGCGGTCGGCAGCGCCTGGCGCATCCAGATGCCGAACTTGCCGAACTGGGTTCGGTGGGCTTCGTCGGCGAAGACGATGACCTCGCGGTCCTTCAAGGCGCCCTTCATCGACTGGCGGAACTTCTGAACTGTCGTGACGATGACCCCACCACCACCGCCGCTCAGGAGGCGCTCGAGCTTGTTGCCTGACGTGGCCTGCTGGACCCCGTCGAACTCGCACGCGAGGAGCGTCTCGTTGATTTGCTCGTCGAGGTCGGTGCGGTCAACGGCGAGGACGACTGTCGGGTTGCCAAGGCCGGCGCGCAGCAGCTTGCCGGCGGCGAACACCATTGTCAGCGACTTTCCGGAGCCCGTGGCGTGCCAGACGATGCCCCGGTCGAACTTGCCGTCAACAACGCGCTGCACAAGCTTGTTTGCGGCCCTGTACTGGTGGGCGCGAGCAAGCTTCTTGCTCGTCACGCCCTCCCTGGTCTCGAAGACAACAAAGTTGGTGGCAAGGTCAACGAGCGTGTATGGGTGGTAGGCGCCTGCGAGCGTGACGAGCATCTCGTCGTCGAGGTCGTCCACCTTGCGCGGCCACGTGTCCTTCCACTCCAGGTAGCTGTCGATGTTCTGCACCCCGGATGGACCGACGCGGGCTTGGATGCCGTTGCAGCAGCCCACGACGCTTGTCTGGGCGATGAGCTGTGGAGCGTCGTGCCAGTAGCCACGCCAGTCGTCAGCGGCTGCGCTGACAGGCTCGTCGGTGTCCTTGTTCTCGATGACGCCGAGCGGGATGCCGTTCACGAGACAGACGACGTCGAGGCGAGGTTCGCGCTGTCCCCCGGTACGGATGACGAACTCCTCGGTGACGACGTAACCGTTGCGGCTCGGGTCGGTCGAGTCGACGATGAGGACAGTGCGTGTCGGTTCGTTCGGCGCCGGCTTGTGGGGGTAGCCGTCTCGCAGCATTTGGAGCATCTCGCGGTCGCTGCTGATGCGACGCACCTGTGCGGCGATGTGCCGCGCGGTCTCCTCGTCAAGCCCGTCGTTGAGATGCAGGACCGCCTCAACTAGTAGCGGCTCGACGATGGCCTCGTTCATGCGCGCCTGGCCGCGGAGCTGGTTCATCTCCTTGCGCGAGATGAGCTCCCAGCCGAGCCCCTGCAGTACGTCGAGCTCTTCGGTCTGGATGCCCGCTTCGGTCGTGTGGAGAGCCTCCGCCATCAACGTGTCTTATGAAGCTGAGGGTGGCTGACGGATACCGGTCACAAGGTCCTCGATGAGCGCAGCACGGAAGCCCTCGGTTGAGGTCAAGACACCTTGCATCCTCTCGCCGGCTGAACGCAGCGAGTCGAGCTGGCGCACGATTCTGAGCTGCTCCGCGAGCGGCGGGACCGGGACTCGCAGCTCAGTCACCTGCGTCTTGTTGATACTCGCGAGATTCGTTGTCTTCTTGGAACAGCCAAGGCAGTACTCACGAGCAGGCTCTGAGCCGATGGCGTAGGCCAAGAAGCGAGGGTCGAGCGTCTCCGTGTCAGCGACTCGCACTCGAAAGACGTGGTTCTGAGCAACGGCTTCGGGCACCGCCCCTTCCCATAGCCAACCTCTGCCGACATGCTCCGCGTTGCCACCCTCAGTCATCAGGACATCTCCCGACTCAAGTCGGAATCGGTCTACCTCATTGTCGGTTACGTCCAAGGTCTTTATCTCAGACAGGTCGAGCCACCCGTCTTGGACGTTCGCAGCTCTGATGAACGGAACGGCTCTAAGCTCGCCCTTGGTCTTGCGCCCCTTTGTGATGCCTGATCGGACCTCCGCCAGCTCACCAAGCGCCGAGGCCGTCCACCCCTCGGGGAGGTCTTCCCAGGCTCCACCGGTAGCGAGGAGGTGCTCGCGAGCCGCTCGGAGCACGTGCTGCGTTGCTCTCAGCTCACGCTCCCTCGCTCGCGCGAGGCGGTCTATTGCGGCAACAGCGCCGACGATCTTCTCTTGCGTAGCCAGCGAGGGAATCTCAATCTCGAGCGCCAAGAACTGCTCGGGCACCAGCCGAACGCGGTTCGTCGAGCCCTCGCTCACGAGGAGGCACTCCTCCCAGAACATGGGCCTCCTCACGTACAGATCGACGTACTGGGCAAGGCACCTAGCGGCGTCGACCTCGTAGGCTGGGAAGTCGCTCGTGACGATGGCTTCGTCGAGGTCGGAAGGCACTAGTCCCAGTCCTCCGTTGCGCGCATCAATCTTGGAAACCAAGAGGTCACCGGTGCAGACCTCGTATTGCTTCTTAGTGCCAATGGCCAGTCCCTCTGCAAAGCCCCTGCTGGTTAGGCCCCTACCCTTGATGCGCACGGTGACCTGCTGATACGTGCGGTCGTCCTCAACGGTCACCGCACGCTTGGCTGGCGTGATGATGTCACCGAGCGGAACGGTCTCCCAGCCGTTGCCCTGGCTCACGCGGATAGCTCCTCGAGTTCGCTGAGAAGATGTTCGAGCGCGACGTCAGCCTCCTGCGCTTCCGTCCGCGCCGCTCGCAGCTCACTGATTGCTTCCGGGAGTGTCACATGGGTTGTGCCGTCGTCAATCCCCTTGACGTAGCGGCGTACGGTCAAGTTGAAACGGCGGCTAGCGATCTCAGCTACGGGCACCGATGCTGACAATCCTTCTCGGTCAGTATCGTCGGTAAACGCTGCCGCTATGAGGTCAACGTGCTCTGCGCGCAGCACGTTCTTCGTACCGACCCGCTCGAAGCATTCGGAGCCGTCAATAAAGAGGACCTGGCCCCTCCGCTTCTCGGCCTTGGCGCGGTTGAGGACCAGGTAGCAGGCGGGGATGCCGGCGCCGTAGAACATGTCCTTCGGCAGTTGGATCACGGCCTCAACGAGGTCAGCCTCGACGAGATCCTTGCGAACCGCCCGCTCGTTTCCAGCCCGGAACAGCGCGCCGTTCGGCAACACAACCGCCATGCGCCCGCTTTCGGCGAGCGAGGCGACCATGTGCTGCACAAACGCCATCTCACCGTGTCGCTTGGGCGGCAGATGCCTAATGCGCCGGAACGGGTCGCCCCCGGCCTTCAGCTTCTCGTGGCCCCAGTTCTTCGCCGAGAACGGCGGGTTGGCAATGATGACGTCAAAGCGCCGGACGCTGCCGCCTTCCACGAAGGCCGGCTTGAACAGCGTGTCGCCCTGCTCGATTGTCGCTGCTCCACTGGCCCCGTGGAGCAGCATGTTCATTCGACCGAGCGCCCAGGTCGTCGGCTTCAGTTCTTGGCCAAAGAGGGTTAATGCCCTCGCCTGCTCCCCGTGAAGGCGGAACGCTTCGTCGCGAAGCTGGAGTAGAAGGCCGCCTGAGCCACACGTCGGGTCGTACGCCGTCGCGACGGCCGGGGGCTTGAGCAGCCGGGCGCCGAGCTTGCCGACCGGAGCCGGAGTGTAGAACTCGCCGCCCGCCTTGCCAGCTTCTGCGGCGAACTTGGCGATGAGCCATTCGTACGCCTGCCCCAGCATGTCTGGCGTGACCCGTTCACGGGTGAGCGGTCCAAGGTCATCAAAGTGGCGTACGACGTCTGCGAGGTTGTCCGGCGGAAGCGCCTTGCGATTGTTGAAGTCGGTGTAGTCGAAGACGCCTGCGAGCTGGCGTGGGTTCGCAGCGGCGATGGCGCGTAGCGCGTCGTTCAGCGCGGTACCCAGCTCGTTGCGGTCCGTTGCGATGACCGCATCCCAGAACATGTCATCGGGGACGCGAAGCGAGTGGTAGGCCTCAGGATTCGCGGCGATGATGGCGACTGCGTCCTCGACGTTCTCGAGCTCGGCGATTGCGTCGCCCGTCTCCTCGGTGTGAATGTCGCTGGCGCGCTTGAAGAACAGGAGCGCGAGGACGTAGTCGCGCTGGACTTCGACGTCGGTCAGGCCGCGGAAGAGGTCCGCAGAAGTCCAGAGGTGGGACTCGAGCGTGCGGAGGTCGAGAGGGGCGGCTACGTCGATGGCCATCGTCGGGCGATGCTACGCGTCCGCTCGGAGTGCCTGACGGTATTCCCGCAGCACCCTAGGAGTCGCCGGCCACGGTCGAACGCAGCTCCGCCAACAGTGGCTCCAGCGACTCGTCTGCGACGCGCGCTTCGGCCCGGGCGGCTTCCAGTTCGGCCAGCGCTTGGGGCAGGGGCACGAGGTCGCCATCCCCAAGGGAAGCCCTGACGTACCGGCGGACAGTGAGGTTGTAGCGCCGGTCGCGAATCGCGTTGCATTCCGCCCACGAGGACAGTCCCTCGACTTCCTCGCCAGTCTCGAAGGCGCTCACGATGAGGTCGCTGTCCTCTCCACGAAGGATGTTGAACGTGTCGATGCGCTCGAACCGCTCGGAGGCATCGATGAACAGCACGCGGTCGCGACGGGCTTCCGGCTTTGCCTTGTTGAGCAGGACATAGGAAACGGGAATACCGGACCCGTAGAACATGCCCTTTGGTAGCTGAATGACCGCTTCCAAGATGTCTCCTTCCACGAGGTCGCGCCGCACTGCCTGCTCGTTGCCCGCGCGGAACAGCGCACCGTTCGGCAGCAGAACGGCCATGCGCCCGCTGCCGCTGAGTGACGCCACCATGTGCTGCACGAATACGAGCTCCGGATGCCCTTTCGGCGGCAGATGGTTGATACGCCCGAACTTGTCCCCTGATTTCCGGAGCGGCTCGTACCAGTCGTTGGTCTCCAGGTCGAACGGCGGGTTGCAGATGGCGAGGTCGAACTTCTCCGGACGGTCGAAGAACGCTGGGGCGAGGACGGTGTCGGCAAGCTCCAAACGCGACGCTGGCGCAGCCCCGTGAAAGAGCGCGTTCATGCGAGCGATGAGCCATATGCTGGGCTTGCGCTCCTGTCCGTAGAGACCCATCGCATGAGCTACGTCGCCGTGGACTCGGCGGGCTTCGTCGCGCACGCGCAGAAGCAGGCCGGCTGAGCCGCAGGCGGGGTCATGCACCTGCGCGCTCGGCTCGGGTGCAAGCAGCCGCGCGCCAAGCCGCGCGACCGGCGGGGGCGTGAACATCTCACCAGGGGCCGGCTTTTCCAAGTGCGCGAAGTGGTCGACGACTCCGAAGAACGCTTCGCCGAGCACCTCGGGGCTTGCTCGGTGGTTCGTGAGATTGCCGAGCTCCTGCAGATGGCGGACGACCGCAGCGAGATTGGAGACCGGGAGCGCCTGGCGGTTGTTGAAGTCCGTTGTGTCGAAGACGCTCTTGAAGAAGAGGCCATTGGCCGTCGCGACAGCCTGCAGACCTTCGTTGAGCTTGGTGCCCAGGTCCACGCGGTCAACGTTTCGGACCACGTCCCATCGCGCGGACTTCGGAATGCGGAGTGCGTGATACGCGTCAGGGTTTGCCTCGACGATGGCCTCTGCGCCTTCGACACCGCCCAGCTCCTTCAGCGCGGCCTTCGTCTCCTCGGCGTAGTTGTCGCTCGCGCGCTTGAGGAACAGCGCGGCGGAGAGATGCTCGAGGCGCGCCCGGGGTGACAGCAGTGTCCCGAACTGCTCCGCCGCGTCCACGAGCAGGTCGCGCAGGTGGTCGGGCTCGTACGCGGCCGTCTTCGACATGAACAGACCCTAGTCCCGAACCGCATTGACGACCGGAGTGCCAGCTGCGGCATTTCGCTGAGCAACGTGGCCGGAGTAGCCTGCGCCCATGGAGAGCACGGCTCTGGCGAGTTCCGTCACCGCGCAGCTGTCGGGAACCGCTGGCACGCTGCCCCCCTGCCGGGCAGACGGAGACGTTCGGTCGGCTGGAGCCGGCACGCGACTCGTCGGCGACTTTCTCGTGTTAGGCAGCGACCTTCCAGGTGACGCGTCCGTTGCGCTTGGTGCGTTTGACTTCGCCCTGCTTGGCCAGGGCGGACAGTGAAGAACTGACGACGGTGGCCTTGACGCCGGTCGCGGCAGCGATCTCCGCGGCGGACGCGCCGGGCTGCTGCTTGAGGGCGGCCAGGATGGCTTGTTTGTTTGCACCGCGGGGAGCGCGGCGGCGCGGAGATCGCTTGGTGGCTGATGGCTTGTGTCCGTCACGCCCTGCGAGTCGCCGCAACGCGTCTTCGAGATCTGAGAGCTGGTCCTGAAGCGGCTTGATGCGCCTCTCCAGGTCCTTGCGCTGCTTGTCGATCTCCACGCGGATTCGCTTTGCCTCGGAATCGATCTCGTTGATCGCTCGTTCGACCGCATCTTGTGCCCGACTCATCACCACACCTCCTCGACCAGTTGGTGCGTCTACGAAACAGGGTCACGACGCTACTGCACTCTCAGCGCGTCGGCGGATCTTCGGCGTCTTCCACCACGGGCGTGTCTCGATAACGGCGGTTGCGCTACTTCCAGCGAGTACGAGAGCTCGGTCGCGCTCGAGCTGTCTTGCTGCGCTTGCGGTGTTGAGTCGCGGTGGTTCGCCGTGCCTGTCGGAACGGGTCGTCGTCCCGTCGAGGTTGTTGCGCAGCAGTCGTTGTGTTGGTTCGTCGGTGATCGGACCCATGAAGATCTTGGTGGTGCTGTTGGCGAGGATCGTGTCGGCGGCTGTGCGGTAGCGCTCTTCGAGTTGGGCGATCGTTTGCCAGACGGTGGCGATGCGGATGCCGTGTCCGGCGGCTTGGGAGAGGTGGCGGGGGAGCTCGCGCAGCGGGGCGATGTTTGCTGCTTCGTCCATGAGAACGCGGAGCGTTGGTGAAAGCGCACGGGACGCGGCGGCGCGTTCGGCGGTCTCATGGAGCAGGGCGGAGAGGACGGTGGCGATGAGGGGTGTGAGGAGCTGTTGGTGGCGGTCGGCGGCGACGAGGTAGAGCGTGTTGGCGCGTCCGTCGAGGAACGCGCGCGCGGTCAGGATCGACTCGTGTGTTTGGTTCAGTTCGGGGTAGCGGTAGGCCGCGAGGACCGAGGCGGCGCTCATGTATGTCGTGCCGCGGTTGCGGTCATCGAGGCTCGCGGTGGCGTAGAGCTGCTTCACGGCCGCGACCGCGTGGGCGGTCGCGAGCAGCTCGCCGGGCTGTTCGAGCTCCTGGGTGTCGAGCCAGCCGAGCACGACGCCGATCGGTTGCTCGGTGATCGCGGCGGCGTGGAGCAGTGGGGCGAGGAGCTTGGCGGCTTCCCCGCGCCAGTAAGAGGCGATCTCTGAGTCGCCTTGCTGGGTGGCGTCGGCGAGCCAGGTCGCTTGGCGCAACGCCCTCGACCAGTCGGTGCAGCCATCGAGCGGATCCCAGGTACAGGTGTCGTGGTGGAACGGGTCGTACACCCAGACCTGCCCGAGATGGCTGCGCCATCGGCGGGTGACGTCGAGGACGTCGCGTTTGGTTGAGGTGACGATCGCTGGGCCGTCGTGCTCGAGCAGCCACGGGATCACGAAGCGGGTGGTCTTGCCCGCGCGGGTGGGGGCGATCAGCGCGACGTGCGCTTCGGGATCGGTTCGCAGCTTGCGCCTGTCGATCTTGCCGAGGCTGAATCCGCCGCGTGTCTTGCGCCGGCTCGCGAGTTCGCGTAGGTCTCGTGGGCGCGCCCACGCCCGCGGGCGCGATCCGCGTGGGTCGTAGGGGCGCCGGCCGAGGCGTTCGCGGGCCATCGCGGGCTCCAGTCGCCGCCAGGTGAGTCCGGCGATCGCCAGGAGAGCGAGCAGGGCGCCGCCGGCCGCGAGCCACCAGAGGTTGGCTTCCGGCATCTGCCGGGCGGCCGCGGCGTCGTAGGCGCTCGCGGGGTGGGCCCAGCGATGCTGGGCGGCGAGGCGAACTGTGCCCGCGATCAGCTCAGCGGGCCGGGCGGCGGGCAGCGTTCCGGAGCCGGCGAGGGTGGCAGCCGTCGGCATCAGGAGCGCGATCAGCCCGAGCGCTGCTGCAACCGCGAGAAGCGGGAGCAGGTCGGCCGCGTCAAGCTGCGGCCCGCGGGTCTCAGAGTCGGACCGCTGGCTCATCCGCTACTCGCCATGGCGAGGGTGAGGACCCAGGCGGCGGGCGGCCGGTTGCCGGGTTGGCCGGGGCCGTGTTGCCAGGAGAGGTGCAGGTGATTGCCGCGGCCGTGGCCGGGGTCGCCGTTGTAGCCGACCCATCGCCACGGCGTGCGGGGCTGGTTCTGCGCGGGTTCGGCGAGCGCGGCAAGACGGTCGATGTCATCCCAGCTACCACCCGGGCCGGGAACCAAGTCCACGGCGAGGCCGAGCGGGTGCTCGCCGTCGGCGGCGTGTCCGGTGGGGGCGTAGCCGTCGGTGACGTGCGCGTGGAAGGTCTGGATGATCCACAGCAGGTCGGGCAGGATCCGCTCGTCGATCATCTCGCCCGGCTGACCTGGAATGGCGACGATGCGTCCGCCCCCAACGACGCGCTGAACACCACCGGTGAGCGCGGGCGCACTGATCGCGATGCACCCGTCGGTCGGGGTGCTGTCGGCGTTGAGCGTGCCGGCCGGGCCGGTGAGCTGCTGGGCGGTGCGCAGGACCTTGCTGACGTACCAGCCGGC
>Ga0209023_10004313_pt1 | contig 16277 bp, 17 predicted proteins | sample LakOneMetagenome_FD_187468 | JGI IMG/M metagenome (GOLD analysis project Ga0209023, IMG submission 187468) | Freshwater and sediment microbial communities from Lake Erie, Canada (SPAdes) (version 2) | ecosystem: Environmental > Aquatic > Freshwater > Lentic | place: Lake Erie, Canada... | reverse complement strand
ATCTAGATTGAATTCTTCACCCAGACGCGCCAGTTGATCGCCGGGGGGCGCGACCCCGATCTTCGGTCGCGGGGCACGGTGGCGGGGCTGGCGGCGCTGGCCGGAAAGGGCTGGGTGGCGGCAGACGTGGCCGACGAACTGACCGGCCACTACCGCGCGCACCGCGAGGTCGAGCATCGCCTGCAGATGGTGGCCGACGCCCAGACCCATGCCCTGCCGGTCACGCCCGACGGGTTCGACCGGCTGGCGCGGATGATGGGCGAAGGCGATACGGGCGCGTTCCGCCGGCGCCTGCGCGACCGGCTCGACCGGGTCGCCGAACTGACCGAAGCCTTCTTTGCGCCAGGCGAGACGCGGACGGGCCCGGCGCTGAGCCCCGCGCAGCGAGAGATCGTCGGGCGCTGGCGGTCTTATCCGGCGCTGCGGTCGGAACGGGCGGTGACGATCTTCAAGCGGGTCGAACCCGAGGTGCTTGGCCGCCTGATGCGCGCAGCCAACCCCGACGAGGCCTTGCGCCAGTTCGACGGGTTCCTGAAGGGTCTGCCCGCGGGCGTCCAGCTTTTCGCGCTGTTCGAGGCCAATCCCCAGCTTGTGGACCTGATTGTTGACATTTGCAGCACGGCGCCGGGACTGGCCGCCTATCTGTCGCGCAATGCCGGGGTGCTGGACGCGGTGATCGGCGGAGCCTTTTTTGCGCCTTGGCCAGGGGTGGCGGGTCTGACCGGCCTGCTGGCCGCGCAGTTGGGGTCGGTCGACGACTACGAGGGCAAGCTCGGGGCGGCACGGCTCTGGGTCAAGGAATGGCATTTCCGTATCGGCGTCCATCATCTGCGCGGGTTGATCGATGCGGCCGAGGCCGGGCGGCAATATGCCGATCTTGCAGCGGCGGCGGTCGCGGCGATCTGGCCCCCGTGTCTTGCCGAATTCGCCCGCAAGCATGGGCCGGTGCCGGGCCGGGGGGCGGTGGTCGTGGCGATGGGTTCGCTGGGGGCCGAACGGCTGAATGCGGCGTCGGACCTCGACCTTCTGGTCATTTACGATGCCGAGGGGGAGGATATGTCGGCCGGCCCAAGGCCGCTTGCCGCCCGGCCCTACTATGCGCGTCTGACGCAGGCCTTCGTGACCGCGTTGACCGCGCCGATGGCCGAGGGGCGGCTTTACGAGGTCGACATGCGGCTGCGCCCGTCGGGGCGGCAGGGGCCGGTGGCGACATCGCTCGCCGCTTTCCGCGACTATCAGATGACCGAGGCCTGGACGTGGGAGCATCTCGCGCTGACCCGGGCCCGGGTGGTGGCGGGGGCGCCAGAGCTGGCGGCCGAGATCGAGGAGGTGCGGCGCGCGGTGCTGGCGGCCAAGACCGACGCGGCCAGGGTGGTTGCCGATACGGCCGAGATGCGGGCGCGGATCTTTTCCGCCAAGGCGCCCGACGGCGACTGGGAGGCCAAGATCGGGCCAGGACGGTTGCAGGATATCGAGCTTCTGGCGCAATCGTGCGCGCTGCGCGCCGCCGATCCGGCCATCCGGACCGAGGCGCAGCTGCGCGCCGGCCAACGCGCCGGATTCCTGTCGCAGGCCGACGAGCAGGAATTGCAGTCCGCCTATCGCTTCTTCTGGCGCCTGCAGGCGGGCGGGCGGCTTCTGACTGAAAAGCCGCTCGACATGGACGCGATCGGCGAGGGCGGGCGGGTTTTTCTTCTGCGCGAGGTGGGAATGTCGGAACTTGGCGCCCTTCAGTCGCAGTTGAGGGGCCATGTCGGGCGGGTTGCCGAGATCGTGGGGCGTGCACTGGGGCAGGATGTGTCCCGTGCCTAGGGGCTGCACGACAGGCGGGATGGGCGGATGGCGAGGAAAATCATGGAAATGTCACTGGCAGACCCCAAGGGCCTTGTCCGCGAAAGCTATGCGATCGAGGGGATCACCGCGCCCGAATGTCGGTCGATCTTTCTGGACTGGGCGCTGAGCCTCGGGTCCGGCACCGATGTGCGCGAGGCGGCGCGGGTTCTGATCGCGCATTACGTGCCCGCACACCCCGACCATCCGATGAATGCGGTTCTGGCCCCGGCACTGGCGGCCCCGGCGGCGCCGGCCCGCCGGGGTGGGCGGGCCGGGCGGTCGCCCGATCACGCCAACTGAGCAGAGCGGTTGCGCCAGACCTGTCTGGCCCCGGTTGCCCGTGTTCAAGCCGGGCGCGAGGCGCGGGGCAGGCCGCTTGCGGTGCGCGCAAGGGACTCGATGCGCGCCCAGTCGCCGGCAGCGACCGCGTCTGCCGGGGCGACCCAGCTGCCGCCGACGCACAGTACGGTTTTCAGCGCCAGATAGGCCGCGACATTCGCCGGGCTTATACCGCCCGTCGGGCAGAAGCCGACCTGCGGGATCGGCCCGCCGAGCGATTTCAGCGCGGCCGCACCGCCGACCGCTTCGGCGGGAAAGAATTTCTGCACCGTGAAGCCCTTTTCCAGAAGGGTCATCACCTCGCTGGCTGTCACCGCGCCGGGCAGAAGCGGCAGACCTTCGTCCTCGCACGCCGCGATCAGACGGTCGGTGGCCCCGGGCGACACGCCGAACCTGGCGCCCGCGGCCTTGGCGGCCTTGACATCGGCCGGGGTCAGAAGCGTGCCGGCGCCCACAACGCCGCCCGGCACCTCGGCCATGGCGCGGATCGCGTCAAGCGCCGCCGGGGTGCGCAAGGTCACTTCCAGCGCGGGCAGGCCGCCCGCCACCAGCGCGCGGGCAAGGTGCGCGGCAAGGGCTGCTTCCTCGACGACCAGAACCGGAACAACGGGGGCGAGCGCGCAAATCTCGGCGGCGCGGCGGCTTTGATCGGCGGGGGTCATGGGCGGGCCTTTCTTTCGGGGCAGGGGGTCAGACGACGAGCGCCGCGCCGGTTTCGGCCGGGCCGACATGGGTGCGGAACGTCTCGAACAGTTCGCGACCGGTGCCATGGGCGTTGGCGGAAAGATCGGGGGCGACCGGCAGCCGCGACCCGAGATCGGGCACCAAAGCCTCGATCGTTCCCGCCGTAGCGTCAAGCCGGATGATGTCGCCGTCGCGCAGGCGTGAAAGCGGGCCACCCGCCGCCGCCTCGGGGCTGATATGGATCGCGGCCGGCACCTTGCCTGACGCGCCGGACATGCGCCCGTCGGTGACCAGCGCCACCCTGAGGCCCCGGTCCTGAAGCACGGCCAGGGTCGGCGTCAGCGAATGCAGTTCCGGCATGCCGTTGGCGCGCGGCCCCTGAAAGCGGACGACGACCACGGTGTCGCTGGTGAATTCCCCCCGCTGGAAGGCGGCCCTGACCGAGGTCTGATCGTGGAAGATGCGCGCCGGAGCTTCGATCACATGGCGCTCGGGCGCCACGGCCGACACCTTGATGACCCCGCGCCCGAGGTTGCCGGTCAGTTGCCTGAGCCCGCCCGAGGGCAGGAACGGATCGGCGGCGGGGCGCAGGATGCGGTCGTTCAGGCTGTGCGCCGTCCCCGCTTCCCAGGTCAGCCGCCCGCCCTTCAGTTTCGGCTCGTCGGCGTAGCGCGCCAGCCCGTCGCCCGCCACGGTCATCACATCCTCATGCAGAAGGCCCACGCTCAGAAGCTGGCCGATCATGAAGCCAAGCCCGCCCGCCGCGTGGAAGTGGTTCACGTCGGCCAGCCCGTTGGGATAGACTTTGGCCATCAGCGGCACCGCCTCGGACACGGCTGCGAAATCTTCAAGATCGAGGATTATGCCGGCCGCGCGCGCCATGGCCGGCAGGTGCAGGACAAGATTGGTGGAGCCCCCGGTGGCCATCAGCCCGACCATGCCATTGACGAAGGCCCGTTCATCGAGGATCTGGCCGGCCGGGCGGTAGTCATTGCCAAGGGCGGTGATCGCCGCGGCGCGTTCGATGCCGGCGACGGTCAGCGCCTCGCGCAGGGGGGTGTTCGGTGTCACGAAGCTGGCGCCCGGCAGATGCAGCCCCATGAATTCCATCAGCATCTGGTTGGTGTTGGCCGTGCCGTAGAAGGTGCAGGTGCCGACCCCGTGGTAGCTGGCCATTTCGGCGGCCATCAGCGCCTCGCGCCCGACTTCGCCGGTGGCGAACTGCTGGCGGACCTTCGATTTTTCGTCGTTGGGCAGGCCCGAGGTCATCGGCCCCGAAGGGATGAAGACCGCTGGCAGATGGCCAAAGGTCGCCGCCGCCATCACCAGGCCGGGCACGATCTTGTCGCAGATGCCAAGGAAGATCGCCGCGTCGAACGTGTTGTGCGACAGTGAAACCCCGGCCGCGAGCGCGATCACGTCGCGCGAAAAAAGGGAAAGCTCCATGCCCGGATGGCCCTGGGTTACCCCGTCGCACATGGCCGGAACGCCGCCGGCCACCTGCGCGGTTGCGCCGACGCGGCGGGCGGTGGCGCGGATCAGTTCGGGGTAATGCTCGTAGGGCTGGTGGGCCGACAGCATGTCGTTATAGGCGGTGACGATCCCGATATTGGGCGCGCGCCCCTCCGCCAGCGCAGTCTTGTCGACGCCCATGGCCGCATAGGCATGGGCCTGATTGCCGCACGACAGATGCGCCCGCGCCGGGCCCGCCGCAGCCGCCCTGCCGATCCGGTCGAGATAGGCGGCGCGGGTGGTCTGCGATCGGGTGCGGATACGGTCGGTGACGGCGGCGATGGCGGGATGGAGGCTCATGGGCGGTCCTTAGATCGGTCGATTTCGGCGGGCGCCCCGGCTGCCGAGGCAGTTTGGGGCGCGGTTTCCTTATCATGTCGCGTTAGCGCTAACAACACCCGATCGGCGGGTGGCGGGCGGCAATGTCTAGTCTGATCCTGTCTTGCCCGGCTGGCAACAGTGCCATGTGGCCCTTTCCCGCCGGTGCGGAAGCGACTAGACGAAGGGGGAACCAGAAAGGCCCGTCCCTACATGCCAGAATTGTCTGACAGCGCCGCCCGCCCCACCGTCCGTCTGCGCCCCAAGGCCGAGGCACGGGCGATCCGGCACGGCTTCCCTTGGGTCTATGCCGACGAGCTGGTCGCCGACCGGCGGACGATGGCCCTGGCGCCCGGCACGCTCGCCCGGCTCGAGGATGAGGAGCGCCGCCCCCTCGGCCTGGTGACCGTCAACCCGAAATCCAGGATCATCGCCCGGATGCTCGACCGCGACCCCGAGGCGGTCATCGACCGCGCCTGGCTTGCCGCGCGCCTCGCCCGCGCGCTGGCCTTGCGCGACCGGCTTTACGATGCCCCCTTCTACCGGCTGGTCCATGCCGAGGCTGACGGCCTGCCCGGCGTCATCATCGACCGTTTCGGCGATCTTGCTGTCATCCAGCCCAATGCCGCCTGGGCCGATGCGTTGATCGGCGATCTGGCGGCGGCTCTGGCCGATGTGACCGGCGTTGACCGCATCGTCAAGAACGGCACGGGCCGCGCGCGCGGGCTCGAGGGGCTGGCAGACGAGACAGTGATGCTGCGGGGCGCGGTCGATGCGCCGGTGCCGGTGCCGATGAACGGGGCCACCTACCTGGCCGATGTGACCGGCGGCCAGAAGACCGGCCTTTTCTTCGACCAGCGCGACAATCAGCGCTTTGCCAAAGCGCTGGCTGGCGGCGCGCGGATGCTGGATGTCTTTTCGCATGTCGGGGGGTTTTCGCTGGCGGCCCTGGCCGGTGGGGCGGTGTCGGCCCTGGCGGTCGACAGTTCGGCGCCTGCCCTGGCGCTGGCCACGAAGGGGGCCGGGGCAGGTGGCATGGCCGACCGCTTTGCCACACGGCAAGGCGATGCGTTCGCGGTGATGGAGGCGTTGGCCGCCGAAGAGGCGGCCTTCGATCTCGTGGTCTGCGACCCCCCCGCCTTTGCGCCGGCGAAACCGGCGCTCGAGGCGGGTCTGCGCGCCTATGAACGGGTCGCCAAGCTGGCGGCACCCCTGGTGGCGCCGGGCGGTTTTCTGGGGCTTTGTTCCTGTTCGCACGCGGCCGACCTGGCCCAGTTCCGCAATGCCTGCGCCCGCGGGATCGGGCGGGGCGGGCGCCGGGGGCAGCTTATCCATACCGGGGCCGCCGGGCCCGACCATCCGATGCTGCCACAATTGGCGGAGAGCGCCTATCTGAAGGCGCTGTTCTTCCGGCTTGATGGATGAAGGCGCTTCTCGACGCCTGCGTCCTTTACCCCACCGTCCTGCGCGAGATCCTGATCGCGGCGGCGCGGGCAGGGCTTTACGACCCCCTCTGGTCGGACCGTATCCTCGAGGAATGGGCGCGTGCGACGCGAAAGCTTGGCCCCGGTGCCGAGGTTCTGGCGCGCGGCGAGGTGGCGGCGCTGAAGGCCGCCTTTCCCAAGGCGGCGGTTCCGCCGCGCGAAGGGCTGGCGGCGCGGCTCTGGCTGCCCGATCCCGATGATATTCACGTTCTTGCCGCGGCAGTCGCCGGCGGGGCCGAGGTGATCGTCACCTTCAACGCCCAGGATTTCCCCCGTCAGCCACTCGCCGAAGAAGGGTTGGCGCGGCTTGACCCTGACCAGTTCCTGATGGCCCTTTGGGCCGATCAGCCCGCGACGGTCGCCCGCAGCGTCGAGGCCGTCCGCGCCGAGGCGGAGCGGCTTTCGGGCCAGCCCCAACCGGCGCGCGCCCTTCTGAAGCGTGCGGGACTGCCGCGCCTGGGCAAAGCCCTGGCCGCGCCGGATTGACGCGCCGCGCAGTCAGGAAACTAAATTTGTCGGAATTACTCTTTACCCGACATAATCGCTCGGGTATCAAGGGTCCGTCGCCCGGCGTGCGACGGCATTGACAGGGAGTTCTCTATGTTCACGCGACAACGCATTTTTATCGCCGCAGCGGTTTGCGCGGCGCTGGTTTCGGGGGGCGCGATGGCCGCCGACACGCCGCTGGTGATCGAGATGAAGGATGGCGTGGTCAGCCCGCAGGCCCTGACGCTGAAAGCAGGGGCGCCGGTCACGATCACGCTGCGCAATACCGGGTCAAGTGCTGCCGAATTCGAAAGCAAGCGCCTGCGCCAGGAAATCCCGGTGCCGCCGAACGGCGAAATCAGCCTGGCGCTTCCGGCCCTGCCGGCTGGCACCTATCCGTTCGTTGACGAATTCCACGAACAGATGGACAGTGCCAAGGGCACGATCACCGTCGAATAGGGGCACCCCATGACCGGACAGATCATCTTTGTCATCTGGCGCGAAAGCATCGAGGCGCTTCTGGTAATCGGCATCCTGTCAAGCTGGCTTGAACGCCACGATCTTGGCGGGGCCGAGGGTGCGCGCGCACGCGGCTATCTATGGGGAGGGGTGGCGGCGGGTTTTGCCACGGCCCTTGCCTTTGCCGGCATGGTGCTTGGATTTGCCGAACTTCTCCCCGCCGGATTGCGTGGCCACCTGATGACGGCGATGGTCTTTCTGGCGGCCGTTCTGATCGTGCAGATGGTGGTCTGGATGCGCCGGCATGGCCGCACCCTGCGGCGCGAGCTTGAAACCGGCCTTTCAGACGCCGCACGGGCGGGGCGCTGGTGGTCGGTCTTCTTTCTGGCAGCCATCGCGGTCGCGCGGGAAGGCAGCGAAACGGTGGTTTTCCTGTACGGGATGCTTGCCGGGGCCACGGGGACCGGCTTTTTGTGGATATCCATGGCGATCGCAATCGGCATCGTCGCAGCGCTTGCCACCTATGCGCTCTTGCAGTTCGGCAGCCGGCTTCTGCCCTGGGGCCGATTCTTCCGCATCTCCGAGGCCGTGCTATTGCTACTGGGCGCCGCCTTGTTCACCACCGGGATCGGCCAGTTGACGGCCGCCGGCCTGTTGCCCTTCGGCGCCCCCCTGTGGGACACGAGCCGCATTCTCGACGATGGCGGCGCGATTGGCGGACTGGTCGCGGCCCTTACCGGCTACAGGTCGGCGCCCGATCTTGTCACGCTGGCCGGCTGGGCGGTCTATTGGGGCGCGGTCGCGCTTATCCTCGGCCTGGTCGCGCGGCGCGCCCGGCGCCCGGCGGCGGTCTGACCGCGCCGGTCAGAGCGGGCGGATCTTCAGCCGGGCGATGCGGTTTTCCTTGCGCGCAATGACCTCGAACCGGAATCCGTGGAAGGAAAAGACCTGCCCCTCGGCCGGGATCATCTGGGCCTCGTGGATGACGAGGCCGGCGACCGTGTTGGCCTCGTCGTCGGGCAGGTTCCAGTCGGTCGCACGATTGAGGTCGCGGATCGTCATCGCCCCGTCGACCACGTAGTCGCCCCCGTCGATCGGTTTGATCGGATGGTCCTCGTCCACGTCGAACTCGTCGGCGATCTCGCCCACGATCTCTTCCAGGATGTCTTCCAACGTGATGAGCCCGCGAAGCGAGCCATATTCGTCGACGACCAGCGCGAAATGCGCACGGCGCTTGAGGAATTCGCGCATCTGTTCGTCAAGGGGCGTGGTTTCGGGCACGAAATAGGGTTTTTTCGCCACGCCCAGAATATCAAGATCGCGGATCGAGGCCATGTTGCCGTCGTCGCCGCGCACGGTCTTTTCCACGGCCCGCAACAGATCCTTGGCATGGATCACGCCCAGGATGTTTTCCCGTTCGCCGCGAAAGATCGGCAGGCGCGAATGCGGCGAGGCGAGGACCGTGGTCAGGATCTCGGGCGGCGCGGCATCGGCGTCGATCATCGCAATGTCGGACCGGTGCAGCATGATTTCCTCGACCGTCCGCTCTGACAGGTCGAGCGCGCCCAGAAGCCGGTCGCGGTCTTCCTTGTGCACCGTGCCTTCGGAATGGGCGAGCGCGAGCGCCCCGGCAATTTCTTCGCGGACGCTGAACATGTGGCTGTCGGGGTCGGCGCGCACGCCGAACAACAACAGGATCAGCCGCACGATGGTGCGCACCAGCGTGACCACCGGCGCCAGAAGCCAGACGAAGGCGGCAACGAAGGGCGCCATGCGGGCCGCGGTCGGCTCGGGGTTGGTGATCGCATAGGTTTTGGGCAGCACCTCGCCGAAAATGAGCACAAGGACGGTAATGAAGACGGTCGCCACCGCCACGCCATTGTCGCCGAGCATCCGGGTCATGAGGGCGGTGGCGAGCGAGGCCGACAGGATATTGACCGCCGAATTGCCCAGCAAGAGCGCGCCAATCAGCCGTTCGTTGTCGTCGGTCAGGCGCAGCGCGGTTTCTGCCCCGGTGCTGCCCCTGTCGGCGCGGGCGCGCAGTTTGGCGCGGCTTGCGGCGGTCAGTGCGGTTTCTGACCCTGCGAAAAAGGCCGACAGGAAAAGCAGGAGAAAGATGACGCCCGCCTCGAGCCAGAAGGAGGAATCGATCTTGTTCAAGAAATCCATGTGTGGCGATGTCTCCGATAACCTGCCCGTTTATGGGGTGCCGGCGGGGCCGCTTCAAGCGGTAAGGCTCAGCCCTTGGATTTGCGGCCGCTCGCCGGCAGGGTCGCATCACGCGCCAGCGGGTGATGTACGAGCACCAGTTCCTTCAATCTTTCGTCCAGCACATGCGTGTAGATTTCAGTCGTGGCGATATCGGCATGGCCAAGCAGCGTCTGGATGACGCGCAGGTCCGCCCCCCCGGCCAGAAGATGGGTGGCAAAGGCATGGCGCAGGCGGTGGGGCGTGACCGCAGCGGGCGAAACCCCGGCGGCGACGGCCATATCCTTCAAAAGCCGGTGCATGGCCTGACGAGACAGGTGCCCAGCGGCACCCGCTGCCGGGAAAAGATAGCGCGATGCGGGCGCCTTGCGGGCGATGCGCGCCGCGTCCTCGGCCCGGTCGCGGCTGGCAAGCCAGGCGGCAAGGGCGGCGCGCGCCGGCCGCGACAGGGGCACCAGCCGTTCCTTGTCGCCCTTGCCGCGCACCAACAGCATCGCCGGATCGCCGCGCGCGGCCTGCACCGGCAGGCCGACCAGTTCGCTCACCCGCATCCCGGTGGCATAAAGCAGCTCGACCAGGCACAGATTGCGCAGCCGGTCGTCGGCCGTGCGGCCCAACCTGGCGGCGGCGGTCAAGAGGGCCGTCACCTCGCCTTCGGCCAGCGTCTTCGGCAAACGTTTGGCGCGGCCCGGTCCGGTCAACCGCAGGGCGGGGTCGTCCGCCCGCCAGCCTTCGTCATAGGCAAAGCGGAACAACTGGCGCGCCGACGACAGCCGCCGGGCGCGTGTGGCGCGCGCCAGCCCCGCCGCGTCGCAGGCGATCAGATAGGCTTCGACCTCGGCCTGCCCGGCCGTGGCGAAATCGCGGCCCCGGCCGCGCAGCCAGTCGGCAAAGTCCTGCAAATCACGCCCATAGGCCAGAAGCGTGTTGCGCGCCGCCCCCTGATCCGACGCCATGGCATCGAGAAACGTGGAAATCCAGCGGTCCATCCCGCCGGCTGGCGGCGCCCCCATGCCCTAACCCCGCCGTTCGAGAAGCATCAGTTCCAGCGCGGCATGGCGCGCGGGGCCCTCGAACCCGGCCTTGCGCAGATATGCCAAGCCCTGGGTGACATCGCGCAGATCGCCGTTGGCGCCGTTGGTGACCTTGCTCATGGCCCGCAACAGCGCCTCGCCCGCGCGCTGGTCGGCGGCAAGGCGGGTCAGTTCGTCGCCGGGATCGGGCGTTCCGACAAAGGCCGCCTGCACCGCGACGCCCAACTGGTCGGGCGGGGTGGTGCCGGTCGCGTCACCCTTTGCCAGGGCGGCCAGAAAGGCGTCGGCGGTGTCGGTTGCGGTATGGGCGCGCGCCACCCGTTCAGAGGCACGCGACAAAAGGCCGATCCGAAAGGCAAGCGCGCCCGCGTCGTCGCGCAGGTTGGCGCCGGTCAGTCGGGCGCCGAAAAGTTCGGCGAAGGGCACCTCGAGCTGCAATTCCTCCATCTGGTCCCAGGCGGCGGTAAGGGCCGTGGCGGCCGCCGCCTTGTCGTTGCGGCCGAGGGCCGCATCCAGCGCTTGCACGGCCTTGACCCTGTCCCACACCCCGCCCGAAGCAGCGGCCTTGCGTTCGGTATAAAGGCCGAACAGCCGGTTTGCCGGGATCGCCCCCATCCGCGCCAGCCGCTCGCCCGCCTCGATCCGCGCCTTCCAGCCATTGTTCGACCGAAGGTCGGCCTGGGCGAAGGCGACGGGCAGGGTGGCGGTGACCATCGGCTGGCCGATCGCCTCCATAAGTCGCAGGACCAGGGGCGAGGGCCGGTCCGGCACGGGTAGGTCGGGTGCGCCATCCGCCGCTTCAGGATCGAGAAAGCGCGACAGGAGCGCGGCCATCGCCGGGTCGATCGTGCCGAGCGTTTCGCCGGTGCGCAACGACAGCGAGGCAGCGTTCCAGTCGCCATCACGCGCGAGGCAGAAGATGCGGGCCGGCAGGGTCGGCGCGATCTGCGGGGTCTTGGCCATGACTGCACAGGCGTGATCCTCTTGCCCGAGCAAGAGCGACACGTCGAACCAGCGGCGGAACGGTTCGGGCCGCGGCGCCCCGGTCAGTTCCAGAAGCGACAGCGCCGGATCGAGCGCGCCGAGGTCCAGGAGCTTGTCGACGCGGGCAAGGAACAGCGCCCCGTCGATATCGGAATCGGTCGGCGGATCAAGCTCGGCGATCAAGAGCGAATAGAGCAGCGACTGGATGGCGGGCAGAGTGTCGGGCTGTTCGGCCCGCAACAGGCGGGCAAGATCGGAAGACGCGCTCTTGCCCCACAGATCGCGCGGCAGGCCGGCACGTTCGGCCGGAACCAGCCCGAGCGAATCGAGCCCCGGCGCCCCCAGTGGCTGCATGGTGATCGGCCCCGACATGATCGCCCCGCCGGCAGGCATCTCGCCGGGCAAAAGCGGCGCGCGCGGCAGATCGGCGGGTGTTGCCACCGATTTCGACAGCCAGTCGATCGCCGACAGGGGCTCGTCTGCCGCCAGCCGGGCGGGCATTGCGGCAAGGGCGACCAGCCCCAAAAGCAATCCAAAGGATTTACTGCCCAACATTCACGCTGACCGGCTGGGTGATCTGGCTTTGCTGGGGTGCAAGATCGCCCAGATAGGCGAAGGCCACAAGCCCGAGAAAGGCAAAGAGGCAAAGGGTCAAGAGCGCTTTGATGAGTCGAAACATGGGCCTGCCGATCCTGCGGTTCTGTGTCTTGTTTTGCGGCACTGCGGCCCCGAACGGGCGGCTCGTGCCGGATTGGCTCGGATTATATATGGCAATTCGCGGAAGTTCACGCCATTCAGGGTGGAAAGTTTTTCAGGCGGCGGAACCCCGCGTCCCGGGGGGAGAAGCCGAGCAGCGATACGGGGAAAGTCTTTGACCTTTGCACTGAGGCACACGGTGGTGCTGATCGGCATGATGGGTGCGGGCAAGACCGCCGTCGGCACCGCCCTGGCGCGGCTTCTGGGGGTGCCGTTCCTCGATTCGGACGAAGAGATCGTCCGGGCCGCCCAGATGAGCGTGGCCGAGATCTTCGCCCGCGATGGCGAGCCGTTCTTCCGTGCCCGCGAAACCGAGGTGCTGGCGCGGCTTCTGAACGGGCCGCCCTGCATACTGTCGACCGGCGGCGGCGCCTTTCTGGCCGACCAGAACCGGCGGGCGATTTCGCAATTCGGCGTGGCTGTCTGGCTCAGGGCCGATCTCGACCTTCTCTGGCAGCGGGTCCGCCACAAGGCGACGCGCCCGCTCTTGCGCACGCCGGACCCCAAGGGCACGCTGGCGGCGCTTCTGGCGGCGCGCGCGCCGGTCTATGGCCTGGCAGACGTGGTGGTGGCGGCCCGGCCCGACTATTCGATCGAGCAGATGGCCGAGCAGGTGATCGCCGCCCTTCGCGCCCATGGCGACATAGTGGAACAGGGAAGATGACGGAAACGCAAACCGAAACGGTTCATGTCGATCTTGGCCCGCGCGCCTATGACGTTCGGATCGGGGCGGGGCTGATCGCCCGCGCCGGGGCCGAGATCGCGCCTCTGTTGCACCGCCGCCGGGTGGCGGTCGTCACCGACGAAACCGTCGCGGGGCTGCATCTGGCCGCGCTGCGCGACGGGCTTGGCGACATTTCGACGGCGTCGCTGGCGCTGCCGGCGGGCGAGGCGACCAAGGGCTGGCCGGGATTGACCCGCACGGTCGAATGGCTCCTGGCTGAAAGGATCGAGCGGCGCGATATTGTCGTGGCCCTTGGCGGCGGTGTGATCGGCGATCTGGCGGGGTTCGCCGCCGCCATCCTCCGGCGCGGGGTGCGGTTCGTGCAGATACCGACCTCGCTTCTGGCACAGGTCGACAGTTCGGTCGGCGGCAAGACCGGGATCAATTCGGCGCATGGCAAGAACCTGATCGGCGCCTTTCATCAGCCGGCTTTGGTTCTGGCCGACATCGAAGTGCTGGGCACGCTGCCGGCGCGCGATTTTCTGGCCGGCTATGGCGAGGTGGTCAAATACGGGCTTCTGGGCGATGCCGGCTTTTTCGACTGGCTCGAGACGCACGGGCCTGCGCTGGCGCGGGGCGACAGGGCGGCGCGGCAACAGGCGGTGGCCCATTCCGTTGCCATGAAGGCGCGGATCGTCGAGCGGGACGAGACCGAGGAGGGGGAGCGCGCGCTGTTGAACTTGGGCCATACCTTCTGCCATGCGCTGGAAACCGCGACGGGCTATTCGGCACGGCTCTTGCATGGCGAAGGGGTGGCGATCGGCTGCGCCCTGGCGTTCGAACTCAGCCAGCGGCTGGGCCTGTGCAGCCAGGAAGCGCCGAGCCGGGTGCGCGCGCATCTCAAGGCGATGGGAATGAAATGCGATCTGGCCGACATTGCGGGCGACCTGCCGGACGCCGACGGCCTTCTGGCGCTGATGGCGCAGGACAAGAAGGTGGTGGATGGCCGGCTGCGGTTCATCCTGGCGCGCGGGATTGGCGCCGCATTTGTGGCCGACGGGGTGGACAGCGCTGCGGTGCGGGCGGTGCTTGAGGCGGCGCTCAGGGCTCGCTAGGGGCTCCCGCCCCTCGTCGCGGCCTGCGGCATCTCCTCGGGTTGGGCCCGGCCGCCTTCGGCGGCGATCCGGGCGTCAGGGCTGCGCCGTGACAGTATTGCGGCAAAGCACCCTGACGCTTTTGCCGGGCGGGCGCTAGAAGGGGATTTCGTCGTCCATGTCCGAACTGCGGCCGCCGCCGCCCCCGCCGCCATAGCTGCCACCCGACGACGATCCGCCGCCATAGGCACCGCCGGCCTGACTTTCGTCAAAGCCGCCGCCCGCTCCACCGCCACTGCCGCCATCGCCGCGCCCGCCCAGAAGCGTCAGTTCACCGCGGAAGGGCCGCAGCACCACCTCGGTCGAATAGCGGTCGGCGCCCGACTGGTCCTGCCATTTGCGGGTTTCCAGCTGGCCCTCGATATAGACGGTCGATCCCTTGCGCAGATATTGCTCGGCGATGCGCACGAGGTTTTCGTTGAAGATCGCTACAGAATGCCATTCGGTCCGTTCCTTGCGCTCGCCCGAGGCCTTGTCGCGCCAGCTTTCGGATGTGGCGATGCGCAGGTTGCAGACCTTGCCACCGCTCGGGAATGACCGCACCTCGGGGTCGCGCCCCAGATTTCCGATCAGGATGACCTTGTTTACCGACCCTGCCATGACATGCCTCGCCTTCGATTCTCCGATACCCCGTTAGAGCATCAGCTTAAGGTTAATGAAAGGTTTCAATCTGCCGAAAGCGACCGCCGGCAGATCGGCAAACGAGCTGAGCGGGCCGCCAGCCCGGCCGGCGGAGGGGGAGAGATGAAATCCGTCCTTTCACGCCATCTGAAGACCGCGATCGCCCTCGCGGTGCTGATGGTCGTGCAGATCGTCTGCGCGGCCTTTTGCGCCAGCACCGGGAAGCAACGCGGGTGCTGTCGGTCACTGCCGGGGCAGGGAACGACCCGATGCAGGATTATTTCAACAATTGGGGCCTGACCCGGCAAGGGATGGATGTGGCGACCTTTGCCATCAAGGGCTGTCGATCGCCGAGATCGCCAGGATGCGGCATTCGGCGGAAAGCGCGGTAAAAGCCGGTTGAAAGCGATCTACCGCAACGCAGGCCTGGCCTGGCCTGGCGTGGCCGGCCGACGGCAGTCGCGGGGGGCTTGGCAGCGGCATGGCCCTGTCACTATAGTGCCGCCGGGACAGAGAGCGGGGTGGGCCCATGGGCCTTCGGTGTTGGATGGCGGCGCTGGCGTTCTGCCTTGGCGCGGGACCGGTGGCGGCCGACGGGCTGTATTTGCCCAAAAAGGCCACCAGTTCGCGCAGTGCGCTCTTGATGCAGCAGATGGCCGTGCTCGACAGCCGGGCGGCGGTCGAATATTCCGCTTCAGTCCGGCTGACCCCGCATGGCAGGGATCTGGCCGACGCGCAGGCCGGTGGGATGCCGAGCTTCAGCGGCCGGTATCGCGGCGCCTTTCTTGATGCCGCGCGCGCGGCGGCGCGCCGCTATGGTGTGCCCGAGGATCTGTTCCTGCGCCTTGTCCAACAGGAATCCGGCTGGAACACCCAGGCCGTGTCGACCAAGGGCGCCACCGGCCTTGCGCAGCTTCTGCCGGAAACCGCCGACCGGCTGGGGGTGGACGAGACCAATCCCCACGAAAATCTCGACGGCGGCGCGCGCTATCTGCGGATGATGTACGACCGCTTCGGCGACTGGCGGCTGGCGCTGGCCGCCTACAATGCCGGGCCGCAGGCGGTCGAGAAATATGGCGGGGTGCCGCCTTATGCCGAGACGGCGAACTATGTGCGCCGGATCATGGGAAGCTGAGCGGGCCTATTCGGCGTCTGACGCGGGCAAGGCATAGCGACGCTGTCCGGCCCCTTCGGTCAGGACATAGTCGCGCGGAATGCCCTTGGTGGCGCGCCCCCAGTTCGATGTGCGGACCCGGGCCTGATGCGCGTCGAAATCGGCCCGGCAGGCGAAGATCTCACGCACCGCAAAGCGAACCGGATCGGCCATCGAGCGGATGACCTCGAAGACGATGCAGCCCGGTTCGGCCCGGGTGGCGCGGATGTGATCGGGTAGCATTGCTGCCACCCGGTCGCCTTCTTCGAGCGAGCGGCAGATCAGGAAGCCGGTCAGGATCACCTTGGACATGGCCGATCATAAGCGCGTCTGGGGCGTGGCAGGCAAGCGGATTCGGCGGCCATGATCGCGGCGGAGGGCGGCCTTTCCGGGCAAGGCCCGCCCGGCAGCGCGCCCGAAAGTCCACACGCCGCATCAGGGGACCGTCCGCGTGACCACCCATTTATGCTTCCCGATCAGACGGGTCCGTGCAAACCCCTGCCGCTCGAATGTCGACACTGCTCCGTTGAACAGAAACGACCCCGAGACCTGACGGTCGTCGGTATCCTCGGGGTAGCCCTCGACCCA
>Ga0209023_10004312_pt1 | contig 16278 bp, 15 predicted proteins | sample LakOneMetagenome_FD_187468 | JGI IMG/M metagenome (GOLD analysis project Ga0209023, IMG submission 187468) | Freshwater and sediment microbial communities from Lake Erie, Canada (SPAdes) (version 2) | ecosystem: Environmental > Aquatic > Freshwater > Lentic | place: Lake Erie, Canada... | reverse complement strand
GCTGCCACCCGACGAGAATGATCTGTGGGTCGGTCCAGGCTCGTCCATCGGGCTGGATGACGCCATGGTTGAGGTCCCACAACTCGTGCCAGCGCATCCCGTCGCCAAGGTGGATCTCGGCGATCCCCCACGCGGTGTCATGGCGTTGGACAACCACAACATCAGCCGCACCCGTCACGTCCCTCGAGGTAACCGTCGCCGACTCGCCAATTGGCGCCGCCGCTTGGGCCTTGGCGGCGTTCGCAGCCATCAATGGGGGAGCGGCTGGGACGTCGACGATCACGGTCGCAGCCGCCGGTCGCGAGGAGAAGGGACCGCCACCGCCGGGATGGGGGAGGGGACCAGCGAACGCCGGGGGCGTGCCGTGGGCGATGCTAAGCATCAACAGCACCCCGATCACGAGCCCACGGGCAGCCCGTTGGAGCGGACCGGCAAGCCCGAGGCGGGGTGCTTGCACACCTCGCAGCCCCGCCACGGTTTCGACGACGACCGACCCCGCGAAAATCGCCCACACCGCCCACGCGGCGACGGTGAGCACACCGAACACCATCCGGTCGGAAACAACCGACTCCGTCAGCTGCGACCACCAGTCGTCGGCGCTGATGTCCTTCAGCGGTGAGTGACCCCAACGCGCCAACGCCCACGGCACCATGATGAGCAGACCGGCAAGCGCGGCGAGGCTGAGCAACCCACGGACGACGGACCGGACGCGCGTCACGGCTGGACCTTGACGACATCAACGGTCGACGTCGCGGTGAATGATGCGTTGTCGGCACCGACGATGCTGAGCATCTGGAACCGTACCGACGAGGTCACGGTGACGGTGATCGACACGTCAGTCACCGTCACCGTGCCGGTCGCATCGCGAGCGGCGAGGTACTCCAGCGCTGCCCGTTCGGCGGCGGTCGGGTCGAGGCGGGTGATCCCCTCGACAGCGGCGTCGGGGTCGAGTTGCTGGGCGCCGGTTCGGGCCGCCGCGGCGGCAAGCGAGAACGCGTCGCTGCGCGCCCGCAACATCACCCCGCCGTCGAGGACCAGACCGAGCATGATCATGCAGGCAACGGTGGCGCCGAGTGCCCACACCGTCGCCGCGCCCCGATCGTTCACCGAATGTTCCGCTCGACATGCCGGTGTCGGCTCCTCCTTCGGCTGGGCGGTGAAGTCGGTCATGGTGACTCCTCGCGATGAACATCGCGGGGCTCGCTCACGGTCGCGCTGACCGTCATCGATCCCGGAACGGGCAGCAGCGCTGCCTGTTGCAGCTCGGCGTGGCAGCTGACAGTGACATCAACCGTCGCGACGCCGATGGTGGTGTCCAACGACATCGTTCGACAAGACGGTGACCCGACGTGGAGCATCGTTGCCACCGTCGCCGCGATCTCGGTCTCACGTGCGTGCGGGTCGCGAGCGATGGACAAATCGCGGGCCGCCATCCGCGCCGCGGCTTCGACGTCGGCTCGGGCATCCTGCACCCGTCCAACCGCGACCACCGCCAACAGCAGAAGCCCGAAGATCGGGGCGATGATCACCAACTCGACTGCCACCGAGCCGCGATCGTCGCCGTTTGGTCGCCGGGTCACGGTTCGATCCGTTCCGTTGGAGCGTCGACCGTGACCGACACGGTGAAATCGGTGAACGGCAGGATCGACACGACGTGAGCGGTCACCGACACCGTGGCCATTGTCGGTGTCCGGTCCGCTGACACCTGCGGGTCGCGGAGGCCGCCGCCGGCTTGGTTAAGGAACTCGTTCGTCACCGCGATCGCTGCATCGGTAGACCCGTTGAGCACCCTGGCCTGATCGAGGCCATGGCGGGCTGCGGTCTGCGCGACCGCACGCGAGTGGTAGAACACGGCGACCTGCACGACCATCACCATCAGCAGCACCATCACTGCCGCGCAGATCACGAACTCGACCGTCGCCGAACCGCGATCGTTCCGCGCCGGTCTCTCCGGCCGTACACAGCCGGGTCGATGGAGCGCGATACGACAGGGCGAGCGTTCGCGTCGACGGAAACCCGAGTTCACAACTCGAGGCCACCGATCTTCAGCTCGACCGCGTTCGCGATGGCCAGCATCGCCGCAATCGCGATCGCAGCCGCGGCGGCGACGATGATCACCTTCTCGACGATCTCACCCGAGTCAGCGCCTTCGCGGGCACGAGCTCGAGCCTCTGCGATCTGGACGTGTAACCACACGACGAAACGTGTCATTGCTGGACTTCCTTTCCTTGCTGTCGGTAGAAGTTCGATCGCTGCAGGCAGGCCTTTCATTCGAACAGGACGTAGATCGCCGGGAACCCGAGGAACACCATGAAGCCGAGCAGCAGAAACGTCGCCGGGATCCCCATCCGCTCGGTGATTGACGCCGCGTCGCGCTCCGCGTTGGACGTCAACCGATCGCGGATCGCGGTCGCCTTCGACGCCACCGTGTCACGCACAGCGGCGCCCTCGTCGCCCGCCAACGACAACGCGGCGGCCAGCTCGGCCAGATCCGGAAGGTCACAATCCTCGGCGAGTCGGGCGAGCGCCTCCCACGGGGTTTGCCCGCGCACGTACCCGGTCCGCAACGCCGCTTGCATCTCATGGAAGGGCCAGCCGTCACCAGCCGACGCCGCACTCTGGATCGCGGCGTCGATGCCACGCCCCGCCGCGAGGCACATCCCGGTGACGTCACAGAAGGAGCCGAGCGCATGGGCGAACATCCGTCGCCGTTCGCTGGCCTCGCTGCGCACACTCCGAATCGACACCACCGCCCCCACCGCGCCGCCAGCCAACGCCGACCACAACGGGATTCCGATCGGGATCCGCACCCCAACCAGCCACACCATCGCCGTGACAGCCGGCATCCACAACACCCCAACCAACGTGTAAACCACGAGCCGGGCGGCCTGCTCGTCCGGTGACCGGCGCAACACCCGTAAGTCGGTGCGCATCGACCCGACGAGGCGATCCACCGGGCCCACGCGACGGGCCCAGGTCCCGACCCGGACATCGAGGTTGCCGCGATCGCCAGCGATCTCCACCCGCGGCTGACCCAATCGCGCCAACGTCTGCGCCAACGGCGGGCGCGCGGGGGCCCACCCCGACCACATCAGCCACAGGCCCCCGCCCACAGCAGCACCCGCGAGAACCACCGACGTCACGTCGTTCATCGCAACGCCTCCGCCGATGCTGCGAGGAATCTCGGAATCGGGCGGGCACGTCCCATCCGCTGCATCCACCAGAACCCCAACGCCCAATACAAGCCGACGAACGCCAACACGATCTGACCCAACGCGCTCCCGTAGGGGGCGAGGTAGTCGCGGGAGAACACCAACAGCAACGCGACGAACCCGACGATGATGATCGTCGTGTACTTCAACGCCGCCCGTGGTCGTTCACGAGCGACGACGATCCGCCGATGCGAATCCGCCTGCGCGTACGCGGCCCGAGCAAGATCCGACAACACCTCCCGTACCCGCCGGCCACCCGCCGTTGACGTCAGCCGCAACGCCGTCACCACCAGATCGCCAAGCGGATGATCGAGATCGGTGGCGAGATCGTCCAGTACATCGCCGAGCGGCTCATAGCCGAGCCGGTTCGCCATCTGCTGAACCTCCTCGCGGATCGCGAGGGGTGCCGTGGCGGCCGTTGCCACCAGCACTCCCTCGACACCGCGCGCCGTGCCCATCGCGTCGCGCAGCATCTCGGTCCACAACGCGATGGCCTCCGTGCGCCGTTCCAACCGCTCGCGGTCGGCCCGTCTCGGCAGCCCGGCCACCACCCATCCGCCAACCGCACCGCAAATCCCGGCGACCGGCCAACGCGTCACCACCAACACCAGCACGGCCATCGCCGCCGCTGCCCCGATCCGAGTCCGGTCCAACACCGACGTCACCCGGCGCTGCCGAGTCCGCACCGCGATCGGGGCCGCACGCCACGACGTGACCGCCAGCCACAATCCGCCAACCACCAACGCCCCGCACACCGCGGCCAGCCCGATCACCGCGCGCCCGCCGACTGATGCAACCCCGGGTCGTAGCCGTAGGCGACGAGCTCATCGAGCAGACGCACCGGGATCGGCGACGTCGGATTCGGCACCGCGTGACCATCAGGACCCGGCATGAACCACACGTCGGTCACAACCTGTCCGCCGTCGGGCTCATAGCGGTCCACATGGCGAATCTCGGCCACCACCCGCCGGCCGTCACGGGTCCGGTTGACGAACACCACCGCATCCAATGCCAGCGCCGCCAACTGCAACACATCGCCGGTGTGCCAGTCCCGGCCGCCGGCCCGGGCGTACACGGCCATGCGTGGGAACACCGACCACGACGAATCCGCGTGGATCGTGCACATCGACCCGGCGATGCCCTGCGACATCGCCTCCAACATGTCGATTACTTCCGGGCCACGGACCTCACCGACCACGATGCGGTCGGGTGTGAACCGTTTGATCGTCTTCGACAAGTCGGCCAACGACACCCCGCCAGCGCCTTCGCTGTTCGCTCCCCGCTCCATGAACACCAGCACCTGGTCGTGGCGCTCCGGCATCCGGTCCAGGTGCAACTCCGGTTCCTGTTCCAACACAACGATTCGTTCCGACCGTTCGCAGTCGTGCAGCAATGCCCGCAACAACGTCGTCTTCCCAACCCCCTGCCCACCGCAGATCAACAAGTTCCAACGCGCGTGCACCAACGCCTGCAACAGCGACGCCACCCCGACGTCATACATCCCGCGCCGCACCAGATTTGACTGGTCGGCGTCCACCAGCAGGTGGCGACGGATCGTCACATAGGGCCGCGGGGTCACCCACGCGGCGGCCGCCAACCGCGATCCATCCGGCAACTGCAGATCGAGACGAGGGTGCGCGGGCGTGAACTCGCGCTCCATGTGCCCACCCCGCCGGGCGATCGCCTGCACCATCTCGATCAGCTCAGCGTCCGATCCGGCGATCGGCTCGACCCGCTCCACGACCCCTTCGATCGTCACCACCCGAACGTCATCGCAGCCATTCACATGCACGTCGGTCACATCACGACGCGCCAGAAGACGGTCGACCGCCGGCGCTGCCGAGAAGGCGGCCGCCAACACGCGGTCGGTGATCGCCTCCTCCTCCGACTCCGTCAACTGCATCTCACCCAACCGCAGCGCGGCACGCGTCCGATCGTCCAGCTCGCGACGCACGATTGCTCGCGCCATCTGGCGCTGATCCAACTCCGACGGAGCTCGACGGCCATCCTGCGCGCAACGACGCAAGAACTCACCGATCTCATCGCCGACGACACGTCGCAACGCTGTCTCCACCCGCTCCACCGACTCAACCATCGGACGCTCCCACCGTCACGAGCGAGTCGAGCCGCTCAAGCAGCGAGCGCGCCGAGCGCGCCAGGCCTGTACGCCGCCACAACCGCGTCGCGCCGCCAGTCAAAAGCGAGTTGACCCCACGCCGATCCCACACCACCGACCCCGCCACCGGCGCGGACACGGCGTCGGCCAACTCAGCCACGGAGTACGGACGATCCCCCAACGCCACAACCACCACTGGGACGCCATACACATCAACCAGCGAGCCCACCAACCAACGACCGTGCTCAACACCGCCCAAAGTCGGCGACAACGCCAACACGACAACATCGCAGCCGACCAGACGCCGCGCCGTCACCTGCGACAGCGACCAACGACCACCATCCACCACCACCCACCCCGATGTTGCCTGTAACACCGGGCCCAGCCGCTCACCAATCGCGACCAGCGTCGACTCAGCCCTTGCCCCCGACGTCGGCGCCAACACCGCCCTCACACCTGGCCACACCTCAACGGCGTGTTCCAACATCAGACCATCCGGATTCGACGCATGACGAACCTCTGCCGCGACGCGAATCAAACCCGGCTCACCCTGCGCCCCCGCCCAACACTCCACATCGCCACCGGATGGATCGAACTCGACCACCACACCATCCGCCATCGCCGCCAACGACAACGACAACGTCGTCACCCCCGGAGACCCCTTCGCGGACACCACCCCAACCCGCATCCCGTCACCCCCCGAGCACCACGATCGACACCCGACCATCCGACGCCGCCGCCGACACCGCCGCCGCCGCCGACCGCGCCACCACGACCTCCACAGCACGATCACCGCTGGCCGCCGGTTCCCCGGCTCGATCGACCACCCACCCCGCAACCTCAACCACGTCATCGGACGAACCCGCCGAAGGTCGGATGACAACCGACACCCCAACGCCACGCACCAAACCCGTGGTCGGTGCATCCCCGGAGCCGACCAAGACACCGACCACCGCCTCATCCGTCCCGACCAGCCGCTCACCAACTGGCACCAATTGGCTGTCCGCCAACAGCGACCCACCCACCAGATCGGCGGCCGCCACCCGCCCAACAACCTCATCCAACCGCGACGCCGGAACCGACTCCACGTCCGCATCACTCGGCAAACTCACCGCGCGAAGATCCGACCGTTCGATCACATCAAACCGCTCCACGCCATCGGCCACCACCAAGACCTGTGACGTGTCGTCAGCGCTCAGATACAACGCTGCGAACACCCACGCTCCCAACACCGCAGCAGCGATCCCACCACCGACTCGACCCCACCGACGCCGCACCGGTCCCCGCGGAGCGGAAACTGCAGCTGCCGCAGACCGCGCCCGCTCACCATTGCTCGACGCCGCCCGCGCAGCACCGGCCCGACGCGGCAACGTCGCACTCATGGCGTCACACCCCCAACCACCACCGTCTGCACCTCCGACACCCCACGCGGCAGGTCTGCCGAACGGATCACCGCAGGCAGCGTCCCAGTCGCCCCCGACGTCGCCACCCACGACAACGACCACACCACCGACACCGAACCAGGCCACTGCGTTGGACGACCCTGGACACCCGTTCGCAACCGATACGCGTAGGCGCACGCACCTGGCGAAGCCGCTTGCTCCTCCAACGAACCCCCACCCTCGACGTACCGCGACCCTGGCCCCACACACTCCAGCGCCTCCGCATCGGACTCGCCTGGCGTGAACCTCAACAGCGGCGTCGCCGTCAGCGTCACACACAACCCTCCCGCGCACTCGGACTCCGACACTGCACCTGTCCAGTTCGCTACAGCCACGAACACCGGCACCCCAACGATTGACGCCGTCCCAATCGGTGGCGACGACTCCACTACCGGCTGTGGCAACTCGCCGACAAGACGACCGCGAGCCAAACCAGCGAGGGACCCGGGAGTGGCCGGGATTACCCAACGAAAGTTGAACGTCGTCGACCCGTCCGCGCACTCCCACGACTGCCACACAATGTCCACGCCCTCGGGCGGTTCATCGAGGCCGAAGTCGACGTAGACGGTCGGATCGCCGGCGCCAATATCCTCTTCAATCGTCACCCAATAGCAGTCAGACGGATCTGCTCCACTGTCCCCCGGGGTTCCGGGTCCTCCGGGGGTCGGGACGTCCCACTCGATGCAGTAACCCTGGGGATCTCGAATCGCACAGTCGCCAACATCAGCGAGCGCTCTCGATGCAATCGGAACCGCGAGCAGCCCGATCGTGAGCACGCTCAGTGCCGCAGAGCGCACCGCGATCATGGATTGGGGCACCCTTCAGCGGAAGTGCGTGTCAGGTCACGAAGGTGCCACACTCCCTCTGACCGGATCGCGATCACAGAACCTGCTGTCACGCCCCCTTCGGCCGATAACTCCGAGCCGGAGCTGTCAACAATCACGATGCTCTTCACGGTGCACACCGTGAACGTCACTTGATCCGCAGAGTCCGGCACGACTGACCCCACTGCCGATGCGTACATCTCGCCACGTGGCCCCGGCTGGTAGAACCGCCCTAGCTCACCTTCGCTCGCCCAGAACTCCAGAGTTCCTGAAGCGAAGCTGCTGTCCTCGGGAAAGAGGCTGAGGTATGCCAACACCAGTTCGTGACCAGGCTGAGACGCCACGCGTGGATCGGCCAGGATCGCTGCCACAGTGGCGTCGTAGGCATCGATGAGCTCCTGAAGGACCGGGGTCACCGCGACCACATCTGTTCCAGCTGGCTGCCCCGGCGACATTGGTGGGTTCGCCGACGTTGAAGGGGCAGACGTTGACGGGAGAGGCGTCGAAGGCGGTGACGTCGAAGGTGTTGACGTTGCGGACATCGTCGTTGTCGTGCCGCTGGACACAATCGACGACGATGAGGCGATGGGGGATGTCGTTCCATCGTTCGAGTCGCCGGACGAGCAGGACAACAGCCCCAGCGCCGCGACAAACACTGTCGCAACCAGGTGAGTGCGCCTCACCGCGACACCCCGCGACGGGTCGGGGAAGACCGGCGACGAAGGCGAACGGTCGCACGGCCGCGGGACCTCGCAACTTCCGCACAGCAACGATCACCGCAGGCGCCGCGAGCCCGGGCGGGCAACCTTCCGGCATCGACTCCGGTCAAGCTGGGAGGCGCTTCCACGACGAACTCCGGGGGGCGCGCGTTTGCGCGCGCGACAGCCGTGCACGGAAAATTGAGTCCATGGCGGGTCGTGCGGGGCACATCACTGTTCCCACCCCGCTGCCCGACTGCGCGCGGCCATTACCTTTGTTTGTTACGCCTGACCTGCTCGGTGGTCGATGGTAAGTGTTCGTATCGGGCCTCCGTGTTCGTGTGTCCTTGTCTCAGTGCGCTCGGAGAGTCAGCTTGATCAAGTCACCCGTCCGAGACGAGCGCCCTCCGAATTTGTGTCTCATGGCCCGGCCCGGAAACCCTTCTGTCGCTGATCTAGAAGTTCCCGCTGGCGAGAATTTGTTTCACCACTAACACGAGCTGACCAGCGTCGCCCTGGAGCGTCGCGACCCGTTGGGCGATTTCGAGGCGCTTGCTCGAGTCCGGTGAAGCGTCTGCCGGCGGGCAAAACCGTCGGCTCGTGCCGCACGACACGTTTGCACCCTCAAGACCGCCGCCGCAACAGCCTCACGCGTCAAGGTCGGCCGACACCTCGTGCGGTGACCCTGCAGCGTGCCGGTGGCAAGCCGCGCCGCGCACCGCTCGCCGCTGCTCACCGCGACGGTCACGACGGCCGACCACCGACCACGATCAGCACGGCGTTGGCTTCGCTCGCATTGCAGCCGGCGGCGCGCCACCGACGCCTGATCTACGTCGTCCGCGGCGATACTCTGCGTCATGAGCGAGCCGGTCGAACCAGGCGTAGTGGAGGCCGTCGCGTCGTTGCTCGCTCGTTACGGTGCGAGTCCGACTCCGGAGCAACTTGACCTCTGGATGCGTGTCTGCGCATCCCTGTCGACACCAGGACCGGACGACCTCCAGCAGAGTATCGCCTCGGTCGTGGTGACCAATGCCCTGGTCGAGGCCGACGCACTGTGCTGGATGCGCGACGGCTGGGTTTCGGACGTCCAAGCCCGCGCCCAGGAGCTGTTCCTGCTCGTTGTCCGGCAGTCGCAGGAAAGCTCCTCCGTCGGCCTGGAGGAGTGGCTCCTGACCATCGGGGCGGCGCTGGCCGGCATCGTGGTGCCCGCCGCCCCGCAGCGAGCGTCACTGATTGCCCGGGTGACCGCTCGGTTGGCGAACCTCGCCGGCGACGTCACGGTCGCCGTTGAGCTCTACCGTAAGAGTCGGTTGATCGAATGGTCGCCCGACGCCCGCGCTGATGTCGTGTCGGCGCTCCTCGAACTCGTCTCCGAAGGACACACGCTTCCTGACGATCTCGATCTCGGTGATCTCCGCGACGAGGCCGATGGTCTGCGCGCAACTGACACCCTGGACGCGGCGGCCCTAGCGCAGCTTGAGCGCGCCGTCGGTGCCCAGACCGTCGCGGACCCAGAAGCCGAGCGCCTGACGAGAACCTTTGGCGCATTGTTCGGTGTTGGCGACTACCGGGGCGCTGCGATCGTCGCTCGTCGGGTGGCCGAGCGAACAAACCCGCGGCTGGTGCTGCTCGGCACGAACCTGGCGACACTCTGCGAACTGCACGACGGCTCGCTTGACGACCCTGCAGTTGCCGGAGCGGAGGTCGCCCGCCTGCGCTATCTCGCGTCGCTCCCCGAGTCCGAGGCATTGGAACGTTCATCGCCATTGGCTTCGCCCGCAGCCCTCCTCCGCGAGTTGGTCGCGCACCAACTTGGCGTGGGCGAATCCGCCAACACTGCCGTGGCGGCGGCCGCCGCCGAAGCGTTGTCCGACTCCCGCGTTGCTCGAGTGACCGCCTCGGCGGCGACTTCGCTGCTCGATCAGCTCGCCCGGATGGCAGCGGCCACGAGAGGGACTGTCGAGTTCCCCGCTCTGCTACAGCCCGAAACGGGAACACGCGTCCACGTCGCCGACCTCGTGCTCACGGCGGATCAGGCGGCCCTTGCCGTCGTCGAGACGCGACGAACCGAGTCCGTTGGTCGTGTCTGCTCAATGTTCGGCGTCGAACTCCGCCTTCTCACCAAGCTGGTGTCGTCGCCGCGACACGCCGAACGGCTCACCGACCGCGAGATCGGACGGTTGCGTCGCTGCCTCGGCTTCCACACCGGCGACAGGAATCACGTCACCGTGGTACCGACTGCGCGGCTCTGGACGATGCCGTGGGAACGAATCATCCCTGGAGCGCACGTCGACATGTGCACGAGCCCGGTACGGCCAGGCTCGGCGCGCCCCGCCGGGTGGCGGCTGACCGTTGTCGCCGTCGCCGACCCGGAGCTCCCCGGCGGCCAAGCGGAACTCGACGCGCTCCGGGTGCTCCAGCGCGAAGGATCGATCGAGCTGCACGAAGCGAGCTCACTCAGCCATTTCGCAACGCTCCTCGACGACAAGTCGCCCGAGCTGGCCGCGATCGGACTGCACGGCGCAGGAGAGGGCCTGTCGTACCGGCTGCTGCGCGGCAACGAGGCGCTTCCGGTACACCGGCTGCTCGAGATCCAGCTGCCGCCGCTCGTCAGTGTCGCCAGCTGCCACTCCGGCTCGATCAGCGGTGCCGTGAACCTCGCCGCCGCACTGACCCGTTCGAGAGGTGCTGCGGTCGTATCGCTGTGGGACACCCTCGACTCCGGAGCGTCGAAGGTGATGTCGAGCGTCTATCGCAGCCTGGCAGCGGGCGGTAGCCCGGTTGAGGCCTGGCGTCCGACAGCCGAGGTTGCAGCGAAACTCGGGTTGCGCCTGATCGGCGCCAACTAGGAGGGCCACTAACGTCGAACCGTGACCGCTGAACTGCCGCCCCTCACGATCCTCACCGACGACGCCGCGGCGGTCGTCGACACGCTCGCGGAACTCGCTCTGGCACCAGTCACACCGACGCCAGCGACCGAGCGGCGCGGCATCGAGCTGCTCGGACCAATCGTCCAGTTCGTGCTGCCCTCGATCGCATCGTTCGCGCTCGCGGCCCGGACGGTTGTCTCACTGGCACGCAAGTTCCGATCCGGCACGATCATCGACACGGATGAAGATGGAGGGCTCGTGGTCCGCCGCGACAGAGACCTGCCACGTGGCATGGTCGTAGTGCGAAGGGGCGGCGAGACGATCGACGTGCTCGACGTGGCCGAGGACGGCACGCTGGAGCGCCTCACCGATCTTCTCAAGAAGGGATCGTCGTAGAAGGTCTTCCAGTTCCGGTTTCAGCGCAAACTCGACGCGGCGTCGTGGTACTCGCCGACGCCAGCAGCGACCACATCGAATTCTCACCAGCACGCCATGGCGTCGGTCGGACCCGTCGAGCACTACTGGGGGCTGGCAGCAGCTGGCAGTTCTCTGAAACGCGTCGGTCACCTCACTACGATTCGCTCAACGGCCTTGGGTACTTTCGGGTCTCGTGTCGACCAACGTTCGAAGCGACAGCAGCGGGAGGTGATGGTGGCGGTGCCTTCTCGATCCGAGTATCAGCAGCGGATCAGGTTCGCGCTCGCCGGCCTCAACGCCTCTAACGGCCACTTCGTGTTCGAGCAATTGTGCCGCGAGCTGACCAAGGCGACGATCGCTCGCAACGTGCTGCCCGCGACTGGACCCGTGTCTGCTGGCGGTGATCAAGGCCGCGATTTCGAATCGTTTCCGACGGCATTGACTGACACGGTCGGCGATGTGGGCATCGAGGTGGGCCTCGCCCCCGGGGACGGCGTGGCGTTCGTCTGCACGTTGCAGCGACGCGAAGTCCGAGCGAAGTTGCTCGCAGACATATCCAAGGTTGTTGCGTCGGGAGCAGCGGTTGCCTGGGTGGTCGCCTTCTGCGCGGCCGACGTTCCCGTCGCGGCACGTCACGCGATCGAGGGGGAAGCGTCCAGACAGTTCGGCGTGCGCGTCTCGATCTTCGACGGCAATTCGATCGCTGAGCTGCTCGCGGACCGGATCGATTCGCTGGGTGACGTCGTCTCCAGGTATCTCCACGTGTCAGCCGCGCCTGATCGCCATGTACCTCGTGGGCTGCCTCGAGGGCCGCTGCGATTCGTGAATCGTGAGCGAGAGATGGCGGCGCTGGACCGGATCGCGACAGCGACCTCGACCGCTGCCGGGCCGTCCGTGGCTGTGGTGGCGGGAATGCACGGCGTCGGCAAGAGCGCGATGGGGGCGTGGTGGGCGCACCGGAATCGCACCCACTTCAACGGAGGAGACCTCTTCGCCGACTTCTCCAGAAGACGCCGCGGGGCAAGTGTTGATGTCAGCGAACTCCTCGCCGACTTCCTCCGCGAGCTTGGAACGCCCGACGTCGCGATCCCATCGGGCTTCGACGATCGTCGCCGGCTGTACGAACGGTTGACGACGAGTCGGCGTCTGCTCGTCCTGCTTGACGACGTCGATCAGGCCGCGCAAGTGCTCCCGATGATTCCGAGCGGCGCTGGGAGCATGGTCATCGTGACGACGAGCGCCAATCTCGAAGAGCTCTTCTGGGAAGGAGCCGAGCTGGTCGGCGTCGCCCCACTCGACGAAGACGCGTCGCGTCGCTTGCTTGTGGATATGGCCGGCAGCCACCGAGTCGACGCCGATCCCACCGCCGCCGATGCGCTGCTGAGATTGTGCGGCGGGCTCCCCGTCGTGCTCTGCGTGTGTGGCGGGAGGCTGGCAGCGCACCCCGAGCGGTCGGTGGCACACCTCGTCGCCCACATCGCCCGGGCAGCCCGCCCTCTGCAGGCGCTGTCCGGGACCGGCCCGTTCGCGGTGGAAGCGGTGTTCGACTACGCCTACAACGATCTCGCCCCATCGACAGCGCTCGTGTACCGGCGTCTCGGTTTGCTTGCAATGCAGGACTGGACGGCGCCAGTCGTAGCTGCGGCCGCTGGTGTGCCCCTAGCCGAGGTGACCGAAGCGCTCGGCGCGCTCCGCGACGCTCACCTCATCGAAGTCGGCGACCTCGACCGCTTCAGTCAGCACGGCTTGCTCCGCCACCACGCCGCCCTGTGTGTTGAACGCGACGACGGCACCGACGACAGAGACAACGCGACACGACGAATCGTGGACTGGTATTGCGCAGCAGTGCGGACGGCGGACCAGGCCGTCGTCGCCGACCGCGTTCGCCTCACCGACCACGTCGTCGTGTCCGCACAGGATGTCCCAGCGTTCGCGTCGCCCCGAGACGCGTTTGGGTGGTTCGCGAGTGAGCGGGTCAACGTGCTCGCAGCGCTCAGGATCGCGTTCGATCGGGAGTGGCACGATCGGGTCTTCCAATTCGCGGAGGCTCTGTGGCCGCTATGCGCGAGTCACAAGTACTTCGCGGAATGGGTCGAATCGCAACAGACGGCGATCGATGCGACGATCCAATCAGGAGATCGGCCGGGGGAAGCGAGAGTCCGGTCGCAGTTGGCGCGGGCGTACGCCGAGCTCGGCGACGTCGCCCAGACGGAGGAACAGATGAGGGCGGCGGTCGCCGCAGTCGACGGTTGCGGCGACGCTCGGTTGCATGCCTCCGTGATCGAGTTCGGCGGTGTCTGCGACCTGCGGCTCGCAAGACCCGAACTCGCCCTCGTGGCCTTCCGGCAAGCGCACGCAGAGTTCGAGGCGTTCGGCCACACTCGCGGGATGGCGCTGCAGCAGTACTACTCCGGTTGCGCCCTCGTCGAACTCGGTCGGAACGACGAGGCAATCACCGTGCTCGACAGCGCCTATGACGGCCTTCGACGCAGCGGCGACGAGATCAGCATGGGACGCGTCCTCGTCCGCCGTGGAAAGGCGCTGAAAGCCCTCCGACGCCACGGCGAAGCCCAGACCGCGCTCCGCGACGCAGTCGCGATCATGGAACGACTCGACATCGCGTTCGAGCAGGCGGACGCGCTCGAGGAACTCGCAGCGTTGGCCGACGTCGTCGCCGAGCGCGACCAAGGACGACTCCACCTTCAGCGCGCCTACCGGATCTACAAAGAGCTTGGCCACCCCCGCGCCGACGAGCTGTTCGCTCGACTGCAGGCCAGCTGAGATCAACGACAACCTCGCTGATACATCCCGCGTCGATCAGCCGTTAGCCGGCAGAGCGCTGTGCTCCCAGTGGGGTGGGGCCCCCGGATGCAGATCCCACACAGCCCAACCGTCAGCGTTGCTTGCCGGTGGAACGCTGCGCCAACGTGCTCGCCGCGGCCGATCTCGCGGTCTTGCTCGCCGTCTTCGACGCGAGCGTCTTGCCCGCAGCGGTGGCTGCGGACTTGCTAGTCCGTTCCGCCGACTTCGACTGCGTCAGCGCGCTGGCAGCAGCGGACTTCGCGGTCTTGCTCGCCGTCTTCGATGCCAACGTCTTGCCCGCCGCAGTCGCCGCCGCCTTGCCAGTCTGCCGTCCCTTCACCATGATGTTCGCTCCTCTCGACAGCGCCACAGCCAGAGAGCCCGGCCGACACCGTTCATTGTCGCGCCACGCCGCCTCGTCGTGGTGCCAAGTCACGAATAGCCCGGTCTGCGAATTACTGTGCGGGCGACGGGTGTCACGACATCGGTTCACGGACGCGGTGCGTCCCGCGGGATGGTCGATGAATGCATGGCGAGGAGCAAGTCGCATGGCGGACAGGGGTTGGGTGCGGGTGCCGATCGGCGATCGCTCGCAACCGTTCGTCACAATCCCGTTCAAGCGGACGGTGCTCGTCGTCGCCCGGACCGTCACGACCACGGCATGGGTGTTGGACTTCCTCGACGAAATGCTCGCCGACCGTCGGATCCAGGTGCTGTTCACCGTCGAGGACGGCGACCCCTCCGTCTACCATCAAGGCGCCCGGGACCTCCTCAGCGATGTTGAAGCGGCCGTGATCCCATGGTCCCAGGCCGTAGCGACCCGATTCGATCTCGCCATCAGCTCCACCTACTCGGGCAGCCTCGACCAGCTTCAGAGCCCGCTGCTCCTGCTCTGGCATGGACCAGGTGCAGGCAAGCCAGCCACGTTGCGACCCGACGGAGCCGTTCCGATCCCACGCGACCCAGACGGCACGTTGGTGGCATCCGGTCGGCCCCGGACCACAGTCGTGCTGTCGCATCCTGACCAGTCGAACCTGTTCGACGCGCCACCCGACGTCGGCTTCGTCATGGCCGGAGATCCATGCTTTGACCGACTGATCGTCAGTCGCTCGTTGCGACCGCAGTATCGGACCGCTCTCGGCGTCGCCTCCGAGGATCAGAAACTCGTGGTGATCTCGTCCACATGGGGACCGCGTTCCCAACTCGCCCTGCAGCCTGAACTCTCGACTCGACTCACAAACGAACTGCCCTTCGACGAGTACCGAGTGGCGATGATCATCCATCCCAACATCTGGTTCGGGCACTCGAGTTGGCAGGTGAGGACCTGGCTGCGCAACTCCGTCGACGCCGGTGTCCTTCTTGTCCCACCGCGCGACGACTCATGGCGTAGCACCCTGATCGCATCTGACATCGTCATCGCGGACCACGGATCGGTCGGCCTCTACGCAGCCGCAGTTGGCAAACCGGTACTGCTTGCATCCTTCGATCCCGAACAGCTGATATCAACCTCCGCGCTCGCCCAACTCGGCCGACTCGCGCCCAACTTGGACATGAACCGGCCAGCTCAAAGCCAGATCGACGACACGATCGCCTCCCACGAACCAGACCGGTACGCCGAGTTGACAGCACGAATCAGCGGCGCGCCCGGGCAAGCGCTCGCCTTGCTGCGCGACACCATCTACGAACAGATTGATCTCACACCTCCGCCCATTCCGCCGCGCACCCTCGCGATCAACGTCCCGACCGCCACTCTTCCGCCGGTCACCGCTCACCATGTCGCCGTCGACTACAACGACGACCCGGGCCCGGCGACGCTGATCATCCACCGACGACCTGCGACTGCTTCAATTGCAGTTCTACCCCCCCCCCCCCCCCCCCCCCCGCCCCCCCCCCCCCC
>Ga0209023_10004311_pt1 | contig 16281 bp, 14 predicted proteins | sample LakOneMetagenome_FD_187468 | JGI IMG/M metagenome (GOLD analysis project Ga0209023, IMG submission 187468) | Freshwater and sediment microbial communities from Lake Erie, Canada (SPAdes) (version 2) | ecosystem: Environmental > Aquatic > Freshwater > Lentic | place: Lake Erie, Canada... | reverse complement strand
GGCGCCAGCCCGGGTGCTTGAACCAGACCCGCCACTTGTCGCCCCACGAGCGCGCGCGCCAGCTGTCCCTGGCCAGGTCGGCGTAGTTGTGCAGGTTGGCCCACAGCGGATTCCAGCTGCGCAGGGGGCCGCGCGTGCCGTAGATGCACGGCTCGGCGTCGTCTTCGGGCATGAAGGTGCCGAACAGGCGGTCCCAGACGATCAGGATGCCGCCGTAGTTCTTGTCGAGGTACTTGTCGTTGACGGCGTGATGCACGCGGTGGTTGCTCGGCGCGCAGAACCAGCGGTCGAAGGCGCCGAGCTTGCCGATCAACTGGGTGTGCACCCAATACTGGTAGAGCAGGTCGATCAGCGCGACGACTGCGAACACCAGCGGCGGCACGCCGACGATCGCCATCGGCAGGTAGAACAGCCAGCCGACGATCCAGCCGCTGCTGGTCTGGCGCAATGCGGTCGAGAGGTTGTAGTCCTCGCTCTGGTGATGCACCACATGCGCGGCCCAGCCGAGCGCGACGACGTGGCCGAAGCGGTGGTACCAGTAGTAGCAGAAGTCGTAGAACACGAGCGCGCCGACCCAGACCCACCAGGCGTCGATCGGCAGGCGCGTCAACGCGACGTGCTCGTAGACCAGCGTGTAGACGCCGATCGCCGCCACCTTGGTCAGCACGCCGACGAGCTGGCTCAGCACGCCCAGGCCGATGCTGTTCAACGCGTCGTTGAGCCGGTAGGTGTCGCGGCCGCGCGCGCGGCCGACGACGAACTCGATGCCGATGAGCAGGAAGAACACCGGCGTCGCGAGGACGATGATCTGCGCATCGGTCATGCCCCGGGCCCGCCCGATTCAGCTCGTGCAGCCGCGCGCGTCGACCGGCCAGATCGCCTCGACGACACCGCGCTCGAGCCCGCCGCGCACGACGACGTAGGCATCGTGCAGGTTGACGGTCGGGTCGCAATGGCCGGGGATCAGCCAGACCGTCTCGCCGAGCTCGGGCAGCGCGCGCCCGGTCAGGATGCCGTGTTCGTCGCCGCCGTTGGCGAACGTCAGGTCGCGCCGGTGCACGGTCGGCAGGCCGGAGTCGATCGCGTGCGCCTTGTGCCCGGCGTCGACGACCGCATGCGCCGCGCCGCGGCTGATCACCTGCGACTTGACGAACAACGCGTGTTCGAAGCGCGGCGCCCCCGGCGTCGGCTGATTGCGGGCGTAGTCGGCGTCCATGAAGATCGCGCTGCCGCACTGCAGTTCGCCGTAGACGCCGCTCGCCGCCTCGTGCACGAAGGTGCCGGAGCCGGCGCCGGTCACGAGCGGGCATCGCATGCCCGCCGACGTGATGCTCGCCTGCGCGACGCGCACCGCCGCGACCGCGTGGCGGATCGCCGCGTCACGCTCGTCGGGGCTGCGCAGGTGCTGGGCGCGGCCGTGATAGGCCTGCAGGCCGGCGAACGTCAGGCCATGCGCGATCACCTGGTGCGCGAGCGCACCGGCCGCCGCGGGTGCCACACCGCAGCGCCCTTGGCCGACATCGACCTCGACGAACACGTCCACGCGCGTGCCCTCGTCGCGCAGTGCGGCCGCGAGGCGCTCGACGCCCAGCGCCGAATCGACCGCCACCGCGAGCCGCACCCGCCCGGCGAGTCGCGCCAGCCGGGCGAGCTTGGCCGGGCTGACGACCTCGTTGCTGATGAAGATGTCGCGCACGCCGCCGGCCGCGAGCGCTTCGGCCTCGCTGACCTTCTGCACGCAGATGCCGACTGCGCCGGCCTCGACCTGGCGCCGCGCGATCTCGGCGCTCTTGTGCGTCTTCGCATGCGGGCGCAGCGCGACCCGGTGCGCGCGCGCATAGGCGGCGAGCGCGGCAACGTTGCGCTCCATCGCGTCGAGGTCGATCACCAGCGTCGGCGTGTCGATCGCATCGACGGCGCTGCCGACGCTGGCGAGCGCGACGGTCACGCGGCGCGCTCCGAGGATCGATCGGTGTCGGAGTACTCGTCTCGCGCGACCTGGTCGAGGTGGTAGTCGTCGCTCCAGCCGATCAGCGAGAAGCCCTGCGGGGTGTACAGCAGGCGGTTGATGCTGGCATTGCCGAGTTGCCACGAACGCGGCGCGTCGAGTGCGATGCGCGACGCCGCGCGGTACAGGCAGTCCATCACGCCGCCGTGCGACACGACCGCGATCGTCTCGCCCGGATGCAGCGCCGCCAGCCGCGACACCGTCGCGACGCCGCGCGCCGCGAACTGGCGCAGCGACTCGCCCCCTTCGGGCGCGAACTCCGGGTCGCGCTTGCGCCAGCGCTCGGCCAGTTCGGGCCAGCGCAGGTTGATCTCGTCGTAGCTCAAGCCCTCGAAGATGCCGAAGCCCCGTTCGCGCAGACCGGGATCGGTGTCGATCGGCCGGTCGCAGCCGCGCGAGACGGCCTGCGCGGTCTCGTAGGCGCGCAGCAGGTCGCTCGAATAGATCGCACTGATGTTCTCGTCCGACACCGCCAGCGCCAGCCGGTGCACCTGCCAACGGCCCATGTCGTTCAGCGGCACGTCCAGCTGACCCTGGATCCGCCCGTCGACGTTCCAAGCCGTTTCGCCGTGACGGATCGCGAGCACGCGTGTGCCCTGCTGGTCCTGATCCTGCGTCATCAAAGGAAGCGCTTGTTCAGCGTGTACGTGCCCGAGTGCGTGGCCTCGGCCAGAATGTGCTCGTAGATCGCCTCGCGCACCTGCGGTCCGGTGAACGCGCCGTCGACCGACGCTCGCGCCACCTTCAGCGCGTAGACGGTGAAGACGTAGTGGTGGATCAGCGTGTCGTTGAACGGCGGGAACGGGCCGTCGTAGCCAAAGTAGTTCCCCGCCATCTCGGCGTTGCTCGCGAACCAGCCCGTGTAGTCGTTCAGCCCGTGGCGCGCGCCGGGGACCGCGGCGACGCCGACGTCCGGCCCCGGCTTGCCCTTGGCGGTGAAGCCGCGACTGAACGCGCCTTCGGCCAGTTCGCTCGTGCCTGCGGGCAGGTCGACCATGACCCAGTGGAAGAAGTCGACACGCGGCAGGTCGGCGGGCACCTCGCGGTCGGTCTGGTTCACGTCGTCGCCGCGGCTGGGCACGTCGAAGTCATGGCAGATCAGCGCGAACGATTGCGTCCCGGCAGGCACGTCGCTCCATGCCAGATGCGGGCTCAGGTTGTCGGAGAACGTCACGATGTTCTGAGGGTCCGGCTTGCCCGCGGCAAAGCGCATCGGGATGCGCTCGCCGTTGATCCAGCTATTGCTCCACAGCTTCATTCGGTCTCCTTCGGGCCCTACACACCCCAAACGATGTCGACGCCGTCGGCCATCGAGCGCTTCATCATGTCGACCAGCGGCCAGGCGCGCTGGCGCAGCGTGACGCCGTCGCGCGGGGGCAGCTTCCTGCCCTCGGCAGCGGCCTCCTTCTCGGCCTCGGCGCGCGCCGCGTCGTCGGCCGCGATCGCCTGCTCGATCGCCGCGATGGCCGCCGGCATCTGCGCCACTTCAAGGATGCCCTGCGCCCCAGGCGATTTGCCGATCAGGCGCAGCACGTCGTCGCCGGCCGGGCCCATCATGATGACGTCGCCAGCGGCCTTGGACTTGAACTTGTAGATCATGGATCAGGAGCGGTCGCTACGGGGCCCGTAGAGGTAGCCGCGGTTGAACGGATAGCCCGATTGTGCCCCGCGGATCGGGCCATCGGCCACCTGGCCCGTCGGGCGCGCGGCCAGCATCTGGAACAGCGCCATCCACCCTTGCTCGAAGCCCATCGCGCTGCCCGCGAGGTAGACGCGGTAGGCCCGCACGACGCGGTCGCCGGTGATGCCGCGCGCATCGTTCAATTGCGCTTCGAGCGCATCGCTCCAGGCCCACAGCGTGCGCGCGTAATGCGGGCGCAGGTTCTCCAGATCGAGCGGCTCCAGGTGCGCCTCGCTCATCACCTCGGCGACCTTCGAGACATGGATCAGTTCGCCGCCGGGGAAGATGTAGCGCTCGATGAAGTCGCCCATCCCGGCGCCGAGCTGATGATTGCGCGTGCCGCCGGCGGTGATGCCGTGGTTCATCAGCAGGCCGCCCGGCTTCAGCAGGCGATGGATCTTCGCGAAATACTCCGGCAGGTAGGCGCGCCCGACATGCTCGAACATGCCGATCGAGGCGATCTTGTCGTACGGATCGGCTTCGGGCAGGTCGCGGTAGTCGCGCAGCTCCATGGTGACGCGCCCGCCGAGGCCGCGCGCCTTGATCAGGCCGTTGACGTACTCGTGCTGGTTGCGGCTCAGCGTGATGCCGTGGCCGACGACGCCATAGTGCTCGGCCGCCCACAACAGCAGCCCGCCCCAGCCGGCGCCGATGTCGAGGAAGCGCTCGCCCGGCCGCAGCATCAGCTTGCGGCAGATGTGGTCGAGCTTGGCCTCCTGGGCCTGCGCGAGCGTCATGTCGAGCTCGCGAAAGTAGGCGCACGAGTACAGGCGCAGCGGATCGAGCCAGAGCTGATAGAACGCGTCGGAAACGTCGTAGTGAAACTGGATCTGCTCGGCGTCCAGGTGCGCCAGGTGCCGCGCCCGCGAACGCGCGTTCAGTCGGATCTCGCGCCACCAGTTCAGCGTCGGGCTGCCGCCCATGTCGTGGGTCGGATTGCCACCGATCATCTGCGTGGCGATCTGCATCAGGTCGCGCACGCTGCCGGTGAAGTCCAGCCGGTCCTCGACGTAGTCCTGCGCGACCTTGCCGACCTCGCCGGCGGCGATGTGGGCCAGCGGGCCGAGTTGCTTCAGCTGGATCGTGACCGCCGCCCGCTCCGGACCGATCCGCTTGCCGTCGGGCAGCACGATCGCCAGCGGGGGAGAGATCCCTTCGACCTTTTGAGCCAGCAGCGCATCGACCAACGCCATCGCGACACCTCCTGTGCCGCGACTGTACGCAATCCGACGTGCGTTTGCAGCAGCTCAGCGATTGGCCGCGAGGGCCACGACGTTGCCGGCATCGGGCGCCGCGGTGCTCAGCCCCATGCGCGCCTCGAACGCCGCCACGTCGAGTGCCGGCGCATACAGGAAGCCCTGGTAGAAGTCGCAGCCGGCGCTCGTCAGGAACTCCCGCTGCGCCTCGTTCTCCACGCCCTCGGCGATGATCTCCAGGTGCAGCGCGCGCCCCATGTGGACGATCGCGTGGACGATCGCCGCGTCGCTCTCCTCGGTGGGCAGGCCGCTGACGAACGTCCGATCGATCTTCAAGCGGCCGATCGGGAAGCGCTTCAGGTACGCCAGGCTCGAGTAGCCGGTGCCGAAGTCGTCGATCGCCAGCTTCACGCCGAGGGTGGCGAGCGCCTGCAGGCGCAGCATCGCGTCCTTCGCGTCCTGGATCAGGATCGATTCGGTCAGTTCCAGCTCGAGCAGCCGCGCCGGCAGCCCCGCCTCGCGCAGCGCGTTCGCGACGCCATCGACGAAGCCCGGCTGCTGGAACTGCAGTGCCGAGACGTTGACCGAGACGGCCATTTCGGTGCCCGCCGCGGCCCAGGCCGCCGCCTGCGACACGGCGCGCTTGAGCACCCACTCGCCGATCGCGACGATGAAGCCGCTCTCCTCGGCCACCGGAATGAACTCGCCCGGCGAGATCTCGCCCAACTCGGGATCGCGCCAGCGGATCAGCGCCTCGGCGCCGACGACGCGGCCCGTGTCGAGCTCGACCTGGGGCTGGTAGTGCAAGCGGAAGCGGTTCTGCGCCAGCGCCATGCGCATCGCGTGATCGAGCCGCATGCGCGAACGCGAACGCGTATCGGCGACGCCGGCGCGCGTGCGATGGAAGCGATAGCCGGCGCGGCCGGTGCGTTTGACCTCGCGCATCGCGCCGTCGGCGCGGCGCATCAGTTCGTCCATCGTCGCGCCGTCGCTCGGGAACAGCGACACGCCGATGCTGGCGGTCACGGTGAAGCTCATGCCGCCCTGCTCGAAGGGGCGCTTCAGCGCGTCGAGCACGCGGGTAGCGGTCGCGTGCGCGCCGCCGTCGTCGGCCTGGTGCGCGAGCACGACGAATTCGTCGCCGCCGAGGCGCGCGATGGTGTCGACCTGGCGCAGGCAGGCGCGGATGCGCTCGGCCACGTCGAGCAGCACGCGGTCGCCGAAGGCGCGCCCGAGGGTGTCGTTGATGTGGCTGAAGCGATCGAGATTCAGGAACAGCATCGCCAGCGGCGTGCCCTCGCGCTTGGCGGCCGCCAGTGCGACCTCGGTGCGATCGGCCAGCAGGCGGCGGTTCGGCAACCCGGTGAGCGCGTCGGTGTAAGACAGCGTCTCGATGCGCCGATCGGCCTCGACCTTGTCGGTCAGGTCACGGAACGAGAACACCCGGCCGATCGGCCTGTCCCCCGCGCATTGCGGCATCGTCACGCGCTCGAAGATCTTGCCCGAGTGCAGCCGGATCTCGTCGGTGGCCCGCAGCATCGTCGCGTCGTCCATCGCGGCCAGGCGCCGCATGTATGCATTCGGATCGATCACGCTGCGGCGCATCCACTCGAGCACCGCGTCGTCGTCGCGCTGCGTCAGCAGCTTCTCGGGCACGCCCCACATGCGCGCGAAGCGCTGGTTGAAGTTGCGGATGCGCCCGGCGAGATCGGTGACGAGGATGCCGTCCTGTGTCGACTCCAGCGTCGCGCGCAGTTCCGCGCTCGCGCCTTCGAGCTCGCGCTCGACGCGCAGTTGCGCGCTGCGGTCGTGCAGCGTGACGATGAAGAGCGGCGCGCCGTCGATGTCGGCGCGGCTGACACGGCGGCGCACCGCGATGACCGTGCCGTCCGCCCGCGCGATCAGGGTCTCGGACTCGATCCGATCGGCCAGCCCTTGCGCCGCTTCGCCCCAGAACACCAGGTCCTCGGGCGTGGCGGCGAGTTCGGTCATCGACTGGCCGTGCAAGGCCTGCGGCGTCGTCGCCATCAGACGGCCTGCAGCCTGGTTCGCGGCGACGATCGTCAGCGAGCGCGCGTCGACCAGCCAGACCGCGTCCAGCATCGCGTCGATCAGGTGCGCCCAGCCGGGCGCGGTGATGGCGGGGTGCGCGCTCATCGTCATGTCGCCCCTGCCGGATCGGCCGCGTCGCTCGGCAAGGCTTCGAAGAAATAGGCGACGCGCGGGCGCGGCGCGAGGTACTCGAGCGAAGCCACGGGCAACTGCATCGGCTTGATGCTGCGCCGGATGCCCAGGCCCGGGGTGGCTTCCAGATCGATGATCAGCGCTTCCTCGCGCGGCACCTTGGCCTCGTGCACCAGCACGCGCGGCTTCAGCGGCCGCGAGGAATTGACGCCGACGACCAGCGCGTAGCGGTCATCGGTCAACTGCACCGTCGAGCCCGCCGGGTACACGCCCATCATGCGGATGAACGCCCCCAGGATCGCGGTGTCGTAGCGGGTCTTGCCTTGCGCGAACAGCAGCGACAGCGATTCGTGCGGCGTCAGCGCCTTGGCCGCGAGGTGCGGGTTGCACAGGTTGTCGTAGCGGTTCACGAGCGCGACCACGCGCGCCGCCGCGGTCATCTTGTCGGTGTTGAGCTTCAGCGGAAAGCCGCTGCCGTCGGCATGCTCGTGGTGTTGCGCGATCACGAGGGTCGCACCCGCCGTCAGGCCCATCTTGCGCGCGTGACCGACGCCATGCGAGACGTGCTCCTCGTAGAAGCGCATCTCGGCGCCGCTGAACTGGTCGTCGCGGTGGCGCACGCGATCGGGCAGATCGAGCTTGCCGATGTCGTGCAGCATCGCACCCACGCCGAGGTCCAGCATGTCGGCCTCGGTCAGACCGAACGTGCGCCCCATCAACAGCGAGATCACGGTCACGTTCAACGCGTGGGCCGAGGCCTTGTCGCCCGCCGCATCGGTCAGCAGGCGGATGCACATGTCCTGGTCGCCCAGCATCTTGTCGACCAGCGCCTTCGACAGCGCCTCGGCCTGCAGACGCGCCTCCTTCGGCTTGCTGTGGACCAGATCGGTGAGCTGCTTGCAGTCGCGCGCGGCTTCGCTGAACTGGCGTTCACAGACCTGCAGCGCGGCGCGCTGCTCGGCGAGTGCGCGGCGGTGCTGCTGGCGCGCGGCGACTTCGGGTGACTCGGCGATCGCAACCGGCGGCACCTCCACCACCGGCTCGGGTTCGGCCGCGGGTGCGTCGGGCGGCAACGCCGCGGGCTCGGTGGCCTTCGGCGCCAGGCGATCGAAATCGGTGGCGCGACCCCAACCCGTCGTCTCGAGCGGCGCGTCGCTTTGCGATGGGCTCCAGCGCACCCGCTCGACGCCGAGCGAGCGGATCGTCGCGATCTGCTCGGCGTTGGCGATCTTGAAGCTGCCGAGCGGGAACGGATGCGACATCCAGCTCATGTCCAAATGTATGAACATGCCGATGCGCAAGTCGTCCACCTCGACCAGCTCCCTGCTGGTGACTGCTGCGTTCATCCCGATACGGCCGCGACGGCAAATGGCCAGCGCGGCGTGTTGGGAATATCGGCCGGGGCGCTGACCGACTTGAATCGCCGCGCCGGGCGTTCGTCACGGGCGCAGGTAGGCCCAGCCCTCTTGCTGACGCTTGATGATCTGCACCACGCCGGCCGGCACGTAGCTCACGCCAGGGTGCATGTCAGCTTGCGCCAACTTCTGATTTCGCATCGTGTTTTCGCAGGCCTGGATCGCAACGCCATTCTTCAGCGCCTCGCTCACGCGCGAGTTCACCGGCGCGTCGAACTTCAGCATCCCGATGCCCGGGCCGTAGGCGACGATCTCGACCGTGACGTTCTTGGCGCCCAGATCGTCCTGCAGGTTCTTCACGTTGTTCAGCACCAGGTTCCAGCGCGCCGGGTCGGCCTCGCTGACCTGGACGACGACGCGGGTCGGCTTGGGGGCCTCTTGCGCGGACGCGAACAGCGGAACGGCGGCGAGCATCGCGAACAGGAACGAACGGCGCATGGCGGACCTCATGGACGGACGAGACGAAGACGGACAAGGACGAGAGACTGCGGCCGATTCTCGCCTCAGCGCTGGATCCGCGTCGACAGCACGATCGCCGACGTCGTGCGCTCCACGCCGTCGAGCGCACCGATCCGGTCGATCAACGCATCGAGTTCGCCGATCGACGCGGCCGCGACGATCGCGATCAGGTCGAACGGCCCGCTGACCGAGTGCAGCACCCGAACTTCGGGAATGCGCCGCAGTGCGACCTCGATCGCCGCGCTGCGCTTGGGCGCCAGCGTGATCAACACGTGCGCGCGCACGAGGTGGGCCTCGAGCTCGTCCGGCACGGTGATCGTGTAGCCGGCGATCACGCGCTGGCGCTGCAGCCGCTCCATGCGGCTTTGCACCGTGGTGCGCGAGAGCTTGAGCTTGCGCGCGAGTTCGGCGGTCGGGGTGCGTGCGTCGTCGCGCAACAGCGCGAGCAGTGCGCGATCGGTGGCGTCCAGCGTGGCTTCTGTCATTTTGCGCTATCGAAGTATGCTAAATGCCGAAGTATGGACTCTGATTCGTCCGAACTGAAGATGCAGTTTGCTGTCATCGGGCCGAAAATCTCTGCATCGCTGTCGATCGACAGCCCTTGCGGAGCTCTCCATGAAAGACATCCTCGTCATCGGCGGCGGCAAGATCGGCTCGGTCGTGGCCGCGTTGCTGGTCGACACGCCCGAGGCCGACGGCTACCGCGTGACCGTCGCCGACCGCTCTGTCGCCGCACTGGCCCAGATCACCCGCGTCGAGCACACCCCCCGCCTGAACACACTCGTGCTGGACGTCGCCGATCCGGCGCAGCTGCGCGATGCGCTGCAGGGGCGCTACGCGGTCCTGAGCGCGGCGCCGTATCACCTGACGCTGCAGGTCGCCGAAGCGGCGCGTGACGCGGGCGTGCACTACCTGGACCTGACCGAAGACGTCGCGAGCACACGCGCGATCCGCGCGCTGGCCGAAGGCGCCTCGCGCGGAACGCGCGCCGCGTTCATCCCGCAGTGCGGCCTCGCGCCGGGCTTCATCTCGATCGTCGCCGCGGACCTCGCGCGCAGCTTCGATTCGCTCGACTCGGTGCGGATGCGCGTCGGCGCGCTCCCGGCCTATCCGAGCAACGCGCTGAACTACAACCTGACCTGGAGCACCGAAGGCGTCATCAACGAATACTGCGAGCCCTGCGAGGCGATCGTCGACGGCCAGCGTCGCGAGGTGCCGGCGCTCGAGGAGCGCGAGGAGTTCTCGCTCGACGGCGTGCTGTACGAGGCCTTCAACACCTCGGGCGGATTGGGCACGCTGTGCGAGACGCTCGCCGGCAAGGTGCGCACGCTGAACTACCGCACGATCCGCTACCCCGGCCACGCCGCGATCATGAAGGCGCTGCTGCACGACCTGCGCCTGAAGGACCGGCGCGACGTGCTGAAGGACATCCTCGAGCAGTCGCTGCCGTCGACGATGCAGGACGTCGTGATCGTCTTCGTCACCGTCGCCGGGTGGCGCGGCGGCCGGCTGCAGCAGGAGACCTACGCCCGCAAGATCTACAGCCACGTGCTGGCCGGGCAGATGCGCAGCGCGATCCAGATCACGACCGCGTCGAGCCTGTGCGCGATGCTGGACCTGCTCGCATCGGGCCAGTTGCCGGACGCCGGCTTCGTGCGCCAGGAAGACGTGCCGCTGGCCGCGTTCCTGGACAACCGCTTCGGCCGCGTCTACGCGATGGACGAGCTCGCCCACGCCGCCTGAGCGCCGCATCGCGCCACTACATGCGCTGCGGCAGGTACAGCGCGATGATCGGCAGCGCGATCAGGATGATCAACCGCACGATGTCGGTCACGACGAACGGCAGCACGCCCTTGAAGATCGTCGTGAAGGTCACGTCCTTCACGACGCTCTTGATCACGAAGACGTTCATGCCGACCGGCGGGTGGATCAGGCCGAGCTCGACCGTCATCACGATGATGATGCCGAACCAGATCGGATCGAAGCCGAGCGCGGTGATGACCGGGAAGATGATCGGCACCGTGAGGATGATCATCGCCATCGCGTCCATCAGGCAGCCGAGCAGCAGGTACATCCCCATGATCAGCGCGAGCACGCCGTAGCGGCCCACGCCCAGGCCGGTGAGGAATTCGGTGAGCTTCTGCGGCGTCTGCGTGATCGTCAGGAAATAGCCGAACAACAGCGCACCGATCAGCACCGTGAACACCGCGGCGGCGGTGCGCGTCGCCTGCAGCAGGGCCTCGCGCGTGTTGGCCAGATGGAGCTTGCCGCGCAGCACGCCGAGGAGGAACGCGCCGCTCGCGCCGACGCCGCCCGCCTCGGTCGGCGTGAAGAAGCCGCCGTACAACCCGCCGATCACGAACACGAACAGCACCAGCGGCGCCCACACGAGCTTCAGCGCCTGGCGCCGCTCGCTCCACGGGCGCGCCGGGCCGGCCGGCAGCATCGACGGCCGCAGGCGCACGATCAGGGCGATCGTCAGGACGTACATCGACATCGCGAGCAGCCCCGGCAGGATGCCGGCCATGAACAGCTTGCCGATGTCCTGCTGCGTCAGGATCGCGTAGACCGCCAGCACCGTCGATGGCGGCAGCATCGCGCCGAGCGTGCCGCCGGCGGCGATCACGCCGGTCGAGAACGACTGCGGATAGCCGAACCGGCGCATCTCCGGGTACGCCACCGCGGCGAACGTCGCCGCGGTGGCGACCGACGAGCCGCAGATCGCCGCGAACCCGCCGCAGGCGACGACGGTCGCGATGCCAAGTCCGCCGCGCAGATGCCCGACGAACGCGTCGGCGGCGCGAAACAGCTCCTTGCTCAACCCCGACACCGACACGAACGCTCCCATCAGCATGAACATCGGGATCACGCCAAACGCGTAGTCGGTGACGGTGCGCATCGACGTCTGCCCGACGAGCTTGAGCGCCGGCCCGGGCCCGACGATGATGCTGTAGCCGGTGACGCCGACCAGCCCCATCGCCATGCCCACCGGCACGCGCAGCAGCATCAGTGCGAACAGCGCGACGAAACCGATCAACGCGATCGCGTCGTTGCTCAATCGACCCCCTTCGCCGCGCCCTCGTCATGCAGGGCTTGCGGTTGGAACACCAGCCGATAGGTCCGGATCGCGATCAGCAAGACCGCCGACACGTCGCCCAACCATGCGACCGCGAAGAACGGCCAGGTCGGGATGTTCAGGTCGTAGGTCAGCACGTGATCGGCATAGGTCGCGCGCACCTTGTCGAACAGCATGATCGTCTGCACCGTGACGACGAACAGCAACACCAGCGTCGCGAACACGTCGATCCAGCGCCTGATCCTCGGGCTCGCGGCGGTCCACACCAGATCGACGGTGATGTGGCCGCCGCGGTAGCTCGTCGCCGCGATGCCCCAGAAGATCAGCGTGCCGAGCATCATCTTGCCGATGTCGTAGCTGTCCGGAATCGAGGTGCTGAAGAACTTGCGCAGCACGACGGCGAGAAAGATGTTCAGCGCCACCAGCCCGACGAAGAACGCCGCGCACCATTCGATCGCGTCGATGAAGCGATCCATGACATTGCGCGGTGCTGCGGATGTCGTCACGGCGCGCCGCTCGCGTCAGAGACCGGCCTTGTACTTCGCGACGCTCGCCTTCAGCGCCTCCATCACCGCCTTGGCGTCGTTGCCGCCTTTCGTCACGTCCGCCGCCCATTGCGCCTCCAGCGGCGCGACGGACTTGCGCCACGCGTCGGCCTGCTCGGAGGTCAGCTTGTACGCCTCGTGGCCGGGCAGGCCCGCCAGCTTGGCGCGGCCCGCGAACTCGAAGTCGGCCCACGGGGACGCGACCTTCTCGGCCCACTCCGTCGTGCAGTGGTCGTCGATCACCTTCTTCTGCGCCGGCGACATCGCGTCGTACTTCGCCTGGTTCATCACCCACACGAACGGCGTCGTGTACAGCGGCAGATCCATGTGGAAGTTGACGACCTTGTCGATGCCGAACAGGCCGATGGACCCCCACGGGAACGTGATGGCATCGGCCACGCCGCGCTCGAGCGCGTCGCGCGCTTCGGGCGCGGAGGCCTGCACGTTGGTGCCCCCGAGCGCGGTGACCATCTGGCCGATCGTGCTGGTCGCCGGTCGCACCTTCATGCCCTTCACGTCGGCCGGCGAGAGCAGCTTCTTCTTGCTGTGGAACGCTCCGGGGTCGTGGATGAACGCGAAGCAGAACTTGACGTCCTTCATCTCCTTCGCGGCATAGGCCCGATACCAGGCGTCGATCGCCGCGGTGCCGCCTTTGGCGTTGCCGAAGATGAACGGCAGCGCCGCCCCGGCCATCACCGGAAATCGCCCCGGCTGGTAGCCCGGGTTGACGTAGGAGAAATCGGCGATGCCGTCGCGCGCCATGTCGTAGTGATCGAGGGCCTTGCCGAGTTGCTCGGAGGGGTACATCGTCGAGGTGATCGTCCCGTTCGAGGCCTTCTTGATGTCCTCGCCCCACGCGATCAGCGACGGGTTCAGCGGATGCTGCGCCGGGACCCAGCTCGACAGGCGCAGCGCCACGGGCTTGTCCTGCGCGCCCGCCGGCGCCGTCGCCAGCAGGGCAGCGGCGGCGGCCAGCGCGATCACGGCGGTACGGGGAATGGGGCTTGGGGTCGGCATCGTCGTCTCCTGAAAGTCGTGGGGTCGAGGGGATGGACAGCTGGGTTCGATCGCGTCGGCGCAGGATAGAGGTTCGGGTTCGGGACGCCCTCGTGATCTACCCTGCATCGCGCCGCAACCCGCCCGGGCGCTGCCGCACCCAGCGCACGGGTTGCTCCTTCACGGCGCGCGGCGGTGCGCCGAAGCGAGTCAGCGTCTGGTCGAGCGCCTTGCCCGCGTCGTCGGCCAGCGCCGCCTGGCGTGCCGCGGCGATCGCGCCCGCGCGCTGCGCCGCGTCGTCGAAGCGCGCGACACGCGCGAGGTGGTCGACGACGTGCAGCAGGTTCTCCTTGCCGCGGTCGTTGGTGGCGCCGTAGCCCTTGATCAAGCGCCCGCACTCGGCGAGTTCGCGGCCGAGCGCCGGATGCTCGCGCGCGCCGAATTCGACCGCAACCAGCCAGCGCTCGATCATCGATTGCTCGGCCGCATGGCGCGTGCCGCGCACCCTGAGGCCCTTCAGCGCCGCGAGGCTGCGCAGCATCAGCCAGCCGCTCAGCGTGTGCGTCGGCACCTTCAGCGCGAGCGCGAACGGCGCGCGCCCCTGCGCCACGCGGCGCCGGTCCCAACGGATCAGCCGATCCGCCAGCGCGCGCGGCAGCAACGCGGCGAACTCGGGCACGCCGGGTTTGAAGTGATCGAACAGTCGCACGAGGTCGGCGTCGCCGGCCTTGACCTCGTCGCGCACGCGCGCGACGCGCGCGCCGCGGCACTTCAGTTCGGCGACTCGCACGATGTCGTCGTAGGCCATCCACAACGCGAGGTGACGCGCGGTTTCGCGCGTCGTGGCATGACCGTTCGATGCGGGCGGGTCGCCCGCGCGTTCGGCCGCGAGTACGCGCTGCAGGCGTTCGAGGTAGAGCCGCGCATACGCGTCGTCCTGGTACTCGAGCACGCGCGCATGGCCGAGCGCGATCAGCTCGTGCGTCGCCGGCGGGAACGCCGCCAACATCGCCGACAGCGGCGCGGCCGACGGTCGCGCCGAGGCCACGGCCGGCGCCGTCGGCGCGTCCTGCGGCGCGGCACGCCCGGCGCGCAACGCGATCACCGCGTCGTACGCCGCATCGAACCCGCGCAAGCTCGCCTCGACGCCGGTGCCGGCGTCGCGGATCGTGCGCCGGTACGCCTCGCGCTCGAACGGCAACGCGCCACTGGCGGCGACGGCACCGAACAGCACCGCGCTCATCAAGGTGGCGCTGCGCTGCGCGAGCTCGGCCATGTCGAGCAACTGGGCTTCGCGGCTGTGGTCGCGCACCACCTGCATCAACGTCGCGGTCGATGCGCGTCCGTCGCCGAGCTGCATCTTCTCGGCGGTCGTCAGCGTGCGGCTGCGCGAGCTGATCACGTGGGTGCGGGCCGCGCGCGCCATGCCATTGCCGAGCTGGCGCACGGTCTCCAGCAGCTCCGACGACACGATCAGGTCGAGCTCGCCCGGCACCGGACTGAGACTGAACACCGGGCGGCGCCCGGCCAGCGCCGCGTCGGGTTGCGGATGGACTTCGATGTAGTAGGTCGTTGCGCCGGTTCGCTGCGCGACGCCGGGAATCGAGGTGCTCTGCACGCTGTGGCCGTGCGCGCGTGCGGTGTCGACCAGCCATTCGGCGAGCACGCCGCCGCCCTCGCCGCCGAGCGCGCAGATCAGGATGTTGGTCGTCGCCGCCATCGTCATCGGGCCGCTTGCAGCCAGCGCATCACCGGGCGCCGCAAGGCCTCGACGAAGCGCTCGCCCCAATGCGGGTTCTGCACCACCTCGGCGCGGTAGAACGACGGACATAGCGTCGCCGCATGCGCGTTCTCGCCGCACAGGCCGCAGCCGACGCAGCCGTCGAGCACGGTCGCGACCGGGTCGAGCTTCAGCGGATCCGGGTTGTCCTTCAGGCCCAGCGTCGGACAGCCCGACAGGCGGATGCACGCGTGGTCGCCGTTGCAGACGTCCTCGTCGACACCGTACTTCACGCGCACCACCCGTGCGCCCCGCTTCAGCAGGCCGGCGATCCACGGCTTGATGCGGCGCTGCCGTTCGAGCTGGCATTCGCCTTCGGCGATGATCACCTTCAGCCCGCCGAGCGGCGTGGTGAACGCCTCCTCGAGCGTCTCGCGCATCTCGGCGACGCGGTAGGTGTGCACGGTGCGCAGCCATTGCACACCGAGGCCTTTCAGCGTCGATTCGATCGTGGTGTTGCGGTCCACCAGGCTCTGCTGCTTGTCGGGCGCGCGCGCCTTGATCTCGTGGCTCGGCGTGGAAATGATGTCCTGCGTGCCGGTCGCCGACGTGTAGCCGTTCTTCATGATCATCAGCACCGAGTCGTCGCCGTTGAACAGCGCCGACTGCACGCCGGTCAGCAGGCCGTTGTGCCAGAAGCCGCCGTCGCCCATCACCGAGAGCACGCGGCGTTGCATCAGCGGCGAGACGCCCGCGCTGCTCGCCAGGCTCATGCCGTAGCCGAGGATCGAATGGCCGGAGGAGAACGGCTCGAAGGTCGCGAACGCATGGCAGCCGATGTCGGCAGCGACATGAACCGGCCCGACCTGCGCCTGCGCGAGCTTGAGCGCCGAGAACACCGGCCGCTCCGGGCAGCCGACGCAGAACGTCGGCGGCCGCGGCGGCAGCGGGCTGCCGAGCTGGGCCGCGACCGAGCGGCGGCGCCGCGCGTGATCGTCGAG
>Ga0209023_10004310_pt1 | contig 16285 bp, 16 predicted proteins | sample LakOneMetagenome_FD_187468 | JGI IMG/M metagenome (GOLD analysis project Ga0209023, IMG submission 187468) | Freshwater and sediment microbial communities from Lake Erie, Canada (SPAdes) (version 2) | ecosystem: Environmental > Aquatic > Freshwater > Lentic | place: Lake Erie, Canada... | reverse complement strand
ATTGTGGGCGTTTACGCGCTTTGCGTAGACCAATTTTCTTACGTTCAACTTCACGAGCATCACGAGTCACGAAGCCAGCTTGACGCAATGCTGATTTCAATGTTTCGTCAGATGCGTAAAGTGCACGGGTAATACCGTGACGAATCGCACCAGCTTGACCACTCATGCCACCGCCTTTAACGGTAACAAAAATGTCGTATTTTGCGATGCCATCAACCAATTCTAGTGGTTGACGAACGATCATGCGTGAAGTTTCACGTGCAAAATACTGATCAAGAGTCTTGTTGTTGATAGTCATCGCGCCTGAACCTGGAGCCAGGAACACACGAGCGGTAGCGGTCTTGCGGCGACCAGTGCCGTAATTGCGTTGTGTCGTCATGGCTTACAGTTCCAAAACTTGTGGTTGTTGTGCTTCATGCGGATGAGTTGCACCTGCATATAGCTTCAATTTGGTGATCATGGCAAAGCCAAGAGGACCTTTTGGCAACATGCCTTTTACTGCACGATGAATCACATCAGTAGGCTTGTGAGCAATCAACTTAGTGAAGTTGGTTTGTTTTAAGCCGCCTGGAAATTCACTGTGGCGATAGTACATTTTGTCTTGCGCTTTGTTGCCAGTAACCACAACTTTGTCCGCGTTGATGACGATGATGTAGTCACCAGTGTCAACATGCGGTGTATAGCTAGGTTTGTGCTTGCCGCGCAAACGACTTGCGATTTCAGTCGCGATGCGACCGAGAGTTTTGCCATTTGCGTCGACGAGAAACCACTCGCGGGTGACGTTTTCTGGCTTTGCGCTGATAGTTTTCATTGCATCTATGCCTATATAAAAGTGTTTAAGAGAGTTTACGGGGCTCTCAAAACAGACCGCGAATTATAAGGAAGTCGGATTGACTTGACAACCGTTTTTGGTGTTAAACGAATATTTCTTTTGTAGTAGGTCGAACTATCGAGCATTCACAAGGTTCGAGGAGGCGTTATACTGTGTTTATTCCGCTTTAATCATACGATGGACGTGAGATGAGTACAGATGCTTTACCTCTTTATCTAACCACAGGCGAACCTGCGGGCATTGGCATTGATATTACTTTGGCATTGGCGAAATTGTTGCCAGAACAGGGCATTACGCGTCCTGTGATTGTGCTTGCCGATCCTGCGCTGATGTTGCGTCGTGCGCGAAAATTAGGTTTAGAGGTTAATCTGATTGATTATATGGGGCAGGAAGTGGCTGCGCCAGTAGGAAGTCTTTATATTCGTCCTGTGCCCCTGCGTGTGTCTGTTGTTGACGGGCAGTTGAATCCACTGAATGCGCCGTATGTGCTAGAGCAATTGTCGGTTGCGGCGGATGCGTGTTTGAATGGGCGGGTGGCTGGCGTGGTGACTGCGCCTGTGCAGAAATCTGTGATTAATGAAGCGGGTATTGCGTTCAGCGGTCATACCGAGTTTTTTCAAGAAAAAGCGAAAGTTGATAAAGTCGTGATGATGCTGGCGACTCCGACTTTGCGTGTGGCGCTTGCGACGACGCATTTGCCGCTGCGTGCTGTGCCTGATGCAATTACGCCTGAATTATTGACGCAAATTTTAACGATTTTAATTCATGATTTACGCACGAAGTTTGCGATTGAACATCCAAAGATTCTGGTTTGCGGTCTAAATCCACATGCGGGTGAGGGTGGTTATTTGGGGCGTGAAGAAATTGAGGTGATTGAGCCTGTACTGGCGCAATTTCGGGCGCAAGGCGTGGATGTGGGTCATGCGTTGCCAGCGGATACGTTATTTACACCGCGTTTGCTCGATGGCGCTGATGCCGTGCTGGCGATGTATCACGATCAGGGTTTGCCTGTGCTGAAGGCGTTGGGTTTTGGTGAGGCGGTGAATATTACGTTGGGTTTACCGTTTATTCGGACCTCGGTGGATCATGGGACTGCGCTGGATTTGGCTGGTACAGGAAAAGCTGAGGCGGGGAGTTTGGTGGTGGCGGTCAAGTTGGCGGATGAGTTGGCGGATGAGTTGGCGAGTCGGAAAGTTATGTGATTGATGCCAAGATGGGCTTCAGCTCATCCTTGGTATATTCATGGTCTTGCAGCATATTCTTTCCGAATGTGATCGCTGCACACAATTGCTAATGAATCTGATGTGATCTAATTAACCCTGATATATCAATACATTGTTTTCCTCAGTAAACCCCAAATGATACGCTGCAATCTTTAATTTTTTCGCTTCCGTTTCTTCTTTACGAGTAAAAAATATCGTGAAAGAATCATCAAATAGAAAAAAAGTCCATAACTCAAAACCTTGTTCAGCCATCATGTCGTTGACTGAATTAAAAAATGGTATTGGATAATCTTCATCCTCCTCATCAAAACTTTCATAACTGGTATTCAGTAGACGACCACCAATACCATGTTCGCGGGCGTAATACTGTATACCCTGCAATATGAGTTCTACACCTTCATTATGGTCAAAATGAAGTATGTGGCCAGTTTCGGACAATGTACTGCGAATTTCCATAGCAAAATCATTATGGTCAAAAGGTTCAGATGGCGACTGTCCGTGCAACTTTAGCTGTCCGACTAACTGTTCATAAGCCGCCTCAATATCAGTAGTATCTTTCCAGCAAATGACCTCAAGTAGGTCATGCAATGCGTACTGTCGAATTATCAGTAATGCTTCCGTGCCTTCATCTGCAATCCTCCTATATAGATTACTGATTTTTTCAACTCGTATAGTTGCTGTAAACTGCCAAATAGATGAGAGATTTGGATGTTCTGCTTTTTGTAATTCCATTTCATGCCAAAGCATTTCGGCTTTTTTCAAATGTTGTATCGCTAAAGAGAATTGTTTTTGTGCCAACGCAATTTCGCCCAAATCGCTCAAATAATCAACCCTATGTCCTTTATCGCTCATTTCATGTGAATGCTCCAGCAACGCAATCATTTGTTCATAATATGTCCGCGCTAGTTCCCACGCTTTCAATTTCATGAGGCAATCAGCAGTATATGCTTCAAAGGCTCGTATTGTGATATTCGATGGGGGAAAGCGATGAGGTTGTCTGAATATTTGTTCCAACATTTCTTTAGCGCGCTCAGGTTGCTGACGCGTTAAAAAAACATGTGCTAAATTACGATGCACGGTAATCAAATGATCATCGATTTGCCTAGATGTATTTTGCTCATAGGCTGTGATACTTTGCCGAAAAAATCCTTCTGCTTCATCAAATTGCTCTAGCTTTTCTTTAATTAGGCCTCGTGAATTAAGCAATTGAGCAAAAAACAACTTCGATTCTAAATCTGTCTGATGTTCAAGCAATGGCGCGGCAGCTTGCAATAACTGATCGGCAGCATCAAATTCATCTCTTTCATACATTAACTTTGCTTCGAGCATTAAGCTCTTTGCTGTTTGAAGGGCTTCGAACATCAAGCTCTTTACTGTTTGAAAATCGTTTTCCTCTTTTTGGTCTTGAGTGTTTATTGGAGTGCGGCACAGGGATGGCACTAAAAATAAATCAACAATCCACCATCCTCCAACTACATAAAATATTTTGTTGGATAAAAAGAGTGCCATAGCAAATAAAGCTAACTGCAATAGCCCTGTTCGCTTATGTCCTGTATAAAAGCGATGCGCGCCAAACTCGCCTACCATGAGCCACAAGGCGTAAGCTACTACAAGGTTTTTTTGTTTATCATGTCCCTGCATAAATAATCCTTATCAATTAACTTTTATTCTTATGAAGCAAACACCGAGTGCATTAGAAAGCGTAGGTACAAGGCAGGAGCTTAACCTCAACGCCACAATTTAATTCATAAAAATCACTGGGACAAGCCCACACTCTGAGCATTCTAAATTAACCGAATATAAATAGGTTCAATTGGACGAGTTAAAGTTTAGTAATAATTGAAATTGAGCTTCCATATCTTCTCAACAGTTCAATCATGTAAAATAAACCCCTTATTACACCTAAAAAACCTGAGATCCCCCCATGAGTGAAACCGAAACGTTTGATAGCGATGCTTTGCTATTCGCAGAACCTGAGCTAAAAGGTCATAAAGCGCGTAAACGGTTTGGACAAAACTTCCTGCATGATCAACGAGTCATTGGACGAATCGTGCAAGCAGTTGCGCCGCGTCTCGGTGATAACTTAGTTGAAATCGGGCCAGGGATGGGGGCGTTGACTGCGCCATTATTGGCAGCGTCAGAACACTTGACGGTACTTGAGTTGGATCGCGATTTAGCGGCGACATTGCCCGCGCGCATGGGTCATCCGCAGCATTTGACGATTGTCGAAGGTGATGCGCTGCGTTTTGACTTTGCTCAAATGGAAAAATTAGACAAGCCACTACGTGTAGTCGGCAATTTGCCATATAACATTTCGACGCCATTGCTATTCCATCTGATTCGCTACGGTGCAGCGGTCAAAGACATGCACTTTATGCTGCAAAAAGAAGTCGTTGATCGTATCGTTGCTGAGCCGAAAAACAAAGATTTCGGGCGATTGTCGGTGATGATCCAGTACTACTGCAAACCAACGTTCTTGTTTGAAGTGCCACCCGGCGCATTTAATCCACCGCCAAAAGTCACCAGTGCCGTTTTCCGTTTAGAGCCTTATGCGGTCAAACCAGTTCAAGCGCGTAATGAAAAACTGCTTGCGGCACTCGTCTCGCAAGTATTCAACCAACGTCGTAAAACCTTGCGCAACACCTTAAAAGGTCAAGTCGACGAAGCGGGTTTTGCTGAGCTTGGTATTAATCCAATGGCGCGTCCTGAAACCTTAAGCATTTCTGATTTTGTGGCGCTGGCAGATTATGTCGACATCAATGTGAAAGATATTCAGGCTATTGTTGACGTATCTAATGATATGGCTTTTGATAAGAGCATGGATAATCAATAATGCCAAGACGCTACAACTATGTAATCGGTGATTTGCAAGGCTGTTTTTCGGCTTTGCAAAACCTGCTTGAACACATCGAATTTGATGAAAAACAGGATCACTTGTGGTTTGCAGGAGATTTGGTCGCGCGTGGTGAAGATTCGCTCGCGACTTTACGTTTTGTAAAAAAACTGTGTGAAAATGATGTTGCGCGGACTGTGCTCGGTAATCACGACTTGAATCTGCTCGCAGTCTGGCGCGGCTATAACAAAATTCGCAAGAACGACCGCACTGCTCCAATTTTAGACGCGCCTGATGCACCCGTGCTGTTGAATTGGTTGCGTAAACAACCGTTATTGCTGCGTCCGAATCCTGATTATGTGTTGACGCACGCAGGTTTGCCGCATTGCTGGACGACAGAGCAGGCGGAGAGTCTGGCGTTTGAAGTGGCAATGACTTTGCGTGGCACTTTTATCGAGTTAGATCGTTTTCTGGAAAATATGTATGGAAATGATCCAGATGTTTGGTCAGATGATTTAGTCGGTTCAGCGCGGCTTCGCGTGATTACCAATTATCTGACGCGGATGCGTTTGGTCGATGCGGATGGTCGATTAGAGTTTGCGTTTAAAGATGGCCTTGATGCGCCGATGCCCGAAGGTTTTGCACCGTGGTTTAATTGGCAAACCGAATTTTCGCGGATGGAAAAAGTGCTGTTTGGGCATTGGGCTGCGCTAGAAGGTGCAGGGCAGATGCAGAATGCGATTCCACTGGATGGCGGTTGCGTTTGGGGTGGAAGTTTGGTGGCTTATCGCTTAGAAGATGGACAGCGATTTTCGACCCAATCGGGTTGTGGGTTAGGATAACAAACACGTTCGACGTGCCAACGTAGAAAGTTGGTGCGCTCAAATTCAATGCGAATTTGTTCGTGATCACTGCCAAGATCTAGCCGATACCGATTAAAAAAATGTGCGTAATAATGGTGGATGCTGTTCTTGCTTTGCACCTGCGCTTGAATCGCAAGCCACGCACTTGGATCGGTTTCTGCGTACAATCTGGGTTCAACATGCTTTAAATAACTGTGCCCCACGCCTTGCCAATCCTGTTCTGGATGCACGTTGGGGATGAGATGTACGAGTAATTTTTCGGGAATTTTATTTTTTATAGTGGCGGTGTCTTGCGCTTCAAACGCGTTCATTAGCTCATGTGTGGCCCAATAAGCAGAAAAGTAATAAGCGCCTGTCAGCAGGATAGTCACGTAAGCAAATAACATCCAACACTGTCGTTTTTTTTGTAGAAAAATCTCTAACAGATCATGATGTAAGGGCATACTTAATGGTGCGTCTTATATAAGTGTCTAAGAAAAATAGCATTGTTTTATTGATAAAGCTGTAAATCCTGCCAGCTCATCTTAGATCACTAAATCACAAATAAATAGCCGCTATCTGCAACGATGAGTATCGTCTGTGTTTTAAATCAGCTCAAAGCAATTTTTACCACGCGATTTTGCTTGATAGAGCGCTTGATCTGCTTGACGTAGCAGTTGATTGACCTTGGTTGTTGGCGTCGGTACGCATACAGATATGCCGATGCTCACGGTCACAAATTTTTCATTGCCATTGGGATGAGGAATGGCTGCGAACGTGAGTCGATTGAGGAGTCGTTCGGCTTGCTGCTTTGCGGTATCAACATCCATGTTTGGGAATAATAAAACAAATTCTTCACCACCATATCGCGCAGCTAATTCACCACTCCGATGGGCAAGTCCATGAATAATTTGCGCAATTTGTTGTAAACATTTATCGCCTGCTAGATGACCTAACGCATCGTTGTAACGTTTAAAGGAGTCCACATCAATCATCATAATGGTGAGGGGAAGTTGATAGCGAAGCATTCGGCTCCATTCAAGTTCCAGTTGCTCATTTAAATAGCGGCGATTTGCCAATCCTGTCAGTGCATCTTCACGGGATAACTTTTCGCTTTTTTGTAAGGACAACTCTAAAAGATAGGACTGTAAAAAATTAATGCGTTCCTGGCGTTTTAACCCATAGGCGAGGAACATGGCCAGAAAACTGGCTGATGCAAAGGTCTGCGGCATGATCTGCCAATTCATATGTGCGCCAGTCATATAGGTGAGTGCGACGCCGAGCACTCCTCCAACAAGATTGGCGAATGACGCAAGCTGAAGGCGTAGTCCCACAAAACAGTAGGTAAAAAATAAAATATAAGTTAAGCCAATATAAGACAGTGTTGAGCCAGCGCCCATGGGAATCGCATTATTTGCATAAACCGAAACGGTGATCATGATGATTCCGCTTATAGTCACATAATAATAAAACCATCGGTCAAATATTCTAAAAAACGAAAATACGCGGACACCGAGCATGACGGACGCGGCTATGGCGTAGGCGGCTACGCATCTGGAGTAGCTACTTGGTGGAATCAGTTTGACGACACTGACACAAATGACTGCGAACACCAAAAATGCAAATATGCCATTAAAGCGATACGTTTTGATGGAGCGAACACGTGAGTGTTTACGGTATTCTTTTTCTAATTGGGCAGGAAAAAGCAAAAACCAGATCCCTGTATCCAGGGTGGTTTTGATTTCAGCTTCGGAGAATTGGGGTTCTACGACAAGCTCATCATCGACATCAACGTCGAGGATGGGGACTCCATTATTCATGACGGCAATATGCTCATTTTTCATATTTACGCGCATCATCCCTGTTATTACTTTGAATGTAAATCATCCTGATTTACGCGCTTAGTTAGTGATAACTAAGTCACAATTAAAGTAGCACTAGTCGGTCGGTTTATCTATCTTTTTATAAAATTGATTGTTTAAATTTTTTTATCCATAAAAAAGAGCCTAAGTGATGAACTGTGGCTCTTGGATTGTTTCTTCATTTTTAGTGCGTCTGATTGCTGAAAAGTATTTTCTTTTTTTAATTCTCACGCTGCCAGACTTGGCTACGTCCAATAAATGAGAAACCAATATAGCCACGAACATTCAGCGTATTGCCATCTGGTGCTAGCGTGATTTTAGCGCGATATAAGTGACCACTTAATGGATCGAGGATTTTTCCGCCATCATAGAGCCCAGCTTGAGATGCGTCGGGCACTAATCCCCACATGATATTCAATCCTTCAATGGGTTTATGTGTGAAAGGTTCAGGGCAATCCACGCAAAATTTTTCAGGCGTATAGCCTGTATGAGAAAGCACTTTGATAACAGTGCCACTATATGTGCCATTGGTGCTTTTCTCAATTTTGACCATTGATTTGGCAAAACCCGTTTTGTCGTCAATGGTTTTCCATGTTCCCGTTACATCTGCTGCGTGACTGATAGTCGATAGGCTAAAACTGAGACCTAGTAGACAACTTATAAATAGTGCCTGTTGAGTTATTTTTTTCATATCAAAACCCCTAAATTCTTAAGGATTTTTATAGCATGACTAGTGGTATTTTTAATATATAACGCTACGATTTCTATGTACTCTTTATGAAAGTACGTGATAGAAATCACGTTATGAAAAAACGGGAATGACCCATAGCGCCGTCAGTACAGCATTGACTGCCATTCCAAATGCGGCATATTCGCCAGCGATTGGGCTGCGTTGCCATGCTTGAGCGGTGCCAATTGCATGTGCAGCTAAACCCATTGCAAATCCCGCAGCGCGCTCATCATCCACATTGCGCAATATCAATGGCGAGAGTATGGCGCCGATGAGTCCTGAGAAAATGACAATAAAACTCACGAGCGTCAGCGGGGCGTGGGTCAGTGCTGCGACATTGAGCGCAATCGGAGTCGTGACTGCGCGTGTGGCGAATGCGAGAATGTCTGGTTTAGCGAGGTTCAATCCATAGGCGAGCGACATGGGCAGTACGCTGCCAAAAATTGTGGCAAAAGCAAATAAACCAACGAGGCGTTTGAGTGGGAGTTGGTCAAATTTGATGGTGGCTAAAGGGATGGCCAGAGCAACCGTTGCATAACCCAAAATGTGGCTAAAGACAGGTTCGACCGTCTGAGCGTATGCGGTGTAATGCCAATCACAGAGTGCCAGCAGTACAACCACGACAATAATGGCAGCAATCACCATCGGAAACCGTGGAAAGCGGATGTTCAATAATCTCGCCGCGATATAGCCGATTAAAGTTAAGATAAAACCAGCCGCAATCGTGATGCTCGCGGAATAGTAAGCCGCAATGTGTTGTGTGAATAAATCGATCATAGCCATTTCCTCACGATGTACGCGTAAATGCGCATAGGAATAAGGGTGCTAATGACCATAATCAGTAGAATTTTGAACGCGTCATTTCCTAATCCAGCCAGTAGCGTGCCGATGCCCGCACAAATTGGCAGAAAGGCAAAAATACCTTCTTTAAGAATCTTTGAGTTTGCTGCGACGACTCGCGTTGGAATCTCGCCTTTCGATATGCGATAGGCAATCGCTAAGCCAAATAATAGAAATAGCCCAAGGAAGTTGCCTAAGTTTGCATAACCGATTTGGGTCATCAGCCAGACTGATATTTCACGGATGAACACAATGATTAGTGTGACCATCACCAGCATTTTCCAGTCAAATTTGGCTGGTGCTGGGATGAGATCAGACGGTTCTTTATCTTCTAAGAGCGAGTCTTTGACATGCGATTGGGACATAGGTGTATTCAATGAGCTGTATGCGATTAACTGTGGTGAGTGGATTGCGAATCGTCTTCGAATTCTTCTATCAAAGCGTCTTCATAAGCATCCATATCATCAATCATATCGTGCTTTGCGTTTGCTTGTGCACGTTCAACTTTGATTTGTTCAAAATGCTCGAGCGTTCGCCGAAATAATTTCGCTTCTTCTTCGGGCAGAATTTGATCAGGGTTGACCTGAGCTTCTGCAAGAATCCGAGCCAGAGTCAGCGTGGCGAGCGTAATGGTGAGTTCAAATGCACCATTATCTTGAATTTGCTCATCTTGAATCACACCTAAACGATAAAGCTGACTGCGTAAGCGTCCTGCATCAAAAGGCAAGGTCAGGTGAAATGTGGATACTTTGCCGACCGACAAACGCTGTTGTACGGCTTGCCTGAGTAAATCCATCCCTTCGCCGCTATATGCCGAAACATAGACGCGATCAGGCATATCGGGTTCGCCTTCATGCAGTGATGGCGCATCGCCGCTTAGGTCAATTTTGTTGTAAACCCTGAGAATCGGAACTTCTGCGCCGATTTCTTTCAGCACTGCTTCGACGGCATCAATCTGATCATCGCGATCTTCGCTGCTTTGATCAATCACATGCAACAGTAAATCCGCTTCAAGAGTTTCTTCAAGCGTTGCGCGGAATGATTCAACTAGACCATGCGGCAAATGACGAACAAAACCCACCGTATCAGCCAGAACCAAAGGCCCTAAACCTTGCCATTCTAAACGGCGCAGCGTTGGATCAAGTGTCGCAAAAAGTTGATTTGCGACATACACATCGCTTTCGGCGAGTCGATTAAATAACGTCGATTTTCCAGCATTGGTATAGCCAACCAAGGATAAAGTTGGAATATCCGCTTTTTGGCGAGCAGCGCGGCCTTGTTTACGTGTTTGGCGAACTTTATTGAGTCGTTCTTTGAGTTGCCCCACACGAACTTGCAATAAGCGACGATCGGTTTCAAGCTGTGTTTCACCAGGGCCGCGCAGACCAATACCACCACCTTGACGCTCAAGGTGAGTCCAGCCGCGAACAAGGCGTGAGGATAAATGATCAAGCTGAGCAAGTTCGACTTGCAGCTTGCCTTCAAAGGTTCGCGCGCGCTGAGCGAAAATATCCAGAATCAAACCAGTTCGATCAACCACGCGGCATTGAAATATTTTTTCTAAATTACGTTCTTGGGCTGGTGATAACGTGTGATCAAAAATGACCAGATCAATATGATTGGTCATGACGGATTGATGAATCTCTTCGGCTTTCCCTTTGCCGACAAAGAGGCGGGCATCAGGTCGTTTACGTGAGCCTGTAATCAAGTCGATGATTTCTGCGCCTGCGGATGAGGCAAGCAAGCGAAATTCCTCAAGATCTTGATGGTCGATTTGATTAATATTGAGATGTACCAAGAGTGCGCGTTCGCCACCACTCGGTCGGTCAAACAGTTCCATACATATCCAGACTGACTGATCATAAGATCATGATTAAAAGCAATAGATTAAGCGGCAAGATGCGGACATCGTTGCTGAGATGTGAGCGCATTTGAATGGGTTAGGAGTATATCATGTATAGCCTGACAGGATATTGAGTGCTGAATTCATCATTTTGCAAAGTCGTTGTTGCATAGTGAATGAGTACTTTTTGAAGACACTAGACGCTATGATAAAGACTTCAACCCATTGCAGTTCAGCAATTTCTACATTAAACAATATGAAAAAAACTAAAACGATCATTCCTCTTTCGATTCGACTCGCTGACAGTGTTGATGAAATGAGACTCGCGCAGCGCTTACGCGCAGAAGCTTTCGGGCCAGCCTTTGGTGTGCAATTTGAGAGCGGTTTCGATGAAGATCGTCTGGATGTATATTGTGCACATCTCTTGGTCTTTGAAGGTGCTCGACTGGTGGCAACGACGCGGCTACTGGATCGTACTCGCGCAGATTTGGCAGGTGGTTTTTATAGTGAACAAGAATTTGACCTTAAAGATACGTTAGAGGCGACGCAGGGGAATATTTTAGAAATTGGTCGGACTTGTGTTGCACCTAATTATTCATCCATGCGTGCAATACAAGCCTTATGGCAAGGCATTGCTGAGGTCGTTTTGCAATGGAATGTTAAAACGCTGATGGGTTGTGCATCTATGCCTTTGGGTGATGGCGACTGTCAAGGATGGCTCAATGCATTACCAGAAAAGCATCGTCTGACTTTGCCGATTCGTGCACGTCACAAATTACCACAACCGATTTCTCAAAAATATCCGGAAATTCCGACATTGTTGAAGACCTATTTACGCATGAATGCCCAGTTGGGTGCGCAAGCGTGTTTTGATCCTGTTTTTCATTGTGCTGATGTGTTGATCTGGTTATCGGTTGCCGAAATGACGACTTCGTATCGTGATCGGCTGACCGCTGCATAGCGGCATAATTGAATTACATTTGGATTGAATGACTTTAATTGTGCTGATGATTCCTTTGCAAGTTCACCCGAGATCAGCTAATGTTTCTGTATCACTGCCTTGTTTGGGCAGTGAATCATGTTGATGGTTATGTGTTCCTTTTGAGAGTATTTATGTCGAAGCCTCCTGCTCATCCGTTTTCTGCACCATCGTTATCTACGCAAACACGCCGCCAAATTCGCCGAATATTTCGTTCAAGTGGCTTAGCGTTGGCTGTTGGTCAGGGATTTTATGCAGCGGGCGTGAGTGGTGCACTCACCAAACCAAATCAACCTCATCATCCTCGGGTTATTCGAGATGTATGCTTGCGTTTGTGCAGTGCTTTGGCAGTCGATGTCAAAGTTCATGGTGTGATGCCGACTGAACATGCGTTATGGGTGAGCAATCATGTGTCATGGGTTGATATTCCCGTGATTGGTTCTTCTGCGCCAGTGTTCTTTTTATCAAAAGCTGAAGTAGCGAGTTGGCCTGTGATTGGGCGCTTGGCAAAAGCGGCGGGATCATTGTTTATTCAACGCGGATCAGGCGATGCATCTGCGGTTGCGACTCAGATTGCAGGGTTTTTACGCCAAAAATTACCTGTACTCTTTTTTCCAGAAGGCACGACAACTGATGGTCGAGAGATTCGCCGATTGCACAGCAAATTGTTGTCCGCGGCTGTTGAAACAGGCACGCCTGTTCAGCCCATCATATTGTGTTATCGCGGCCCTGATGGTCGTTTGGATTCGATCATGCCGTATATTGGCGATATGACTTTTGGGACGCATCTGAAAGATGTCCTTGGCCGGAGTCGCGTTCAAGCGCATATCATGCCGCTTCCTGCAATTTCTGTTGAAGGGCATGATGTGCATACTTTAACAGATGAGCTGTTGCGCAAAATGCGTGAAGGTTTGGCGACGTTACAAGCGGAAGTATTGGTTCCATAGAGCCAAGTTATTTGCATCTCAATTCAGTTGTAAGATGCATAGCGCGCACCAATTCGTATGATTATCGCTAATTTTTAGCGGTTAACCATCCACCTGTTGCCTGCACGGGTGAGATTTGGGTGGGTCGTTCGATCCATACAGCGAGTCCGTAGCGCTCGGCTTTCACGTTCGAGGTTGGAATTTTTAATAGCCAATGATTATTAACGGATTGCGCTGTAGTCTGCGCAAGTGAAACGAAATCTTCTTCCAAAACACGTTGTCGATTTTCACCATGACTGACACTCGTTTTCAGTCCGAAACCTAATAACGCCACGTGTAATACAAAAGGTTCTTTGTTTCCGCTGTAATCAGCGGTTAATTGTTGGCTTTGCATCGTGGCTTGCAGAACGCCAGTATTGCCAGTCATTGCAGGAAGCGAGCGTAGACCAAAAAAATCGCGCCATTCTTGTCCATTAATCACAAAACCTGGTGTGTAAACGCCATTGACGTGTCCAGTTTGTTGATAGGTTCGTTGACGTTGGCTATATGCAGGGTTTGCAAAAGGATCTTTCCAGCCCAAGTCATCCCAATAATCAACGTGCATGGCAATCGGGATGATCTGCGACCATAGCCGCGGTGAGCTGGTAAATTGTTGCAACCAATGTTCTGCGGGTGGGCAACTGCTACAGCCTTGAGAGGTAAAAAGTTCTAACAGTTGCGTTTGTTGCGTGCCGCTTTGGAAATGTAAATCTGTTTGGGCTGCATTTGCTTGCTGTAATACACCACAAAGAACCAGTCCAGTAAATTTCGCAATGCTGCTATTCATGATGCTCATCCAAGAAAACTTAATATCGTGTTCTATAGACGCGGCACATCGCAGAATATTTCAGGATGATTGTAGAATATTTAAAAAGGCTACATTTTAGTCAGTTCAATCTATCACTAGATATCAAAATTGGTTTCTTTAAACCAACTTGATAAAACTTCCAGTAACTCCACAGGTTTCTCCAGCGGCGTCATGTGCCCACAATGTTCCATCACCACGAGTTTCGACTGAGGAATCCGATCAGCCATGAGCTGAGATTCTTCCACGGTTCGCATTTGATCATTTCGACTGGCAATGATTAATGTGGGGCATTGGATCTTTTGTAAATCTTCATAGCCATCATTGCGCATGGCAGAGAGCTGGCGAATAAAAACGTCTTTTCCATTATCGATAGCCATCGTTTGCAGACGGTTGAGTAAAGCTTGGTCACTTGTACGATCAGGATCGACCGAGGAGGCAAGGGCTCGTTTGGTTAAACCTTTGAATGGATATTGTTTCGCAAGGTCAATTTGGACTTGGGTCTTCGCAACATCGGCGGCACTTTGTTGATGCGCTGACGTATTCATGAATATGAGTGCGATCACACGTTCAGGTGCAAATTTATAGATCCATTGCGCAACATATCCACCCATTGAAAATCCAACGAGTACAAAGCGTGGCGGCGCGTTGAGTAATACGCGCTTTGCCATTGCCTCAAGCGAATCATCCTGCGTGATATCGCCAAAAGACAACTTTCCGAATGCCTCAAATCCAGTACGAACGTCATCCCAAAGCCTAGCATCAAGCATGAAACCGGGAAGGAGAAGGATGTCTGGCATATTTGCCTGAGCATTTGTGATCATGTGGAGATTCCTGCGATGTATCGAAATGCTTTATTGCAAAGGTTCATTATATCGTTAGGGCAGACACATTGGTCTGCTCTATCAAATTTTTCGAAGATTACGTTTGAGTGAACCCACGATAGCCTAACGCCTCCGTCAAATGCGGCGACAACACCTCGTCACTTGCCGCTAAATCCGCAATCGTGCGTGCCACACGCAGAACGCGATGATAAGCGCGAGCAGATAATGCGAGGCGTGCTTGTGCTAGTTGCATCAATTTTTGTTCGGTAGGCGCTAAGACAACGAATTGATCAAGCTGCGTCGGTGTGAGCGATTGATTCGTGCTTTTTTGACGAGAAAGCTGGCGTCCCCGTGCGGCAAAGACTCGCACACGCACTACCTCGGAGGCTTCACCCGACTGAGTCTGCTGTAAGTCACTTGCAGGCAAAGCGGGCACTTCAATATGCAAATCAATACGATCTAACAGTGGGCCAGATAACTTGGCGCGATAGCGAGAAATGGCATCGGTTGAGCATTTGCAACGTGCGCTGGCATCGCTGGCATAACCGCAAGGACATGGATTCATCGCTGCAATGAGTTGAAATTTCGCTGGAAACTTTACTTGTCGCGCAGCGCGTGAAATAACGACTTCACTTGACTCCAAAGGCTGGCGTAATACCTCTAATACTTTGCGATCAAACTCAGGTAATTCATCCAGAAATAAAACACCGTGATGCGCGAGCGTAATCTCACCTGGTTTAGGTTGCGAACCACCGCCCACCAGTGCCGCTGCGGAAGCTGTGTGATGAACGGATCGAAAAGGGCGTACACCAAACGGTTGTTCAGCATTTGCGATCGAGTAAATACTTGCAACTTCTAAACTTTCTTCGTCTGTTAGCGGAGGAAGAATACTGGGTAATCGTGATGCAAGTAATGTTTTTCCAGTTCCCGGAGGGCCTGAAAATAGAATTGAATGTCCACCAGCCGCCGCGATTTCCAGTGCACGCCGAGCCCGATGCTGACCTTTAATGTCTGCCATATCGAGTAATGAGGCTGTAGATGTGAGCGCTTTCGGTTTTGGTGTGTTCGCAAGCGGTGTTATTCCATCTAAATGCGCACATAAGTCGGCAAGATTCGCCGCGCCCCAAACTTTCAGTCCATCAATCCGTGCGGCTTCTTCGGCATTGGCTGCGGGGACAAATAATTCATGTTGTGCGGCATGCGTTGCGCGAGCAACCGCGAGTACGCCTTGTACTGTACGCAAATCGCCATTCAGTGCCAGTTCGCCAATAAACTCACGATTTTCTAAACTTTCAGGAGAAATTTGACCTGTTGCAGCGAGGACGCCAAGCGCAATCGGTAAATCCAAACGGCTGCCATCCTTCGGTAAGTCAGCAGGGGCGAGGTTAATGGTCATACGACGTTGTGGGAATTGAAATCCAGAATTTAAAATGGCTGAACGGACGCGATCTTTACTTTCGCGGACTGCCGCTTCTGGTAAACCGACGATGGTGAGTGCGGGTAATCCCTGACTTAAATGGGCTTCGACTTGCACGGACGGGGCATTAAGCCCCATCACCGCGCGAGTCCATACTTGAGCGAATGACATGTATTAACCTAGTTGTTTTTTAAATATTAAAGTTATGGATCAGTTTTTTTAATGAAGATCATTATTCTTGGATTTGTTGAGGCTGCTTTTTCTTGGCTTTAGTAATCACCTTAATTTAT
>Ga0209023_10004309_pt1 | contig 16285 bp, 16 predicted proteins | sample LakOneMetagenome_FD_187468 | JGI IMG/M metagenome (GOLD analysis project Ga0209023, IMG submission 187468) | Freshwater and sediment microbial communities from Lake Erie, Canada (SPAdes) (version 2) | ecosystem: Environmental > Aquatic > Freshwater > Lentic | place: Lake Erie, Canada... | reverse complement strand
CGGCCAATTGAGGGCGAACGCAATCCACAAGATCTTGCGAGATTGCGGCTGGGAAACGCGCCACATGGTCGTCAGTTCATACGGTGGCGCCGGGCGCGGGATGGAGGCCGGCGATCTCTTCATCGCGATGTCGCGCAGATTCCGCAAGAAGATGGCGAAGCGGAAATGGCGTCCCGATGTGGCGGCTTCCGATTTCATCAAGGGCAGTGGGTTTCATCGCCGGCAGATCGCGGAATTTATCGACGACTTCAGGCCGGACGTGATTGCCCTGGAGCAGTGCTGGCTGTGGCCGGTCCTGCGCGAATATGTCGAAGCGGGCGGCGGCCATGACGGTTTCTCGATCGTCTATTCCTCGCAGAACGTGGAACAGAACCTGCTGGCGCAAGAAGGCGCGCTGGCCGGATCGGAGGCGAGCCCATGGAATGCCCGGCGCGCGGAAGAGATCGAGCGCGATCTGCTGGCGCAAGCGGATCTGGTGGTCGCCGTCGGTGAGCAGGACGCGGCTTTCTTCCGCAAGTTCAACGCGAGCGTGGTGATTGCGGCCAACGGTATCTGGCCGCGGAAGCCGCCCATCGGGCTGGATCACTGGGCATCGCGACTTTCCGGTCTGCGTACGGCGCTGTTCGTCGGATCTGGCCATCCTCCCAACGCGAATGGCTTCTTCGAGATGACGGCTCCGGACCTCGGCTTCCTTTCGCCCGACGAACGAATTGTCGTCGTCGGCGGGGTCGCCCAGCAGATTGCCGGCGATCGGAGGTTCCTGCGTCGTGTGGATATCAACGATGCCCGGATCGAGTTGCTGGGCGTGCAGGACGGCGTAACCCTCAGCGCGCTGATCGAGCTTGCGGATGTGGTGATCCTGCCGATCATCGAAGGCGGAGGGACTAACATCAAGACGGCCGAGGCGTTGTACAATCGCAAGCGGATCGTGGCGACGCCTTTTGCGTTTCGCGGCTACGAGCATTTCGCGCATTTGCGAAATGTCGGGCTGGCCGACAATCCGGGAGATTTCCAAGCCCTGCTGGTGAAAGCGCTGCGAAGCGACCCTGACGACCTCGAACCTGACGGGTTCGGACCGGCTGATAGCGCACAACTGGATTCGCTGCTTTGGACCGCGACGCTTCAAAGCCTGCCGGCGCAATTCGCGGCTCTGCCGCCCCGCCAGCGCCGCGTGCCAGCGAATTTGCCTACACGATCGGTTGCCGGACCGCGAGACTTTCTTCGTGCGCTGAGGCGGTGGTTCGGTGCGGGACGAAAAAGCTAGCGACCGCCGAACTGCTCCAAAATTTCCGCCTGCCGATTGTGTGGCAAACGCGCCCCGACAAAAGCACCCGCCATGTGGCGGGTGCTTTTGATCGTCGATCGCGGCCGGCGTCGGCGAGCCTCAAGCCTTACGCGCTTCCTTCATGTCGGGCAGGAAGACCGTCAGTAGGCCGAGGAAGGGCAGGTACGAGCAGATCTGATAGACGAAATCGATGCCCTTGATGTCGGCGATGACGCCGAGCACCGCGGCGGCGATGCCGCCCATGCCGAAGGCGAAGCCGAAGAAGATGCCGGCGATCATGCCGACACGTCCCGGCACCAGTTCCTGCGCGAAGACGACGATGTTGGAGAAGGCCGACGACAGGATCAGGCCGATCAGCACGGTCAGCACCATCGTCCATTCCATGTTGGCGTAGGGCAGCGCCAGCGTGAACGGCAGCACGCCGACGATCGAGAACCAGATCATCGCCTTCTGCCCGTAGCGGTCGCCGAACGGGCCGCCGAGCAGAATGCCCAGCGCCGAGGCGCCGAGGAACAGGAACAGCATCACTTGGCTCATCTGCACCGAAACGCCGAACTTATGGATGGCGTAAAAGGTGTAGTAGCTGGAGAGCGAGGCGATGTAGGCGTTCTTGGTCAGCACCAGCAGCGTCAACACGGCCAAGGCCCACATGACCTTCTTGCGAGGGAAGGGCGAGACATGGGCCACCTGCTTGCGGCTGGCCTGCGAGGCGCGCAGCCGGCTGTACCAGCCGCCGACCCGCCACAGGACGACGATGCCGATCAGTGAGCCGACGGCGAACCAGGAAATGCTGGTTTGGCCGAACGGCACGACGATGAAGGCGGCAAGCAATGGTCCCATCGCCTGGCCGAAATTGCCGCCGACCTGGAACAGCGACTGCGCCAGGCCGAAGCGACCGCCGGAGGCAAAGCGGGCGATGCGCGAGGACTCCGGATGGAAGATCGCCGACCCGATACCGATCAGCGAAGCGCCGATCAACAGCAGCCAGTAATGGCCGGCATGGGCAAGCACCACCAGCCCGACCAGCGACGAGGCCATGCCCCAGGGCAGGGAATAGGGCATCGGCTTCTTGTCGGTGACCATGCCGATCAGCGGCTGCAGCAGCGAAGCCGTCACCTGGAAGGTGAAGGTCAGGAGGCCGATCTGCCAGAAATCGAGACCGTAATTGTCCTTGAGCAGCGGATAGATGGCCGAAAGCAGCGACTGCATGATGTCGTTGACGCAGTGGCAGAAGCTCACCGCAAGAATGACGGTGAAGGCCGTCGCTTGCGCCGAGATGTTGCTTGCCGTCGCGGGTGTCGCGGCGGAGGTGGCTGTCGTATCGGTCAAGGCAATGCTCCGTGGTCTTCTTGGCGGCGAACCGCAGCGCGCCTTATAGGATGCTTGCCAGGCGACTTCTTTCGTGGTTTGGTCCATTAGTTTCGCGAGTGGGCCACATCCTATGCCGCATGACCGGGAAATCTTCAGGGGCGACGCCGCCGAGCTCGGCCGGCTGCACCAAAGCCGGTGGCAGTGGCTGGAGCAGGCGGGCGGGCGGGCGGTGGTGCTGCCGACCGAATATCCCGACGGCTATCACGTGCCGCAGCATCGCCACAGCCGCAGCCAGTTGCTGCATGCGCTCGTCGGCGTGGTTCTGGTGACGACAAGGCACGGGCGCTGGATGGTGCCCCCCGACCATGCGATGTGGATACCGGCCGGCACCGAGCATTCCGTCGAGATGCTCGGCGATGTCTCGATGCGCTCGGTCTATGTCGTGCCGGACGCCATCCCCGGCCTGCCGGGGGGATTGCGCGTCGTCGGCATCACCGAGCTGATGCACAGCCTGATCGTGGAATCGGAGAAGCTGCCGCAGGGCGGTGAACTGGAGGGGCGCAGCGGGCTGATCATGGGGCTCTTGCTGCATGAGATCCCGAATCTGCCGGAACGGCCGCTCGGCCTGCCTTTTCCCTCGGATCCCAAGCTGGCGGCACTTTGCCGGCGTTTCGTTGCAGCGCCATCGCCGCATGCGACGATCGACGAATGGTCCGGTGCCGTAGGCATGAGCCGACGCTCCTTCACCCGCGCCTTCCACCGCCAGACCGGGTTGTCGCTGTCGACATGGCGCCAGCAGGCCTGCCTGTTCGCCGCCCTGCCCAGGCTAGCCGACGGCGAGCCGATCACCCGGGTAGCGCTCGATCTCGGCTATGACAGCGTGCCGGCTTTCATCACCATGTTCAAGCGCATGCTGGGAACCTCGCCGCGCGGCTATATGCGCGGAGCGCGCGAGATGGGCGAGGGGACAAAGCGATTGACCAGCCCGGTACGCACCGGGACCGCGGCGATCTAGTCGAACAGGCTCGACACCGATTCCTCGGTAGCCGTGCGCGAGATCGCCTCGCCCATCAGGTCGGCGATCGAGATGACGCGGATGTTGGGGGCATCGAGCACTGCCTGGCTCGGCTGGATGGAATCGGTGATCACCAGCTCCTGCAGCTTGGAACCGCTGATGCGCGCAACCGCGCCGCCCGACAGAACGCCGTGGGTGATGTAGGCGGTGACACTGGTGGCGCCATTGGCGAGCAGCGCGTCGGCGGCATTGCACAGCGTGCCGCCGGAATCGACGATGTCATCGATCAGCAGGCAATCCTTGCCGGCGACGGCGCCGATGATGTTCATGACCTCGGATTCGCCGGGGCGCTCGCGGCGCTTGTCGACGATGGCCAACTGGGCGTCGAAGCGCTTGGCCAGCGCGCGCGCCCGCACGACGCCGCCGATATCGGGCGACACGACCACGACGTTGCCGAGCTGCTTGTATTTCGCTTTCACGTCGCGGGCCATCACCGGCACCGAGAACAGGTTGTCGGTCGGGATGTCGAAGAAGCCCTGGATCTGGCCGGCGTGGAGGTCGAGCGTCAGCACACGGTCGGCGCCGGCGCGGGTGATCATGTTGGCGACGAGCTTGGCCGAGATAGGGGTGCGGCCGGAGGCGCGACGATCCTGCCTGGCGTAGCCGAAATAGGGGATGACCGCCGTGATGCGTCGGGCCGACGAGCGCATGAAGGCGTCCATCATGATGAGCAGTTCCATCAGATGATCGTTGGTCGGATAAGAGGTCGACTGCAGGATGAAGACATCCTCGCCGCGCACGTTTTCCTGGATCTCGACGAAGATTTCCTGATCGGCGAAACGCCTGACGCTGGCCTTGCCCAGCGGGATGTTCAGATAGCGGGCGACCGCTTCGGCCAGCACCCTGTTGGAATTGCCCGCGAAAAGCTTCATGCACCGTTCCTGGCGAAGGATGGAGAGACTCTCGTGAGCCTTTTATGCGGGCTTTTAGCGGCCCGCGCCGGTATTGCAAGCCTCGTGATCGGGAATCCTTCGGCAACAGGCAACAAAGGCTGACGGCATCGCAAGCCGGCAACAGGTCGGCTGAGGCGGTTCAGCGGTCTGGTGGGATCGCTGAACCGCCGCGGCTATCTATCTTGACGCAATTGTGAACGAAAAACCGCTGCGTACCGGAATTGCTCTAACCGGCGCCGCCACTGCCGAGCCAGGCGGCAAACTGGTCGATGGTCTGGTCGGCGATCGCCTGCATGGTGGCGGGCGCTACGGCCTGCCAGCCTTCGCCGCTACCGATGGACGGCGCCTTCTGCTGGCCGTTGATGCGATGCAGGCGGTTGCCCGACGGATCGTAGATGTCCCAGACATAGATGACGGTGGTGTCCTTGCCTTCGGGCATCGTCGAGAAATAGCCTTTCAGCACATGCGTCGCCGTCTGGTCTGTGCTGCCGACAAGAGTGAGCCCGCGGAGCTTGGCCCGCGTCTGCAGTTCTGTCGTCAGCGGGGCTGCCACTTCCACCGAGGCGCCGACGATCGGCGCGACCTGCAGCCGGGTCTTGGCAAGGGCAGCGGTCTGGGCGGGCGTGGCCGGCGCCGAAGCAGCCGGCGCCGGTGAGGTCGTCGTCGGGGAGGTGGTCGCCGACGTCCCTTGCGTGGCAGGCAAGGGCTGGGCCGAACTTGCCGGGGGGGTGATCGCGGAAGGCTCCAGCACGTCCTTGGCATTGGTGCAGGCGGTGAGCGCCAGCGCCGCAAGCAATGACACGGTCGTCACCCACGATCGTCTCATCTGCTGGAAAACTCCCTGGTGGCGCCGCCCCCGCGTGAACCCGCCATTATGGATTCACTGTACGATCAAGTCGAGATCATGGCGCGACAGCGGCTTCGGCGCGGATTCGGTGGTGAGATAGGTGCGGCCGAGCGTCATCGCCGTCTCGGTCTCGGAGTCCATGATGATCATGTGGGCGAACAGCGTCATATTTGGTGCGATCGGTTCCGGGTTGCCCTGGTAGAACATCGGCATGTCCATCCAGGACGGCGTGAAGCGGGCGCCCTGCGAGTAGCCGCAGGCGTTCAGCCGGTGCTTGGTCAGGTTGTGCGCTTCAAACGTGCGGGCATGGGCATCGAAGACATCGCCGAAGGTGTTGCCCGGCGTCATCGCCTTCTCGACCGCCAGCAATGCAGCGCGGGCAGCATCGAACAATTCCTGATGGCGCTTCGACACCTTGCCGGTCAAAACCGTGCGCATCATCGCGGCATGATAGTGGTGGAAGACGCCCGCCCATTCGAGCGTCAACTGGTCGTTCTTGGTGAGCTTGCGGCGTCCAGCCTTGTAGCGGCAGAGCAAGGCGTCGGCGCCGGAACCGATGATGAATTCGTTGGCGGGGTAGTCGCCGCCGCCAGCGAAGATCGCGCCCTGCATGGCGGCGAGGATCAGTCCTTCGTCGCCGCCCTGCTTGATCAGCGGCAGGGCCGCGTCAAGCGCGTCGTCGGCAAGGTTTGCGGCCTTTTCCGCCTTGGCGATCTCGGCCGGGCTCTTGAAAAGCCGCAGCCGGCCGACGATGCCGGAGGCGTCGGCAATCTGGCCGAAGGTCTGCAATTGCTCGTCCACGCGGCGGCCGTTGTAGGCGGTCAGGCCATGCGTGTCGTATTCGACGCCGATGCGGGCGCCGAGCAGATTGAGGTCGTTGAGCAGGTTGCGCAGGTCGATCGCCGGATTGGCACCGTCGCGATCGGTCCAAAGCATGATGTTGTCGATGGTCGAGGTGTGGCGCGCCTGGCGCAGGTCGGCTGAGCGCGTGAGCAGCACCATCGAGCCGTCGGCCTTCACCACAAGGCATTGGAAAAAGCAGAAGCCGAAGGTGTCGTAACCCGTCAGCCAGTACATGCTCTCCTGCGCGAACAGGAGCACGGCGTCGAGCTTCTTTTCGGCCATCTCGATCAGCAGCCGGTCGCGCCGCGCGTCAAATTCCGGACGTTCGAAATGCAGCGCCATTTATTCTTCCTCCAGAACGATTGCCGAAACTTGGCGCCCGTAATCCGCTTCCTTGCGGTGAGTGGTGCGCCGATAGGAATAGAAAAGGTCTTCTTCCGCGTAGGTGCAGCGGTCCAGACCCTCGGCGGTCACACCGGCCTTGCGCAGCCGGTCGACCGTATAGCGGTTGAGATCGAACATCGAGTGGCCGGGATTGACCGACGGCCTGAAATACCGCGCGTTGCCCTCGCCGGCCTCGACGAAGCGGGCGACGAATTCCGGTCCGACTTCGTAGTTGTCTGGTCCAATGGAAGGGCCGAGCACTGCGACGATGCGTTCACGGCGGGCGCCGAGACCTTCCATCGCGGCGACGGTGTTTTCGAGCACGCCGGTGAAGGCGCCCTTCCACCCGGCATGCGCGGCGCCGATGATGCGGGCGTCGGTATCGGCAAACAGGACCGGCCCGCAATCGGCCGTCGAGGCGCCGACGGCGATCCCCGGCCGGTCGGTGACGATGGCGTCGGCCTTGGGGCGAGGGCCGGCGAACGGCTCCCTGGCGACCACGACATCCGGAGAATGGACCTGGTGGGCGGTGAGCAAGCGTTCGGCCGCGACGCCCATCCACTCGGCGACGCGGCGGCGGTTTTCGGCGACCAGCGTCTGGTCGTCACTTGAGCCGGTGCCGATGTTGAGCCCCTGGTAGATGCCGCCTGAAACACCGCCGATGCGGGTGAAGTAGCCGTGGCGGATGCCTCGCGCCTTCGCCAGGAGAGGCGAGCGCACCGGATCGGGTCTGGTCTGATTCAACATGGCTGGGTTTGTCGTCCGCGCAAGGCGGGTTCGTCAAGGCGAAGTTCGGGCAAATGGCCGGGCCAGCTTGCGACGCCTCGCTCACCGACGTCAGGCGGGCTTCATCATCGGCAGGATCTTCATCACCTTGAACAGCGTGCCCATGGCGTCGGGGGCGGCAAGGCGCTCGACCGCGTCGGAAATCGCCCGCTGCTTGCTTTGATCGGCGGCGGTGCCGAGCGACCCGGCACGCTCGAGCAGGCCCATCCCGAGCAGGAACTCGCCCTGGGTGGTTAATTCCGGCTGCAGGCCGTGTTCGCGCACGCTTTCGGCCAGTGCCGCGAAATCGACATGGGCGGTGAGATCGGCCTCGCCGGGATTGGCCAGCACGTCTTCGTGATCGTGCCGGCGCAAGGCCTGCAGCGTGTCGCCGATGCCCGGCCGAAGATGGCCGTAGTCGATGAACAGCCCGGCGCCGCCGTCGCCGGCGATGCGTTCGGCAATCGCCGACATCAGCGCGGCGCGCGCCGGCGCCACCTCGGCGATCGCGCCTTGCGGCGCGTCGGCCGCGTCCGCCGGCAGCAGCAGCGGGTCGACCGAACCCGCGCCGGCGAAGAACTGGAGATTGCCGCCCGGGTCGACGCCGACCATGCGCTCGCGCCAGCCTTGCCCGGTACGGACGAACTGCCGGATCGGCACGGCGTCGAACAACTCGTTGCCGACGATGAAGAGCGGCTGCCGCGGCAGCGTGTCGATGGTCTGATGCCAGTCCGGCTTCGCGGCTTGCCCGGCAAGCGTCGTCCTCTGGATGTCAGCCAGGCGAGGGCTGGTCTCGATCATCGCAAAGGATGCGCCGGGGACAAGTGCCGGGTCGAGCCGCGACCAAGTACGCAGCATGTCCTTCATCAGCGTGCCACGACCGGGACCGATCTCGGCGAAGGTCACGGGAAGCGGCCGGCCGGCGCCCTGCCATGCCTGGTAGAGCCAGACGGCGACAAGCTCGCCGAACATCTGGCTGATCTCGGGCGCGGTGACGAAGTCGCCGGCGAGGCCGAAGGGCTCGCGGATCGTGTAATAGCCATGCTCGGGATCGAACAGGCAAAGCGCCATGTATTCGCTGACGGGGATCGGCCCTGCGACCCCGATCAGGCCGACGATGCGGTCCTTCAGCGCTGTCATGCCGCCTGCGGCTGCGTCACCGGCTTCGCGGTAACCATCGCCCAGATGCCGGCCAGCACCATCGGCGTGGATAGGATCATGCCCATGGTCAGCCAGCTGGTGCCGAGCAGGTAGCCGAGCTGCTGATCGGGCTCGCGGAAGAACTCGACGAAGATGCGCGACAGGCCGTAGCCGCAGATGAAGGCGCCGCCGACAAAGCGCGGCGTCTTCAACTTCAGCCGCGAATGGGTGAGGACGCGCAACACCAGGAACAACACCAGGCCTTCGAGCAGCGCCTCATAGAGCTGGCTGGGATGGCGGGTGAACGGGCCACCATTCGGAAACTCGATCGCCCAGGGCACGTCGGTCGGCCGGCCCCAGAGCTCCGAGTTGATGAAATTGGCGACGCGCACGAGGCCCAGGCCGACCGGCACGCCGGCCGAGACGACGTCGAACAGCGTCCAGGTGAGGATGCCGCGCTTCAGCGAAAAGAGCGTCATGGCAAGGATGACGCCGAGCAGGCCGCCATGGAACGACATGCCGCCCTGCCAGACGGCGAAGATGTCGAGCGGGTGCGCGATGTAGCGCGGCAGGTCATAGAACAGCACGTAGCCGGTGCGCCCGCCGAGCACGACGCCGATCGCTGCCCAGACAATGAAATCGTCGAGGTCCTCGGGCTTCATCGGCAGCTTGCCGTCCGGCCAAAGGCGGGGATTGGTGACCAGGCGCTTGGCGTACCACCAGGCAAAGAGGATGCCGACGATGTAGCCGACGCCGTACCAATGCACCGCCAGCGGCCCGATATGGACGATGACCGGATCGATGTTGGGGAAAGGCAGGGAGGCCAGCGGCAACAGGAAATATTCGCTCAAACTGGGTCTCCCGGGTGCGGTCGTCTATCGGGCGCGGACCATGCGGCAGGCTTTTGGCAGGGTCAAGGCAAGGCTTCGCTTGCATTCGGCGTCGCTCGCCACTACGTCAAACCGAGCAAGCGAGGATTTGCCATGTCGACCGGACCGAACCGCATTCTCGATGAATTCGCCAAGCTGATGACCGACGCCGCGGGCGCCGCCCAAGGCGTGCGGCGCGAGGTGGAGACGGCCTTCAAGGGCCAGGCCGAGCGGATCCTGAACTCCATGGATGTGGTGCAGCGCGAGGAATTCGAGGCCGCGCGCGAGATGGCGGTCAAGGCCAGGGAAGACAATATCCAGCTCGCGGCGCGCGTCGAGACGCTCGAGGCGAAGCTCGCCGAATTGACCGGACAGGCCGCACCTGCGGGCGCCGCAAAGCCCCGCGCAAAAAAATAATCATTAAACTTTTCCACATAGCGCGATCCGAAAAATCGCTTTGCCGTGAATCGTTTACCGGCATTGCATGAATCTTTGTGACAGCGGCTTTCCACATGCGGATGACGCAGTGCGAAAAATTGGGCTGTTCACGCGACTCCCGATCAATAGACTGAATTTGTTGCATGATTCGGAACAGGGGTCATGCGCCGGGCGGTGGGTCCGGTTGGGGTCTTTGCGTTGAAAGGTCCTGGCCGTCCGAGTTCTAGACAAGATTGTTCGTCGTGTGTGCCCCGCGGAGCGTGTGGCGCTCCCCTGAACACAGGAAGCATTCATGGAACTCCTCGAACTCGAAGTGTCCCGCGAAATCCATCCGGTGGATGTCATCGAGCAGGTCGCCCACAACAATGACTGGTCCTTCGAGCGCGCCGGGGACGACGAGATTTCGATCTCGGTCACCGGCAGTTGGACCGAATATCACGTCTCCTTCTCCTGGATGGAAGATTTCGAGGCGCTGCACCTGGCCTGCGCCTTCGACATCAAGGTGCCGGAGACACGCGCACTGGAAGTGATGCGGCTCCTGTCGCTGATCAACGAGCAGATGCTGTTCGGCCATTTCGACCTTTGGGAGCAGGAAGGCGCGATCATGTTCCGGCAGTCGCTGCTGCTTGCCGGCGGGGTCGAGCCGTCGAGCCAGCAGGTCGAGGTGCTGCTGTCGTCGGCGCTCGAGGCCTGCGAATGCTATTTCCAGGCCTTCCAGTTCGTCGTCTGGTCGGGCACGTCGGCGAAGGACGCGCTGTCCAGCGTGCTGTTCGAAACCCACGGAAACGCCTGAGCGCTTTTGCCGATGAGTTCCAGCAGCGAGCGTAAGCCCGAGATCAGCTTTGCCGATTTCGATCGTGTCGATATCCGTGCCGGCACGATCGTCGAGGCCGAGCCGTTTCCGGAGGCGCGCAAGCCGGCGATCAAGCTGAAGATCGATTTCGGCCCCGCCATCGGGGTGAAGAAGTCGTCGGCGCAGATCACCAAGTACTATGCTGCGGAAACGCTTGTCGGCCGCCAGGTCTTCGCGGTGGTGAACTTCCCGCCGCGCCAGATCGGCCCGTTCATGTCGGAAGTACTGACACTGGGCTTTCCGGATGAGGAGGGCGCCGTCGTGCTCGGTGCCATAGAGCGCAAGGTGCCGGACGGCGGGCGCCTATTCTAGGATGCGCCGATATTCAGGTGAGGCCGGTGCTCACATACTTCGAGTACGCTCCGCTCCGGTTCTCGGAGCCCACCATTCTCAGCTCGGCCTGACCTCAATCTCGGCGCATCTTAATCGCCAAGTTTTATCAAGCTGCTAGTTTACGCGTCCCGCCCAACGCTTCCTCGACGACGTCGAGGAACATTTCGGCGCAGGCCTTCCAACTGTAGCGCATGGCGCGCTGACGCGCCTCCGCGCGATCGATGTGGAGCGCCTTGAGCGCGGCCTGGCGCAGATCTTCCGACACCGCTCCGCCGACGCCGTCGCCGACGATGTCGATCGGCCCCGTCACCGGGTAGGCGGCCACCGGCGTGCCGCTGGCGAGCGCCTCGATGATGACGTTGCCGAACGTGTCGGTGCGGCTCGGAAAGACGAAGACGTCGGCCGAAGCGTAGATCTCTGCCAACTCGTCGTTCGGGCGATGGCCGAGGAAGTGCGCCGCGGGATAGCGCGCCTTGAGCTTTGCCAGTTCCGGCCCTTCGCCGACCACCACCTTGCTGCCGGGCAGATCGAGATCGAGGAATGCCGAGAGGTTCTTCTCGATGGCGACGCGGCCGACACAGAGGAAGACGGGGCCTGGGAAGCCCGTTTCCTTGCGCTTGTCCGGCCGGAAATGGTCGGTGTCGACACCGCGCGTCCAGGGTCGCAGCTTGTTGAAGCCGCGCGTGGCGAGGTCGTCGGCAAGCGACTGCGTGGCGACGAGCGTGCCCTGTCCGGAATTGTGGAAATCGCGAAGCCAGTTATAGGCCCAGCTTTCCGGCACCGGCAGGCGGGCGCTGAGATATTCGGGAAAGCGCGTGTGGTAGCTGGTGGTGAAGGGACGACCGGCCCTTCGGCAATAGCGCCGCGCCATGATGCCGAGCGGGCCTTCGGTGACGATGTGGATGTGGTCGGCTTTGCGCGCGTCGATCAGGCGCGCGACATGGCCGGGGCTGGTCAGCGCCAGGCGGATATCCGGATAGGTCGGCAGCGGCAAGGTGCGGAAGATGTTGGGCGTCAGGAACTCGACCTCGACGTCGAAGGCTTTCAGCGTCTCGGTCAATCGCTCCAGCGTGTGGACGACGCCGTTGACCTGCGGCCGCCAGGCATCGGTGACCATCAGGATACGCATGGCGATCCCGATGCGCATGGCGATCCTTTGCCGTGGCTCCTGAGCGCGGCCGCGCGGTGGCGAAACGGCGACCAGGCGGAGGCTTGCGCCTCGCTCCAGCGCACCCGGGCAGGCACGGGATCGACGCGGGGCGGCAGGGCCGAATCAACAAGGGTCGCGCGCTTCATGCGCGCTCTTGACCATGCTTTCATGACGGGCGGATGAAGCCGTGCTGCTGGCTGCGGCCTAGGCCGGCACCTTGATCAGCGCGCGCAGGCCGCCGAGCGGGCTGTCCTCGAGGGTGATGTCGCCGCCATGGCTGCGGGCGATGTCGCGGGCGATGGACAGGCCGAGGCCGGTGCCGCTGGCGTCAAGATTGCGCGCCTCATCGAGCCGCAGGAAAGGCTTGAACACCTCTTCCCGCTTCTCCGCCGCGATACCCGGGCCGTTGTCGTCGATGGTGACGATGAGCGAGCCGCGCGTGTGGTTGGCATGGACCTCCACCGTCTTGGCGTAGCGGAAGGCGTTGCCGATGACGTTGGACAGCAGCCGGGCAAAGGCCTTCGGCCGCACATGCACGGTCGGGTCGCCGGCGAGCGTCGTCGACAGCTTGCATTTGCGCAGATGCGCTTCCTCGCCAAGCTTCTGGAAATAGGCGTCGAGATCGAAGCGGCCGGTGTCTTCCGCCGCCTCGCCGCGTGCGAAGGAGAGATAGCCCTCCAGCATCGACTGCATGTCGTCGATGTCCTGGTTGAGCGCGGCCTTGGTCTCGGCCTTGCCGCCGGCCAGCGCCAGTTGCAGCTTGAAGCGGGTGAGGATGGTCCGAAGATCATGGCTGACGCCGGTCAGCATGGCGGTGCGCTGTTCGATCTGGCGCTCGATGCGCTCGCGCATCTGGATGAAGGCGAAGCCGGCGCGCCGCACCTCCTCGGCGCCGCGCGGGCGAAAATCGCGCGGCATCGGCCTGCCCTTGCCGAAGCTCTCGGCGGCCTCGGCGAGCGTCAGGATCGGCCGGATCTGGTTGCGCAGGAAGGGGATGGCGATCATCAGCAGCACCAGCGAGGTGCCGACCATCCAGATCAGGAAGATGTGGGTGTTGGACGCATAGGCCTGGCTGCGGCGCACGAACACCCGCAACACCTTGCCCTCGAGTTGGACGCGGACCTCGACGATGTTGGAATTGCCGACCGTGTCGATCCAGAACGGGCGGTTGATCTGCCGCGTGATCTCCGATGAAAGCGCCTCGTCGAGGATGGAGAAAAACGGCTTAGGACCGGGCGGCGGCAGCGGATCGGGCGGCAGCAGATCGACCTTCAGCTGCATCCTGTCCTGGGCGATGCGGATGATGTTGGCGTAGTCGGCGTCGTGCGGATAGGTCTCCATCATATCGATGATGGCTGCAATGTCGGCGATAGTCGCCTGCGACAGGCGCTGGGTGACCGTCTGCCAGTGGCGTTCCATGAAGACGAAGGCGACGACCGACTGCAGGAGGATCATCGGCGCGATCACGATGATCAGGGAGCGCGCATAGAGGCGCTTCGGCATGTAGAGCGCGACCAGCCGCCAGAACCGGTTCCAGGCACGCGGCATTGCTCTCAGCGTCCGCATTGCGACGTCGCCGATGCCGCCTCCTTCGGGCTCTTCCAGTTGCGTGGTCGCCATTCGCCCTTCCGCTCGTCAACGGCTGTTCAGCAAATAGCCGTCGAGAACAGTCTATTCCACGCTGAGCCGATACCCAATACCGCGCACGGTCTGCAGCCATACCGGATTGGACGGATCGCGCTCGATCTTGCGGCGCAGGCGGTTGATCTGGACGTCGATAGTGCGCTCGCCGACATCCGATTCGTCGCCGACGAGCTCGTGGCGCGGGATCGTCTCGCCGGCCCGTGCGGCGAAGATCGCCAGGATCTCCTGCTCGCGGTCGGTCAGCTTCAGCGCCTCGCCGCCGCGTTTCAGCTCGCGCTTGGCGATCTGGAACGTGTAGGGGCCGAAGACCAGCTGCTCGACCTTGGGGGTCGCCGCCGGGCCGCCGCGGCGCAGGATGTTGTTGATGCGCAGGATCAACTCGCGCGGATCGAAGGGTTTTGGCAGATAGTCGTCGGCGCCGGCTTCCAGGCCGGTGATGCGGCTGTCGGTTTCCGACAGCGCCGTCAGCATCAGGATCGGCACGTTCTTCTCGGCCCGCAGCGCCTTGGTGAGGTCGACGCCGGTTTCGCCCGGCATCATGACGTCGAGCACCAGCAGGTCGAAATCGAGACCGGCCAGCTTGCGCCTGGCCTCGCCTGAATTGCCGGCGACGGTGACGCGGAAGCCGTTCTCCGAAAGATATTGCTTCAGCAGGTTGCGGATGCGGGTGTCGTCGTCGACCACCAGCAGATGCGGCGCATCATCGTCGGGCGCTGCCGGATGATCAACCTTCTCAGTGGTCTCCATGGTCCTTCCCCGATGTTTGCGCAGGCACAATGTCGATCTGCGCCCTTAGTTCCGGATTGACCATCGCCTCGAGGAATCTTTCGATCGAAGCGCGTTCGGTGGTTCCGGAATCCTCCAATGCAGCACGGATGCGGCGCGACTGTGGCCGCGCCAGAGCGAGCGCGAGCGCACGACCCCTGGCCGTCGGGTAGAGTTCGCGCTGGCGCCGGTCCCGGGGGCCTTGCAACTGGACGATATGGTCGGTGTCGATCAGCTGTTTCAGGACCCGTGCCAGGCTCTGCTTGGTGATCTTCAGCACGTCCAGCAGTTCGGCGACCGTCAGCCCGGGCCGGCGGTTGACGAAGTGCAGCACGCGGTGATGGGCACGGCCGAACCCGTAATCGGCCAGGATCTGATCCGGATCGGACGTGAAATCTCGATAGGCGAAGAAAAACAGCTCGATGATGGCGAAGTCGATGCCGTCCTCGTCGGTGACCGCTGTCCTGATCGCTTTTGCGGCTGCGGGGCTTCGGTCGGTCATCATTTCTCCACGCGAAACGGGATTACGTCAGTACTGTTGACGTAATTTCCCGGCAATGATAATTTTTGACAAGCTTTTGGGCGGATTGCGATCGAAAAGGCAAGCGGAAGCCGCTTTTCCGGAACTTCATGAGTTTGCCATGGGTTGAATATCCGCCTACGCTTTCAGGCGCCTGGCGGCGTTCCGGACCCTATGCGCGGCCGGCGCGAACGCTACATGACATAACGATTTGCGGGCGGCTGCCCGCGGGAGGTTTCCATGGCATCCGTTCCCTTCGATCAATTGGACGGCTTCATCTGGATGAATGGCGAATTCGTCAGATGGGGCGACGCCAAGATCCACGTGCTGACGCACGGCCTGCATTATGCAAGCGCCGTCTTCGAGGGTGAGCGCGCCTATGGCGGCCAGGTCTTCAAGCTGACCGAGCACAATGAGCGCCTGCATGAATCGGCGCGCCTGCTCGGCTTCAAGATTCCCTATTCGGTCGCCGAGATCGACGATGCCTGCCGCACGCTTTTGAAGAAGCAGGGTTTCCAGGACGCCTATGTGCGTCCGATCGCCTGGCGCGGCAGCGAGCAGATGGGCGTCTCGGCGCAGAACAACCGCATCAACTGCGCCATCGCCATCTGGCAATGGCCGAGCTATTTCGATCCGGCACAGAAGCTCAAGGGCATCCGTCTCGACGTCGCCGAATGGCGCCGGCCAGATCCGCGCACCGCGCCGTCCAAGTCGAAGGCCGCCGGGCTCTACATGATCTGCACGCTCTCCAAGCACGCCGCCGAGGCCAAAGGCTATGCCGACGCCATGATGCTCGACTGGCGCGGCCAGGTGGCCGAAGCGACCGGCGCCAACATCTTTTTCGTCAAGGACGGCAAGATCCACACGCCGACCCCTGATTGCTTCCTCGACGGCATCACCCGCCGCACGGTGATCGGCCTGGCAAGGGACCGCGGTTTCGACGTGATCGAGCGCGCCATCATGCCGGAAGAACTCGACGGCTTCGAGCAGTGCTTCCTCACCGGCACGGCCGCCGAGGTCACCCCGGTTTCCGAGATCGGACCGTACCGATTCGAGGTCGGCGAGATCGCCAAGACGTTGATGAACGACTATTCTGCCGCGGTGCAACCAAAGCACGCCATCGCCGCGGAATAGTGATAGTCACAGCTTTTTTGTTCGAAAGGGGCGGTT
>Ga0209023_10004308_pt1 | contig 16285 bp, 16 predicted proteins | sample LakOneMetagenome_FD_187468 | JGI IMG/M metagenome (GOLD analysis project Ga0209023, IMG submission 187468) | Freshwater and sediment microbial communities from Lake Erie, Canada (SPAdes) (version 2) | ecosystem: Environmental > Aquatic > Freshwater > Lentic | place: Lake Erie, Canada... | reverse complement strand
CCCGAAGTGCCCCGCGACAGCAGCTTGCTCGCAGCGATGCTTCCACTGGCGCCGGCCAGGTTTTCCACGATCACGGTGCGGTGCAGCTGCCTGGACAGGCCCGGCGTCAACGTTCGAGCAAAGACATCCGAAGGACCGCCGGGGGGATACGGAACATACAAAGTCAGAATGTCGGATGACGTCTGCGCCAGGGTTGGCACTGACAGCGACAACAAGGGCAACGCGAGCAAGAGAGAGCGGCGGTTCATGGTGGGCTCCAAAAATTGAACTGAGAAAATCACGTCAACTCGAAAACGCGGATACGGACCGCTGGCCGATCTGGCAATGGCGGCTCAGCCGTCCCGACAAGAACTGCGTCGTTCAGCCATTCATGAACTCCGCGGGGAGCGCTGATGTCGATGTGTGAGAAAGCGCGGCGCTCGGTTCCAGGGCGGTGGATGACCTTCACCCGGTTGTGCACGGTCAGAACCGCACCGTCATCCGCCTGTATCTCGTACAGCGCATCCAACAGCAGAACGCCATCGACTCTCACCAGTTGGCGATCTGCGCCACCAGGCAGCACCTTTCCACTGATGCGTGGACCTTTGAATTCGCCGCCCGTGATGTTGACTATCCGCCGCTCGCCACAGGCCCCGCCACCCAGGGACACCGTGGGGCCTACGTCCACCAGGGCCTCATAGACCAGGACCGCGACAGGCGCACGGTTCATGGCAACACCCCTGTTCCGCATACCTGCAGAGCCACCCGGTTGCCGCACGCGGGGCCATGTTGAACTGGGGGAAACCAACCAAATGGGGGTGACATGGAGACGCTTTCATTCGTAAGGATCTGAAACGCAGTCTAGGAAGCGGAGTGATCAATTTCCAATCGATTTATCATCCTGCGATAAGCTACGCCTATGTCTCGAGAAAAGAACGACGCCGAAACCAGAGCCCTCGTTTTGGGCGAACGCATGATGGCGCGGCTCCGTCTGCGGCATCTGCGGCTGCTCGCTTCGCTCGAGCGGAGCACGACACTGCGTGAAGCGGCTCAAGAAGTCGGCATTACGCAACCAGCGGCCAGCCAAGTGCTGCGCGAGCTGGAGGAAATGCTGGAGGTGCAGTTGTTCGAGCGGCACGCGCGCGGCCTGCGCGCCACCGATGCAGGACGCTTCCTGGCGCAGCAATCACGCCAGATGCTGGGTAGCGTGGCCTATACCGCGCAAGCACTGGCCTCCGTTGCGCTGGGCTACGACAAGCCGCTGCAAATCGGAGCGCTGCCATCTGCCCTGACCGCGTTGGTCCAGCCCCACATGACGCGTTTGCGCCAACAGCTCGCCGGTTGGAAAATCTCGTTCCACGAGGGCCAGCCGATGGAGGTACTGGCATCATTGCAAGGGGGCCTGACTCAACTCGCGTTGCTGCGGCGCCCCCACTTGGTGCCCGAACACCGGCTGACATTTGTCGAACTGCTGTCCGATGAACTTGTCGTCGTTGCGTCGCCCGACCATCCAGCGGCGCGGCGCAAGGCCGTGGACTTGGCTGACCTGGCCGCATACCCCTGGTCGCTGCCCACCGGCCCATTGGCGACCACGCAGGCCTTTGAAGAAGCCTGTCGATCCGCGGGCTTGGTGCCGAAGCGCGCCGCCTTGCAAAGCATGGCCGCCATCCTGATCCTTCCGATCACCTCAGACGCTGAAACACTAGCGGCCATCCCTCATTCGATCGTGGGCGCCTGGTTGAAAAGTGGCGCTCTCGCGAAGATCAACCTGCGGTCCAAGATACCTCTGCCACCGCTGGGCGCTCTGTATCACGCCGACGACACGTCGGCCGCAATTCACAAAGTGATCGAGGTCCTCAAGGGATAGTCGGCGATAGAAAAGATATCCAATTTGATATCCAATTTTCACGCGGCACGACTTCTCCGCTCAGCATCGGCCCGATGGACCGGCATCTTCCCGGAAGGCTCACTAGCGCTTGGCAGTGCTGCGCGTGAGCGAGCAAGCCCGATGCGCCCTCAGACCCAACTGACGCAGGCCCGACACTGGACCACTCAGTGTCTGAAGCGCTGATGCGGGCCTGACACCTATCGTTTGAACAAGATTCCTGGCACTTTCAAGGAAGTCAGCGGCTGCGATCCGGCGGTGCCGGCAGCTCTCGCTCACTCACCCATTCATTCAGCAAATTAGGCGGACGTGTTGCCGTATTCACTCTTGAGCATATCCAGCATGACTCTGACAGGCTCACTCAAAGTCCTGCTCGCGCGATGCACAAGGCCTATATCCCGATGGAAGGTTTCGCTTCCCAGGTCGATCGCGCGAACGGCTGCGGGCCACCGCCGAAGGGTGGCTGTTTCCGGGACCAGTGCAATCCCCACACCCTGCGCCACCAGCCTCACGATGGCTTCCAGTTCGTCCACTTCGCACACTTCATGCACGTTGAAGTGCTTCTCGCGCAGAAAGCGGTCGACCTGCCGTCCACCAAAGGACGTGCGGTCATAACGCACAAAGCGCTGGCTGGACAGCAGATCGGCCCAGTCGTCCGTGTGCATCGCCCTCGGCACGATCAGGCGAAAGGGTTCACTGACCAAGGTGGTCCAGCGCAGATCGCTCTGCAACGAAAACGGCGGGCGAATGATCACGGCGAGATCGATTTTTCCTGCATCGACGAGATTCACCAACTCCATGGACAGGCCAGGTACCACCCGCGTACGGCAGTCTGGCCAGCGCTTGTGAAAGCGTGCCAGCGCGTCAGGCAGCGCAGAGCGCTGCACCGAGGCGATGGCTCCGATGTTGATGAGTTGTGTTGCCGGGCGCCCGAACCGCTGTGAACACAACTCGTTGTAGAGGCCGATCATCTCCTGCGCCTGGGCCAGCGTCAGGTGCCCTCTCGCGTTGAGACGGGCAGCTCGCCCATCACGGTCAAAGATCGCAAAGCCGAGCTCCGCCTCCAACCTTTGCATCTGGGCACTGACGGCCGCTTGCGTCAGTCCAACCTTGTCGCCCGCCGCCGCAAAAGTCCCCTCTCGTGCGACAGCCAGAAGGGTCTTCAACTCACGAATCATCAACAACTTTCATTGATTAATCGTCCAAATATATATTGATTTTTATTTTTTTGCCACAGCCATACATTCGTTCCGGATCGACGTGGAGACATCAGGAATGCAACGACCTGGCAAGCCTGCGCAACAGGCCAAGTCTTCACGCATCACTGCGTGCACAACGGGAAAACAGCTCACTTCCCAGTGCACAGAGATAGAGGCGCGAGCCTGAGTCCAAACACAACAACCCAGGAGACAAGCATGGAAAATTTCAATCACATCACAAGGCGTGGCGTTCTCGCCCTGGCCATCGCACTGCCCGGTACCGCACTCGTGGGTTGTGGCGGCAGCGAAGACGGCGACGGCAATGCCGTCTTGACGGCAGGTGCCGCAGCCACTGGCGACGACTACAGCGCGCAGGTTGCCCAGAAGGTCCTTGGCGAAGGCGGCAATGCCATCGACGCAGCCATCGCCACGGCCTTCGTCCTGGCAGTCACCTACCCTGAAGCCGGCAACATCGGCGGCGGTGGATTCATGACGATCCACATGGACGGCAAACCGTACTTTCTGGACTATCGCGAGACCGCCCCGGCGGCTGCGACGTCTGACATGTATTTGAAGTTCAAGGACGCTGAGGGCAAGCAAGACCCCAACAGCAGCGTCTGGGGTGCGCAGGCCGTTGCCGTCCCCGGCACCGTGGCGGGCCTTTGGGCCGCGCACCAGAAGTTTGGCAAGTTGCCCTGGTCCCGGCTGGTCTCGCCCGCCATTGCGCTGGCGCGAGACGGACACCTTCCCGCGAAAGCGGCTATTGGCTGGCGCGACTTCATGCTCGACGCGTTCGCCGCCTTGCCATACCCGGCCAACCTGAAAGAGTACTTCGGCGGCATGACGGAAGGCCAGCTGTTCAAACAGACTGAACTGGCCGACACCCTCGAACGAATCTCCGCCAGCGGTGCGGATGGCTTCTACCGTGGCAAGACTGCAGACCTTCTTGTGGCGGCCATGACCCAAGACGGCGGAAAAGGGATCATCACCAAGACCGATCTTGCCTCCTACAAGCCTGTCTGGCGGGAGCCGCTGTCGTTCAATTGGAACGGTATGACAGTGCTGAGCTCTCCCCCTCCGAGCTCAGGCGGCATTGCACTGGCGCAGCTGCTGGGGATGAAGGGGGCGCTCTCCAAGACATTGTTTGCGGGTGTGGGTGTCAACAGCGCGCAATACATCCATCTGAATGCCGAAATGATGAAGCGCGTGTTTGCCGACCGCGCCACGTTTCTGGGCGACCCAGCCTTCACCGAAGTTCCTGTGGCTGGCTTGCTGGACCCCGCCTACATTGCAGCGCGCGCCGCCGAGGTGAATCCGTCGGCCATCACGCCCACTGCCCATGTCAAACCGGGTGCACCGAAGATGCACACCACCCACTTCTCGATCGTCGACCAATGGGGCAACGCGGTATCGAACACCTACACGCTGAATATGCCCTACGGCAGCGGCGTGGTCGTGCGCGGTGCAGGGTTCGCACTGAACGACGAGATGGATGATTTCGCTACAGTGCCTGGCCAGCCCAACTCCCTCGGTGTCGTGGGCAGCGATGCCAACGCGGTCGCGCCTGGCAAGCGGCCCTTGTCCTCCATGACACCCACCATCGTTCTGAAGGACGGCAAGCCCGTCGCGGTGGTCGGTACGCCAGGCGGCTCCCGCATCTTCACTTCGGTCTACCAAGTTCTGACGAATCTCTACGACTACGGAATGGATGTGGACCAGGCCGTGAGGAACCGCCGTTTCCACCACCAGTTGCCGCAAGGGACGGTGATCGAGGGCGAACCGTTCTCGCCCATTCCGTCGGATCTGGCCGCCGAGCTGGTGGCACGCGGCTACTCGGTCTCTACCTGGGCCTTCAGCACCGATGTGCAGGCGATCCACATCGTGAACGGCACACCAAAACCCATGGCTGATCCGCGCGGCCGGGGCCGCGCAGTCATTGCTCGGTAGCAAGCCACGGCACTGATCACGCCGGAATGCTCGGCTCCCGCTGGCGCAGGCTGTCGCGGCCTGGGCTGGCGGCAACGGCGGGCCTGTGCAAGCCTGCCTGCGGTGTCGACCTTCGCGTCAGCCGCGCGGTCCGGTGTCGACGTCGAGGGCGTCGCCGGTGGCATAGAAGTGTCCGCCGGCGATGTAGTGCAGGCTGCGCCAGCAAGGATCGGCGCGCTCGAAGTGCCAGTGGCCGTCCTTGAACACGCGCGTGTCTGCCCAGGCGCCGACGATCTCTCCGATGAAGAGGTCGTACGCCTGCTGATTTTGCGGCTCGGGCAGCACCTTGCACACGAGCCAGGCCGAGCACCCGGCCACGAAGGGCTTGTCGTGGCCATCCATCGCAAAAAGCTCGACGCCGCTGTCGGCGAGCTTTGCTGGCTCGCTCGACAGGCTGCGATGCCCCACCTGGTAGGTAAGGTCCAGTTGCGCCGCTGTGGGCACCTGAATCACGAACATGCCGCTTTGCTCCACCAGCTCACGCGTCTTGGCAATCTTGTCGAGTACCACGGTCAGTTTGGGTGGTGTGTAGTCGAGCGCGCACGCCCAGGCCGCAGCCATGACGTTGTCGACGCCGTCGTGGCGTGCCGACACCAGAACGGTCGGGCCATGATTGAGCAGGCGAGTCGCTTTATCGAGCGGCACCGAAGCGATGTGGGGGTCCATGAAGGCTCCTGTCAAAAAAAGGGGGGCCGTCAGACCATGCGGTCCGAACGCACCACGCGGACGCCTGCGCTCGGACGCAGGGCCGCCTCGAGAAGCTCCCGGGCGATGACCGGTGCGGGGTTGATGCGCCATCCACGGGGCAACAAGGGGTTGAACAGGCCGAGGGCCATCACCATGGCCCGCTCCCCCCAACGAAACTCTTCGCGATGCCCACCGATGACGCCGGGCCGCACGAAGGTCAGCGATTCGAAGCCCACGCGCGTCAGCGCCTGCTCCAGTTCGCCCTTGGTCCGGTTGTAGAAGAAGCGCGACGCCGCATCGGCACCAATGGCAGAGTTCAGCACGTAGGCAGGCGTTCCGGCCGCATGGGTGAGGCGTGCCACGGCCAGCGGATAGTCATGGTCGACGCGGCGAAACGCGGCTTTGGACCCTGCAGTGCGCAGCGTGGTGCCCAGGGTGCAGATCGCCGCATCGGCCTGCCACCAATCCTCCGCGTCGGGTAAACAGTCGAAATCCACACGCGGTGACGACAGCTTCGGATGGGTCGGCAGTGCTCGCCGTGCAGGCGCCGTTACTGCGCCGACCCGGGGGTCGTTCAACGCCTGCGCCAGCAGGTGGCTGCCCACCATGCCGGTGGCACCAACCAACAAAAGCTTTACGGGTGCGTGCATGGCGTGCTGTCCTCAGGCGGTTGCGAAACGCTGCACGGCTTTGCCCGCCGCAGTTCTGGGGCCTGTTCTGGATGGCGATGCAGCGAGCGCGACGAATACCCACGCCCGGTCAGCAAGCCGACGATGAATACCTTGTGCACAGTGACTCCTTGCTCACCACTCATGGCCGCGGCGCTTCCGTTGACTTTGACGCGAGCGCGAGGTCCCCGCTGTCGACATCTTTTTCGAAGCAGCCGTCGATGGCATGGCGTGCGAGCCGGGCGATGAACCCCACGGCCAGCAGCGCCGCCGCCAGGCCGACCCAGCCCAGCAACTGCGTGGTGGCACCCTGTGCGACCTGACCACGCAAGATCTGCCCCGCTTCAGACACCAGCGAGCCCAGATAGGCATACAGAAACGTCCCTGGCAGCAGCCCCAGCGCTGTGGCAAGAACGAAGCGCCGCGCGGGCATTTGGCTCGCGCCAAGCAGGTAGCTCAGCGGCGCGAACGGAATGATCGAAGCCAGACGCAGCAGGAGCACGATGCGCGTGCCGTCGTGCGCAACGGCCCGATCAATGGCCGCCGACCTGGGGCGCCCCTGCAACCACCGCCGCGCCCAGGGACGCGCCGCAGTGCGCCCGAGCGAAAAAGCCAGAGCTGCGGACACCGGCCCCACAAGGGCGACCAAGACACCGCCCCACAGCGGTCCGTAGAGGAAGCCGGAGAGCGCCGTCAGCGGCGAGGCCGGCACGAACACCAACGTCGCAAGCAGGAAGACCAGAGCGTAGGCACCCACGCCGACGGCACCCCAGGCGTGGATCGATTCGACGCCTGCGCTCAAGGTTTGCTCCAACCCGTAGATCATCTTTCTGCTCCTGACAGGCTACCGAGAAGACCGGCTTCACGCCCCCTGATGGTCGACAGCAGGTGTGCCTGCCACCCTGATTGCACAGAACAAACTGCGTGTTCCTGCATCTGAAGTCACATGCCGAGGTTGGCCTTGAGCTCTTGTGATGCCTGCGCCACTGCGCTGCGAGGCGCCGGCAGGTGGCTGAAAGCATTGGACAGTCCAAAATCGTGAATCATCCCGTTGTAGCGCACCGATTTCACGGGCACACCCGCAGCGTCGAGCTTGCGGCCATAAGCTTCGGCTTCGTCACGCAGGACATCGAATTCAGCCGTCTGGATCAACGTGGGTGGCAAGCCCTTGAGCTGCTCGCTGGTCGCCTGCAGTGGCGAGGCGTAGATCTGCTGGCGTGCCTTGGCATCGGTCGTGTAATGGTCCCAGAACCACACCATCAAGTCCTTCGTCAGGAAGTAGCCGTTGGCAAACTCCTTGTACGACGGCGTGTCGAAGTTCGCATCCGTCACCGGACACAGCAACACTTGCGAACGCAATGCGGGCGTACCCTTCTCGTTCGCCATCAAAGCGACCACGGTCGCCAGATTGCCGCCCGCGCTGTTGCCTGCGACCGCGAGGCGCTTGCCGTCGACATGAATCTCCCCGCCATGCTCAGCCACCCATCTCGTTGCGGCATACGCTTGCTCAATGGCAACGCCAAATCCCGCCTCGGGCGACAAGGTGTAGTTGACGAAGACCGCCACCGCACCCGAACCGGCCACCAGGTCACGCACCAACCGTTCGTGGGTGGGAAAGTCGCCCAGAACCCACCCTCCGCCGTGAAAGTACATGAATGCGGGCAGCGTCTTCTGCTGGCTGCCTGCCGGGCGCACGATGGTCAGCTTCAGTTCGCTGCCATGGATGTGGATCGTCTTCTCGCTGACATCAGCTGCGGGCAACGAAACGTTGGGAGCGGCCTGCGCGCCCACAAGCGCTGCGCGGGCGTCGACCGGCGTCATTGTGTCGAGCGTCTTGCCTCCTTCAAGGGATTGCAGAAATTTTGCCGTGTTGTGTTCGACACCGGGCCGGTTGGCCGCGGAGGCGCTGTCAACAGCGAGGGTCGAAGCCGGAGCAGCGACAGCGGATGCGAGGGTATTCATGGTGTTTTACTTTTTGTGAGTGGAAGCCGAAGCCGCAGCAAGCAGTCGGTGCCGATGCGTGTGCTTGCAGCGGTGCCAACGCCAAAGCGGGTCAAGGCGCCACGTGCGTTTGAAAAATCTTGCTGACCACGGTCCACTGGCCATCGACCTTCAACAGATGGAAGAAGTCGGTGAACGAGACGCCCGACATGTCGTTGGCGTCGATGCGGGCGCTGGCCGCTGTACCGACGATCTCGATGCGGGTGATCGCAGCCGTCGCATCAGGAGAGGGACGGAAATCCTTGTCGATACCCTCAAACAGGATCGGAATCGCGCCACCCGTCATCTTGCCGTCGGGGCCGACGCTGTACATCGTCGCGTGCGGGCTGAAAGCGGACTTCATGATGCTGCTCTTGGCCTGTTTGCATCCTTCGATGTACTTGTTCAGCACTTCGGAGATGGCTTTGTAATCGTGTACGTACGTGGGCTTGTTCATGGCTCTTCCTTGGTTGGTTTGGTTGGTTTGATTGGATTGGGGGCGGTGGGGTGCGTCTGCGGCGTGGGCAGTGGCTCCCATGCCGACAGCGAACACCGCGGAAATCAAAGTTTTGGCAAAGGTCGCTTTCAATCGATGACTCCTGATAAAAGTCGCAGTGAGGTTGGTTGCATATCGGATGCAGGGTCGGCCACCAAGCTGCTCACTGCGCCAGCACGGGCCAGTCGGTGTAACCCTTGGCGCCGTTGCCGTAGTAGGTTTCACGAGGGGCCACAGCCAGTTCAGCGCCCGCTTTCAAGCGTTGCACCAGATCGGGATTGGCAATGAACGGACGGCCAAAGGCGACCGCATCGACCTTGCCTTCTGCGCGGCGGCGCATCGCGAGCGCGAGGTCGTAGTTGTTGTTGCCGATGTAAGGACCTTTGAACAGTGCGCGCAATGCGTCGAGGTCCACACCTTCGGGCACGGTTCGCGAGGTGGCCGTAGCGCCTTCGACAAAGTGCATGTACGCCAGCTGGAAGCGATTCAACTGCTCGATCAAATAGCCGTACGTCTGCATGACCTGGCTGTCGAGAGGTGTGTTGCCTGCGTCCGGCGTCACTGGAGAGAGCCGAATACCGACGCGGTCGTGGCCCCAGACCTCCACCACCGCTGCAGTGACTTCCAGGGTGAGCCGACTGCGATTCGCGATGGAGCCGCCGTAGGCGTCGCTGCGATGGTTGGTCGAATCGCGCAAGAACTGATCCAGCAGATAGCTGTTGGCGGAGTGCACTTCGACACCGTCGAAGCCAGCCCGTTTTGCACACTCGGCGGCATGCCGGTATTGAGCGATGACGCCGGGAATCTCCGACGTTTCCAGTGCCCGCGGCATCGAGACATCCAGCATGCCTTGCTCGGTATAGGTCTGCCCCTCTGCGCGAACCGCCGACGGTGCCACTGGCGCTGCTCCGTCCGGCTGCAGGTCCACGTGCGAGAAACGACCCACGTGCCACAACTGGCACACGATCAGGCCCCCAGCTGCGTGCACCGCATCCGTCACTTTCTTCCAGCCGTCGACCTGCTCGTCCGTCCAGATGCCAGGCGTCAGTGCATAGCCCCGTCCTTGGGCAGAGATGTTGGTCGCCTCGCTGATGATCAAGCCCGCGCTGGCACGCTGTGCGTAGTAGCGGGCATGCATTTCGTTGGGCACGCCGTCAGTGCCCATCCGGCTGCGTGTGAGAGGTGCCATGACGATGCGGTTGGCGAGCGCCAGCGCACCCATCGTCACGGGAGAGAAGAGGTCGGAGGATGAGTTGCCAAGCGCCATTTTTTATTCCTTTGAGCAACCAGGTTGCATGGTGAATTCGTGTGGTGTGGGGAAGTATGGAGGCCGGCGATAATGACGTAAATAGTCACAAGCAGACAAAAAGTATGAACAAAAAGCTCACAATCGAGAGTGCGATGCAGACCGGCCGTGGGGGTGTGGCTGCTGCCTCGCCACCGGTGCATCTCCCTGGGCTTTTGACGTTTGAGGCAGCGGCTCGGCACTTGAACTTTGCCCGGGCGGCAGCCGAATTGAGCGTCACGCCGACAGCGGTGTCCCGGACCATCAAGACCATGGAAGCGCAATTGAATGTGCGGCTTTTCAACCGCACCACGCGCAGTGTCAGCTTGACCGAAGCGGGGGCGTCACTGCATTCGACACTGGCGCCAGCGCTTGCACTGATCAGAAATTCCTTGTCGGAAGCTTTGCTGGCAACCGACCAGCCTTCCGGAACCGTACGGGTCAACTCGTCATACGTTGCCTACCGGATGCTGATCGAACCGCATCTGAACGCCTTCCTTGAGAGCTTCCCGTTGATCCACGTCGAGATCTCGCTGGACAACCTGCTCGGCGATATCGTTAGCGCCGGCTTTGACATGGGCATACGCATGGGCAAGAAAGTGCAGAACGACATGGTGGCCGTGCAGCTGGGAAAGGTGCAGAAAAGAATTGTGGTGGCCGCCCCGGGCTACTTTCAGCATCGAAAGGAACCCAGGTCCATCGACGATCTGTTGAAGCACGACTGCATTCGGCAACGTTATTCCGTGGGAGGCCGGTGGTTCGAATGGAGGTTCGACGCAAACGGCCAGATGGTGCAAATCGACGTGCAGGGACGCCTTTTATTCGACGAGATGAGGTCTGTCGTGGACGCAGCAGCCCAAGGTCTCGGCATCGGCTTCGTGTTCGAGGAGTTTGCGAAACAGGAATTGGCCAGCGGCCAACTGCGGCAGGTTTTGAAGCAGCACAGCGGAATGGACGACGCATTCCACCTGTACTACCCCCATCGCAAGCACATGCCAGGAAAGCTGCGTGCATTCGTCGATTTCATGCGCGCGGCCAACAAGTCCTGATCGTTCTGATCCCTGGCGCCTTTTTGCTTCCACTGCAGATGTGGACTCCCGTGAATCACCACTCCGAGGATTCCCAGCGTTCCCAGGATTGCCGCGGGTCCGCTTGGCAAGAGAGGCTGCAGCGCGCTGCCCCAGGCGCTGCAAGCTCAGTCTCTCTCCACCCATTCCAGGGGTGCCAATGCATCTGGAACGCGGTGAGCATCTGCCCTCACCACACGGCCTGAATGTGCTGCATGTGCTGTACGCCCGGCACGCCCGGTCACAACGCCTTTACTTGACGTCGTACGCTTCCATCGGTTTGTCGGAAGGGCTCTTCCAGGCCGCCTGAGTCAACGCGTTGGCAGGCAAGCCCACCTTCAAATTGTTGGGCGGAATGGGCTTCATGAACCACTTGTCGTACAGGCGCGCGGCCTCGCCGCTTTGTGCGATCGCAAGAACACTTTGGTCCACCAGCTTCTTGAAGGCTGGATCGCTTTTCGGGATCATGATTGCAATGGGCTCCACGCTGAGGACTTGGTCGAGCAGCTCGTACTGCGCAGGATCTTTGCTCTTGGAAATCAGCGTGGCCAGGATTTGCCCGTCCGCTATGAATCCCTGCACGCGATCGGACTCGAGCAGCAGAAAGCCTTCGCTATTGTCTTTGGCAAACATCTCACCAATGTCGCCGCCAGTACCTTCACGTTTGAGCTTGCGCAGCTGTTGAACTGCGGTGCTTCCCGATGTGGCCCCCACCGTCTTGCCGAAGAGTTGGGAGGTAGAGGAAATGCCAGAGGCTTTCTTCACTGCAACGCGCACACCCTCTACGTAAAGCGTGGGTGCGAAAGCAACGTCCTTCTGGCGAACAGCGTTGTTGGTGGTGGTGCCGCACTCAATGTCCACCGTGCCGTTTTGCACCAGCGGAATGCGGTTCTGCGGCGTGACGAGTTGGTACTTGACGTCCAGCTTCTGAATCCCCAGCGCCTTCTTCACGTCCGCGATGATGCGTTCGCACACTTCGACGTGAAAGCCCGTGTAGACACCCGGCCCCAACGTAAACGACATGGCTCCGGAGCCATCGCGGACACCCATGGTGATGGTGCCGGAGTCTTTGACTTTCTTCAGCGTGTCGGTCTGGGCGGCCGCATTTCCCATGAGGCACGCCAGAACCGCAGCGGTGGCGATCGGAAGAAGGAGTGGGTTCTTCATGTCATCACCTTCACTTCGCAAACAGCGAACCAAGATCCGCAAAGGACTTCATTTCGACAGCATTCCCAGAGGGGTCAAGGAAGAACATCGTGGCCTGCTCACCAGGCTCACCCTTGAACCGGATGTAGGGCTCGATGACGAACTCGGTCTTGTTCGCGACGAGCTTGTCGGCCATCTTCTGCCATTGGTCCATCGGCAGGATGGCGCCGAAATGGCGCACCGGCACGTCATGGCCATCCACCGCGCTGCTGGACTTGTGGCCACACTCGTCAGGGGCCAGGTGGGCAACGATCTGGTGACCGTAGAAGTCGAAGTCAACCCATTCAGGAGCGCTGCGTCCCTCAGGACATTCCAGCAGTTCGCCATAGAAGGCACGCGCCTCTGCGATGTCGCGCACCGGAAAGGCCAGATGGAAGGGAATTCGTTGCGAGGTGGTCATGTGAAAGTGCTCGGGGGTGTTGATGTTCCGAAACTTTATCCATGATCTACATCAATGAAAATCAATATTTTTCTTTGATAAACATCAATAATATTTGTATTTATCAAAGCCGCTTGATGTCACCATGGCCCAGCGCACCTCGTGCGGTTTCACAGCCACAGGCTGGCTCGCGGGCCATGCAGACGGCCGCAGTGCCCACTGCTGCTTGCGCCAGAGGCTCCGACTAGCCCTGCTACCCAGCGAGTGAATGCAACAACGACGGCAGCAAGTGCGTCGTCGCAAATGTCATCGGATCGACAGTCGCGCACCGCCATCAATGCCTAGCATTCCTGCATGACCATTGCGCAAACGCCCCCCCCGCAGAGAATCGACCCACCTGCAGCGAGCACGGGACTTGTGAATTGGCGAAGCACAGCGCGTTGAGCGCCTTCCTCGCTCGCACTGCCTGGCACCAGCGCATGCTCACACTTCGCTCAACCTGCATCCCCCATCGCAGTGCCCAATCCGTACCGGGGCCATTCGCCCACAGCATTCGGCAATTGATCGGCCGCTTCCGCGCACTGCGCTCTTCAGCGCCTGCTGAAACTACCCTGAGCACGCCATGGCGCGGATTGGCAGCAAGATAAGAAAATCATTGGCGTGAAATTGACATACGCAATGTATGCAAATAACATACGCGGCGTATGTCTAAACCCTCGTTGCCCAAGCCGCCACGCCGTACGCGGACCGAAATGGTCGAGGAGACCCGCGCCAAACTGCTGGCTACCGCGCGGCGCGCGTTCGCGGCGCAGGGGTATGCGCAGACTTCGATGGACGACTTCACCAGCGAGGCCGGCCTGACACGGGGTGCGCTGTACCACCACTTCGGCAGCAAGCAGGGTTTGCTCGTCGCTGTGATCGAGCAGATCGAAGCGGAGGTTGGACTGCGTCTGGATGCGGTATCAGCGGCAGCGCCCACCTTGTGGGAAGGATTTCGCTGCCGGTGCAATACCTATCTGGAGCTGGCACTGGAGCCGGAAATCCGCCGGGTCATCCTGCAGGATGCGCGCGCGGTGCTCGGCGACGTACCGCAGGCCGCGCAGTCCGTGGGGATCTCCGTACTGGAATCCGCACTGCAGCGGTTGGTGGAAGAGCAAGTGATCGCCCCACTCCACGCGGGTGCCATGGCCCGGATGCTGTACGGCGTTGTCACCGAAGCCTCCTTCTGGATCGCAGAGCCGGACGGCGACCCTGCAAAGCGCTTGGCCCATGCGCTTGCCGGATTGGACCGCCTGCTCAGCGGACTGCTTGCCTGAATCGCAGACAGCAGCCGTTCTCCTATTTTTCTCTCTTTCCTAAATCTTCCATATGCAATGGCACAACTCCGCCGCCCGCTTCGGCGCGCTCGCCAAACTTTTTCACTGGACCAGCGCAGCCGCATTCATCGGGGCGTACCTTGTCGTCTACTACGTGATCTGGTTCATGAACGACACCACGCCGGAATCGCTGCCGGTGCTCAGCATCCACTGGGCGCTGGGCTTGCTGGTGGGCTTTCTCGTCGTGCCTCGGCTGCTGTGGCGCCTGTGGGACATGCAGCCAGAGCAACCTGCGGGCTCAGCCTGGGAGAAGGCCTTGGCGCACGCGGCGCATACAGGCTTGTATGGTTTGCTGATCACCATGCCCTTGACCGGCTACATCGGCACCGGCGCCCCCACCGACTTTGGCCTGTTCTCGGTAACAGGCTTCAACGAGACACGGCTGTTCGGTTGGATTGGCCACGCCTTTGGCGTGGACTGGGAGACATTCGAAGCGCCCGTTGACGCTGTGCATCACTTCCTCGGCAAGTTCGTGGCGTGGGGGGTTGTGTCGCTGCATGTGACGGCAGCGCTGTTCCACCATTGGGTGCGGCGCGACGACGTCCTGAACCGGATGCTGCCGTTCAAAAAATGAAACTCGGTCTGCGAAGACCTCGTTCGACCAGCGCGCACGCACAAGCACTAAGGACGGCGTGCCAGTGAGGAGGCGCCCGACCGCCCACCTCACTACCCGCTGATGGGCCATGCGGTAGCTCCGAGCGCCCACCGGCTTTGATTACCCGCAACAGCACGTATTCTGGGCAATTAAAGTCGTAAACTGAAGCCTAGCATCCATGCGGCCTAGCGCTCTGCTGGTCATAGCAGCCGCAAATCTAAAGTCGCAAACTCCTTCAGATAGGTGGGAGCGACCACTCAAACACCGCTCGTAGCGGTTCATCGAAGCGTTTCGCTAGTGCAGTAGGCCAAGCATCTGAATCCAAGATCCGGCTTGAACGAGACCACCTGCTTGGGATGCCAAGGCTTTGTGCGTCGATGCCAAACCAGGTCAAATACGATTTCACGCAATGCGATCGAAGGCTGAAAGAACGCCAACTGGCGACCAGTCGGCGCCGGGCATGCTCGTCCGCCCCTATCAGGCTAGCCGCCTTGCGGCCACCGCTTCAGGACGAGCGCGTCTTGCCGATAACCAGGAGGTTATGGTGAAAAGCCTCCTCGCTCTGCTGCTGGCCAGCGCCTGCTTCCAGGCGCAGCCCGCCAACCTGTCTCCCTGCGACAAGGCGGTGCGTTTCACTGCGGCTTGGTTCGCCGACCCGGAAGTGGACAACGCCAAATCGGCCGCCGAACTGACGAAGATCGGCGCAGGCACCGGCCGCAGCGGTACGCAACTCGGCCACGTCGTTGTCGAGACCAAGCTGGCGGTGATGCCGCAGACCAGTTGCCAGGGCGTCATCGTGCGGCTGGATTACATCAAACCGGTGCTGCGCGTGGCCAGCGAGATCCCGCCGGGCAGCTGTGCCTATGCGCACGTGATGAAACACGAACAGACGCATGTGCGCATTCACCGCGACATCGCGCGCCAGTTCCGCGAGCTGGACTATCCCTGGGCCTCAGGCGGCAGCAGCGCGGGCATCCTGGTCTACGCAAAACAGGAACTCGACCGCCTGATGCAAGCCCAGGTGCTGTTCGACAACCCCGAGGAATACGCCCGCAACTTCAGCGCGTGCGGTGGTGAGATCGCGCGGCTGGTGAAGCCTGCGGCGTCTACCAATTCGGGGCAGACACCAGGTTGAGGAAACTGTAAAGCAAGGCGCTATTTGCGAACGATTGGAAATAAATGCGAAAGTATAGAAATTTGAGGTTTTAAATGCGAATTTTGGTCCCGTGTAACGCTTTCTTCAAGCGTCGGGCAGTGCAGTAAATGTGGGTTCGCTTAGCAGCCGCCGCTCGAGTGCCTGAGTGGATGAGCGGCATTTTCTGGTCATGCGCAGTCTCGCTCTTGAACCAACGCCGCCATCTACGGCTAGATGTCGCATCCCGGATGATTGCATAGACTCTAAGCGCTATCCACTCTTCATGGCCCGAGCTGTTTTGAAGGAGTTGATAGAGTCCTTGCAATCTATCCAGGGAGTGAAGCCATGTTGATAGCCCTGCA
>Ga0209023_10004307_pt1 | contig 16287 bp, 14 predicted proteins | sample LakOneMetagenome_FD_187468 | JGI IMG/M metagenome (GOLD analysis project Ga0209023, IMG submission 187468) | Freshwater and sediment microbial communities from Lake Erie, Canada (SPAdes) (version 2) | ecosystem: Environmental > Aquatic > Freshwater > Lentic | place: Lake Erie, Canada... | reverse complement strand
CCGCCCCCCCCTCCACCAGCATCTGGCCTGCGGGGGTCAGGCTGGCCTGGCGCCTTCCGCGCACCACCAGCGTGGCGTCAAGGCGCGACTCCAGCTCGCTGATGTGCAGGCTCACCGTGGGGGGCGCCAGGTGCAGCGCCTGGGCCGCTGCGGCCAGCGTTCCCAGGTCGGCGATGGCAATCAAAGTCTGCAGTTGGTCGAGGTTGAGGTTTCGCATCAGAAATTCTGAATTCAATGGTCATTGAACTTCACTTTACAGAAGTCTGACCCCCAAAGATGATTCTGCTTCGAAACAAAATGCTGCGCCCTCCATGCTGACCAACGACATCTTTTTCATCGTGCTGCTGTCCGCCGCACTCAATGCCGGCTGGAACAGTGCCATCAAGGTGGGCGGCGACCGCATCACCGCCATGGCCATCACCACACTCCTGGGCAGCGGCCTGTCGCTGCTGGCCTTGCCCTGGGTGGACATGCCGGCGTCGGCCAGCTGGCCGTTGCTGGCCCTGTCGATCGCAGTGCACACGGCCTACCACTTTGCGCTGCCCATCGCCTACAACCACGGCGACATGGGCCAGGTGTACCCCATCGCCCGGGGCTCGGCGCCGTTGCTGGTGATGGCGGGTGCGGCATGGTTGGCGGGCGAGTGGCCCAGCACCGGGGCGATGTGGGGCGTGATGTGCCTGTGCGTGGGTGTGCTGTCGCTGGCATGGGTACGCAGTGCAGGCACCACGCAGCGCAAGGCCGTGGGCTATGCGCTGCTCACCGGGTTCTTGATAGCCGCCTACACGGTGGTGGATGCGCTGGGCGCGCGGCAGGCGGGCTCAGCCATCGGCTTTGCGGTCATGTTGACGCTGGGCGACGGCATTGCCACGGCGCTCATCGTGCTGCTGTGGAAAGGGCCCCGCACCTTTCGCGTGGACCGGGCCATGCTTTGGCGCTGCAGCGCCGCGGGCACCATGCAGATGGGCGCGTACTGGATTGCAGTGTGGGCGCTCGCGCGGGCACCCATGGGCGCCGTGTCGGCCCTGCGCGAGACCAGCGTGCTGCTGGTGGCGCTGATATCGGCCTGGCTGCTCAAGGAGCGCATGGGCCCGGCGCGCATCGTGTCGGCGGTGCTGGTGTGTGCAGGGCTGCTGATGGTGCGGCTGTCTTCCTGAGGTAACAGCCCCTGGCCGCCATTTGCATCAGGGAACCTTGGCCGGGCGCTTTGCAGATGCACTTTTGGCACCTGCCTTCGCGCCGATCCCTGCTACGTCTCCCACATCCACACCCGCCAACTCGCCCGACTGCGCCAACGCCTCGGCCAAGAATTTCACGAAAGTCTGCACGCGCGTGGAAAACTGGTGGCGCTGCGGGTACACCGCGTACACATCGGCCGCGGGCGTCTGGTACTGCGGCAGCACGGGCTCCAGCAGGCCCTGCGCCAGGTGCCGGTTCACGTCCCACTCGGCGCGCATCACGATGCCGTGGCCCTGCAAAGCCCACAGCACCGCGATCTCTCCGTCGTTCGTCGTCAGGTGGCCGGTGATCTTGATGGATTCGGTATGCGCCTTGCTGCCGCGCCCGGTGGTCAGGCGCCACAGGCCATAGGCCTCGTCGCCCTGGCGGATGCCGATGCACTGGTGGGCCATCAGGTCGCGCGGCACGCGGGGGCGGCCGTGGCGCTCCAGGTAGGCCGGCGCGGCGCACAGTACGCGCCGGTTGGGGGCGATGCGGCGGGCGACGACGCGGCCGTCGGGTGGCTCGCCGAACCGCACGCACACGTCGTAGACATCGTCGGTGATGGACGGCGGGTGCACCGACAGCTGCAGCTGCACGTCCACCTCGGGGTACAGCCGCACAAAGTCGGAGATGACGGGTGCAATGTGCGTGCGGCCAAAGCCCAACGTGGCGTTCACCCGCAGCAGGCCCTTGGGGCTGGCGCGGGACTGCACGATGAGTTCGTCCAGCGCATCGATCTCGCGCAGGATGCGGCGCGCGTGCTCCAGCAGCAGCTCGCCCTCGGGCGTGAGGCTCATGCGCCGCGTGGACCGGTTCACCAGCACCACGCCCAGGCGCCGCTCCATCTGCGCCAGGTGCTTGCTGACGGCGGCGGTGGAGACGCCCATCTCGCGCCCGGCGGCGCTCAGGCTGGGGCTGGCCGCCAGGGTCGAGAAAAAGCCCAGCTCTGCAGGCTGGATGGTGCTGGAACTCATCGGCGATACCTTCAACCCAGAGTTAACGATGGATTCACTTTATCGCCGTTCCCACACCGCGTCCAGGCCTACAGTCCGCTCCATCTATTCAGCCACTCACCGCGTTCAACGCCCTACCCCATGACCACCTACGCAATCGCCACCATTCCCGGAGACGGCATCGGCAAGGAAGTGATTCCCGCCGGCCAGCGCGTGCTCGAAGCACTGTCCACCCAGCACCCCGGCCTGCAGTTCGAGTTCGAGAACTTCGGCTGGGGCGGCGACTGGTACCGCGCCCATGGCGTGATGATGCCGGCCGACGGACTCGATGCCCTGCGCGGCAAGGACGCCATCCTGTTCGGCTCGGCCGGCGACCCGGACATCCCCGACCACATCACGCTGTGGGGCCTGCGCCTCAAAATCTGCCAGGGGTTCGACCAGTACGCCAACGTGCGGCCCACGCGCATCCTGCCGGGCATCGACGCCCCGCTCAAGCGCTGCGCGCCCCAGGACCTGGACTGGGTCATCGTGCGCGAGAACTCCGAGGGCGAGTACTCCGGCGTGGGTGGCCGCGTCCACCAGGGCCACCCCATCGAGGCGGCCACTGATGTCTCCATCATGACCCGCGTGGGCGTGGAGCGCATCCTGCGCCACGCGTTCCGACTGGCGCAGTCCCGCCCCCGCAAGCTGCTCACCGTCATCACCAAGAGCAACGCCCAGCGCCATGCGATGGTGATGTGGGACGAGATCGCCGCCGAGATCAGCCGTGAGTTCCCTGACGTCAAATGGGACAAGGAACTGGTGGACGCCGCCACGGCCCGCATGGTCAACCGCCCCGCCACGCTGGACACCATCGTCGCCACCAACCTGCATGCCGACATCCTCTCGGACCTGGCCGCCGCGCTGGCTGGCAGCCTGGGCATTGCACCCACCGGCAACATCGACCCCGAGCGCCGCTACCCCAGTATGTTCGAGCCCATCCACGGCTCGGCCTTCGACATCATGGGCAAGGGTTTGGCCAACCCCATCGGTACCTTCTGGTCGGTGGTGATGTTGCTGGAGCACCTGGGCGAGGACGCTGCCGCGCAGCAGGTGATGCAGGCCATCGAGCAGGTCACCGCCAACCCAGCGCTGCACACCCGCGACCTGGGCGGCACGGCCACTACGGTGCAGGTGACGGACGCCGTGTGCGCACTGCTGGCGCGCGCGCCTCTGCAGCGCGCCGCCTGATACCAGGCAAGCCGAGCCCCTGCCCAGTGGTGCGAAGACACCGCCAGCTAGGGGCAGCGCCCCACCGGGCGCTTTCGTCGCCCGGCAAAGCAAGACCCGCGTAGCACTGCCAGCGAAGCCGTGCACGCCACGACAACCACAACAAACACAACGGAGACAAACATGAACCCCATCGCCATTCCCTGCGCGACCGGCACGCAGCGGCCCGCCCGGGCCTCGCAGCCGCAAGCACTGCTTTCACGCCGCAGCCTCATCGCCAACACCGCCATTGCCGCCATCGCGGCAGCCGTGTGTTTGGTACCTGGCACCAAGGCCTGGGCCCAAACGCCCGCCTGGCCGACCAAGCCCGTCACCATCGTCGTGCCCTTTGCCGCGGGCGGCACCACCGACGTGCTGGCGCGCGCGCTCGGCGAAAAGCTGGGCGCGGCCCTGGGCCAGCCGGTGATCGTGGAAAACCGGGGCGGCGCGGGCGCCACCATCGGCGCCGACTACGTCGCCAAGGCCGCGCCTGACGGCTATACGCTGTTGATGGGCGCGGTGCACCACACCATTGCCACCAGCGTGTACAAGAAGCTGGGGTACGACTTTCAAAAGAGCTTTGCGCCCATCACCACCGTCGCGCTGGTGCCCAACGTACTTGCGGTGGCCGCCACCACGCCTGCCAAGGACGTGAAGGAGCTTGTGGCGCTGATCAAGGCGTCGCCCGACAAGTTCTCGTACGGCTCCAACGGCGCAGGCACGGCGCAGCACCTGATCGGCACGCAGTTCGCCGCGGCCATCGGCCAGCCGCTGCTGCACGTGCCCTACAAAGGCAGCGGCCCGCTCACCACCGACCTGCTGGGCGGCCAGGTGTCGATGTCGTTCGACACCGTGACCCCCGTGCTGCCCCACATCAAGGCCGGCAAGCTGCGCGCGCTGGCGGTGACCACGGCCAGGCGGTCTTCATCACTGCCCGATGTGCCGACGCTGTCTGAAAGCGGCTTTCCAGGCTTCGACATCGGCACCTGGTTCGGAGTGCTCGCACCCGCGCGCACCCCGCCAGAGATCGTGCAACGGCTCAACGCTGAAATGGTCAAGGTGATCCAGTCGGCCGACTTCAAAAAGCGCATGCAGGACATCGGCGCCGAGCCCGTCGGCAACACCCCGGCGCAAATGGCGCAGCAGATCGCGAGCGACACTGCGCGGTTTGGCAAGCTGGTGACGGAACACAAGATATCGACGGACTGATGCGCTGAGGCCTGGGGGCGCCCGTTGGCGGGTGCCAGGGCGGCAACCATGCACTGCGCCAACCCGCTCCGCCGTGCGTGCCGTGCAGTGCAGTGCCGTGCTGCACACTCGTAGCGAGAGGTCGCGCGGCGCGACACCGGTTTCGGCGAGGCTGCTTGCGGACCCAAGAGATGCGCCTGCCGCTGCACAGCGCGGCAAGTTCAGCGATTCAGCCGTTTAGTCGTTTAGTCGTTTAGTCGTTCAGCGATTCAACGCACGCAGCAGTCCCGCGTGCTCCACCGCCAGGTCGGGCGACTGGTCAAAGTGATGAAGGTACCGCGCACCAAACTCTCCAGGCTGATCCCGGTCGAGCCGCAGCAGGTCGCGCACCCGCTGCGCGACGACCGTGGGGGTGACGCTGTCAGTGCCCTTGCCTTGCGCGTCCAGCGCCTCGTCCAGCATCACGATCAGCCGGCTCAACGGCTCCAGCCACCGCATGGACTCGTCGTACGCCATGAGCTGCAGAAACTGCCCCGCAGACTGCTGGCCGTGTTGCTTCTCATAGTCGCGCCGCTCCAGTTCCACCAAGGTGCGGTGCAGGCCCAGCAGGGCTGTGCGCAACTGGGCGCATTCGTCGGACCGGGCGGGGTTGGGGGTGGTCATGGGCTGGCGATCAGGAATCGATGGATGGGCGATGGTAGTGGCTCGGAAACGGTCTGGGAGAGAAGCTGCAGCCCTTCTGCCTAAAAACGCCTCTACCGCCCTCAGCGAAAGCGCCACCAGCTATAAAAACAATAGCAAACGTACCAGTACCAGAGTTGGGCTGCCCCCACCTGTCAGTCCCAACGGCGTCTTCAAATCGCCAAGTGTTGCTGCCCGGCCCCAAAACCGGTTTTCAGCATTTTTTGCGCACGGCACTCCCCTAGAATCGCCCCGCGAGTTTCGGGAGGTCAGCTGTCACTCGCAAGTAAGCAAGTAAGCAAGCAAGAGGGAGGCAGGAACGGGCCGTGCCCGCCGTCGGCGGAGACTGGCACGCACTCCTGCTGGGATTTTCAATTTCAACATCAAGACATATGAAAAATAGAAACCGTTCGTGGTTATCCAGAGGCGCCAGTGCTCTGTTCATTGCGGCTGCCGTCTTCCTGACGGGTTGCGCATCCGTCTACGTCGATACCGCCACCAAGGAAGTTGCGGATGCGGACATCAAGCGCCCAGCCACCGCAATACCTGCCACCCTGGTCTTCGACTACCAGAACAGCGGCGCGCCCAACACGCGGGCCACGCAACTTTTGAAGGACCAGGTCACCGCCCAGGTGAAGAAAACAGGCATCTTCGAGATCACCGCTGGCGAAGCCACAGGCAAAACGGCCTTGCTGACCATCACCATCAACAACGTGCCCATCACCAAGGATGCGGCGCAGCAGGGCTTTGTGACGGGCCTCACATTCGGCCTGGCAGGCAGCGCGGTCACAGATGGCTTTGTCTGCACCGTGACCTACGTGCCCGCCGACGGAAGCTCCACACTGGTCAGCACAGCGCGGCACGCCGTTCACACCACCATCGGCAATGCCTCGGCGCCGGCCAACGCCGTCAAGTCCGCCAGCATCGAAGAAGGCCTGCGCACCATGACCCGGCAGATCGTAGCCAACGCATTGCGCGACCTGTCCACCAACCCGCAGCTCAAATAACAACCAAGGCACCACCATGAAAACCACACTCATCAAGCTCTTCGCTCTGGCATCCGTCGTCCTGTTCACCGGTTGCGCCCAACTCACCATGGGCGCTCCGCAACCCACGGCCGAAAACACCGCCAACCTGCGCCGCGCAGACCTGGCTGAAACGCGCGTGGGCTCGTTCACGCTGGACGCGGCCAAGCCTGCGACCATCGACAAAGGCCACTCGATGCGCGGTGTCAACACTTTGCAAGCCCCCACCAACAGCTCCTTCGCTGAGTACGTTCGCGAAAGCCTGCGGGTGGAGCTGGCAGCGGCAGGACTGCTCAATCCCCAAGCCGCTGCCGTCATCTCCGGCGTGCTGCTGGACACCCAGCTGGAGCCCGACATCGGCACCGGCAAGGGCTTGATCAAGGTGCGCTTCACCGTCACGCGGGGCACCGAAAAGCGCTACGAGAAGGACCTGACCGCCAAGGCTGAATGGGAGTCCTCCTTCGTCGGCGCCATCGCCATTCCTGCGGCAGCGCAAAACTACGAAGGCCTGTACCGCAAGCTCGTCGGCCAGCTGATCGCCGACCCGGATTTCCGCAAGGCACTGGCCAAGTAACCAGTGCGCGGTGGCGTCAACGACGACCACTGCCGTCCCACTGAAAAGGCCTTCTCTGCCACAAGCGGAGAAGGCCTTTTTTGTTGGTAAGGCAGAACGTCGGACGGGCGGGCGTGTGGCCCGGACACCCACCGGCGGCGACGTCCCGTTACTACGCGGGCATGTGCCGGGCCAGAAACCGCAGCACCGTGTCCTCATATGCAGCGGGCCCGAACGCATGCAAGTCCACATGCCCGGCCCCTTCCACGCGCCACAACTCCTTGGGCTGCGAGGCGGCAGCAAAGATGCGTTCGGTTTCCGCCCAGGGTGTGGATGGGTCTTGCGTGCCACCCATGATGAGAACCGGCGACCCCAGGCGGTGCACCGCATCCACTGGGCGCAACTGGCTGACATGCACGTCGGCCCTGAGCGGGAATTGCCACAGCAGCGGTGGCGCCAGGTAGGTGCCCCAGGCGCCCAGGCGCGCGGTCAAACGGTTGGCCACCGCGTCATCGATGGTGGGATACATCGACTCCAGGATGACCGCGTCGGGCGGCGGCGTCGGCGCTGCAAGCACCGTGGACGCGGCTCCGAGCGAAACGCCGATCACGCCCACCGGCTCGCCAGGGAACTCGTGCCGCAAGAAATTCAACGCGGCCACGACGCCCGCCGCTTCGCGCGCACCGAAGGTGATGCGGTCACCGGCGCTTTCTCCGTGGGCAGGCAAGTCGATCAGCAGGGTGGCATAGCCGCTGCGGTTCAGAAACCGCGCGCGGGCCAGCATCTGCGTTCTGTCTGCCCGCACACCGTGCAGCAGCAGCACCGCGCCCCTGCCAGGCCGTCCGGTGGCCAGCCACCCCGCCACGGCCTGCCCGGCAGGCGTGTACGCCAAAAATGCCCGCGCCGGAAAATCTTGCGGTGCGGGGCCGATCTGCCGGTGGGCAGGATGGCTGAGCAATTCGCCCACAGCCGCAGCTGCCAGAGCGAAAGCAGCCACCCCCGCGATACAGGCGAAAACAACGCGCCGGACCCGCATGCCTGGGATGCCTACAAGGTGGCTGGCACCGGCCCCACCCTCACCGGTGGCTCAGCCTGCGCACCGCCCAGTCCCCCAGGCTCTGCACGGCCTGCACGAAGAAGATCAGCACCAGCACCACGGCCAGCATGATTTCGGGCAAGAAGCGCTGGTAGCCGTAGCGGATGCCCAGGTCGCCCAGGCCGCCGCCGCCGATGGCGCCGGCCATGGCGGAGTAGCCTGTGAGGCTGACGAAGGTGATGGTCAGGCCGGCGACGATGCCGGGCAGCGCCTCGGGCAGTAGCACCTTCCAGACGATCTGGCTGGTGGTGGCGCCCATGGCCTGGGCGGCTTCGACCAAGCCGTGGTCGACCTCGCGCAGGGCCGCTTCGACCAGGCGCGCCACGAACGGGGCGGCGGCGATGGTCAGGGGCACCACGGCCGCGGCCGTGCCGATGGACGAGCCGGTGATGAAGCGCGTGAACGGGATGATCGCCACCAGCAAGATGATGAACGGCGTGGACCGCACGGCATTGACCAGCCAGCCCACGAGCTTGTTGGTGGGGCCGTTTTCCAGCACGCCGCCGTGGTCCGTCAGCCGCAGGAAGACGCCCAGCGGCACGCCGATGAGGCCGCCGACGATGCCGGAGATGCCGACCATGATGAGCGTCTCCCACAGCGAAGACGCGAACAGGTCGAGCATGGCGGGGGTGAAGTTGTTGAACATGGTTGTTTCCTCTGCTTTCAGCCTGCCACAGCGACTTCTTCGACCTCGACACCACCCGCGCGCAGGTGCGCCACGGCGCCGGACAGGCGCTCGGCCTCGCCGCTGGCGTACACGGCCAGCGAGCCGAAGGTCTCGTCCTGGATCTCGTCCACCTGGCCGTGCAGGATGCTCATGTCCACGCCGAACTCGCGGATCAGCTGCGACAGGATGGGCTGGTAGGCGCTGTCACCCGCGTACGACAGCCGCAGCAGCCGGCCCGTGCGCCCGGCGCCCAGCTGGCTGGCGAGCTTGCGCACGTGGCCGAGCACGCTCGCGGGCAGCTCTTGCGGCAGGATCTCGTCGATCAGGCTTTTGGTGATGGGCTGCTGCGGGCGGGTGAAGACCTCGAGCACGCGGCCCTGCTCCACGATGCGGCCGGCCTCGATCACGGCCACGCGATCGGCCACCTGCTTGATGACCTGCATCTGGTGCGTGATGAGCACGACGGTGAGGCCCAGCTCGCGGTTGACCTGGCGCAGCAGGTCGAGGATGGAGCGTGTGGTCTCCGGGTCCAACGCGGAGGTGGCCTCGTCGCTCAGCAGCACCTTGGGCCGGCTGGCGAGCGCGCGCGCAATGCCCACGCGCTGCTTTTGGCCGCCGCTGATCTGCGCAGGGTAGCGGTCTGCCAGGGCCGACAGGCCCACCAGCTCCAGCAGCGGATTCACGCGTTCGCGGATGGCCGCCTTGTCCATGCCGGCCAGCTCCAGCGGCAGTGCGGCGTTGTCGAACACGGTGCGCGACGACAGCAGGTTGAAGTGCTGGAACACCATGCCGATGTCCCGGCGCGCCTCGCGCAGCTGCGATTCGTTCAGCTGGGTCAGGTCGCGGCCGTCCACGATGACCTGGCCGGCGGTCGGGCGGTTGAGCAGGTTGATGACGCGCACCAGCGAGCTTTTGCCGGCGCCGCTTTTGCCGATGATGCCGAACACTTCGCCGGACGTGATGTGCAGGTCGATGCCCTTCAAGGCCTCGACCGGGCCTTGTGAGCCCTGGTAGGTTTGGGAGATACCCCGTAGATCGATCATGAAAACGCCAGAGCGCCGCGCAGGCCGGTGTCGGCCCGCTGCGGCGCCCATGTCAGTGAAAAAAGGGATGCAGGAAATGTATCGGCGAAGCCTAATATCTCAAACGATAGAAAAATCGATTGGTTAGACCTGCTGCTTATATAGAGCATGCCACCACGCCCTTCGCTATTATATTAATAGCAGCTAGCGCTTGCCAGAAGCGCGGTAGAGGGCATTTTTAGTCTCAAGGCGACCCACAGTCCTTGCGCGACCACCCTCTGGACAGCCTCAGCCACCCTGCACTGAAACGGCCGGGTCAGTACCCGCCCTTCCCCATCACCGCGTGCACCTTGTTGACCAATGCCTGCGCATCGAACGGCTTGACCAGCAGGTCCATCTGCGCGCCCAGAAACTGCGGGTTCATCGCCGCCTGCTCGGCGTAGCCGGTCATGAGGATGATCTTGATGGCGGGCAGCTTCTCGCGCGCGTAGTCGGCCACCTGCCGGCCGTTGGGCCCGGGCAACCCCACGTCGGACAGCAGCAAATCAAAGTGCACGGCGCCCGACAGCAGCGCCATGGCCGCGCTGCCCGACGCGGCCTCCATCACGTAAAAGCCGTTGTCGCGCAGCAGCTCCACCGCCAGCGCGCGCACGGTGTCGTCGTCTTCCACCACCAGGGCAGAGTCCGGGCGGCGCGGGCTGGTGAGCGGGGTGGCCGGCTCGGTACGCTCGGCAGGGGCTTCGGCGCGCGACCGGCAAAAGTACAGCGACACGCGCGTGCCCTGCCCCACCGTGCTCTCCAGCACCGCCATGCCGCCGGACTGCCGCATGAAACCGTAGATCATCGACAGCCCCAGACCCGTGCCCTGCCCCAGCGGCTTGGTCGTGAAGAACGGGTCGAATGCGCGGGCCATCACATCGGCCGCCATGCCGGTACCGGTATCGCTCACGGCCACGCGCACATAGTCGCCAGCGTCCAGGCCCAGCACCGAGTCGTCGCCCGATGCCTGCAACTGCACGTTGTCGGCAGCAATGCGCAGGGTGCCCCGGTCGGGCATGGCGTCGCGGGCGTTGATGCACAGGTTCAACACCGCGTTGTCGAACTGGTGCACATCGGTGTAGGCCGGCCACAGGTCCGGCTGCAGCGCCATCTGCAGCGTGATGTTTTCGCCGCAGGTGCTGCGCACGATGGTCTCCAGGCTGCTCAACGACGCGCCCAGGTCCACCGCCCGCGAGTCGAGCGGCTGGCGGCGCGAAAACGCCAGCAGCCGCTGCGTAAGCGCCGCTGCGCGCTTGGCGGCGGCCAGGCCGGCGTCGATGTACTTGCCCGCCTCTTCCTCGCGGCCCTGGGCGATGCGCTGGCGGATGATCTGCAGCGGCAGGACGATGCCCTGCAGCATGTTGTTCAGGTCGTGCGCAATACCGCCCGTGAGCTGCCCCAGCGCTTCCATCTTCTGGCTTTGGCGCAGTTGCTCCTCGGCGCTGCGCAGGGCCTCGGCCTGGGCGCGCTCCTCGGTCACGTCGCGGCCCACAGCCTGCACGAAACCATCGGCCGGTGCGGCGGTCCAGGCGACCCAGCGGTCGGTGCCGTCACGGTGGCGGTACCGCAGCGTGCCCTGGCGCTTGGGCGCGCCTTTTTGCAGCGAATGGAGCTCGCGCACCAGCGTGGGCTCGTCCTCCGGGTGGGCAAAGGCCTGCACGGGCCGGCCCACGGTTTCTTGCTCCGTCCAGCCCAGCACCGACGTCCAGGCGGGGTTCACCGCCACGATGTGGCCGTCGAAGCGCGTCACCATCAGCAGCGCGTCCGAGCCCAGCCACAGCCGGTTGCGGTCGGCCGTGCGCTCGGCCACCTGCTGCTCCAGCGAGGCAGCGGCCTCGCGGAGGCGCCGCTCTGCCGCCACTTTGCCGGTGGTTTCGATCACGGTGTCCATCATGGCGACCACGGCGCCGTTGTCGTCGCGCACCGGGCTGTAGCAGAAGGTGAAGTACGCCTCTTCGCTGTAGCCGTGGCGGTTGATGGTGAGCGGAAAGTCCTCCACAAAGGTGGATTCGCCCTGGAACGCCTTGTCCACGATGGGGCCGATCACATCCCACACCTCGCTCCACACCTCCTGCACCGGACGACCCAGCGCGTCGGGCTTGTCGCCCAGGATGGTGCGGAATGCATCGTTGTAGAAGCAATAGCGGTGTTCGCCCCACATCAGGCATTTCGGGAAGTCCGACGACAGCAACATCTCCACCGCAAACCGCAGTGCCCGCGGCCAGCCCTCGGCGGGGCCCAGCGGGTGACTGGCCCAGTCGTAGTGCCGGATCTTGTCGCTCATCACGCCAGCAGCGTGCGGAAATCCAAGGGATGCGGGCGGGAGGGAATCGGTCATGGCAAAAAGGTCGGCCCGGAGTCTGTGTCGTAGTGGGTAATCCAAGTGGGGTGGCCCGCGGGTGCGCTGCAGCCAGGGCGGTACCGGGTGCGCGTGGCGCCTGCCCACTGGGCCTGCCACCACACACGGTCCTCTCGGAGTCTACAAGCGAAAACCCTGCAGGCCGAAGGTCTGCGGGTATCCCCCAGCGGTGGCGAACAAGGGGCCCCGCGGGGGCCTTGCGCCTCAGGTGCCTGCAGCCACGGCCCCGCGCGCCTGCACCCGGCGCGAGACCAGCAGGCCCAGCACGAACACGCCCAGCGCCGCCACAGAGAACACGGGCGGCAGCCAGCCCCGGTCGACGCTGAACGCCACGATCAAGACACCTGTGGACTGGCCCAGGAACAGCAGGCACGCGAACATGGTCACCGCCGCGCCCCGCGCCTGCGGCGCCATCTGCGTGGCCTGCACCTGCAGCGTGTTGTGCAGCATGTAAAAGCCGATGCCGGCCATGAAGCAGCCCAGCATCGCCCAGCCCACCGCCGGGGCCCAGGCCAAAGACAGCAAGCCCACGGCGATCAGCGTGGCGCCCGTGATGGCCAGGCCCCGCTCGCCCAGCGCGGCCAGCCAGCGGCGCGCGAACACGCTGTAGATCAGGCCGCCCACGCCGTACAGCACCATCACGCCCCCAGCTGCGGCGGCCGACAGGCCAAAGCCATCGACCATGCGCGCCGGCACGAAGGCCAGCGTGCCGAACGCGAGCGCCCCCTCGATGGCCACCACCGTCAGCACCCAGCGCACACGCTCGATGCGCAGCAGCGCCATGGTGCCGGCGAGGTAATTCCCCAGAGAGAAAGCCGGTGCGCCCGGCACGGCGGCAGGCCGCAGCGCCCCGCTGGCGCGTGCATGGCGCAGCAGCAGCGTGGCGGCGGCAAAGAACAGCACGGCCAATGCGCCCAGCGCGGCGCGCCAGCCCAGCGTTTCGGTGGCGAAGCCGCCAAACCACTGGCCCGCCATCATCCCGGTGACGGTGGCCACCATGAGGCGTGCCAGGGTCTCCTGGCGCTGCTCGTAGGCCACCTCGTCACCGATCCACGCCATGGACAGCGGGATGATCCCCGCCGCCGCCGCGCCCATCGCGGCGCGGGCCACCACCAGCAGCGTGAAGCTTTGCGACAGCGCGGTGACGGCGCTGAACACCGCGCAGGCCGCCGTGGCGCCGATGATCACGCGCACCTTGCCGATGCGGTCACCCAGCGGGCCGTACACCAGCTGCAGCACGCCGTAGGCCACGGCAAACGCGGCGATGACGGCCGAGGCATCGCCGGTGGTGATCTTGTATTCGAGGGACAGTGCCACCAGCATCGGGTCGCACACGCGCATGGACGCCATGCTGCAAAAGGCTGCCAGGCTGATCAGCCGCAGCATCGTCGAGGAAGAGGTCATGGGACCGATTGTCGTGCGGCTGGGGCGAGGGTGCTGGGGCGGTGCGCCATGCACCCCGGTGGTTGAAGGTCTGGGCCGTATTGCCTGACATGAACCGAGGCTGTGGCGGCCGGCCGGTGCACACGGTGTGCGGCGCTTCGACGGGCTCAGCGTGAACGGGGGGGAGGGCCTCGTCGCTGACCCCCACCCGTTCGGGCTGAGCTTGTCGAAGCCTCGCAGTGCGCCCCACCAAGCCCCGCCTGACAAGCGAGGAGGCCTGCTTCACGAAGAACGCGTCGCAGATGTCTCGCTCAAGCCTTGCCGACGTTGAAGCTCGTATCGAACGTGCCCCGCACATCGAGCCGCTGCTTGATGAGCCCCGCCGCCAGGTAGAAGTCGGCCGTCTTCTGCTGGTCCGCCAGCACCTGGGCGTCGATGTCCTGCCAGCGGGTGGCGCGGCGGTCGAACTGCAGCTGTGCCGCGTCGGCCGGGATGCCGACGATGCGAGCCAGCGATTGGCCAAAAGATTTGGAGTTCTGGTAGGACCACACCTGCGCCCGTGCCACGCGCTCCTTGAAGTCCTGCAGCACGGCGCGTTTTTCGGCCAGCGCCGCGTCGGTGGCGGCCAGGAAGGACAGGCCCGTCCACAGCCCCCGACCACTGACCAGCACGCGCGCATGGCCGCTGGTTTCGGCCAGCGCGGTGTAGGGCTCCCACGTGGCCCAGGCGTCCACCGAGCCCTGCGTGAGCGCAAGCTTGGCGTCTGGCGGCGGGATGAAGCGCAGTTGCACGTCGTCGGCCTTGAGCCCGGCGGATTCGAGCACCTTGAGCGTGACGAAGTGGCCGATGGAGCCGCGGTTGGTGGCGATGCTCTTGCCCTTGAGGTCGGCCGCCGTCTTGAGCGGCGAGTTGGGCGCCACCAGCACGGCGGTGCCGTACGCATCCGACCGGTTGGCCGCAAACGCCTTGACCCGGCTGCCCGCGGCCAGGGTGAACAGCAGCGGCGCATCGCCGATGGGTCCGAAGTCCACGGCGTTGGCGTTGAGCGCCTCTGCCAGCGGCGCCGCGGCCGGGAACTCGCTCCACTTGATGTCGTAGGGCAGGTTCTTCAGTTCGCCCGCAGCGTCGAGCAGCGCCTGCAGCCCGCCCTTCTGGTCGCCTGCACGCAGCAACACGCGTTGCTGGGCATGGGTGAGGACGGGCGAGAGGAACGAACTGGCGGCAACGGAGGCGGTCAGCAGATGGTGGAATTGGCGGCGCAGCATGGTGGTCGGATGTGAAAGGGGGTTGGCACTATCGAAGGGACTCTGGCTGCCATTGCATCACCGGGCCCGCGCTCCACCAACGAAGCCTTGCGACCATCCATATGCGGTTTTCGCATGCAGGGCACTGGCCGCGTGCGGCCCCTGCCCCGCCCGCGCGACCTGGCATCAGTAGCCCCGCGCCCCATCCACCACGTCTTCCAGCGGCTCCCCCGCCACATGGCGCGCCAGGTTGGCCACGAACTTCCGGGCCGTCAGCTGCGCCGCGCCCTGCGCCGCCCACGACACATGGGGCGTGAGCCGCACGTGCGGGTGGGTGTACAGCGGGTGGCCGTCGGGCAGCGGTTCGGGGTCGGTCACGTCCAGCGTGGCGCCCGACAGGCGCCCGCTGTCCAGCGCATGCAGCAACGCCTGCTGGTCCACGAGAGCTCCGCGTGCAATGTTCACCAGGTGCAGCCCGGGCCTGGCGTGCGCCAGAGTGGCAGCGTTGATGAGGTGGTAGGTCTGCGCGGTGATCGGCAGGGCCAGCACCAGGTGGTCCGAAGCCGCGAGCAGCTGCTCGATGGAGCCGACCGTGCGCACACCATCATCGCCCTGCAATTCCGCTCCGCCGCGGCGCAGCACCGTCACCTGCATGCCGAATGCCTGCGCCAGCCGCGCCACCTCGCGCCCGATGGCGCCGTAGCCCGCGATGCCCAGGGCCCGCCCCTGCAGCGTGCCGGGCAGTTGCTGGTCCACCCGCGCAAAGGTCTCGCGCCACGTCTTGGCGCCCGACACCTGCAGCGTGTCCCATGTGCGCTGGTGCGTCAGCAGCGCGGTCAGCACGTATTCGGCAATGGGCACGGCCGCCACGCCGCGCGAGCAGGTGACCTGCGGCACCTGCAGCAGCCACGGCGGAAAGAAGTCGATGCCTGCAGATGCGACATGCACCCACTGCAGACGACCGGGCCAGCCTGCGGGGGCGGTGGCCGGCGCATTGCGCCAGCCGTTGCGCGGGCCGGTGAAGAGGATGTCCACATCGGCGGCGCGCTCCCAGGCGGGCACGGCGGCGTTGTCGACGGCCAGCACCACGGGCAGGCCCGTGTCCGCCAGTAGCGCGTCGGCCTCGGGGCCTGCCTGATTCAGAACGACCCAGCGGCCGGTACCTGCGTTGGCACCGTCGTCGTCCGGTGTATCGACCGTGCCGCGGCGAGGGTCGTGCGCAGCCAGCACAGCGCTCATGCAGCCCCCACGGCCAGCGCCCGTCGGCCCGCTGCGACGTATGCGCTGTCGTCCTGCGGCGTGTGCACACGGCCGCACAGCACGTCGCGCAGGTGGCGCTCCAGCGGGTTCTTGCGCGCCAGGCCGTGGTTGCTGGTCAGCTCCAGCGCGGCCTGCACGGCCTCGATGGCGTTGCGGGTGGTCAGCGCCTTCACCAGGCCGCTGTCCACCGTGGGCACCAGCGTGCCAGCATCGAGGTCGTGGGCCAGGCTGGCGATCAGGCGGTCGTTGGTGAGCAGCAGGCCTTCGATGCGGCCCACGGCCTCTTGCGCACGGGGCAAGGTCGCCAGCGGCGCGCCCAGGCTGGCGGGCACGCGCTCGCGCAGAAAC
>Ga0209023_10004306_pt1 | contig 16291 bp, 17 predicted proteins | sample LakOneMetagenome_FD_187468 | JGI IMG/M metagenome (GOLD analysis project Ga0209023, IMG submission 187468) | Freshwater and sediment microbial communities from Lake Erie, Canada (SPAdes) (version 2) | ecosystem: Environmental > Aquatic > Freshwater > Lentic | place: Lake Erie, Canada... | reverse complement strand
TGTACTGATCCGGGTTCCGATTAGCTCAAATCGGCCCGAATAAAATTCTCGGCGGAATCCCGGCCGGAGAATTTTCATCTGGGAACCTGTTCCAGTGAAGTGCGGTCATCGCTATTTTCCGTAACTGCTTGAATTTGCTGCCGAACGATATTCCATATGCGGCTCATGCAGCGTTGGAGATCGACCATGCGCGAACTATCGGCGGAAGCCCGCCTTCATCTTCATGCGCGCTCGCTGCGTAAGACCGGAATCGGAATCCAGACCGCTGCGCTGTACAGCGCTTTCGCTCTCATTGCGGCCGTCGTGTTCGGCTCGCTGTCGGTTCACCCGTTCTAGGGCGCAATGCGATCAGTCGTAGGGTGGGCAAAGGTGCTCTTGCGCCGTGCCCACCAGCTTTCATGCCTCTAAGAACCCACTAGATCGTGGGTTTGCTTCGCTTTGCCGACCCAATACCTACTGTGCATGGGGTTGTTTTCGCGTTTTTATTCAGGCGCCCGTCCTGAACGGCGCCACCTTGATCCCGGCCTTGTCCAGCGCCTGACGGACGCCGCGCGCGATCTCGACCGCGGTCGGATTGTCGCCGTGGATGCAGACCGTATCGGTGCGCATCTTGATCATCTTGCCGGTCACCGAGACCACCCCACCGTCCTGCACCATCCGCACCACCCGGTCGGCGATCTCTTTTGCATCGTGCAGCACGGCGCCGGGCTTCTTGCGTGAGACCAGGTTGCCGTTGTCCTCGTAGGCGCGGTCGGCGAACACTTCATGCACCATCGGCAGGTTTGCGGCTTCGCCGGCGGTGACCAGCTTCGAGTTGGCGAGCACCACGAAGATCAGGTTGGGATCGACGGCCTTGATGCCGTTGGCAATCGCGCGCGCGGTCATGTCGTCCTCGCAGGCGACGTTGGAGATCGCGCCATGCGCCTTGACGTGCGTAACCTTGTGGCCGGCCGCGGTCGCAATCGCCTGCAGGGCGCCGATCTGGTAGGCGATCAGGTTCTCGATCTCCCTGGACGTCAAACCGGGCATCGGCCGCCGGCCGAAGCCGTGCAGGTCGCGGTAGCCGGGATGGGCGCCGACGCTGACGCCGTGTGCCTTGGCCATTTCAACCGTCTTGCGCATGATGTCGGCGTCGCCGGCGTGAAAACCGCAGGCGACGTTGACCGACGTCGCCAGCTCGATCATCGCGGCATCCTGGCCCATTTCCCACGGGCCGAAGCTTTCGCCGAGATCGCAGTTGAGGTCGATGCTTGTCATGGTGTGGGTCCGCTTCTGGTGTGGATCTTGGTCAACCCGGCAGGTCTGCCTGCCATGTACCCGCGTCGATCGCGCTGACGGCGTAGCCCGCGACATTGGCATCGTGCAGCGCGTCGAGGTTCAGATCAACGCTTTCGATGCCGCGCAACCGGGCCGGCAGCGAGCGGAGCAGTTCCGCAAACTTGCGTAGCTCGGCCTGCGCCTCCGCCATGCTGACCGGCCGGAAGCGAAACGGGCGCCCGGCCGGGGTCTGCGCGAAGCGGCCGAAGTCGGCAGAGATCACGGTGGCGATCTTCGGATATCCGCCGCTGGTGCCGCGATCGGGCATCAGTACGATCGGCTGGCCCATGCCGGGCACCTGCAGGCTGCCGTTGACGGTGCCGTCGGAGACGATGTTGTGGCCGTGCAGGTGCTTCAAGACCGGGCCTTCGAGCCGATAGCCCATGCGGTCGCTGGTCGGCGAGATCTTCCACTCGCTGTCGACGAACAGTTTTCTGGTCTCGTCGGCGAACTCATCGTCCTGCGGTCCCCAGACCACGCGGATCGGTCCATCCGGTGTGGGCGGCAGTTCGATCCGCTGTTCCGGTGCGCCGCTGGCGGCCTTGGTCTGTAATTCGTCGCCGGCCTGCAGCGGCCGCGGATAGGGGCTGCCGAGCCCGGCGCGGGCATTGACCGCGAGGCTGCCAAACGTCGGCTCGCCGGCGATGCTGCCTTCGAGGGCGAGATAGCTGAACGAGCCGCTTCGGGCGAAGCCGAGCGTCAAGGTTTCGCCGTCGGCGAGGGTCGCCGACGTATCCGGCGCTACCGGGCGTCCGGCAATATCGGCATTGCGCGTTGCGCCGGTAAGCGCGATCCGAACCGCACCGCCGCGCGCGGTGAATGTTGCTCCGAACGGGCCGACTTCGACACAGGCCGCAAACGGTTCGTTGCCGACCAGCGTATTGGCGGCCGCGAGCGCCAGCCGATCCATCGCGCCACTCGGCACCAGGCCGTAGCGTTGCGAGCCCGGACGGCCAGTGTCCTGGATCGAGCTGGCCGGACCGATCGATGCGACGACGAGTTTGCTCATGAGATTAGTTGCTCGGCAACGAACTCGCCGGCTTCGGCGGCGCGATCCTGTTCGGCAAAGGTTTTGGCATCGACCGCTGCAAACGTGATCTGGTCGCCGGGCTCCAGCAGGAAGATCGGATTGCGGTGAAGCTGGTAGGTGCGGACCGCGGTCTGTCCGAGAAGGTGCCAGCCGCTCGGGCCGGCGAGGCACTGCACGCCGGTCTGCACGCCGCCGATCGAGATCGTGCCCGCGGGTGTCAGCAAACGCGGGTTCTGCCGTCGCGGCAGATGCAGGAAATCGGCGAGGCCACTGAGATAGGACCAGCCCGGCGTAAAGCCGATCATGGCGACGCGGTATTGGCCGGCGGTGTGCCGCGCCACGATATCGTCAGGCGTGGTGCTGAGCGTCTTGGCGACGTCCTCGAGGTCGATGCCATGCTCGCCGCCATAGACGACGGGAATGCGCCAGCGCCTTGCCTTGGTGGTCTCGGGCACGGGACGCTGCGCGAGTTCGAGCAGCCGTTCGCCGAGATCGTCGAAACCAATTTGCAGCGGATCGTAGTGCACCAGCAGCGAGCGGTAGGTCGGCACGGCCTCGGTGACACCGGCGATCGGCTCTGCAGCCAGGGTCCGGTCCAGCGCCAGCACCCGCCGATTGGCGGCGTCGTCGATGTTGCGGCTGAATTCCACCGTGATGGCGCTGTCGCCACTTGGCAAAAGGCGGGGCGGGGAGTGCGGCGCGGCCATGGCCTCGGGATTGCCTCTTGGCTTCCGGGTGAGAGGCCATCTGTAGCGCGTTTTAGAGCGAAGTGGAATTCGCTTCGTGCGAAATCAGCCTGCAAGTTCAATAAATTAATCTGCATCCTGGCGATAAGATGTTGTGATCGCGCATATCCGCCAAGCCCTTGACGCGATGGCCGCGCCCCGCAAGATGCGCGCGCCTTATCAATTCCCTCCCGGAGCCTGCAATCCAGATGTCCCTGACCCCTGAAGCCATCGCGACCCTTTCCAAAGTCTCCACCGGCACCATCACCACCGTTCTGCTCAAGAAGGGCCTGCGGAACGTCTGGATGCGCGGCGCCAAGCCGCTGCGCCCGGGTCTGCCGCGGCTGGTCGGGCCGGCCTTTACGCTGCGCTTCGTGCCGTCGCGCGAAGATCTCGCGACGCCGGAGTCATGGTCGTCGCCGATCTCGACGCGTACCGCGATCGAGGCCATGCCGGCCGGCTGCATCTGCGTCACCGACGCCATGGGCATTACCGATGCCGGCATCTTCGGCGACATCCTCTGCGCCCGCATGGTCAAGCGCGGGGTGACGGCGCTGATCACGGACGGCGTGGTGCGCGACGTCGAGGGCGTGCTCGGCACCAATCTTCCGGTCTGGTGCGACGGCTTTGCCGCGCCGCCTTCGGTGGCAGGTCTGACTTTCGTCGGCTGGGGCGAGCCGATCGGCTGCGGCGGCGTTGCGGTATTTCCCAATGACATCGTCGTCGCCGACCAGGACGGCGCGGTGCTGATCCCGCAGGCGCTGCTCGACCACGTGCTGGCCGAAGGGCCGGAGCAGGAGCGCATGGAAGCCTGGATCGTCAACGAGGTGAACAACGGCGCCGCGCTGCCCGGGCTCTATCCGATGAACGCCGACACCAAGGCGCGCTACGCCGCCAGCAAGAAGTAACAACAAGCAAGGAGAGGCAACCTCATGGATTTCCATCCCGCCGGCTCCCGGCCGACACGCACCGCACCGCCTGAATATTTCACCGGCACCGTGCTGCAGGATCCGATCATCGCAACCACGGCGCCTGCACGTCTGGTCGTCAATTCGGTTTCGTTCCAGCCGGGCGCGCGTACCGCCTGGCATACGCATCCGCTTGGCCAGACGCTGTATGTGATTGCAGGGCTCGGCCGCATCCAAAAGCAGGGCGAGCCGATCCGCGAAATCCGCCCCGGCGACGTGGTGTGGATTCCGCCGGATGAAAAGCACTGGCACGGCGCTTCACCGACCAATGGCATGACCCATCTGGCGATGCAGGAAGCACTCGACGGCAATACCGCGACCTGGATGGAAAAGGTCACGGACGAAGAATATTCGGCCAAGGTCGGCTAACCTGTCAGAGCCAAACACTTCGACACCGGTCGGCACCATCATTCTGATGGTGCTGGCGGCTGTGTTTTACGCCGCGATGCTTTCCACCGTTTCGTTTTCAGCGGGCGGTGGCGACGCTGCGATGGGCGCTGCGCTGGCGAGCTTCTTTTTCACGGTGGCGCTCTGGATCGGGCTGGCGTTGCTGGTCGGTGTCGTCGCCATCATGGGGGACGTCGCGCGCAGGATCGCGATCATCAGCGCCATGCTGGTGCCGCTCGCCGGCGTGACGACCTTCGTCGCCATCGACATGTGCTCGCGCCATATCAAGTGGGCGGTAATCGGTCCGGTCGTGTTGCCGCTGCTGATGGCGTCCTACGTGGCCGTGGCGCGTTTCGTGACATTGCGCGCCCGGTTTCCCGGCGACGGGTTCAACGCCGCCGTGTTCAGTTCGGTCGCCATCTTGTCGCTTGTGCTGCTGGTGGCTGCGGCGATGTGATCGACCGCGTCCGTTAAATCCGTTGCGCGGTCCAGGTGCCCGAACACAACGCGGCGCGCCAGGTCCCTGATCCGGACGCGCCATTGAGATAACCCGACCCGGTCGCACGCTTCATGCCGCTTGCCAGCGTCACCCTGATCGCGCCGGCTTCGGCGACACGGCCCGACGCCGTCACCGCCGTGTTGGTCGAGGCGACCTGGCCCTTGCTGATCCCGATCGAAACCGACGCCCCGCTGCTGCAGGCTGAGTTCGACGAGGCGATCTGTACGCTCCATTCGCCGTCGAAGGTCGCCGCCACGGCCGGTGTGGCAACGACCAGTGCTGCTAGCAATGAAATGGCGATAGTGGTTTTGCGAGATTGTCCCATGGCGTGCCCCCTTGGTTTGGACACGCTGACATTTTCACACCGCACCGCGGGCGACTGTGATTGACATCACGCCAGCGCAGCTACGGGCACGCTGGTGATGAACCCAGCGGTGTCACCGAACGACGCGATGCCTGCATCCGGCCAAGCAAAGAGCCCCGCCGATTGAGCGGGGCTCCTGTCGAAGGCGCGATGACCGGGTGCTTCAGTTGACGCGGGTCCAGGTCTGGCCGCCGCAGAACACGCCGCCGAAGGCGCAACCCTGGACGCGCAGGCTGTCGGAGCCCTTCAGCGCAATCGTGGAGTCATACGTGCTGCCGGTGTTCGGATCGAGGATCCGGCCGCTCCATTTGGCGTCCTTGGCGGGCTTCATGTTGATCAGAACCTGTTCGCCGTTCTGGTTGGATTTCTTGTCGACCGAATAGCCGCAGAGATTGGCGCCGCACTGCTCGATCCTGACCTTGCCTTCCTTCTCTTCGGTAAGCCACAGGCCGAGCGGCGAGTTCGCGGCCTGAACCGCGGCGGGAGCCGGAGCAGGGGCGGCAGCGGCTGGCGGCGCGGCGGCAACCACCGGAGCGGGCGCAGGCTTGGCGGCGGGGGCGGCCTCCTGTTGAACCGGCGGAGCTGGCGGTGCGGGCGGCGGTGCCGTTGCGACATCCGCGGGCGTGGCGGCGGCCGTCGTGGTGGACGGTTCGGGTGTCGTTGACGCGGCAGGTGCGGGAGCGGCCGGAACCGGGGTGGTCGCAGCCGGTGCTGCAGCCTGTTCGGACGGTGCCGGCGGCGGCGCCGCCGGAGCGGGTTCGGGGGCCGGCTGCTGCGGATCGGTCTTGGCCTGTTGCGGCGTTTTGCTGCGCGAACGGTCGGTATCGTCGTTGCGCGAGCGCTTGGCCTTGCGGCCGGTATTGTCATAGACGCCGGGAATCGAGACGGTGCCACGATCGGGATCGACGCGAATGGTGCGGCCGCCATATTCGAAGGTGTACTGGGCCTGTGCCGCGGTGCTGGCAAGCAACAGGGCGGCAATAGCCAGAATCTTCTTCATAACGACCTCCTGAACGGGGATTTGCATCCCCGAAGCTACCTATCGGCGGCTTCACGTAACGTGATCCAGATCACTTTCAAACTATGAGTCGTATACTAGCGGCTTTGGTTCAAAGATGGTCCGCCCAGTCTAATTTGTACGCTGTGGACGGTCAATTTCGCGCGAAAACCGGCGCCATTTTGCCGCGGATCAATCGAACCAGGCGGCGTAGATTTTCCGGTAGCTGCCGTCCTCGGTGGCGATATGCAGCCACTGATCGACGAAGGCCTTGAGCGCGACATCGCGTTGCAGCCAGTACGCCTTCTCCGCGAAATCGAACGGCTTTTCCGGATGTACCGCACAGAGCACGCCGGCATGCTGCTTCTGCTGGTAGCGGGTCTCGGCCGCGTCCGTCATCATCAGGTCGGCATTGCCCTTGGCGATTTCGTCGAAGATGGTGACGTTGTCGTTCCAGACCTTGATTTCGGCAGCCTTGATATTCGCCTTGGCAAAGCGCTCGTTGGTGCCGCCGGGATTGACGATCACGCGGGTTCCGGCCTTGTCGATATCGGCGATGGTCTCGAACTTGCCCTTGTCGGCACAGCGCGCAATCGGGGTCTTGCCCTCGCGCATGATCGGCGTCGAGAACATTCCCTTTTTCTGCCGATCCAGCGTGATCGAGACTCCGCCCATCGCCATGTCGAAACTGTCGGCTTCGAAGTCCCTGGTCATCTGCGGCCATGCGGTCTGCACGAACTCGACCTTGACGCCGAGCGCCTTGCCGAGCGCTTCCGCCATGTCGACGTCGAAGCCGCGGAATTTTCCGGTCGCCTTGTCGAAATAGGTGAACGGCAGATAGTCACCCGTCATACCGACGCGTAGCGTGCCGCGCTTGATGATGTCGTCGAGGCGGGAGGAGGCCGCGGGCTGTTGAGCGGCTGCGGAAGCGATCCACAGAGCTGCCATGACGAGGCCGGCCAGCATTCGAAACATCACGTCTTCTCCCCAACCAGATTCTGTTGCACTTTGGTGCCGGATTTAGACCAGATGCCCGCGTGGTGCCAGCCGGAGACACCGAAATCGTGAGGCGGTCAATGCGGGCGACGCGGAGATTGTTCTCGCGTTCAAAAACGGATCGACGCGGGCATCCACCGGCAAGTCGCCGTTGCCGAAAAGAGCATGTGCAAACAGGCAGCCAGGACGCCTGAAGACTACGCCTCGCCGCTGTTCTTGCGGACCAGATTCGCAGCGGCGCCGCGCCCACTCATCTCGCTCTTCAGTTGCTCGTAGCGGCGATGCGCTTCAGCTTCACGGTCGTGAACCATCTGGACGGCGGCATCCCGGCTCATCGGGCCGCTGACGATGGGCTTTGAATCCTCGCCGATGGTCTCGTCGACATAATACTCGCCATTGTCGATACGGACCGTCCACCTGAAACGGATTGCAGCCATCGGACCGGGACCCACCCGGGAGTAACCGTGCGCTTCGATCGGCACATGGATCTCAACGGGCACGCGCGGCTCGACCGGGATATAGGTCTCGACCGGCGTATGGTCTTCATCCGATACGGGAGCCTCGATGTGATCGTGGCCATCGGACGGTGGCAACGGAGGAGGAACGGCAACCTTGACTTCGGCGGCCGGCCGTTCGGACTCGCGTCGTGCTTCGGATGGCTGATCGAGAATGCTGGCGATAGCTGCCAGCGCATTGTCGGTCGGGTCACCTTGACTCACGATTCAGCCTCCGGATCGAACTCCGTCTGCGGAACCGGTGTCCCCGTTGCCGCCCGGATTGCTGTCCTCGCTTTCGAATAAGGCTGAGTTTTGTCCGTGACCAGCGTTTTCGAGCCCCGACACTAAGCTGATACCGGCGGCAAACGGCTGCGCCACGGCCGGGCTTGTTCGAGCTGGCTCGCTACACGGAATAAGGTTCCTTCGTCGCCGAATTTGGCCGAAAACATCATGCCGAGCGGCAGGCCGGCCTTGTTCCAGGCCAGCGGCACCGACATGGCCGGCTGGCCCGACATGTTGAACATCGCCGTTCCCGGCATGTAGCGGCGCAGGATCGGCGCGATATGCGACAGATCGTTCGACATCGTGTCGAGTTCGCCTATCCGCAGCGGCGGCGAGCACAGGGTCGGACACAGGAAGACGTCGCAGGTCTCGAAGAAGTCTGCCAGCGCGCGCGAAATCTGGAAGGCTGCGAGCTGGGCTGCGACGTAATCGGTTGCGCTTGTATTTTTGGCGTTGTGAGAACTTGCCAGCGTCAGAACCTCCAGATCACTGTCGGTCATCGCGCGGCCGATCCGTTGTTCGATCAGCCGCACCGTCAGCGCGGTGTTGCCGCCCACGATCGTGGCCATCACGGCGGCAGGGTCGGCGGCCAGTTTGGGCGCGCGTTCCTCCACGTGATGGCCGAGGCCGGACAGCATGTTGGCAACGTCGCGGACGGCCGCGGCAATCTCCGGATCAATCGCATCGCCATAGGGCGAGCGGTCGCTGAAGGCGATACGAAGCTGGCCGGGGTCCCGGCCGACCTCCTGAGAGAACGGCCGTGCCGGGGGCGGTGCGACATAAGGGCTCGACGGTTCGGCCCCATGGACGGCATCCATCATCACCGCGCTGTCGCGCACGCTGATGCTGACGACATGGCCGCAGGAAAACCCGCCCCAGCCTTCGCCGCGATCGGGACCGAGCGGGTTACGGGCGCGACTTGGCTTCATCCCGAACACGCCAGACGCGGAGGCGGGGATGCGGATCGATCCGCCGCCGTCGCTGGCATGTGCGACGGGCAGAATGCGAGCGGCCACTGCCGCTGCAGCACCACCGGATGATCCTCCCGACGAGTGCGCGAGATTCCAGGGATTGCGGGTCGGCCCGTGAAGACGAGACTCGGTCGTCGGCATCAGGCCGAATTCAGGGCTGGAGCTCTTTCCGAAGATCGCGACGCCGGTATCGAGGAAGCGCTGCGTCAGCGTGTTGGAGTGGTCGGCAACATAGTCCTTCAGGATGGTCGCACCCGACGTGGTACGGGTGCCCTCCAGAAGGTCGAGATCCTTCAGCAGAAACGGCACGCCGGTGAAGGGGCCGTCCGGCAGCCCGCGCTCGATCTGGCGTTCGGCATAGTCGTAATGCTTGACCACGACGGCGTTGATTTGTGGATCGATCTTTGCCGTGCGGGCGATTGCTTCATCGAGCAGTTCGCGCGATGTGACCTGTTTGTTCCGCACCAGTTCGGCCAGACCGACCGCGTCGTAGTTGCCGTATTCCTTGAAGGCCATGCATCACCTCATTTGACCGGACCGATCGTCGATCGGCCCGCCAGCAGTCTGGTGTCATTGAGTCTTGGATACCGGCTTCCTAGCCGAGGACGTCCTGGTTGATCACGTTCTGGCGCAGCGGGTCACCGTCCAGCACGCTCAGGATATTGCGCGCCGTCTGCTCGCTCATGCGATCCACGGCTTCCCGGGTTACACCGGCGACGTGCGGCGCCATGATGACGTTCGGAAGCGCGAACAGCCTGTGGCCCGCCGGCGGCGGTTCCTGCTCGAACACGTCGAGACCGGCGCCCGCGAGCTTGCCGGACACCAGCGCATCGTGCAGCGCGACCTCGTCGACGATGCCGCCACGCGCGGTATTGATGAGATAGGCGGTCGGCTTCATCAGCTTCAAGCGCGCGGCATTGAACATGCCGACGGTCTCGGGGTTTTTCGGGCAATGGATGCTGACGAAATCGGCGCGCGGCAGCGCCGCGTCGAGGTCGGTGACCGGCTCGCAGCCGGCAGCCTTGATGTCGGCAGCCGACTTGTAGGGATCGAAAATCAGGACGTTCATTTCCATCGCCTGGCAGCGCTTGGCGGTACGGGTGCCGATCCGGCCGAAGCCCACGATCAGCACGGTCTTGCCGAAGAGATCGTAGGGCAGCATGCCGAGCCGGCTCGGCCATTTGTCGTCGCGGACGATCGCGTGCATTTCCACTGCACGCTTGGCCAGCGTCAGCATCATGAACAGTGCCTGCTCGGCGACGGAAGGCGAATTCGCCGTACCCGCCACCATCAGCGGGACCTTGCGGCGGCTCAGCGCGGGGACGTCGACGGCATCGAAGCCGACGCCGATGCGCGTCACGACCAGCATGTCCTTGGAGGCTTCGAGCTCGGTCTCGCCGAAACGGGTGCCGCCGAGGGCTACGCCATGAACCGGCGCGTGCTCCTTCAGCTTGGCTTCGAAATCCTTGGCCGAGATCATGTTGGGAAATTCGACGAGTTCGATGTCGTCCCGTGCGTGGAGCAGCGCACGGCCCTGGTTCGACATCGATTCCGTGACGAAGATTTTCTTCTTGTTGGTAGCCATTTCCTGCCCTTGATCGTTGTTCTTACGCCGTCATAAGACGGCGCCGGTCACCTCGTTTAGCAGGTGCATATTGTTGAGGTCCACTGCCAATCGGAGCGGAGCGCCATCCTGCGCGCCGGCGTTGGGATTGACCCGGCCGCAGACCTGCGCGCCTTCCAGCGTGAAATAGATCAGGGTTTCCATTCCCATCGGTTCGGTGACGTCGAGCATGGCATCGAAGGTTTCGACACCTGGCTCGGGATGAACCTTGGCTTCGGTAATATGTTCGGGCCTGATTCCCAGCAGCAGTTTTTCGGTGCGCGGAATCGCGTTGTATCGCGCGGCGCGGGCAGCGGGCAGCGGAAACGAGATACGGTCGGTGATGCGGAGATTGAGCTTGCCGCCGACCTCCTCGATCCGGCAAGGGATGAAATTCATCGCCGGTGAGCCGATGAAGCTGGCGACGAATTTGGTCGCCGGCTTGTGGTAGAGCTCGTTCGGGGTGCCGATCTGTTCAATACGGCCGTGATTCATCACCACCACCCGATCGGCGAGCGTCATCGCCTCGACCTGGTCGTGGGTGACGTAGACGGTGGTGGTGCGGACTTTCTGGTGCACCTTCTTGATCTCGATCCGCATCTGCACCCGCAGCTTGGCGTCGAGATTGGACAGCGGCTCGTCGAACAGAAACACTTTCGGGTTACGCACGATGGCGCGGCCCATGGCGACGCGCTGGCGCTGGCCGCCCGACAATTGCTTCGGCTTGCGATCGACCAGCTCGACGATGTCGAGCATGCGCGCGGCTTCGTCGATCCGGCTCTTGATCTCGGCCTTCGGATACCGTTTCAGCCGCAATCCGAACGACATGTTTTCGGCGACCGTCATGTGCGGATAGAGCGCGTAGTTCTGGAACACCATCGCGATATCGCGATCCTTGGGCGGGACGTCGTTGACGACGTCGCCGCCGATCATGATGTCTCCGCCGGAGATGTCCTCCAGGCCTGCGATCATCCGCAGCGTCGTCGACTTGCCGCAACCCGACGGTCCCACCAGTACGACGAACTCATGGTCGGCGATGTCGAGATCGATGCCGCGCACCGCCTCGACGTCGTCATAGCGCTTGATAACCTTACGCAACGTCACGTCAGCCATAAGTTCAACCCTTTGTCGCACCGGCGGTCAGGCCGGCAATGTAGTAGTCCATCAGGAAAGCGTAGATGATGAGCGGCGGCGCGGCGCCGAGCAGGGCGCCGGTCATGATCTGCCCCCAGTTAAAGACGTCGCCCTTGATCAGGGTGGTGATGATGCCGACGGGAAGCACCAACTGGTCGGTCGAGGTGGTGAACACCAGCGGGTAGAGAAACTGCGCCCATGAAACGGTGAAGGCGAAGATGGTCGCGGCGATCAGGCCGGGCAGCGCGACCGGAATGAAGATACGCGTCAGCGTCTGGAACCAGGAGGCGCCGTCGATGATGGCGGCTTCGTCAAGCTCCTTCGGGATCGAGGCGAAATAGCCGATCATGATCCAGGTGCAGAACGGCACCGTCAGCGTCGGGTAGATGAACAGCAGCACGTACCAGCGATTGATCAACTGGATGCCGGTCCATTCGCCGAACATGGCGAACACCTTGAACAGCGGAATGAACAGCAGGCTGTCCGGGATCAGATAGGTGAGGAATACGCCGGTCGCGAGCGTCGCCGATCCCCAGAACCGCATCCGCGCCAGCGCGAACGCCGCCGGCACGGAGATCAGCATGGTGATGGTGACGACGAAGATCGAGACCAGCGCCGAGTTCCAGAAGAATCTCAGGAACTGATTCGACGTCAATAGCCCCGCATAGTTCTCCAGGGTCGGATGAAAAACCCACCACGGATTGGTTGCCGCCGAGATCTCCGCGCTGCTCTTCAGCGAGGTGATCAGCATATAAAAGGGCGGCAGTAGCGAAAAGATCGCAAACAGGGTCAGGAAGAAATACGACCAGCGCAGCGCCCAAGTCCGGTCGCGGCTCATGCTGCCATATTTGACGTTGCGGGTCGGCGCTGATTTGTCGATGGTGAGGGTACTCATCAGGCTTCATTCCCGCGCTTGTTGACATCCCGCAGGATGAAGATTGCCGCGACTGCCAATATCGGGACCATGAACAGCGAGACGCTGGCGCCGAGCGGAATGTCGCTGCCTTCGATGCCGATCCGGAACGCCCACGTCGCGAAGATGTGGGTGTGGTCGAGCGGGCCGCCGGCGGTCAGGATGCGCACGATGTCGAAATTGGCAAAGGTGACGATCAGCGAGAACAGCGTCGTGATCGCGATGATGTTTCGCATCATCGGCAGCGTGATGTACCAGATCCGTTGCCACCAGTTGGCGCCGTCGATGGCGGCGGCTTCATAGAGCTGGTCCGGCACCGACTTCAGCGACGCCAGGTACATGATCATGAAGAACGGCGCGCCGTACCAGATGTTGACCAGGATCACCGAGAAGCGCGCCCAGTCGGCGTCGCCGGTCCAGGGGATCGGGCCGATGCCGAAGAACGACAGGGTGTAGTTGAACGCGCTGTAGGAGGGGTCGAACAGCCACAGCCAGGCCAGCGTGCTCATCGCCGGCGGGATCACCCATGGCACCAGCAGCATGCCGCGCCATTTGCGCTGGCCTTTGGCCGGAATGTTGTGAACGAAGTGCGCGACGATGAACCCGATCAGCGCCTTGAAGATCACCGCCGAGATCGCGAAGACACAGGACTGCTTGACCACCAGCCAGAAGGTGTCGCGTTTGAACAGGAACTCGAAATTGCCGAGGCCGACGAACCTCTGCATCGATTTGTTCAGGGTCGCCAAGTGCAGCGAGTAGAAGGCGGGATAGAGCACCAGCAGGACAATCAGAACGATCAGCGGCAAGGTCATCAGGAACGCCGCGGTCGATTTTCGCTTCATCGCATTGCGCAAACTCGTGCGCTTGCGTCGCGGCTGCGTTGTCCCGACGCTGGTCGGCTGAAATGCGACGTCAACCATGGTGCATCTTCCCCGCGCGATCTATTTCAAGAAACGCCGCTTGATGCGGACTTGTTTTTGGGGACCGACGATCCCTGCATGATGGCGAATATGCTGCGGCGGCCCGCCGCTGGACGGGCCGCCGCAACGCTATCCGCCCTAGCTCCGCATAAAGCCTTCGCACTCGCCTTCGGCCCAGGCGAGGGTCTTCTCCATCGCTTCGCCCTGGTGGTAGCGCAGGCACATCTTGGTCAGGGTTGCCTGGGTGTAGATCTGCTGGGCGATCTTGGGCGGGGCCGGTGAGGCCGCAATCGACAGCGTCTGATGGTTGTAGGGGTTCGGGTAGTGATAGAGCGTGCCCTTCGGCGGCCCTTCTTCCTGCCAGACCTTCAACGTCGTCAGCTTCTCATAGGCGGGCAGGTCGTAGCCGCCTGACGCCGTCACCATCTTTTCGATCGCAGCCGGCTTCGACAACGCCACCAGCAAGCTCTTCGCGGCTTCCTTGTTCTTGGAGAAATTCCAGATGCTCCAGAAGTAAGGCAGATAGGGTGCGAAACGTCCCTTCGGCCCGGCCGGGAAGCCGTGCGTCCAGCACTGTTCGGCGACCTGCGGGGCATCGCGCTTGGCGACCGCCCAGGCACTCGGCGGATTCATGATCAGCGCGCCTCGGCCCGACACCAGCCATTTGTTGTTGGAGGAGTCGTCCCATGCCGCCACATCCGGCGGCAGGAAGCTGATCAGTTTCTTGTAGTAGTCGAGCGCTTGCCGTACCGCGTCGGTTTTCACGGTGAGGTTTCCCTTGGCATCGACAAGGTGCGCGCCGTACGAGAGGAAGATCGCGCCCGCGGTATCGACGTTGTCGGAGGTCTCGCCGAGACCGATGCCGAACGGAACGCCGGCCTTGTGACAGGCTTCGGCCGCCTTCAGGAAAGTATCGAGCGTCCAGTTGTCGGCCTTGGGCTCCGAGCCTGCCGGATACATAGCCTGAACGTCGATGCCGGCATGCTGCTTCATCAGGTCGATGCGCGAGCAGGGGCCCTTGATCTGGCTGCCGACGCAGGCGGGAACGCCGAGCCATTTGCCGTCGAGCTGGCCGAGATAGCTGGCCGTGCCGTTGACCGCGCCGTTCTCGGCGATGATCGGTCCCATGATGTCGTTGACAGGCTCGAGCTGCTCCGATTTGGCGTGAGGCCACCAGGTCGGCATCGCCATGATATCATGGCCGGACTTCGCTTGGCCTTCGGCGGCGATAGTCAGCAGGTTCTTGTTGCCCTGGCTCGGGATGTAGTCGACCGTAACCTCGACCTTGGCCTTTTCGGCCCATTCGTTGACCAGATCGGTCGAGGCCTTGTTTGCGCCGGGCACCCAGTGGTCCCAGAAGCCGATCGTCAGTTTGCCGGCGGCGTGGGCGCCGCGAATGTAGGGTGCGGTGACCAGTGCGGCGGAGGATAGCGCAGTAGCAGCAACAAATTGTCGGCGAGAAAGCGTCTTGCGTGACATGGTGTTTCCTCTTTGTTGAGCCGGATTTTGCTTCCTTTTTTATTTTCCGTCAGTTGCCACGCCGGTTGAGAACGACGCGTCAGCCAATATTTTGCAGTGAGATCAGAACAGAATTGTTTGCGTCTGTCGAGAAAACACGACGGTCACGCGCATTGAACTAACGTTGCGTACGAACGCGCCACTTCACGGGCGGCGTTTCGACGCAGTGACGATCGTCAATAATCGATCAGACCTTGTTGCGCTGCACACTCCGCATTTCCGGTTCCGGCCTCACGGGATGCGGTTGAGCCACAGTCAATATGTCACGTGCGTAACTCGTTCGCACGAATGCCCTTTCCCGCCGTGGACAGTGCTGCGCAATGGTGGACGGAGTTGGGGCGAAACCGATAGCTTAGGCGGTGAAGATTCACGCCCCCCGAAGGTTGTCCCTGCTGGATATCGCGATCGACCATGGAGCCTAAGTAATGACCAGTTCTACAACGCCTGCACGCCCGCGGTCGCGGTCACGTTTCGCAGTCGGCGCCATTATTCTCCTTGCTCTGGGAGTTTCCGCAAGCGTGGATGCGCAGGTGGTTCAAGGGGTCGAGAAGGGCGCGCGCGAGGGCAACAAGGCGGCGGGCCCCGTCGGCGGCGTGCTGGGCGGTGCGATCGGCGGCGTCGTTGGCGTGGTGACTGGCGTCACCGGCGTCCTGACCGGCGGCGCGAGTAACAAGGGCGGACAGCAGCCGGCCCAGCAGCAGCCCGCAGCGAAAGAGACCAAGCAGGGCGATAGTGCAAAGGCGACGAAGGCCGCCAAGGGCGCGAAGGCCACCAAGCAGGCGGCGGTCCTCACCCAGACCGGCGCGCCGACGCTGACCGCCGAGCAGATCGTCGCCAACAGCGACGCCAATATCGAACGGATCAAGAAATCACTGAACCTCACGCCGGAGCAGGAGAAGAACTGGGCCGGATTCAATAGTGCAATGCACTATCTCGGACATAACGGTGCTGATCGCCTCAATCTGCGCATCGCGCGCGCGAAACGCGATCCACCGGACGACATCATCGAACAGATGCGCAACGAGGCCCAGTTCCTCAACGACCGTGCCGTCGATCAGCGCAACGTGGCCGATGCTGCCGAGCCGCTGTTTGCCAGCCTGGACGACAACCAAAAGACGATTTTCATCCTTGAGATGGTCAATCTCAGCCACGAGCGCGGGCTGAGATCGG
>Ga0209023_10004305_pt1 | contig 16291 bp, 16 predicted proteins | sample LakOneMetagenome_FD_187468 | JGI IMG/M metagenome (GOLD analysis project Ga0209023, IMG submission 187468) | Freshwater and sediment microbial communities from Lake Erie, Canada (SPAdes) (version 2) | ecosystem: Environmental > Aquatic > Freshwater > Lentic | place: Lake Erie, Canada... | reverse complement strand
GACGCTGGTCACGCCCCGGATGCTCAGCTCTTTACCCAGCGAGGACCCTTCGGTCATGCTGAACGACGGAATGCTGCCGGAGAGACTGCTCAGATCCACGATCCGCTGGCGCTGAAGCTCCTCGCCGGTGACGGCGGTGATGGCGCTGGGAACGTCCTGAAGCCGTCGTTCGCGCCGATCGGCGGTGACGACGACGTCCTCGACCGTGGCGGCAGCGTCGGTGGGCGGGGTTTGTGGGGCGGTCTGTGCCGTCGCGACCTGGGGCATGACGACCAAGGCCGTCAATGCGGTGGTCGCCAGGCAAGCCAACGTAAACTTGCGCATTCGATTTCCCTCCCGGGCTTGGCCCGTTGTTGTTTTGACCTGACGCCCGTGAAGCACCGGCGTTCCGTCATGGGATGGGCGTCGCATTCGAGGCTCGCCCACCACGAGCAGGAAGGAGGATTCATGGTCCCGCCCCCGGCACGCACGGAGGACAATCCGGCAATAAATCTTGATTTGCAAGTCGTTCAGGGCCCGGAGCTCCAAGAAGCTTGCGCTAACAGACTTTTTTCCAGATAGTTGAATATGTTGCGGTCAAACCCCCTCTTCGCCCGTTGCCGGGATGCGGTGCGGCATAGAAAACTCAGCGAACCGCGCTGAAAAGCGAGGACATTTCTCGCGCTTGCGATTTAACGCGGTCACGGCGAGGGCCTCAACAAAACAGCTTTCGAATCGAGACCTTTGGTGTGAATTCGCCGTTGCGCCGACGCATGCGCCTCCCCGCCAGCGACGCAGGGCGCCAGGCTTCGACTTTGCCAGCGGACCAGCCGGAGATCTGTCGATAATGCGCTTTCATGCGTCGTGGTTTGAGCCGGTCGCGCCAATGGCGGCGATCCGCCGGGCGGCGCGCAGAAGGGAATGATATGCGTCGCGCTCAAGGTCCGGAGCACGGTCGATCCGAAGGCTGCTGGCTTTCCTGATCCAATGTGGCGCGTTTCAAAACGCCGCGCTTCGTCCGTGTCGAGGCGGAACGACCGAAGACGTCGCCAACACGATCCGGAAGCGTGAGTTGAGCCAACAGGGCCATGCTCGAAACCTGGGGTCCGCAGGCCGCCGGAATGCCTGGGAAGCGTGACCGCCTGTCGACGCACTGACCAAACAGGAAAGAAAGTAGCAAATAAGGACTTATTATCGCGGGTGGCGAGGGTGGCGCATCGTGGTGACTTGTAAAATGAGACTTAAATGCTAGCGTCTGTCCAGCAGAACAGGCGAGGAAGCGACCATGAGCGAGAATTTCAAGACCCTGCAGGCCTTCATGAAGGCCTCGAAAGCCAAGGACCACGACACCTTCGTCGACCTCTGGGCGGACGACATGGAGTACTACTGGTCGGTCCACGCCAAACCGATCACCAGCAAGGAAAAGCTGCGCAAATTTATCCGCAACTATGAGGCGGCGTTCGACCAGCAGGACTGGATCGTGACCCACTGGATCGAGAAGGGCGACCTGATGTTCTGCGAGGGCATCGAGATGATCTACGACAAGGGGCGCGAACTCCTGATCCGCAATCCGTTCATGCAGGCCATCGAGTTCAAGGACGGCAAGGTCGCAAAGATGCGCGACTATTACGATGGATCGGTCGTCAGCCCGCCTGCCAAGCCCGCTGCCGAAGGCGCCGCGGCATGAGCGCGGCCGAACCCAGGGTCGAGGTCATCGGGCGCCTGCAGAAGGCGATCGAGGCGCGCGACATGCCGACCGTGCTCGGCTTCTTCGACCCGGCGATCGAGTACCACTACCACGTCGGCACACGGCCCCTGAACGGCATCGCCTGGGTCGAGAAGTTCTTCACCAAATACTGGGCCAACAATTCGTCCGGGACCTGGGTGATCGAGCACTGGGCCGAACGCGACGGCCGGCTGCTGACAGAGGGCCGCGAGGAGTACGTCAACGCCGACGGGGTGCTCGTCCAGCATCCTTATATGGGCATCATCGACTTCGGGCCCGACGGGCGGATCACCGGCTGGCGGGACTATTTCCAGATGCAGGATCCGAACGCCGGAAAATAGGTCGGGGCGTTTGAAGGGCAGGGCCGACGGAGCGCGCTCCGCCGGCCCTTCGGCGTTCAACCCGACGCCGCAAGGCGCGCATCTCTATGGGCGCTGCGGCGGGTCTTGCCCGCGTCGTCTCGCAGCCGCTCGGTGGTGAACTCGTAGCTGCGCGGCAATTTGTAGGTGACCAGCCGCTCGCAAAGGAACCGCTTCAGCGCCTCCGCATCCGGCGGCGGGCTGTCGTCCGCCACCTCAACGATGGCGTGGGTTCTCTGGCCGAGGTCGTCGTCCGGCAAGCCGATGACGACGCTGGCGAGAACGCCCGGCCAGGCGTCGATCGCCGCCTCGATCTCCGCCGGATAGATGTTGGCGCCGCCCGAGATGATCAGGTCGGTGCGCCTGTCCGCCAGATAGAGATAGCCGTCCTCGTCGAGCCGCCCGAGGTCGCCGTAGGACTCCCATTCGCCGTGCGCACGCGGCTCGGCGCCGAGGTAATGGTAGGTCGAGCCCTTGCCGCCGGGCGGCAGGAAATAGATCTCCCCGACCTCGCCCGGGGCGACCGGCTGCCCGTCCTCGTCGAGGAAACGGATTTGAGTCGTCGGGGCCAGCCGGCCGACCGAGCCCCTGTGCTCAAGCCACTCGCGGCCGCCGATCAGGGTCGCGGCGATGGACTCGGTGCCGGAATAGCCTTCCCAGATGGTGTCGGGGCCCAGCCAGTCGATCCATTTCTCCTTCAGCCAGACCGGACAGGCGGCCGCGATGTGGCAGACGATCTGGAGCGAGGACAGGTCGTGGCGACCGCGTTCTTCCTCGCCCAGGGCCCAGATGCGGTGCATCATCGTCGGCACGACATAGAGCCAGGCCCCGCGATGGCGGGCGATCAGCGCGAGGGTTGCTGCGGCGTCGAATTTCGGCGTGATGATCAGGTGGCAGCCGGCCGCGAGCGCCAGATAGCCGAAGCCGAACGGCGCGGCGTGATACAGCGGCCCCGGAATGACGACCGCATCGCCGGACTGCATGCCCAGGCTGGGGGCGTCAGGATCCAGCACGCCCGGAGCATGGTCGACGATGACCTTGGGACGGCCCGTGCTGCCGCCGCTGGGAATGGCCTTCACATAGCGGGCGATGCGTTCGGGCAGGGGGGCGGACGACAGTTCGGGATCATAGAGGTCGTCCGCGCTGACCACGACCGCGCCGGCCTCCCGCGCCGCCTCGCCGCCGACCACCAGCCTCGGTTCGAGCAGGTCCAGGATCGCGCGAAGCTCCGGAGCGGGAAGGCGATACGAGACCGGCGCGGGCGTGGCGCCCAGGGCCCAGCAGGCGAAGGCGATCTCCATGAAGGCCGGGCTGTTGGGCAGGGCGATGGCGACGAAGTCACCTTCCTCCACCCCGGCGCGGGCCAGAGCCCGGGCGCGCCGGTTGACCCGCGCCGCCAGCTCCCCGCGCGTCAGGGTTAAGTCCCCGCATGACAGGGCCGGGTAATCGGGATCACGGGCGGCATGAACCTCCAGGATCCGCCCGATGGACATCGGATGGGTCGGGACGGCGACGGTGAACGCACGGGCCATGGAGGCCTCCTCACGTCTGGTTGTGCCTGGGATCGGGATCTAGCCCTTGATGTCCTTGAGGACGGCCGCCTGGGCCGGGTCCAGGTATTCGTCGAGCCGGGTGATCAGCCCGTCCTTCATCTTCACGACACAGCAGGCCGTCATGCGGAACGGCTTGCCGTCGGGCAGTGTGGCCTCCATCACGTGCTGCTGGACCCAGCCGTCGTGCAGGACCTCGCGGCGCTGGATGTTGTAGCGACGGACGGGCAGCTTGCGCTGCATCCAGGCCAGCGTCTTCAGGTTCTCGTCGACCGTCTGCTCGTAGTCGTCGAAATTGTGCCAGATCTTCGCGTCCGGGGCATAGAAGCTGCGCGCCGCTTCTCCATCTCCACGCTCCAGCACGGCCGAGAAGCGGTCCGAGAAATCGTGGATGGCCTGTTCTCTGGTCATGGTTGTCTCTCCCTTTGGGAGATACAATAGGTCTCTTTATGCAAGCGTCAATGCTCAGGGTTTGGGACGCTCCTTGCCGCGCTTCTCGACGACGTTGTCGTGGTGCAGTTCGCCGTCGCATTCGCTGCAGACCAGCCGCGCCTCGACCGGCTTTTCGCACTGCCGGTGGATCACGCAGACCGGCGGCCCGTCGGGCGCCAGCCATTTGTCGCCCCACTGCAGGAGGGCCAGGGCCTGCGGATAGAGGTCCTTGCCCTTGGTCGTCATCCAGTAGTCATAGCGGGGCGGGCTCATCGCATAGAGGCGGCGCTCGAAGATGCCGTTGGCGACAAGCGCCTTGAGACGATCCGCCAGGATGTTGCTGGCTATATCCAGATGCTGAAGCATCTCGTCGAACTTGTGCAGACCGAAATACTGGGTCGAGACGACCATTCCGGTCCAGCGGTCCGCGGTCATGTCGACCACGTCGAGATCGCGCAGGGTCTCGTCGCCGCCGGTCCGTCGTCGGCGGTGCAACCGGGGAATCCGGACCTCCTCGTCGCCGGCGCCTTCACCCGTCTCATAGCGGCAGCTGTGGACCGAGACCCGCCCGTGACAGTGGGCGCAGACCATGACCGGCAGCATCGCCTTGCCGCAGGTCGTGTGCGCCAGCACCGTGGGGCCGTTGGAGGACACCGACTGCCAGCGGATGCCCCAGGACCAGACCAGCAGGATCCAGTTGAACAGATCCTCGCCCTTGTCGGTCAGATGATAGGCCTTGCGGGCGCCGCCCTCTCGCAGGGCGCGCTGCTCCAGAACGCCGTTCGCGACCAGACCCCGCAGCCGCATGGACAGGGTGTTGCGCGTCGCCCCGGTGCCGGTCCGCAAATCCTCGAAGCCGCCTGCCCCGCGGAAGGCTTCCTGCAGGATCAACTGGTTCCACCGGTCTCCGACCAGGTTCAGGGCCCGGGTGACCGAGCTGATGGCGACTTTTCGGGTGCGGTGCATTGCTGTGCGTTCTGCTTCGGGCGTCCGGCCGGAGCCATCACCCCTAGGGAGCTGGAATCTCTAGCGGGTTATGAGTCCGGGTTGCAAAACAGGATCATTCCGGACAGATACAGTCTCCTAACGAAAGTTAACTGGCGGTCGGCCTGATCGACCGGACCGGGCTTTTACACCGCAGGACGCGTCGATGCTTGAGACTTCTTCAGACGGACTTTCACGCGCCGAGGCGATCGGCGCGCGGGTCGAGGCCTTCGTTCGCGATGTGGTGCTCCCCTATGAGAGCGATCCGCGCCGGAACCGTCACGGCCCGACCGACGACCTGGCCGACGAACTCAAGGCTTTGGCCCGCGAGGCCGGCGTGTTGACGCCCCACGTCCTGCCCGGCGGCGGGCACCTCAGTCAACGCGAGACGGCCCACGTCCTGCGGCGGACCGGCCTGTCCCCGCTGGGGCCTGTGGCCTGCAACACCGCCGCGCCGGACGAGGGCAACATGTATCTGATCGGCAAGGTCGGCTCGCCGGAGATGAAGGAGCGCTTTCTGAAACCCCTGGTCGAGGGGCGGGCGCGTTCCGCCTTCTTCATGACCGAGCCGGCCTCGGAAGGCGGGGCGGGGTCCGACCCCTCGATGATGCGGACAACCTGCCGGATGGACGGCAACCACTGGGTGATCAACGGCCGCAAGGCCTTCATCACCGGGGCCGAGGGCGCGAAGGTCGGGATCGTCATGGCCAAGTCCGACGACGGCGCCTGCATGTTCCTCGTCGATCTGCCGGATCCCGCGATCCGCATCGAGCGCATCCTCGACACCATCGACAGCTCCATGCCTGGCGGTCACGCCATCGTCACCATCGACAATCTGCGCGTTCCGGCTGACCAGATGCTGGGGCAGAGCGGGGAGGGGTTCAAATACGCCCAGGTTCGGCTCAGCCCCGCGCGCCTGTCCCACTGCATGCGCTGGCTGGGCGCCGCCACCCGCGCCCAGGAAATCGCCACCGACTATGCCGCGAAACGTCACGCCTTCGGCAGGCCCCTGATTGACCATGAGGGGGTCGGTTTCATGCTGGCCGAGAACCTGATCGACCTGAAGGCGGCGGAACTGATGATCGACTGGTGCGCCGATGTGCTGGACGGCGGCGACCTGGGCACGGCGGAAAGCTCGATGACCAAGGTGTTCGTCTCCGAAGCGCTCATGCGCGTCGCCGACAAATGCGTTCAGGTCATGGGCGGCACGGGTGTGACCGGCGACACGGTCGTCGAACAGATCTTCCGCGAGATCCGGGCCTTCCGGATCTATGACGGCCCGACCGAGGTCCACAAATGGTCGCTGGCGAAGAAGATCAAGCGCGACTTCCACCAAGCGGCTGCGGAGCCCTCCCGATGAGCGCACAGGCGGACGATAACACCGGCGTGACCCCCGTCCGCGCCGGCTTCGCCTTTGACGAGGCGGCGCTTGACCGCTGGATGGCGACAAACGTCGAGGGGTATGAGGGACCGCTGACGGTCGAACAGTTTCGCGGCGGCCAGTCCAATCCGACCTACAGGCTGACCACGCCGGCGCGGCGCTATGTCCTGCGCCGCAAGCCCTCGGGCGTCCTGCTCAAGGGCGCCCACGCCATCGAGCGCGAGGCCCGGGTCCTGACCGGTCTGGCCAGGGCCGACTTCCCCGTGGCGCGAGTCTACGGGGTCTGCACCGACGACGCGGTGATCGGCGCCTGGTTCTATGTGATGGAGATGGTCGAGGGGCGGATCTTCTGGGACGCGGCCCTGCCGGAAATCCCCGCCGCCGAGAGGCCTGCCTATTTTGACGCGATGAACGCGACGATCGCGCAGCTGCACAGCGTGGACCCCGCCGCCGTCGGCCTTGGCGACTATGGCCGCCCCGGCAACTATTTCGAGCGGCAGATCGCGCGCTGGTCGAAACAGTATCTCGAGGACGTCGACGCCGGTCGCGATCCCGACATGGACCGGCTGGTCGAATGGCTGCCCGCCCACATCCCTGCCGGCGACGAGACGGCGATCGTCCACGGCGACTTCCGCATCGACAACATGATCTTCCACCCGACCGAGCCGCGCATTCTGGCGGTGCTGGACTGGGAGCTGTCCACCCTGGGCCATCCCTTGGCCGACTTCGCCTATCACGCCACGATGTATCGGATGCCGCCGGACATCGTGGCCGGGCTGGACGGCGCCGACCTTCTCGCTCTGAACCTCCCATCGGAGGCCGAGTACGTCGCAGCCTACTGCCGCCGGACCGGGCGCGAAACCATACCCGACTACGGCTTCTACCTCGCGTTCAACGTCTTCCGCCTCGCGGCGATCCTGCACGGGATCAAAGGACGCCTCGTGCGCGGCAGCGCCGCTTCGGCCCATGCCGAAGCGCGCGCCAGAGCCTTCCCGCGACTGGCCCAAATCGGCTGGGGCCTGGCGCAATAGGCTGCGAGCGCCGCCTCATTCATGGGCAAGGGAACGTCGTGAGGCGCGGGGCGATCGGATCAAGCCGGACAGAAGGCGGCCGATAGAAGGTCGAAGGACAGGCCCTTGCCCTGCCAGATTTCCCCGAAGTCCAGGGCGCCGTCGTTGGTGAAAATCACCACGGACCGGCCGATCGCAGGCGCGATGACATTCCGCACCTGGATGCCCCCAAAATCGCCCCGGCGTTCGATCAGGGCGACGGGACCGTCGCATCCGGCCAACGGCGCCGGGAAGGACCAGACCCCGAGGGCCTCATAGCCCAGGGCCGGATCGCCCTGCCAGAGGAGCGCGCGATTGTGCTGCGACAGCAGCCGGCCATCGAGCAGGGCGCGGTCGAGCTCAAGAAGATCAGAGGCGGTTCCCGTCAGGGCTCCGGCCGCGCCGAGGGTCGCGACATTCACGACGGGGTGGGGGCGGCCAACCGCGAGATAGCCGACACTGTCCGCCCCGCCGTAGGGAGTCTGGTCTGCCGCCAGGCGAAGGGAGGTCAGACCCAAAGGGCCCGAGATCATTTTGCGGACCAGGTCGGCGTAGGAACGTCCCGTCGAGCGTTCGAGGATCGCGCCCAGGACGAGGTAGTCGCAGTTATTGTATTGAAAGCCCTCGCCCGGCTGGGCCCGCACGGGCCCAGAACAGAACCCCTGCGCCCGCGCTGCGTCGGTGATCCCCGCTCCGCTCTCCAGATAGAAGATCGGCACATCCTCGTCGTTCATCGGCCCGGCGCCGGGGTCGGGAAGACCGGAGGTGTGCTGCAGCAGTTGCCGAACCGTGATGCGCGCGCCCGTCGGACCCTGGAAATCAGGGAGTCGGTCATGGAGGGTGTCATCGAGCGACAGACGCCCCGCCTCGACCTCCTGCATGATCAGGAGCGCCGTCACCTGTTTGGTCACGGAGGCCCACAACCAGCGCTCGCCGGGCCGGTGCATGCGCCCGGCCGTCTGATCCGCCATCCCGAACGCCTGCCCCTCGCGATCGCCGCTCGCGTCGCCGATGGCGATTTCGCCTGAAAACTGCGCCTCGTCGGCGATCCTCGCCATGCGTTCGATCGCCTGGCTGAGCGCGGGCGCTTGTCGGGGCGCCGTCTGCGTCTGCGCGGTAGCGGCCCCGGCCAGAAGCGCGAAGCCGGCAAGTGCGGTCAAGCCTGGGAGGAGTCGCATCGGGATCTCTGGCGGCGAGGGCTCAGGAGTTTGGTCGCATCCTCGATAGGGCCTCCTTTTCTGTATTTCAATCGGTATAATAAATTTGCACGGGCCGCCGGCGCCGCCGATAATGCCGGCGCACGAAGGAGGAGCAGGATGTCGGACATCGGCCTGACCATGGACGCCGCGACGCTACCCCGTCCCAACGACTATTCGGCCTGGCCGGATGCGCACGGACGGTTCGGCGAATTCGGCGGCCGCTACGTGCCCGAAACCCTGATGCCTTTGGTGCTCGAACTGGGCGAGGCCTATGCGGCGGCCAGGGCCGATCCGGCTTTCCGGGCCGAGCTCGACGCGCTCAACACGCACTATGCGGGCCGTCCCAGCCCGCTGTATTTCGCCGAGCGGCTGACGGCGCATTTCGGCGGCGCCCGGATCTATTTCAAGCGCGATGAGCTCAACCACACCGGCTCGCACAAGATCAACAATGCGCTGGGCCAGATCCTGCTGGCCCGCCGCATGGGCCGCACCCGGATCATCGCCGAGACCGGTGCCGGCCAGCACGGGGTGGCGACAGCGACCGTCTGCGCGCGGTTCGACCTGCCGTGCACCGTCTACATGGGCGCCGCCGATGTCGCCCGGCAGGAGCCCAATGTCTTCCGCATGAACCTGCTCGGGGCGGAGGTCCGTCCAGTGACGACGGGAGCGGGCACCCTCAAGGACGCCATGAACGAGGCGATGCGGGACTGGGTCAGCAACGTCGAGGACACCTACTACCTGATCGGAACCGCAGCGGGGATGCACCCCTATCCGGTCATGGTGCGCGACTTCCAGTCGGTCATCGGGCAGGAGACCCGCCGCCAGATTCTGGAGCGGGAAGGGCGGCTTCCCGACGCGGTCGTCGCCTGTATCGGCGGCGGCTCCAACGCCATCGGGCTGTTCCATCCCTTCCTCGCGGACGAGGGCGTGCGTCTGATCGGTGTCGAGGCGGCAGGGCATGGACTGGACACGCCCGACCATGCGGCGTCGCTGCAGGGCGGCCGGCCAGGCGTGCTGCACGGCAACCGGACCTATCTGCTCCAGGACGACGACGGGCAGATCCTCGAAGGCCATTCGATCTCGGCCGGCCTCGACTATCCGGGTATCGGACCCGAGCACGCGTGGTTGCATGACATCGGTCGTGCCGAATACCGGTCGGCGACCGACCTCGAAGCGCTGGAGGCTTTCCAGCTTTGCTCGAAACTGGAGGGGATCATTCCCGCGCTGGAGCCCGCGCACGCACTGGCGCGCGTCGGCGAGATCGCTCGCGACCTCGGACACGGAAAGATCGTGGTGATGAACCTCTGCGGTCGCGGGGACAAGGACATCTTCACCGTGGCCAAGGCTCTGGGGCGAACGCTCTAGTCGACAGCGGCGGTGGCTCTTTACAGGGTGAACCGCTATGTCGTCCGGTCAACAAAGGACATAAGGTGTCGAGACCCAGGGGTTCCCGCGATAGCGATCATGAGGCCAAACGGCAGGATCTGCTGAGCCGCATGACGCTGCACATGGTCTCGCGTGACGGCGGGCGTGCGAGCCTGCGCGAACTCGCCGCTGCAGCGGACGTCACGGTCCCCACGCTCAGGCATTATTTCGGGGATCGCGCGCAGGTGATCGACGCCGTCCTCGCCGAGGCGCTTCGTCGGGGACAGCCGGGCCTCGATTTGCAAAGGCGAGGCGATCGCCCGTTCGAGACGTCTGTCCGCGACTACGCGGTGGATCTCGTGAACGCTCTGACGGCGCCCAAGACGGTCCGGCTTGGCGATCTGTTCGCCGTCAGCCTGGCCGAGGGCTTCCTCGATCCGCAACTCGGGCCCGCGGCCCTGACCCATATCGTCGATCCGACGGTGGCGGCCCTTGAAGCCCGTTTGGCGGTCCACGTCGCGCGCGGGGAGATGATCGAGACCGACCTGAGGGCGGCGTCTCTGGTGCTGATCGCCCCTCTGCTGCTCGGATGCCTGCACCAGCACCAACTGGGCGGAGACACCGCCAGCCCGCTGGGTCTGCAGGCTCTCTCGGACGACGTCGTCAGCGCCTTCGTGCGCGCCTACCGGGCTCCGGCGAAAACAGCGGAAAATCCATAATCGCGCTTTTCTATATCTCAACTGAGATATAGAAGTTCGCATCGCTTCAGGGCGGTTCGCGGAGATGTCGATGTCCATGGTTTCGTTGCGCCCCGATGCGGTGGGGTCCGGAGTGCTGACCCAGGCGGAGGCGGAGGCCGCCGTGCGTGTCCTCATCGCCTGGGCCGGTGACGATCCGGATCGCGAAGGCCTGGTCGATACGCCGGCGCGGGTGGCCCGTTCCTATCGGGAGCTCTTCTCCGGATATGGCGAGGATCCCCGCTCGCATCTTGCGCGCACCTTCGAGGAAACGGGCGGGTACGACGAGATGATCGTGCTCTCGGGCATCCGGGTGGTCAGTTGCTGCGAACATCACATGCTGCCGGTCGCCGGCTACGCCCATGTGGGCTACCTGCCGTCGCAACGGGTGGTCGGCATTTCGAAACTGGCCCGCGTCGTTTCCGGCTTTTCCCGAAGGCTGCAAATCCAGGAGGCGCTGACCACCCAGATCGCCGACGCCATTCAGGACGTTCTTCAGCCGCGCGGGGTCGGTGTCGTCATCGAGGCGGAACACAGTTGCATGACGCTCAGAGGGGTCGGCGCCACCGGATCGCGCCTGACCACCAGCCGGCTGCTGGGCCAGATGCGCGACGATCCGCGCACCCGTGACGAGTTCCTCGCCTCCGTTCGCCGGGGCCAGGTCTGATGGCCGTCCCGGCGAACCGTCGTGTCGGGGGTCGGGAACTCTGGGATCGGGCCGACGCTCCGTCCGTCGCGGTGGTCGTCGGCGCTTCCGGCGGTCTGGGCGCGGCCTTTTTGCGCACCCTGGCGGATCAGGGTCGCTACGACCATATCGTCGGCATCGCCCGCCGTCGGCCAGAGGACTGGCCAGTGGACTGGCCCGAGGACCGCGCCTGGACGTTTATCGAGGCTGACGTGGTCCATGAGAACCAGATCGCGGACGCCGCCAGACACGTCGCGAGGCTTGGCCGTGTCGATCGGATCGTGGTGGCGACAGGACTGCTTCACAGTGACAGGGTTTCGCCCGAGAAGACGATGCGGTCGCTCGACGCCGGAAGTCTGATTGAGCTGTTCACGGTCAACGCCGTGGGGCCTGCCCTGGTCGCCAAACATTTTCTGCCGCTCACGCCCCGCGATTCCCCCAGCCTCTTCGCGGTCCTGTCGGCGAGGGTCGGCAGCATCACCGACAATCGGCTGGGCGGCTGGCACGCCTATCGCGCGTCCAAGGCCGCCCTCAACATGTTGCTGGCTACCCTGGCGATAGAACACCGCCGGACCCGTCCGCTCGGCGTCTGCGTCGCCCTCCATCCCGGTACGGTCGAGACCAACCTCAGCGCGCCCTTCCAGCATGGGGGCGCTGCAGGGCCGAAGCGGATGACGCCCGCCGCCTCGGCGCAAGCCCTGGTGGGCTTGATGGACCGCTTCCGTCCGCTCGATTCCGGCGGCTTCTTCGCCTGGGACGGCACGGAGATACCGTGGTGACCGCTTTGCAGCGACGGTCTTGAGGCGGTTTGTCAGGAACGAGACTTAAGCAACGCTCTGCACGCTACGTCCTTTGCCAAACGCAACTGCCCGAGCCTGACCGTGAGCGGCGGAGCCGGGTGACGAGAAGATCGCCAATGATCCATGGCCCGGCGCCCGCAGCCCGTAAGGTTGTGGCGCAGCCGCGACAGCGCCGCTGTGGATCACCGGTCGCCCTGCGACCCGGAGTGATTGCGGCTGGGTGAGTTAACCCGGGGCCCCGTCCATCCATGGGCCGACGAGGGCTCTGACGTCCACGCGAGCCTTCAATCGCGCCGCGAGTAGCGCGGTGCCGCTGATCTTGCGCTGCGCGAACAGAACGCCGGTTGGGGGGAGATGCCAGGCCTTCGCATCCGCTGCGATCTCCATCCCCTGGTCCCGAAGGGCGGCGACGAACGCTCGATCGCCGAAGTCGAACGGTCCGGGTCGGTTCATTTCGCCGACGATGACATCGATCATGCGGTCCAGGGCGGCCGGGTGCCGGGCCACGACGGCCGGGCCGAGAAACCCCGCCGCCAACGCCGCGTTGCGGACCTCGGCCCGATCACCCTTCAGTCCGGCGCGCAGAAGGTCGCGATAGCCTTGCGCGGTCGATGGATCGACCGGCCGGGCGGCTCCGAAGTCCAGCAGCACCAGCCGGCCGGTCCCGGGCTGCACGCGATAGTTGGCGAAGTTGGGATCGGTTTGCATCACGCCAAACTCGAACAGTTCGCGCAGAACCAGCTTCATCAAGGTGTGCATGACCGCGTCGCGCCGGGTCTGCGGCGCAGCGTCCAGCGACTCGATCGGATGACCCTCCATATAGGTCATGGCCAGCAACCGGGATGTGCTCAGTTCCGGAGCCAGAGCGGGAACCAGCACCTCGGGCGTGTCGGACAGCAGGCGACCGAACAGGGTCATTTGCCGGCCTTCGCGGACGTAGTCGGTTTCTTCGGCCAGCTGACGCTTGGCCTCAGCCAGCAGGGGATCGATATCCAGGCCCCGTGGCAAGGCGCCCGACATCTTGAGCAGGGTGGCGACATTGTCCACGTCGGCGTCTATGCTTTCGGCTACGCCCGGATACTGGACCTTGATCGCCAGCTCGCGGCCGTCCCTTGTCACCGCCCGGTGAACCTGCCCGATGGACGCTGCAGCGATGGGCTTCGGATCAAACCGCGCAAATTTTGTCCCCCAGTCCGCGCCCCATTCCTCGGCGAGAACCTTCTGGAGTTGAGCCGGAGGCATGTGGTGCGCATTGTCGCGCAGTCGGGACAGGATCTGGGTCAGTTCGGCCGGCAGCAGATCGCCGGTGTCCATCGAAAGAATCTGCCCCAGTTTCATGGCCGCGCCGCGCAAATGAGAGAGGCGGTCGGTGATCTTGCCGACGTTGGCGGGCGTCAGCAGCATGTCGCGCAACTGGGGGCGTTCGCCGTCAGCCAGTCGGCGTACGCCCTCCGCCATCATTCCACCCGCGATCGACCCCGCCAGGCGTCCGAACTGGCTCAATCGCGACAGCCGCCCCTGCGGAATGTTGCGGCCTCGGGCCCTGTCATCGCCGTTCGTCATCGTCACCAGCCCTGTGTGCCCGGGCCGCCCTTGAAGGGACCGGCCAGCCGCGACGTGATCCACCCGCCATAGAAACCGCCGGCCTGTGGCGTCACGGTCTCGCCGTCGACGCTGCAGTGGTCGAACGGAGCGGCGTAGAAGGCGACATGGTCGCGCAGTTCCATAAAGGCCCGGGTCGGGTTGGGATAACTCCATCCGACGCGAGGCAGGACCAGATCGCCGATGACCACGTCCCAGTAGAGCGCCTCGCCCTTCCATTCGCAAAAAGAGCCGCCGCCGGCAGGTCGCAGGCCGTCCGGCGCGATATCGCTTCGGGGGATGTAGTAGCTCGGCGGATGGCTGGTCTCGAGGGTGCGGATGGCCCTGCGGGTGTCCGCGAGGATCGATCCGAGATGGCGAATGACCAGGTGGGCCGACGTCGCCTCGGCGACAGCGGGTCGCGGAAAGGCCCAGACGCTCTCCTGGCCGGCCGCAGGGGTCTCGGGTTCCGGTCTCATGGACGGCGCCCGCCCGCGACAAGCCGCTGCAGGGAGGGTCTTATCCGCAGGAAGACGCGATAGGCTGCCTCCAGGCCGGACAGGACAAGCGGCGATCTCGCCGCCAGCCCGAGAGGACGGAGCAGGGGAATGGCCCGCCACATGGCGGCGAATGCCGCGGCGCCGGACAGCAACCGACCGTCCTCACTGGCGTGGAAGCGGGCCAGCAGAGCGGTACGGTCGACGGGGCATGCCTGCGGCGTGGCTGAGGACAGATCGATGAAGTCAATGGACCTGCGCCGGTCCAGCCTGCGCATCAATGCGATCTCCCTTCGGCACAGCGGGCAGTCACCATCAAACCAGACAATCAGATTGGTCATGCCCTCGATATGGGGAGCGCCGGCCCCTTTTCATCCGGCCGTGACACCATCGGCCGCCCTTTCGTCAAATCCCTCTGAAGACCGTGGCCCCTGGACGGGCGCCGGGCTTGCGCTGCGCTCCCGTCCGCGCCCATGAAGCCGAGAGTCCGTGGACGCCGGCCCCGGCCGGGCCGCCGCCTTGCGGGTTCGCGTGTTTTCGGGAAGGACGTTTCAATGCGAGCCCTGATCGTGGGCGCCGGAATGGCGGGGCTGGCCTGCGCCGAACGGTTGAGCCAGGCCGGTCACAAGGTGACGCTTCTGGACAAGGGCCGCGGCGCGGGGGGGCGCATGGCCACGCGACGACTCCCGACGGACCTGGGCGAGACGACCTTTGACCATGGGGCGCAGTATTTCACCGCGTCCGATCCGCGCTTCGACGCCCGGGTCAGACACTGGGTGGATGCGGGCAAGGTCGCCCCCTGGCCTGCGGCCGGTGAGGGGGCGTGGGTCGGCTTTCCGGCCATGAACTCGCCGCTCAAGGCGATGGCCGAGGACCTCGACGTCCGCTGGGCGACGCGCGTTATTCAGGTGTCCCGACAGATCGCCGGATGGGAGGTCGTGACCGAGGCGGCCGGCGTGTTCCAGTGCGACCGTCTCGTGGTGGCCCTGCCGGCGGAACAGGCCGGTCAGCTTCTGGAAGGTGTCGCGTCAGAGTGGTCCGCACAGGCGAGAACCCGAGCGAGTTCGCCCTGCTGGACCGTCATGCTGGTCTTTTCCGAACCCCTGCCCACGGCGCCGGACTGCCTGCGCGGGCGTGACGACGCCATCCTGGCCTGGGCGGCGCGCAACAGCTCCAAGCCCGGCCGAACCGGACCGGAATCCTGGGTGTTGCAGGCGGGGGCCGGATGGTCTGCAGACAATGTCGAGACCCCCCGGGCCCAGGTGGAAATCGATTTGCTGGCGGCATTTTCTGAACGGCTGGCGATATCCCTTCCCGAAGTGATTGCGGGGTCCTCGCATCGTTGGCGCTACGCGCGGCCCAGCGTAAACGGAGCCGGCCCCCTCTGGGATTCAGGTCTGGACCTCGGGCTCTGTGGCGACTGGCTGGCGTCGCCCACGGTCGAGGGGGCGTGGGTGTCGGGGATCGAGCTCAGCGACAAAATCCTCGATGGCGGGTTGAGTTGAAAGCCGCATGGCTTCAGAGCCAGACTGGCGCGGCGACGTGGCGGACCTGACGCTGCGTCGTCCCTCCGGGCTGTTCCAACGTGAAGAGGTCGAGACCCTGTGAACCCACCTGTCTTGTCGCCCGTGCCTCCGTTTGCCCGGCTGTTAGGCTATGCGGGACTGCTCCCTCAGGCGGGCGTGTTGGCGAGCCTCGTGCTGGGCGGGCCGGAAATCAGATTCACCGCCCTGAGCCTCGGCTTCGCCTACGCGGCCCTGATCTTCAGCTTCCTGGGCGGCGTCTGGTGGGGGCTCGCTGCAGCGGCCCGCGCGGTCGTCCCACGCTGGATCTGGGCGGTTGCGGTTCTGCCGTCGCTGTTGGCGCTCGCGACTGCCTGGCCCTGGGCGGCCGGCCAGGCCTGGCCCGGACCGTCGCTGGTGAGTCTCGGCGTTCTGATCATGTTTAGCGCACTCGTGGATCTGAAG
>Ga0209023_10004304_pt1 | contig 16300 bp, 7 predicted proteins | sample LakOneMetagenome_FD_187468 | JGI IMG/M metagenome (GOLD analysis project Ga0209023, IMG submission 187468) | Freshwater and sediment microbial communities from Lake Erie, Canada (SPAdes) (version 2) | ecosystem: Environmental > Aquatic > Freshwater > Lentic | place: Lake Erie, Canada | collected... | reverse complement strand
GCCGGCACCCGGCGGCGGCCAGGTCCAGCCCCCACCGACCCGGCCCGCCGCCGTGGCGCCGGCGGCGGTCCCGACGCCGGACTGGGAGGACCGCTACGGCCTGTGGACCCCGCCGGCCCCGCCGGAACTCGTCGTGCCTGACGACGTCGAGGACATCACCCCGGTCGACGACCCGTTCCCCACAGGCCCCGTGGTTGCTGCCGCACCCTCGCCGGACCTGCACACCCCGCCTCCTCCGCCGGACCCCACCCCTGCCGGGCACGGCCCGGTGCGGCGCCGCTGGAACGCGCTGCCGTCGTGGGCGCAGATCGCTATCCCGACCGCCGCAGCGCTGACCCTGGCCCTGCTCGCGGCGACGACCCTCGTCGGTGGCGGATCGCCGGCTCCCGCCGCGCACCCACCACTGACCCCGGTCACCGAGATCGCACCCCCGACGCCGCAGATCGCAGACGGCCCCCTGCTGCCGCAATCGGTAACCGCCCAGTGCCCCCCGGGTAGTTCGGACCCCAGCCTGGCGTTCGGAACCGACCAATCGCAGGCCTGGATCTGCACCCGCCTCTACAACATCGACAACTCGATCCTGACCATCACGTTCAACCAGCCAGTCGTGGTGTCTTCGATCATGGTGATGCCCGGATTCAACTACGTCGAACCCAACGGCGAAGACCACTGGAACCAGCACCGGCTGGTCACCCAGATCAAATGGCGCCTCGGCGGCACGGAACTGATCCAGGACATCATGCCGACCCGCGCCGGCGCGGTCCTGCAGGTCCCGAACCTGGCCACCCAGGTCATCACCGCGACCATCATGGCCACCGAGCCGCCTCCCGCCGCCGCCGGCTCCGGCCCCCTACCCGGCATCTTCGGGGGACCCGACGCACAGAAAGTCGACGGCTCCATGGCCATCAGCCGCATCGAGATCACCGGCCGCAACGCCGGCGGGCCCGCATGACCAGCCGCACCCACCTGACCGCCCCGCCTGACCGCCCCGCCCAGGAGAGCCACCGTCGATGAGCCTCAACAACGACCTCATTCACTACTTCAATCAGGGCCTGTCAGCGTGGATCCTCAGCAAGAACATCCCCGCAGCGCGGGAGAACTTCCTCTGGTGCCGCGACCAGATCGACAACAGCCAATGCGACCTCTACCGCGCCCTGGCCGGCCTGACCGACAACAAAGAACTCACCGTCGAACAGCTCAAGGAAATCTGGGACACCCGATCGACGTGGGGTGACCTCGTCGTCGCCGCCGGGAAAGCCCGCGGCGAAGCGCTGCCCGCCAACACCGGCCTGCTCGGACTGACCGTTCCCGTCGTGCCCGAACACTCCCTGCACGTCACCGTGAACACCCCCACCGCAATCAACATCGGCTACGCCACCCTGCTGGCCAGCCAGCAACGCTTCGAAGAAGCATGGGAAATCATCTCCGCCGCGGAATCCACCATCCCCCAGATCGACCTCGTCAAGGTCGTCATCTACGCCGCCGCGCGCCGCTGGCAGGACGTCATCGACGCTGCGCAGCCGATCCTGAGTCCCCGCGAGATCAACGCCGACGAGAACACCATCGGCGCCACCGACCAACTGGTCCAGGCGTTGGCCTACCTGTACAGCGGAATCGGATACGCCCACCTCGGACGTTTCCCGGCCGCAGAATCTGCGCTGCAGACCGCCGAGAAGAACCGCTACCGCACCGTCGGCGCGGAGGCCTGCTACTACCTCGGCCTGATCGCCCGGGCCGGCGGCGACGAAGACAGGGCGGCGCAGTGTTTCAGTGGGGGATTGGTGTATCAACGCACCGACAAACTGACCGCCGCGCTCGACGACCCCACCGTCACCCTGCACCAGACCACCGCACAGCTGATCTCTGACCGCGGCTCGTACTGGGACGCCTCCACCGAAGCCGACCTCTACGAGCTCCGCGAAGCCGAACGGATGGAAAACCAGAACACGATGCTGGTCGAGGCGACCGCCGCCCTCGACGAAAACATCGGAATGGGCGAGGTCAAAGAGCAGGTCCGCACCATGCGCGCTGATGTCGCCTGGGCCGCTGAGGCGGCCCGCCGCGGCGTGGTACTGCCCGGCAAGTCGCACCACCTGGCGTTCATCGGCCCACCGGGAACCGGTAAGACGACCATCGCCCGGGTGGTCGCCAAGATCTACTGCGGGCTGGGAGTTCTGCGGGGGGACAAGGTAATTGAGGTGACCCGCAGCGACCTCGTCGGTGAGCACATCGGCGAAACCGAAGCCAAGACCAGCAAGAAGATCGACGAGGCGCTCGACGGGGTGCTGTTCCTCGACGAGGCCTACACCTTGGTCTCGGGCAGCGGGAAGAACGACTTCGGGCCCAAGGCCCTCGAGGTGCTGCTGGCGCGGATGGAAAACGACCGCGAACGGCTGGTGGTGATCATCGCAGGGTACGAGAAGGACATCAACCAGCTGTTGGCGTTCAACGACGGCTTCGAATCCCGATTCTCCCGGCGGATCCGGTTCGCCTCCTATACCCCCGATGAGCTCGGGCAGATCGCTGAGGTCATCGCCAAGAAACGTTCGTCGGTGCTCAGCGAGTCAGCCCGCGACCTCATCGTCGCCGAGGCCCGCGCGATGACCGTGGCGGCGCCGTCAGGCAAGAAGGTTCTCGACGTCGCCGGCAACGCCCGGTTCGTCCGCAACGTCCTGGAGGCCGCCGAACGCAACCGCAGCGCCCGGTTGGGCGGATCCAACCTGCAGTCGTTGTCCGACGAAGAGATGTTCTGCCTGCTGCCCGAAGACGTCGGCCCAGCGATGCGCGGCATCGTCGACCCGCTGCTCGGCCGCCACTCCGACGACGCCCCCGCGGCGATGACAGAAAGCTGACACCCACCGCCATGGCACGCAACCTGACCACCAAAGTCCAGCTGTCGGGATACCGGCTGGGTGTCCGCCGCGTCGAACAGGCCATGACGCGCCGCGACGTCACCATGTACTCGACCCCGTTCTCCATCCAGACCGTGGCGTTCGCGGTGGGCATCTTCATCGCACTGGGAATCCCGGTCGCCGGGTTCGCGTTCGGGTTCTTCTCCAACCGCGGCGCCGACCAGGGCAACGCCCAGGCGATCATCACCAAATCCGGTGGCCGCTACGTGATGTACGAGAACACCCTGCATCCGGTCACCAACTTGGCGTCGGCCCGCTTGATCATCGGCAAACCCGACGTTCCCCGCGTGGTCAAGGACGAGACCCTGGCGAACAAGCCGCGGGGTCTGCTGATGGGGATCGCCTCGGCTCCCGACAACCTGACTCAGCGCACCGATAACGTCGCCCAGTGGTCGGTGTGCGACAAGCACACCGACGTCGGTGAGCTGTCCCTGACCAAGACCGATGCGCTGTCGACCACGCTGATCGCCGGCACCGACGCCCTGACCGATGCCGCGGCGCCGCTGCGGTCCAACGATGCCGTCCTCGTCGACATCGCCTCGGCGCCTGACCAGCAGTGGATGATCTACAAGGGTCAGCGGACCCTCATCGGCCCCGATGACATGGCGGCCCGCGCGGCGCTCAACCTCAGCCCGGACGTGGCCGCCCAGGCGATCCCGATCTCGCAGGGGCTGTTCAACGCGATCCCCGCCGCCCCGGCGCTGACCGCCCCGTACATCGCCGCCCGCGGCGAAGTGAACCCGCTGCTGCCCCAGCTGCGCAACGGAGACATCATCGTCACCGCCGCCGCCGACGGCACCCGCCAGTACCAGGCGGCCCTGCCCGGCGGTGTTCAGCAGATCACCGAGCTGATCGCCCAGCTGCTGATCAATACCGGCAGCGCCGAGATCACCACCCTGGACCGCGACCAGCTGGCCACCGTCCCGCTGGTCAGCGACATCAACACCGACAACTACCCCGACCGTGCCCCGACCTTCCGCCAACCGCACGTGCTGTGCTGGACCTGGAAGAAGGGCGCCGAAGACCTCCGCGCCACCACGACCGTCCTGACCGGCGAAGCACTGCCGATCCGCGACAGCGACCTGAGCAAGACCGTGGAACTCAAATCCGCCTCCGGCGCTGAAACCACCGCCAATGCGTCCCTGACCCGGCCGGGCGCCGGCTGGCTCACCGAAGTCACCGGCGGCGACCCGCAATCGCACGCCCAGGAACAGTGGATGTACATCGACGACACCGGCGTGCGCTACTTCCTCGGCCCCGACACCTCCGCCGCCGGCTCCACCGACATGCGCGCCGCCGTCGCCAAGACCGCGCAGGTTCTCGGCCTGACCGCCCGCGCACCCCTGCCCATCCCATGGGAGATCGCCAAGCTCTACGCGCCCGGCTCGACACTGTCACGCGACTCCGCACTGACCACCCACGTGCAACTGCCTGTCGACCTCAACCAGCAGACAGCCTCCACGCCCGGCTAAACCCCGCTGGCCCGACCACACCACGCACCGCCAACACAGGGGAGAACCACCACTCATGGCAAGCAGAATCTTCGCGATGCGGCCCGCCGCCCAACCCAACATGGACAGCCAACCCGTGGTCGTCCCCGAACCGGAAACGATCGACGACCCCAGCCCCAGCCCCCAGTGGCAACGGCTGGCACCGATCTTCATGATCGTGGTGATGGTGGCGTTCTTCGCCCTGATGATCGCCTCCGGAGCCCGCGGCATCGCCTCATCGCCCTACATGATGATGCCGATGATGGGCATGGCCATGATGGCCTTCGCCTACCTCGGCGTCGGCGGCCCCGGCGGCGGCGCTGTGGACGACCTCGCCAAGAAACGCAAAACCTACTGGCTGCACCTGCGTGAACGCCGCAAGGTCGCCCACCACCACGGCAGCCAACTGCACAACCTGCAATCCCAGGTCTATCCCAACCCCGCAACACTGCTGTCCAAGATCGGCACCGACTCCATGTGGACCGTGCGCCCCGCCATCGGCACCGGCCCCAACGCCGCCACCGACACCAGCGCGCTCGACGAGATCCCCGAAGCGATGCAGCCCTGGCTCACCGCCCGCCTCGGCGTCGGCGTCGCCCGCCTGGTCCCCGGCCTCAAAGCCAAAGACCAGCTCGCCGTCGACGAGCAACGCGAACCGGTCACCTACGCCTCCTACCGCCGATTCCTGCGCACCCAGAGCTTCGTCACGAACTGCCCCACCGGTATCAGCTTCGCCGACCACACCGGCTACAGCTTCCGCGGCGACCCCGACGCCATCCTGGCCCTGGCCCGCGCCGTCGTGGTGTCGCTGGCCTTCAACCACGCCCCCACCCACCTCGGGATCGGTCTGATCACCGGCGCCGCCGGTGAAGACACGTGGGACTGGCTCAAATGGCTACCCCACACCCAGAACCGATTCCGCGCCGACCGGGCCGGCACCGCACGACTGGTTTGGCGATCCTTCGCCGACTTCGCCGCCGACCCCATCGTGTCCAGCCCCGACAACAGCGCCCACCTCGTGGTCTTCGTCGACACCCCTGACGCTGACGCCGCGCTGCCACCCTCCATCGACCTGCAACGCGCCCCCAACGTCACCTTCATCGTGCTGCGCGCGCTCAGCGAAACACTGTCCACCCCGGCGACCCGCTTCAAGGTCGGCGCCGACGGCAAGTTCTCCACCACCACCCAGAAGGACCACATCCGCGCCGACAACCTCTCCCCGCTGGCCGCCCGCCTGATCGCCCAGAAGATGAGCGATCTGCGTCCGCCAGACTGGGGAACTGGCATGGACGCGTCCACCGCCGGCGTCGAACGGGCCACCTTCTACGACGCCCTCGGGATCACCGATCTCGAAACATGGGACCCCCGAACCGAGTGGGACCGCAACGAGTGGGATTCCCACTTCTATCTACCGCTGGGCTTCCAGGGGCTGCCCGACACCCGCAGCAACGAACTGGTCCTGCTCGACCTCGGTGAGTCCTCGGTCGACGGCGCCGGCCCGCACGGCGCCATCCAGGGCATGACCGGCTCGGGCAAAAGCTTCATGCTCCGCTCGGCAGTCCTGGCTGCCTGCGCGAAGTACTCCGCCACCAAACTGAAATTCATCCTCCTCGACTTCAAAGGTGGCTCCACCTTCCAAGGCTTCGACAAACTGCCGCACGTCGTCGCCAACATCTCGAACCTGACCGATCAGGCCGAAACCGTCGACCGCGCAGTGGAAATCCTCGAAGGCGAAATCGATCGCCGCGAAGCGCTGATGAATCACTACAAAGTCGACGGCATCGTCAACTACCGCAAGAAGCGTGCCGCCGACCCCGACAAATACCCGCCGCTGCCCGAGCTGATCATCCTGATCGACGAGTTCCGCGAGTACATGCAGAAGCACAAGGAAGCCGGCCACCTCAAACTGCTGACCCGCACCGGCACCGTGGGCCGTTCGCTGGGCATGCACGTGGTGGCCTGCTCCCAGTTCATTGACGCCGGCCAGTTGACCGAACTGATGGAACACCTCAGTTTCGGTGTCTCCCTGCGTACCCGCGACGGCTCCCGCTCCCGCACCGTCCTGAAGATCACCGACGCCGCCAAGGACCTCCCGCTGGGCCGCGGCGCCGCGCTGCTGCACACCGACGTCGATGACGCCCTGACCAACTTCGTCGGCTTCGACTCCACCCAGCTGCACATCCCGGCCAAACACCGCCAGCTGCTCAACACCCCCGCCGACGGCGCCGGCTCCACCGCCGCGCTGCGGCTGCACAGCTTCACCCTGGGCAACGATTTCACTGAGGCCGCCGCCGCAGGCGAGGCCAACCCGGCCGCAGCGCTACCGCCCGGCGTCGAGCTGTCCACGATGGCCGAAGCGCTCATCGACCGGCTCGCGGACTTCCCGCTCGGCGCCGACCTGGTCGACCTCTGGAAGCCATCGCTGCGGGCACCGATCACCTACCACGAGATCGATATCGCCCCGGCGACAACACAGCGCCTGGAGATCCGCATCGGCGACCTGGACTCACCCCGCGAAAGCAGCCGACTGCCCTACGTCCTTCGCCCCGAAGGCGGCAAGGCGCACATCCGCATCGTGGGCCGCGGCGGATCCGGGCGCAGCACGGCCGTGCAGGCGATCGTGTGCGGCGCCGCGCGCGCCTACTCACCGGCGTTCTGCTCCTTCTACGTCATCGACTACGCGGGCGCGAAACTGTCCGAGATCAGAGATATGCCCAACGTCGGCGGATACGCATCCAAGACCGACCAGGAACGCGTCGACCGTCTGATCGGCGAAGCGTTCCGGCTGCTGGACACCCGCGAACGCGAATTCGGCACCCGCGCCGGCGTCGCCACCCTCGACCAGTACTTCGCTGCCCGGGCGCAGACGCCCACCGAGGACGATCCCTACGGCCATTTCTTCTTGGTCATCGACGGCTTCCCGAGCTACCTCGAGGATCACCCCACCGCCAAGGAGACCCTGCTGCGGCTGGTGACCGACGGCGGCCGCTACGGCGTGCACCTGGTCGTCACCACCGAATCCAACCAGCGCATCCCGATGAAGATGCAGGAGTACTTCGCCACCACCGTCCAGCTGCCGATCGAAGACGCCTCCGCCGCCCTAGGTCTGACTCCCCAGACCCGGCCACTGGTCAAGGCGATCCCCGACAAGCAGCCCGGCCGCTGCGTCGACCTGGAAACACGGCTCGCCGCACGCATCGCCGTCCCGCAGTTCGAGGCGATCGAACCGATCGAGTTCAAGAAGGGCATGCCGGTATTCGCCGAAAACGGGGACTACTCAGCCGGCATCGCACGGTTCGTCGCTGCCATGCAGCAGCTGCACCGCACGCCCGACGGGGAACCGATCACCGCCCCGGCGGTCGACCCCGCCCCGCCGGTGATCGACTCGTCGGTGGTGTGGGAGGTCTACAACCGTTCCCGAGTGCTGCGGGCGGCCCACAGCCTGGGTCACACCCCGTCGGCCGACGAGTTCGCCCAGTGGTGGTCCACCCGCGCGGCCACCGACAAGAAGCTGCCGATCGGTGTGTCCACCCAGGATCTGCGGATCGTCGAGATGGCCGAGCAGCCGTGCCCGCACCTCCTGGCGCTGGGTGCACCCCGCTCTGGCAAAACCTCGCTGCTGCGCGGTTTGATCAACTCGGTGGTCAACCAGTTCACCCCCGAGCAGGCGCAGTTCGTCATCATCGAAACCAAGTACGAGTTGCTCACCGAGCAGCAGGAGCTCGATGAACGCGGCTACCTGCTGGCGTACTCCGGTGACCGCGGCGGCGTCAGCGACGCCATCCAAAAGGCCGCGTCGATCATCGCGCCGCGTGAACCCAACATCGACCACCAGCTCACCGCGGACGCGATCCGCAACCGCTCCTGGTGGAGCGGCCCCGAGGTGTTCGTGCTGATCGACGACATCCAGATGATCTCCCCGGCGGGCGCGGCGTACCAGCTGAACAACCCGCTGGATCCGCTGTACGCACTGCTGGAAGGCCGCAGCGATCTGGGCTTGCACGTGTTCGTCACCGGACCCGCGCAAGGGTACGGCGCGGCCCGGATGAGTAACCGCGCTTACAAGGCGCTCGAGGCCGCGCAGGCCCCGGTGCTGCTGTTCTCCGGCCCGGTCGCCGAAGGTGTCCTGTGGGCGGGCACGGGAATCAAATTCGCGGCCCGCCGGCCCGGCCTGGCGATGCTGGTCAACCCGACCACCATGTCCAGCGAGGTCATCCAGACCCCGCACGCCCGCCCGTGGGACGACGGCTAGAAACCCGCGACCGTCGCCGACCGCAACGCAGTGAGCGCTCCGAGAAACCTCGGAGCGCTCACTGCGTTACACCGGGGACCGAACCGGCGCAGCAGCGCCGATGGCCGCGGAACACACCCGCCACACCGTTCTGCCGCGGCATCGGCATGGCCTTGCACATGGGTGATTCGTGTCAGGACGGTAGGGCCGGCGCCGGGTCCGTGCTGGCTCCGGTCAAGCGGGCGTAGAGAGCTTCGGCGAAGCCGTCCGCGAACGTCTCGACAACGTCGAGATGGGTGTTGATGGTCTGCATGTGCTCATCGGTGATGTCAAAGGAGAACATCCCGAGATGGTTGCGGACCAGGTCGGCGTTCTCGGAATTGAGGCTGTCCATCAAGTGATTCACCCCGTGGTAGCGGGCGTGGTTTTCCTCGAATTCACTCGGTTCGCCGCGGTCCTGCGCCGGGGTGAAGGCGCCGAGATCGATGACGGTCAGGTTGCGGCGGCTGTATTCGCCGCCTTCGAGGTCGACCAGTTTCGACTTGTCGATCACTTTGACGGTCCGCCCCGGAGCGCGGTGCTTGACGACCAGGGTGATGTTCTTGTCGGGGTCCCCGGCGATGCGTCGCGAGTCCAGATCTACTTCGTATTTTTCCAGCGTGCCGTCGTAGGACCGCCCCCAGCGGATCTGCCCTGAAGTTAGCCGGACATAGCCGGGTACGGGGGACCGGTGGACGTAAACGTATTGGCTGCGGTCGGTGAGCGCCCAGAAGCTGGCATCCGGTTCCTCGGCGTTGGCCCACACCGTGGAGGTACTGGTCAGGAACCCGCAGCGGTACAGGTCAGCGAAATCGGCGAAGCACTGTCCGAGGACGCGGGCCTCAGCGCCCGCCGGGCTGGCGTAGATGTAGGCCTTCATGCAGCAACCGTACGGCCCGGTTACCGCCCCGGGGACCATTCAGGACCGTGTTGGGGCTGCTGTGTGGCATATAGAGGGCAAGGTGAGGGCAATGGTGAACAACGTTGCGATCGCAAATGTGTGCGATATAGGGGAGCGGTTAGCGGTCATAGGTGTGCTATACGAGCGATCGGTGGCATACATGAAAGCACCAACACCACACACAAAAAGTCCACCGACCAGCGTAAACGTGTGTGTCTCCGATATCACCGCTATACACGAAACCACCCCTAGCGCACCTGGCACTGGGGTGATGCCTATACATCGTCAAGGACCACCAGGCGGCATCAACCCACCATCCTGGGGACACCGTGGGGCAGCACGCCATCCCGCACAGGCCGGGCCCAGGCCGACGCCGGCCGCCGGAGCCGCCCCGCCGGCAGCCACCACACCCCGGCCGCCGACGAACCGGACGCACCGCGGCACCGACCCCGCACCGCCCGACCCACCGCCGCGCCGCCAAGCCAAACGTTTGCCGGCACCAACACGCCCGCCGACACCGGGCCGTTAGCCAGACAGACCCGCCGATACCGGCCCACGCGCGGCGCTTCACCGCCGCGGGGCCACCGTCGGCCAGGCCCGGGAAAAGTACTGCCCCCCGAAAATGTGTCGCCCTCGAACCCCAACCTCACCGTTGTTACGTTCCACGCGAGGAACCACCCGGCGCGGCCCCACCCGAGACGCGGGTCCGCCCACCGGCACCCGCGCCCGATACCGCGCAATCCACCCGGACCGCGAAAACAAAGAGGGGGAGCCCAGACACCGTGCGCGCATTCCGCGTCTTCAACGGCCTCGGCCGCACCGTCGCTGTCGAATGGACCGTGTTCGGTCAGCGCTACCGCTTCTGGTCGATGACCGCCGTCATCGTCGTCATGGCCGCGGCCGCGGCCATGATCCCCGTGCTGTCCCTCTACGCCGCGCTGCCCGCCGCCGGCCTCGGACTCCTCATCGTCCTGACGGCCACCGCCAGCCTCAACCGGATGGACCCCGAGGGGTACCTGCGCGAGACCACCCAACTACGTCTGCTGCACCGGACCGCCACACGACCGGCGGTGTCCAACATGCGCCACAGCCACACCGGGCCGGCCCGGATCACCAACGACACAGGAAGGCGCTGACATGGGCGACTACCTCCCGCCGATGACCGCACACCCCCGCAAGTTCACCGACCCCGGCAACCTCATCTTCTCCGCCGACGGCACCGTGTGGGCGAACTACCTACTGCGCGGCATCAACACCGACCCGTACAACACCGCCCGCATCGGTTCCGCCCAAACGGCCAACGAGCGCCTCTTCTCCGCACTGTCGCGACTGCCGTTCACCGAGGGCCTGCTGCTGGGCGCCAAAGCCAAGACCCCCGCCGAGACGATCATCGCCCGCGCCAGCGCCGGCATCCCCAACTTGAGCCCCCAGAACTACCCGGAGCTCCTCGAGCAGTACAACGCCCTCTACAACCGGATCGGCACCGACCTCGCCGAATACCAGCGGGTCTATGTCCTGTCCCTGGCATTCCCGACCCGGCAGTCCTGGCTGGAATCGATGCTTTCCTCGGTGGCCGTCATCGACCCCCACCGCAACGTCAACCTGCGCCAGATCGAAGAACTCGAACGAACCTACTTCCGGGGACTGCCCCGAGAATTCCAGCCCGCCCGCATCCACCCCGACCACATCGACTGGGTTTTCGACCGCGCCCGCCAACGCGGCATCACCGTCCCGAACTTCCCCGCCCCGTCCGCCGACCGCGCCGCACTTCCCAGCCCGCACCGCTTCGCCGACGTCGTCATCAACAAGAACGCCGACACCGACGCCCTCTACGAAAAGTTCGTCGCCGACGTCGCCGACCACAACCCGGCCATCATCGAACGCGCCCGCCGCCGGCCCCCGACCCTCGCCCTGATCATCACCGCCCTGGCCGCGATCGCCGCGGCCGCCGCCGGCAGCCTCCTGCACGACATCCGCCCCGCGGCCATCGCCGCGACCATCGCCTGCGCCGCCGCACTCATCGCCGGCATCTCCTTCGCCCGCTCCGCTGCCGCCGTCGACGCCCGCTCCGCCCTCGGGGCGAACTTCCGCTCCGCCCGCTGGTCGCGCAGCCTCAGCGTGCACAATGTGCAGACCCGCTGCGCCGAATTCCCCGACGGGTACACCAGCTATCAGACCCAGGTCGCGATCGCGCGCTACCCCGCCGCCGACAGCTTCGAAATCAACACCTTCACCTACCTGGTCGACCAAGAGGTCGGCCTCGACGCCGACTTCGCGCTGCGCTTCGACTTCTCCCAAGACGTCATCAGCAAGAAGGGCATCCGCAAGTTCCGCAACGAACTCGCCGCCGAAGCCAACGCCAACGTCCTCGACGAACTCGACGCCGAGGACTACGCCGAAATCGGTGAGGAATCCCGCCAACTGCGCGCCGCCGTCAAGTCAGCCCCGGCCGCCCGGGGAATGCGGGTGGCCGCCATCTTCTCCTTCGCCCACCAGAACCGCGAAGTCCTCGACGAACGCGTCGACGCGATCATGGAACACTTCGTCGAGCACGACTTCACCCCGATCCTTCCCGTCGCCGCCCAGTACGACCTGTGGCAGGCCATGATGCCCGGATCGGCCTGCTCCCAGGCCGTCGAAGACCTCAAGCAAGTCACCACCACGAAACTGTTCGGCGCGTTCCTGCCGGTGCGCCGCACCGTCATCGGCGACCCGATCGGCGTCCCGGTGGCGGTCAACAAAGAAAACGCCCTCGGCCAGATCGTCCACCTCGACGTCCTCGGCGCAGCCGACAAAGGCAACGCGTCGATGCTGTTCTGCGCCTCCCCGGGCGGCGGCAAATCCGAAGTGATCAAGACGCTGACCGGGTTCATGCACGATCTGCGCCGCCCGGTCCACCTCATCGACCAGGATCCCGACGGCGAATACGAGGTGTTCGCGCACGCCATCACCGACCCACAGGTCATTCACGTCGCCGAACCCCACCTGTCCACCGGCGGCGGCGTCTCCCTGGATCCACTCAAGTGCTTCGCCCCGGCCGACGCCGCCCGCATCTTCATGGACCTCTGGATGCCGCTGCTGGACATCCCGCTGCGATCCGGCGCCGCCGAGCTTCTCGCCACGCTGCTCGACCCCGAATACCGGCAGACCGTCGGCATCCGGTCCACCCGAAACCTGATGCAGAGCCTCGACACCATCGCCGGCGCCGAAGCCCGGGATCTACTGGCCGGGTTCAACTTCTGGTCCCGCCAGCCCTACACCCACGCCTTCATCGACCCGGTCCACGACGGCCAGGTCGTCAACTACCCGCCGTTCAACGCCACGAGTCTGCTGGTGGTGTTCCGCACCCACAAACTGTCGGTCAGCCGCGGCGGGGAAGAAGCAAAGATCTCCCAACAGTTCGCCGCCATGGCCTACACCGCGATCGCCTACCTGACCGCCCAGCGTTTCAACGCCGTCCCCGGCCCCTGCATGTTCGCCGCCGACGAACTGAAGTTCCTCAAAGGCTCACCGGTGCTCAGCATCCTCGTCGAGCAGCCCGACCGGCAGGGCCGCAAAGCCGGCAACTTCGTCGTCGTCGCCGCCCAGCTCGCCGAAGACTTCGACTCCTCCACCTCGATGATCCACCGCCGAGCCATCGGCCGACAGGAAAAGCGGACCAACGCCGCCGCCGCCGCGGTCCTCGCCGACCTGCCGCCGACCGAAGGCGTCGTCAACCGCATCATGCAAGCCTCGCCCCTGGACCCCGACACCCGCATCCCGCTGACCGACCGGGCCGGAGAAGGCTGGTACAACGACGGCGTCACCGCCGGCGAGCTGCGCTGGCTCGGACACCTGCTGCCGCGCCGCCGCCGCTACAGCGACACCACACCGTCGCGCCGCATCCGCGCCCGCGACCTCAGCCACCCCGACGAGTCCGCCGGAGCCGGGGGAGCGGCCGCATGACGATCTCCTGGCTGCCGCTGCCGGCCGCCCCCACCGACGACGGCGTCAGCACCGTCCTCGCCCACGCAGGCAACCCCCTGCTGGACTGGCTCAACCTCACCGACAGCAACGGCGGCACCATCGCCCTCTACCGGCTGATGCTCGAACCGTCCTACAACTGGCTGCACAGAACCATCTACAGCGGCGGCGCCGAAATGTGCTACTCCCTGTTCCTGGTCCTCGCCGCCTACGGCGCCGCCGGACTCGAACTCATCCTGACCCCCGACCGCTGGCTCGGACCGCTCACTGACTTCTACAGCAATCTGACCGCCGCCATCTACCAAAAAGCGCCGCCCCTGGCGATCCTGGCGATCACCTTCGGGTTCCTCATCCTCAGCGTCTTCATACGCCGCGAGGGCGCCGCCCCGCCGAACGGACCCGGCGGCCGCGCCCCCAACGCCCCACCACCGGGCCTCCTCGAACAGTGGATGCCCTCCAACGCCCAGATCAGCAAGGCACAGTGGAACCGGCTGGGATCAGGCCTGGTCCTGATGGCCATCGTCATCGTCCTGGCCTACAACCCCCTCAAAATGATCCAGGAGGTGGTCAACGCCGTCGTCGCCGTCGCCTCGGAACTGACCTTCACCGGCAACCAAGGCGGCGCGGCCACCTACGCCGCCAGCGGAATCACCGACATCCTGCGCGACACCACCTTCTTCATCAACTACCGAGACCTGCTCGAACCCGCCTGCGCCCAGCAATGGGCCCAGGCAATCAACCTCGGCGCCGGCAACCCGCAATGCCTGACCCAGGCGCAGTACGCAGCCACCGACCCCGACATCTGGACCCTGTTCATGGCGGTCCTCGCCCTGCCGATCGCCTGGGGCATCGCCAAATTCCTCTGGGTCGCCGGCAAAGCCCTACTGACCCACCTCAGCCTGACCGTCGCCTACCTCGTCGCCGCCACCTGGATCGCGGCCGGCACCCTGGCCCGCCGCCGCCCCTACGACCCCCTGGCCAACGTCACCGCCAAATTCGCCACCCACGGCCTGCTCTCCATCGGGATCATCTTCGTCACCGCCGCCTTCCCGGCGCTGTTCGTCAAGCTGTTCACCGACGTCCTCTCCTTCCTGCCGACACTGCTGCAGATTCCCCTGGTGTCGCTGGCGTTCTACGTCAGCGCCCGGGTGCTGACCGCGCTGCTGCAGAACAAAGGGTCCCTGCAGGACCTGTTCGGCGACCGGGTGAAGAAAGCCCAAACCTGGACCAACCTGTTCAACGCCAAAGCCGACCAGAAGACCGTCACCACGCAGATGCTCGGCCCCGTCGGCGCCCAACTCGCCACCCCCTGGGGCTGGGCCACCGACCGCTACACCCAGACGCAGCATGGGATCCAACAACGCTGGGCCCAGCTGCGCGACGGCACCGGCGCACCCGCCGCCCAGGAAGGCAGCATGATGAACGTCCCGGTACTGCCGGACACCCCCGAAACCATCGGCGCCCAACGCCGAGTCGAACTCAACCCCGACACCCCCGCCGACCACCCCGAACTCGACCCCACAGACACCGAACCGGACACCACGTACGGCACTGAGGACTTCCCGACAGCGTCACCGCACCCCGCCGCCGCCCCGCCGCTACTGGCGCTCATCGCCCCGGACGGCACCGTCATCGCCGCGCAGGCCGCCAACCCCGCCACCCCGCCGGGCGCACCCGGATACGCATGGTTGCGTGGCGGAATCCCGCAGTCCGTGCCGACCACGGCCATGGCCCCGTTGCCGACCCCGATCGCGACACCGATCCCAGCACCAGGCCAGCCGCCCCTGACCGTCCCGCACCCTCCGGCGCCCCCATCACCAGGTTCGAGCTTCGATGATCTCGTCGCCCGCGCTGGGTTCTTCCAACGCCGCGCCGCCGCCCTGCGTGACGAGGCATCGTCCATGCGGCCGTCCACACCGGCCGACGCCGACCTGCTCGACGCGGCGGCACGCACCTACCGCGGTCCGGCACTGTTCGGCGATCCACCAGCACCCCTGCCAGCAGGCAGCACCCCGCCCGCCCCGACGTCAGCCACGCCCGCACACCGCCTGGATTTCAAAGCTCTGCTGTCCTCGGCGCAGTGGACGCAGAACCTCGAACGGGCCAGGAACCTGATGGCCGCCCGTGGAATCACCTCAGCCCCCAGGCTGGCCGAAGCTGCTCTCACCACCGAGCGCATAGTCTTTGCTAGTGACGCGCAGGGTCACGTGGCGGTGCGACGCAAAAATGATCGCGGTTTCGGAGATTCGATATGACACCCCCACCACAAGCAAATGTAAACTTCGCCGTATACACCCATCGGGAAGACGAGGCCATGAAGTACAACACCAATGAGTTCAGCGGCGACGCCCTACGCGAGGCAGTCACCCAGTTCAGCTCCGCCTCGCCGGACACCGCCAACAATCCAGAGCAACTCAACCCCGGCCGCCACGCCGCCACCGGCGCCGATGAGCATCAACTCAACACACCGCAGCCCGCCCACGACGACCACTCCGGCGACAGCGGCACCCCCGTCGACACCACCGACGAACAGTCCCACCCCGACTACACCTACCACTCAGCGCCGGTGACACCCGCGTTCCCCGACACCGTCACCACCGCCGGCGACGACACCGCCGCCGATGACGAGCCCGCCGCCGACGGTGACGCCCCAGAATCCGCGCACACCGCACTGACCCCACCGGCCCCCGTCGACATCGACACCGCCGACGGCCTGCTCACCACCAGCCACACCGACACCCACGCCGCCATGCCCTGGCCCTCG
>Ga0209023_10004303_pt1 | contig 16300 bp, 15 predicted proteins | sample LakOneMetagenome_FD_187468 | JGI IMG/M metagenome (GOLD analysis project Ga0209023, IMG submission 187468) | Freshwater and sediment microbial communities from Lake Erie, Canada (SPAdes) (version 2) | ecosystem: Environmental > Aquatic > Freshwater > Lentic | place: Lake Erie, Canada... | reverse complement strand
CTTGAGCATCTCAAGAATGCGCGTTTCCGCCGAGATCGGCAGCGCGAACAGCACCAAATCGATCCGGGTGCGGCGCGCGAATTCAACGATGTCGTCGATCTTCCCGAGCTTCGGCTGCCCCGCGCACGTCTCCAGTGCGCGGGAATCGTTGCGATCGTCGAACACGCCGAGGATTTGAATATCGGAATCTTCCTGCGCATTGAGTGCGCGGATCAGATTTTCGCCGTTCTGGTCGGAGCCGACGATGATCGTGCGCCGGTCGAGCCTGCCTTCGCGCGCCCAGCGCCGGACCATCGCGCGCAACGCGAGCCGTTCGGCGAACAATGCCAGCAGTCCGACGAAGAAAAATGCGGACAGCCAGACGCGGGAGATGTTGTCGCCGAGCTTGGCGAAAAACGAAGCGCCGATAAAAAGCAGGAAGACGAAGGCCCATGACGACACCATGCGGGTCATCTGGCGAAGCTGTCTGCGGAAAATCTGGACGTCGTAGATTTCAGCAGCCTGGAAGCTGATCACGGCGCACGCGGCAACACCGAACACGGCCGCCGCGTACTGCCAGGAGAAACCACCGCCCGGCATCACGTACCAGGCATAGAGGCCCAGCCCGACCGCGCTGAGCAAGAGGAAATCCACGATGCGCACAACGCCGCTGATGACGACCGTCGAATAAGCCTTCCGGACCTTTTCGTTGGCGACGGCGAGGGCGGCTGGTGACAGGCGTTTGCGCCGCTCCAGCCGGGGTACGCCGTCGGCGCCGCTGATCGTGGCTGCGCCAGCAGCGGCATTCATCATGGTTCTGACGTCGATCGGTTCCACGGCTGTTTTTTCCGTTGTTGGGCCGTCATGTAACGACAGGCCGGAGAAACCCAAGAGTTCCTAGTGGTCCAATTTCAACATTCGCATCCCGTTTCAGCAGACATTCCCGCGAATGTTAAAATTTAAGGACCACGAGCAAATCTAAGTCTCCAGTGGAGTTTTGGATTTGACATTCGCTTTGAGGACTCGTTCCCACGGGGAGCGAATGTCAAATCCACTCCACTGTCCTTTGCGTAGCCAACAAATCGGAAGAATTGGTTATCTCGATAAGGCAAGGTTAACGCGCGTTAAACGCGTCGCGATACCCGCTGAGCACGCCGTCGACCATGGCCTTCTGGGAGAAGTGTACGAAGACGCGTTCGCGAAGCTCCCGGGCGCGCTCGCGGGTCTTGTCCATGTCGCCGAGGGCCGTTTCGATGGCGTCCGCCATCGCGCCGATGCTGTTGGCGACAAAAAGCCCATCGGAATACGGGCCGAAGATTTCCGGAATGCCGCCGACATTCGCAGCCACCATCGGAATACCGGCGGCGGCGGCCTCGATCACCACATAGGGCATCGAGTCACCGCGCGAAGGGACCACAAGCACCTTGCCCTTGGAGAAGCCGTAACGGGCTTTGACATGGCCGATGAAACGAACCGCGTCGCCGACATTCAGCTTCGCGATCAATGCTTTCAGGTTTTCGGTTTCCTCGCCGTCGCCTGCGAGCGTCAGCGTGACGGGCTTGCCGTCGGCGCGAAGCCGGGCCACGGCCTGAATCAGAAGATCCGCGCCCTTGATCTCGCGGAATTCGCCGACATAGACGATATCGGTTGCGTCGTCGGCGAGGGGAACGGGATCGAATTCGGATGCGGTTACGCCGTTGAACACGCAACGGACCAAACCGGAAGGCTTGCCGATCACCCGCTGATAGGTGTCACGCGCAAAGCCGCTCTCGAACAGGAACAGTTCGGTACGGTTCATCAGCGCCCGCTCCATGCGGGCATAGACGTTGCCCTTCAGCGTACCCGGAGGGTAGTGCAGCGAGCCGCCATGAGGTGTGTAAACTCTGATCGCCTTCTTCGATTTGCGCTTCAAGCGCACGAAGGCGCCGGCTTTTGCGCCGTGGCCGTGCAGAACGTCCAGCTTGAGCGACCGGACAAGACGCAAGAAATGCAGCGAGGTGATGCTGTCGATCGGATGCGGCTCGCGGCGGATGGCGAGGCGATAAACGCCGAGCTTCAGTTTCGGCGCGATCTCTTTCAGGGCAGCTTCGGCGCGATCTCCCCCGGTGAGGCTATCGGCAAGGATGCCGACCGAATGCCCGCGCTCTGCCTGACCAGCCGCGAGGTCGAGAATATGCCGGAAAATACCGCCGACCGGTGCACGGACAGCGTGCAGGATGCGAAGCGGAGAGTCGGGCGTCTCGGGCATTGTCAGAACCAGCGTTCGGCGACAACAACCGTGTCCCCGGGTTTCAGGAGGGTGCCAGGCGGCACAACAGCCTGAGCGGTTCCACCTTCGCCCATCCGGGTTAATTTGATGCTGCCGCGCAGCGCTCTGGGCGTGAAGCCGCCTGCAATGGCGACTGCGCTCTCAACGGTCATGTTGGGCACGTAGGGATACTGACCGGGCGCGGCGACTTCACCGAGGATGAAGAAGGGCCGGTAGGTCTCAACCTCTGCCGCGACATAGGGCTCGCGCAGATAGCCGTTCTTGAGACGGGCCGTGATTGCTGCTGCGAGGCCGTTCGGCGTCAGGCCTCGCGCGCGCACTGCGCCGATCAGCGGTATCGTGATCGAGCCGCCCGCATCGACGGCATAGGTATTGGTGAGGCCTTCCTGACCGTAGACAACAATGCGAAGCCGATCTCCCGCATCGAGGCGGTAAGGCTCATCATGCGCCGCGTAGCTCGAAGCAGTTGGGACCGGCGCCGTCTCAACGCTCACGGCGCGCACAGGCTGAACCGAGCCATAGGCAATCGCGTCCAGACTGTTGTTGTCGATGACAGCCACCGGCACAGCCGTCTTCATGCAGCCCGACACGACGAGCGCGAAGAGAAGACCAGCGAGGCGCATGCGACTGCGCAGCATGAGGAAAATCCGGTTAAGTATCGATTCTGATTAAGGACTTTTATGGTTAACAAAGCGGTAACGAGGATGCTGCGCTGCGTGTCCGAATGAGGGGAAACGCGCAGCGATTAACCGGGCGGCAACCTTAATAGACTGTAATCGGCCCATACGGACAGCGTGTGTAGTGGCGTTCGGGTGGAGAGTTTCGATGCGTTTGTCGTTCTGGCGCGACTGGATGGACAAGATTCCCTTTCGCGCCAAAGCCGGGACGAGAACCGAGACTGCGCCGATTTCGGTGGCTGCTCCCGCAGTCGCTGCGCCGGTTGTTGCGGCGCCAGCGCCGGCCGTTTCCGTAGCCTCTCCCGAACTGGGCGACATCGACCTTCGCGCCATCTGGGACACGCTGGTCCGCAAGCGGATGTGGGTCATCGTGCCGACGGCGCTCGCCTTCGTGCTGTCGATGATCGCCGTCAACATGATCACGCCGCGCTACAAGTCCGAGGCGCGTATCCTGATCGACGGACGCGAGAACTATTTCCTCCGTCCGAACGGCGAGCGCACCGAGGAGCGGGGCAGCCTCGACGCAGAGGCCGTGACCAGCCAGGTGCAATTGCTGTTGTCGCGCGATCTCGCTCGCGAGGTCATCAAGGCGAACAAGCTCGCTGAGTTGCCGGAATTCGATCCGGTGCTGCGGGGTATCTCGCCGCTCAAGACACTGCTGGCGCTGTTTGGTGTTGGCCGCGATCCGTTCAAGATGACACCGGAAGAGCGGGTGCTTGAGGCGTACTATGAGCGGTTGACGGCTTACGCTGTCGACAAGTCGCGCGTGATGGTGATCGAATTCCAGTCGCGCGATCCGGAACTTGCGGCCCGCGTGACCAACTCCATCGCCGATGGCTATCTCGTATTGCAGCAGGCCGCGCGGCAAAATCAGGCCAAGGCGGCGTCGCAATGGCTGCTTGTCGAAATCGAAAGCCTCCGCAAGAAGGTTGCGGATGCCGAGGCGCGGGTGGAGGAGTTTCGCTCCAAGTCAAATCTGTTTGTCGGTACCAACAACGCCACGCTGTCCAATCAGCAACTTGGCGAGATGAACACCCAGCTCAACACTGCGCGGGCATTGAAGTCCGATGCAGAGTCCAAGTCACGCCTGATCCGCGAGATGCTTCAGAGCGGCAAGCCCATCGAAGCGTCGGAAGTCCTCAATTCAGAGCTTGTGCGCCGCCTGTCGGAGCAGCGCGTGACGCTGCGCGCCCAACTGGCTGAGCAGTCCTCGACGCTGCTCGGCGGTCATCCGCGCATCAAGGAATTGAAGGCACAGATCGCGGATATCGACCGCCAGATTCGCGAAGAGGCGAGCAAGATTTCCCGGTCGCTGGAGAATGATGCCAGGATCGCGAGTGCGCGAGCCGACGGCCTCAATGGCAGCCTCGATCAATTGAAGCGTCAGGCCACCTCGGTCAACGGCCAGGATGTCCAGTTGCGGGCGCTTGAACGCGAAGCCAAGGCGCAGCGCGATCTTCTGGAATCGTATCTGGCGAAATATCGCGAGGCGACCACGCGCGAGAACATCGACGCCGTGCCGGCGGACGGACGGATCATTTCCCGCGCCATCGTTTCGAATACGCCAGCGTTCCCGAAAAAACTGCCTACCGTGCTGATCGCCACGCTCGCCACGCTGATGCTGACGGCGGGTTACATCGCAACAGGTGAACTGCTGCGGATGACCGTGCCGCGTTCGCTCGTGACGCCGCGCGCACCAATGGCACCGCTGCGCGATACGCATCCGCAATTGCCAGCGGGCATTCTGGAAATCGAGCGACTGGCGGCGATGCTGCGTCAGGGGGAAACGAAGAAAGTCACCGTTATCGGCGCGCATCAGGATGAAGGCGTGACACTGGTGGCCCTGACGCTTGCCCGGCTACTGTCGCGCGGCTCCAAGGTTGTCTTGGTCGATCTTGCGATGTCGTCGCCGACGCTGGCCGCTGTGTCCACCGATCCATCGTCGCCCGGACTGACGGAACTGATGCAGGGCTCGGCGTCGTTCGGCGAGATCATCACCAAGGATCGCTTGTCCGGTGTTCATCTTGTGGGAGCAGGGCGCGAACCGTCCCAGCGCCAGCTTCTGCAATTGCCGCGGATCAATCTCGCCATCGATGCGCTCTCGCGTGCTTATGATTATGTCGTGCTGGATGCAGGCACCGCGACAGACCTGCCTGCGAATGTCATTGCCGCGCAGGCGCATGCCGTCATCATTCCCGATCCCGCGATTTCGTCCACCGCGCGCGATGTGATGAAGGCGCAGTTGATGGCGACGGGTTTTTCCGGCGTGACAATCCTCAACACACCTTTGAAAGCGATGGACCTCGGCACGCCGGGCGAACGGGTCGCCGCAGCCTGACGTTTTTGGTCAGCGGGAAATGGCGTTGCGCAGAAGCTGCGCCATATGCATCAGCGCAGGATTGTGCTTCACCAGCCGCTTGGCATGGGTCAGCGATGACATGCCGAGCGCCGCGAATTTGCCGCGTGCGGTCAGCGGAATGAAGGCATCGAGCAGTGGCTCGTCGTCCTTGCAGAACGTCATCTTGTAGTCGTCCGATCCGACACCGAAATCGAGCGAACTGTAGCCAAGATCGCCGAAGTGATCGATCATATAGCGCAGCAGGATCAGGCCGGGGCTGTACCGCGCATTTTCCGAGATCGTGTAGGTGTTGAACATGGTCGAGAAACGCTCGCCGTCCGCCACACACGAGAAAATCGAGATCAGTTCATCGTCGCATTCCAGCGCGTGAACTTCGATGGCACGCTGGCCATTCGGAAGCTTGGCCAGACAGGCCTCGCGGACGAAAGCCTTGGTTGCCGGATCGGAAAACACATCCGGCAGCTTCGACAGCGCCATGCGCTGCGGCTTGATAATGAAGAAGCTGTCGAGAAGACGGTTGATGTCTTCGTCGGTGGTTGCGACGAAATAGCGATAGCCCGGAAGCGCCTGCAGCTTGCGTTCCTTGTTGCGGAGCCGCCGCCGCGTGGAGGTGCTGACGCGTTCCTCCGGCTTGCAGCCGGGGACCATGGTCATCATGGGGCAGGGGTTGGTAGACGGTTGTGCACCCAGCAAGATCAGTGGATTCGAAATGCCGCGCCATTGTTTAGGCTGCTGTGTGAGAGCCAGCACATCGACGCGATCGGGCTGCATGCGGATTCCCGCAACCAGCGTATCGGCATCTGTTGCGGTGAACGCCTGCGCGAGATCGCGGCGCCATAGTCCCATGTTGAATGTGGGATGCTTGCCGCCCATGAAGCGCGCGACATTCGCACCGTTCTCTCGGCTGATGGCCAGCGGAAGAAGCGCCAGAGGCTGGTTGTCGGCATCGTAGGCTACAACGACGAACGGCGCAGCGCCTTCATGCTTGCCGATGGTCTTTTGCCAGACGTCGAGAAGTTCGAAGCGCTGATAGGGGGTCGAGAGAAAGTCAGCTCCCTCGAACGCGCGCCAGATCTTCTCGGTTGCGGCCACGTCGCGGATGGCATCGACCCGCGCGATGCGGTTTGCCGGAGACTGCGTTGAAGCGCTTGAGCCGTGAAGTTCTGCAGCCATGGCCATCGGGCGACCTGAATTCCTGCGCACTGGTTCTTGGGCATTTCGAGATTTGCGGCTTTGGCCGACCCTACTCAAAGAAATGTCAACAAAGAGTAATGACAATAGGGACTTGGCGGCCTCAAATGATCAGGTATGGGCCTGCGGAAGGGACGAACACGGTGCTGCTTCGGAAAGGGCTGCTGGCGGATTTCGGGCTGGAATTGGCTTATTTCAGTGGCCTTTCGCATCTCCTTGAGCGCAGGACTGGCGGCGCGGGCGCCATTCTTCAATTTCAGCATGTCCGGCCTCGGCGCGACGATCCGTTTCAGCCGCTGCGTTCGCGCGACATCACCCCCGAATTTCTGGATCGCGCGATCTCAGCGCTGAAGCGCTGGGATTTCGATTTTCTGTCCGTTGAGGATGTTGCCGAGCGCTCCCGGCAGGCCGCGCTTGCACGCCGTTTTGTCTGTCTGACTTTCGATGGCGGTCATCGCGATTTCATGACATTCGCCTATCCGGTGCTGTCGCGTCATCGCGTGCCGTTCGCGCTGTATGTTCCGACCGGCTTTGTCGACGGGATCGGCAAGGCGTGGTGGCTCGCGCTGGAGCAGGTGATTGCGCGCAATGCGCGGATCGGCCTTGTGATGAACCGCACCGAGCAGCATTTCTTTGCGGCGAGCCTTGCCGAAAAGTATCAGCTTTACGATGTGCTCTCTGCCTGGCTGATGACCCTGTCGCCGGACGATGTGATTGTCGCCATGGGTGATCTCTGCGCGCGCTATGGCGTGGACATGGAGAGTGCGTCACGCGACGCGGCCATGTCGTGGCAGGATCTCGCCAAGCTCGCACGCGATCCGCAGGCCACCATCGGCAGCGCCACTGTGAGCTATCCGAATCTCGCGCACACCAAGGGCACCACAGCACTCAGGGAGATGACGATGGGGCGGACGGTGATCGAGACCGCGCTCAATGGTCCATGCCGTCATTTTGCCTATCCGTTCGGTGGCGGAAATTCCTTCGGTCCCCGCGAAATGATGCTGGTGCGGGAGGCGGGATTTGCCAGCGCGGTTTCCGCCATGCCCGGCGTGATCCGCTCCGATGGCCGGTCTGATCTGATGGCGCTGCCCCGGATTCCATGGGATGGACGGCGAGGTTCGTTGCGGGCGCTGCGGGTGGTTCTCTCGGGACTCACCATTAGAACCCCAAAGGCACCCAAAGTTGATCTGGCGAAGAATTACGGCTGAGGGTCCGGCCGCGACATCCATGCGATTAGCGGCATGGCGGGCAAAACCCAGCCGAGACCCGCGATCACATAGAAAAGCGCCTGATACAGCTTCGAACTGGCCAGCCAGGGCGTCTGCGCGATCACCATGCCCGCCAACGACCAGACAATCACCAGTGCCAGAAGGCCGAAAGTTCCGATCAGTTTTCGCGTGCGGATTTTCATAACAGAATTGTGCGGGTGGCCGTAAATACGCGTCTTGCGCGGGAAAGCGCGGCGACTATAAGGACCGCGCGAATTCATTCAAGGCTGCATTTTCAAGATCATGACAACCATCGGGCTGGAGACGGAAAACAGGGCCGCAGGCATGCGGAGCGTTCGCGCGTGGCTCATTGTCGTGGCGGCTCTCATTGTCTGCACGCTGATGGTCGGCGGCGCGACGCGGCTGACGGAATCCGGCCTGTCGATTGTCGAGTGGAAGCCTGTCACCGGCACCATTCCACCGCTGACAGATGCGGAGTGGACGCGGCAGTTCGAGGCCTACAAGACCATTCCGCAGTACCGCGAGATGAATCGCGGAATGAGCCTGTCGGAATTCAAGACCATCTTCTGGTGGGAGTGGGGTCATCGCCTGCTTGGCCGTCTGATCGGCGCAGTTTTCCTGTTGCCATTCCTGTGGTTCTTGTGGCGCGGATTTCTGCCCGGTCCGCTCAAGCGCAAGCTGTGGGTCATCTTCGTGCTCGGTGGCCTGCAAGGTGCTGTCGGCTGGTGGATGGTGTCGTCGGGTCTCACCGAACGTGTCTCGGTGTCGCAATATCGGCTTGCCGTCCACTTCATGCTGGCGGTGTTTATTTTCTCCGCCATCGTCTGGACGCTTCGTCAACTTCAAGTGCGTGTGCCGCTTATCGCGACACCGCGCACCAGAGTCACGGGCCGGGTGCTGCTGGCGCTGATCTTCCTGCAGTTCTATTTCGGCGCGCTGGTCGCAGGATTGCGCGCCGGCAAGGTCTTCAACACATGGCCGTTGATCGACGGCGCGTTCATTCCAACTACCGCGCGGCTGTTCTTCGAGCACCCGTGGTGGCGCAACTTCTTCGACAACACGCTGACGGTCCAGTTCACGCACCGGATGATCGCGTACACGCTCGTTGTGCTGGCGGTCCTTCACGCGATTGACGCCATTCGCTCAAAGGCCAGTCCGGTCATCGTGTCCCGTGCGCTGTGGATCATGACGGCGATGATCTTCCAGGCCGTTGTCGGCATTCTGACGCTGCTCAATCAGGTCCCGATTGATCTCGGCCTGGCACATCAGGCCATCGCGATTTTTGTTCTGACCCTTGCACTGTTTCACGCCGAGCGGCTGGGCGGAGCGATGCCGAACCGGACACCGGCCAAGCTGCGTCTTGTCACCGGCGAGGGTGGTTGAATCGAACTATTCTAATGTGATGAAAGCGCCAGAAAGCCTTGAATACGAGGCATTTCTTTTATCATCGCGCTGAATCACGATTTGGTGCCATCTGCGCGTACTTTAACTTCGGTTTGCAGCGCGATAAAACAGGCTGCTCACAAGGTCCAAGGTCTTCCATGTCAAACGCATTCGTTCAGGCTGCCGTCATCCTGCTGCGGGAGGGCCTTGAGGCCATGCTCGTGATTGCGGCGTTGGCCGGTTATCTCCGGAAGGTCGGTGGTGGCCATCGCGTCACCGCGCTCTATGGCGGTGCGCTTGCGGCGGTGGGGTGCAGCATCATTGCCGCGTGGCTGTTCGCGGTTCTCAATTCCGGTGAGCACAACGATATCTTTGAGGCGATTGTCATCCTATTTGCCGCCGCGCTGATGCTTTATGTCAGCGGCTGGCTGATGGTGAAGCAGGACCCGCGCGGCTGGCAGGATTTCCTTGCCACCAAGGCAGACAACGCACTCGCGCAGGACACGGCATGGGCTGTCGGCGCGCTCGCATTCTTCGCAGTGTTCCGCGAGGGCGCGGAAACGGTTCTCTTCATCAACGCGCTTGCGGTGACGGAAGGGGGCTGGAGCCTCGGTCTGTTCGCGGGCCTTGCCGCGGCGACTGCTGGCCTCCTGGTGCTGTTCTACTTCATCAACCTGATCGCCCGGAAAATCCCGCTGCGGCCGCTGTTCATTGTCACGTCGGCGTTCCTGTTCGCGATGGGCATCAAGTTCATCGGCGAGGCCATTCAGGAATTCCAGGAGCAGAGCCTTCTGCCTGTCACCGAGCTGAAGAATTTCGGCTGGCTGCAGTCTCTCGGACTCAATGCCACGCTTGAGGCTGTGTCCGCGCAGCTTCTTGTCATTCTGTTCGCGCTGGCGACGTTCTCGATCGTTCAGCGCAATGCCCGGCTGGTCCGCGAGGATAAGGCCAAGGCGATTGAGACTGCGAAGACCTGATTTTTTAAGACGTTTTGCTCTCCGCAATTAAAAAAACGCGACGCCATGCCCGGCGCCGCGTTTTTGCTGTTCAGTCGCCAGTGACGCGGATCAGGCCTTGAGAGCCTGATCGAGGTCGGCAATCAGGTCTTCCTTGTCTTCGAGGCCGACCGAGAGACGCACCACATCGACGCCGGCACCGGCTAGCGCCTTCTGTGCATCGCTGAGCTGGCTGTGCGTGGTGGAAGCAGGGTGGATAATCAGCGACCGCGTGTCGCCGACATTGGCCAGATGCGAGAACAGCTTGACGTTGGACACGAGATTGATGCCAGCGTCATAGCCGCCCTTGAGGCCGAAGGTGAACACCGCGCCTGCGCCCTTTGGCGAGTATTTGCGCGCAAGGTTGTGATAGCGGTCGCCGGGAAGGCCCGCATAGCTCACCCATGCCACCGCAGGATGTGCCGACAGCCATTCCGCGACAGCCTTGGCGTTGTCGGAATGCCGCTGAACGCGCAGGCTCAGCGTTTCGATGCCGGTCAGGATCAGGAACGCATTGAACGGCGACAGAGCAGGGCCGAGATCGCGCAGGCCGATCACCCGCGCGGCAATCGCGAATGCGAAGTTGCCGAAGGTCTCCTGCAGCTTGATGCCGTGATATTCCGGGCGCGGCTCGCTCAGCACGGGATAACGGCCATCGCGCGACCAGTCGAATGTGCCTGCGTCGACAATGATGCCGCCGATGGAATTGCCGTGGCCGCCGAGAAACTTCGTCAGCGAGTGAAGGACGATGTCTGCGCCGTGATCGATCGGCTTGATGAGATACGGCGAGGCCAGCGTGTTGTCGACGATCAGCGGCACGCCCGCCTTGCGCGCGATGGCTGCAATCGCTTCGATGTCGGTGACCGTGCCGCCGGGATTTGCAATCGACTCGATGAAGATCGCCTTGGTCTTTGGCGATAGGGCCTTCTCGAAGGTCGAAACGTCGTCGGTGTCTGCCCAGACGACATTCCAGCCGAAATTCTTGAACGAGTGATTGAACTGGTTGATCGAGCCGCCATAGAGGCGCCGCGCCGCGATGAATTCATCGCCGGGCTGCAACAGCGCGTGAAACGTCACCAGCTGCGCGGCGTGACCTGATGCGACGGCGAGGGCGGCGGTGCCGCCTTCCAGCGCGGCGACGCGCTCTTCGAGTACGGCGTTGGTTGGGTTGCCGATGCGGGTGTAGATGTTGCCGAACGCCTGCAGACCGAACAGCGAGGCGGCGTGGTCAGCATCATTGAAAACAAAAGATGTAGTTTGATAGATCGGTGTTGCGCGCGCGCCCGTGGTCGGGTCCGGCTGCGCGCCGGCGTGAATGGAGAGCGTGGAGAAACCCGGCAATCTTTCGGTCATGAGGTGTCCTTCTGGGTGCCGCGAAAGGGCATGGAGAAGATTATGCTGCTGGCGGACGCGTCCGCCGTCAAGCCATCAGCAGCTATCATCGATAACTGACAATGAACCTGACGCTTTATGCCACGGGGCCGGAATGATGTTCTGCAACGCGCCGGATTTAGGGCAGGTCGTTCTTGTCCTTCGCGGCACGATCCGCGGCCGTTGTCGCGCCGCCAGTCACGCTGCTGCGGTTCAGTGACAGGCGCATGTTGCTGGTTGGAATCGGCGCGCGTTTGGCGCTGATGGTGCGTGAGTTGACGCCCACCCACTGAATCTCGGAGGTGAGGCGCGCGTACTCGATTTTCGGGCAGCGGTTCATCACGACTTTCACGCCTGCGGCTTCTGCCTTTGCCGCGGCGGCATCGTTGCTGACACCGAGCTGCATCCAGATCACCTTTGGCAAAACCGGCAGCGACAGGGCTTCATCGACGACGGCTGCGGCCGCTTCCGAATTGCGGAAGATGTCGACCATGTCGACGGGGCGGCCGATATCCTTGAGCGACCCGACAAAAGGCTTTCCGATAAGGCTCTTTCCGACCTGACCCGGATTGATCGGGATCATGTCGTAACCTCGTTCGACGAGATACTTGAATGCGAAATAGCTCGGACGCACGTTGACCGGCGACGCGCCGACCATGGCGATCGACTTCACATTGGTGAGGATCGAGCGGATGTAATTATCGTCGTAAACGTTGTGGTTCATTCTGGCAGGTTCACTTTCAATGGGAAGAGTTAGCGGTCTTCCCACTTGGGATCGCGTTTTTCGATGAAGGCGCCGATGCCTTCCTGCGCGTCGCGCGCCATCATGTTTTCGGTCATCACCTGCGCCGCGTAGGTGTAAGCGTCCGCAAGGCTCATTTCGGCCTGCCGGTAAAACGCTTCTTTGCCCACCTTGAGGGTGTAAGCCGATTTCACTGCGATCCTTTCGGCAAGCGCGATCGCGGCGTCACGTTCGTTGCCTGCGGGGACCACGCTGTTGACCAGACCGATTTCAAGCGCACGCTGCGCAGGGATATGATCGCCGGTCAGCAGCATGTGCATCGCGTGCTTGCGCGGGACATTGCGCGTCAGCGCTACCATCGGCGTCGAGCAGAACAGGCCGATATCGATGCCGGGCGTGCCGAAGGTGGCCTGATCGGATGCAACTGCAAGATCGCATGTCGCCACCAATTGACACCCTGCTGCGGTCGCGACGCCTTGCACGGCTGCAACCACGGGCTTCGGCAGGCGCACGATGGTTTGCATCATGTCGCTGCACGATTTCATCATGTGCGCGAAGTAGGCGCGGCCCTTGTCCGCATCGGAGCGGCGCGCCGTCAGTTCCTTGAGATTGTGCCCGGAGGAATAGGCGGGACCATTGGCGGCGATCACAACCGCGCGGATGCTTTTGTCATCGCGAATGGAATCCAGCGCTTCCTGAAGCGCCACGATCATCGCCTCGGACAGGGCATTCCGCGTGGCCGGTGAATCGAGTGTCAGCACGGCAATGCTGCCGACGGTCTGGCGCAGAAGCGGTGAGGGGGCTTGCGATACAGCGCGGGATGCTTGGGGCGTCATGGTTTTCTTTTCAGTTCCGTCAAGGCTCGCCATCGGGTTCACCCTAGGATACAAAACCGTCACATACGAGTGCAGTGCAGGACATACGTTCCATGAACAAGCCGAAAATGACCGTGGCAGAACTCGAAGCGTTTCTCCACAAGGAGTTTCCGCAAGCCTTTGCCAGCGGCGAAATCCTGATCGAGAGCGCTGATGGTGCGACTTGCCTGCTGCGTCAGCCATATAACGAGCGGATGCTTCGCCCCGGCGGCACGGTGTCCGGCCCCACGTTGATGGCGATGGCGGATCTGGCGATGTACGTCGTCCTGCTCTCTGCGATCGGTCCGGTGGGGCTCGCGGTGACGACGAATCTCAACATCAACTTCCTGCGCAAGGGACAACCGGGGCAGGATGTGCTGGCCGCCGCCAAGCTGATGAAGCTGGGCAAGCGCCTCGCGGTTGGCGAAGTCAGCCTGTTATCAGGGACTTCGCCCGATCCCATCGCCCATGTAACCTCCACATATTCCATTCCGAATACTTGATGATTTCACAGGTATTATCGCACCATATTTGTAAGACATTGTTTTTTATGGAGTATTTTTCTCCATATGGCATTGACGGTTTGCGGCGGGTTATCTAGAAACGCGCCAGTTTGGCGATCCAGCCGAACAAGCAATTTCACGGACAACTCATCATGAAGTCGTTTTCGGCAAAGCCAGCCGAGGTCAACAAGAAGTGGGTGTTGATCGACGCCAAGGGTCTGGTCGTCGGTCGTCTCGCCACTCTGGTTGCCATGCGCCTCCGCGGCAAGCATCTCCCGACCTACACCCCCCACGTCGATTGCGGTGACAATGTCATCATCATCAACGCGGCTCACGTCGTCCTCACCGGACGCAAGCGTGACAACAAGATGTATTACAACCACACCGGTTTCATCGGTGGCATCAAGGAACGTTCGGCGAAGTCGATCCTCGAAGGTCGTTTCCCGGAGCGCGTGGTCGAGAAGGCCATTGAGCGCATGATTCCGCGCGGCCCGCTTGGCCGTGTGCAGATGGGCAACCTGCGTGTTTACGCAGGCGCCGAACATCCGCACGAGGCTCAGCAGCCCGAGACTGTCGATATCGCATCGTTGAACCGCAAGAACACGAGGGCCGCATAATGTCCGATACCATGCAGTCCCTCGATCAGCTCTCGGCGCTGAAGACCTCTGCGCCCGACGCTCCGAAGTACGAAAAGAAGGTCGACAAGCAGGGCCGCGCTTATGCCACCGGCAAGCGCAAGGACGCGGTCGCCCGCGTCTGGATCAAGCCAGGCTCCGGCAAGATCGTCGTCAACACCCGTGAGGTTGAAGTTTACTTCGCCCGTCCGGTGCTGCGCATGATGATCCAGCAGCCGATCGTCGCTGCCGCCCGTCAGGGCCAGTACGACGTGATCTGCACCGTCGCAGGCGGCGGTTTGTCGGGCCAGGCCGGCGCCGTGCGTCACGGCATCTCGAAGGCGCTGACCAACTTCGAGCCGGATTTGCGCAGCGTGCTCAAGAAGGGCGGCTTCCTGACTCGCGACTCGCGTGTCGTTGAACGTAAGAAGTACGGCAAGGCAAAGGCCCGCCGGTCCTTCCAGTTCTCGAAGCGCTAAGGCGCGCTTCGCGGCCAGTTCTCGAAGCGCTCGTCGTTTCGATTCAAATTTTCCGCAATTGCGGGACTTCAAGGGCGCCTTCGGGCGCCCTTTTTGCTGTCCTAGATACCGCCGAATTGCAGCGATTTTTCCTGAAAATTGCGTGACGGTTGCAAACGGAGTTCCAAGACACCGCTGTTATTTTCGGCACCGGCTGAGGGAGCTATTCCAGCTCCGTCGAATTTTTAAGCGCTGCATAGAACATGCCGGCTGGCACACATTTGTCTCTCGATATTTCCACGCTTTATCTCGTGGCGACACTGGCGGCAGCGATGCTTGGCGTGTTGCTGCTGTTCTTCTGGCGTCAGGAAAAGATCGCAGCGCTCGGATGGTGGGGCGCGGCCTACATCCTCGGCGCGGCATCGGTCGCGTTATGGACGGTGGGCGGCGCTGAGCTTGGCTTGGAACTATCGCTCGCGGTCAATGCCGTCGGCTTCATTGCCTGCGGGCTGATGTGGGATGCGGCGCGGGCCTTTCATGGCCGCCCGGCCAACTGGATCGGCGTGCTCGCCGGGCCTGCGCTGTGGATCGCCGCGGTGATTGCGCTCGATCCGATCGATCCCGAAATCCGGATGATGCTCGGTGCGGGCATCGTCGCGATCTATGCCGCGCTGACCGCCGCCGAGTTGTGGCGCGAGCGGCGCAAGAGTTTGCGCGCGCGCTGGCCGGCGATTGCCGTTCCGGTGATGCATGGCGCAGTCCTGATGCTGCCGATCCTGATGGGCGACCTGTTCCGGCCCGGCAATGCGTCCAGCATGAGCCAGGTCTGGGTCGCCACATTTGCTGCTGAACTTGTGATCTACGCCGTCGGCACGGTCTTTATCATCTTCATGCTGGTGTCTGAACGTACGGTCACCGCGCACAAGACCGCAGCCTCGGTCGATCCGCTCACGGGGCTTCTGAATCGGCGCGGGTTTAGCGAGGCCACCGCGCGCATGATCGAACGTGAGGCGAAAGCCGGGCGTCCGGTGACGGTGATGATCTTCGATATCGATCACTTCAAGTCGGTGAACGACCGCTTTGGCCACGCCACCGGCGATGATGTGCTGCAGGTCTTTGCCAATGTCGTCGTGGCCTCGCTCCGTATTACGGACCTTGTGGGCCGGGTCGGCGGCGAGGAGTTCGCCGCGCTGCTGCCGTGTGCGATGGACGAAGCGCTGGTGGCGGCGGAGCGTGTCCGCGAAGCCTTTGAGACGTCCGGCGTCGCCATCGATGATGTCCCGCTGGAAACCACGGTCAGCATCGGCGTCGCGGGCGGTCCGGCGAATACCGAACTTGAAGTGCTGATGGCATCCGCCGACACGGCGCTGTATCAGGCCAAGCGCGGCGGCCGTAACCGCGTGGAAGCGGCGACCGAACAGCCGCTGTCGCTGGAAGACGCTCGCCGCAACATCATCAAAGGTGCTGCCGCGCCGCGCGAGAAGGTTGTCGTGAACCACACCGAGGCAATCGCCTGAGATTGCTAACGCTCTGTTTACCATGCGCGTCTTACGATGCGGCATGGTCACCGCACACACACATCAGTCACAGTCCGATATCTCCGCACTCGAAGCGAGCGCCGCATCCGCGCGTGCCGGCTTTGCCTGCATGTTCTCGACGTCCGACGAATACGAGAA
>Ga0209023_10004302_pt1 | contig 16301 bp, 19 predicted proteins | sample LakOneMetagenome_FD_187468 | JGI IMG/M metagenome (GOLD analysis project Ga0209023, IMG submission 187468) | Freshwater and sediment microbial communities from Lake Erie, Canada (SPAdes) (version 2) | ecosystem: Environmental > Aquatic > Freshwater > Lentic | place: Lake Erie, Canada... | reverse complement strand
GATCAACAACATGACCACCACGGCCAGCGCGACCGTCGAACTGCCGGCTGCCTCGGTCGCGTCCAATGTCACCTTCTCGCTGACCGGCGCTTACGGCTGGTGGTGGAAGCAGGTGGATCTCTATGTGCATGTCGCCGGAGCCGCCAGTGACACGCTGCTGGCGAGCTACGTCTACCAACCCTACAACCTCTCGGCATCGAGCGGGCGCGGCACAGGCACGACCTCTGCGTCCTTCCTCACATCGGGCGCGATGGTCACGGGCCCTGTCGCGACAGGCGTGAACCTCGGTTCGAACTACGATAACGCCTATCTGAAGATGACCGTCTACACCGATGGCTGCGGCCCCGGCATGGCCGGCTACACGACCAGCGTCAGCGGTTCGACGATCCAGAATTGCGTCGCTTCCGGCACCAAGGTTCAGACCGGCACAAACTATTACGGCCAGCCGACCTATACGACTTACACCAAGTCCGCGACAGCGACGGCCTACAGCACGAATAGCGCGACAACGGCGCAATATCTGTTCGTCAACGGCGTGCAGCTCGCCGCCAATGCCGTGCCGACGATCTTCACCCTGCTGCCCTGCGACCAGACATCGACACATGCCTGGGAAGACGGCGGCGGGTGGGCGCAACAGGACATTTTCTTCAGCGTGGCGACAACCTGCGCGGCCAATTCGAACTACAAGTCGACGGCCCGCGTGAAATCCTGACAGCCGGGGCGGTCTCACCCGCGCTGGCTGCCCTCCCGGCGCAATGGTCCCTCTATTCCGGTGCGGTTCCCAAAGCAGTGCGCGGCGCCTAAAGTGCGCGCCAAAATCGCTTCGGGAGGACAGCGCCCTTATGCACACCGCCGCCAATGTCATCGACGCCATCGGGCATACGCCGCTCATTGAATTGCAGGCGGCCTCCAAGGCGACGGGCTGCCGCATCCTCGGCAAGGCCGAGTTCATGAATCCCGGCGGCTCGGTGAAGGATCGCGCGGCGCTCGCCATCGTGCGCGACGCCGAGGCTAAGGGCCTGCTGAAACCCGGCGGCGTGATCGTTGAAGGCACGGCCGGCAATACCGGCATCGGGCTCGCGCTTGTCGCGAATGCGCTCGGCTATCGCACGGTCATCGTCATCCCGGAAACGCAAAGCCAGGAGAAGAAGGACATGCTGCGCCTGCAAGGCGCGGAGCTGATCGAAGTGCCTGCCGTTCCCTATTCAAATCCCGACAATTACGTGAAGCTGTCGGGCCGGCTGGCGGAAGAAATGGCGCGCACGAGCCCGACCGGCGCGATCTGGGCGAACCAGTTCGACAATGTCGCCAATCGCGAGGGCCACCGGCTGACGACGGGGCCGGAAATCTTCGAGGAAACGGACGGCAGGGTCGACGGCTTCGTCTGTGCGGTTGGCTCCGGCGGCACGCTCGGCGGCGTTTCACTCGCGCTGAAGGAACGCAATCCGAAGATCAGAATCGGGCTCGCCGATCCCATGGGGGCGGCGCTCTATTCCTATTACACGACCGGCGAGCTCAAGTCGGAGGGATCGTCGATCACCGAAGGCATCGGCCAGGGGCGCATCACCGAAAATCTGAAGGGCGTGGAAATCGATGTCGCCTATCAGATTCAGGACGACGAGGCGCTGCGGATCGTGTTCGATCTGGCTGAAAATGAGGGCCTGCTGCTCGGCGGCTCCTCGGGCGTGAATATCGCTGGCGCCATTCGTCTGGCGAGGGACCTTGGGCCGGGGCACACGATCGTCACGGTGCTCTGCGATTCCGGCGGCCGCTATGCGGCCAAGATGTTCAACCCGGAATTCCTCCGGTCGAAAGACCTGCCGGTTCCCGGCTGGATGGAGCGGCGATCGACGATCGTTCCGCCCTACGCGTCGCGCTGAGCGCGTCGCGGGATCAGTGAACGATCAGCCAGGCAGTCGCCATCAGGACCGAGAGAACCGAGAGCATCGGGACGGCGAGGCCGCTGGTCTGGGTGGTGGAATTCATGTCTTCGTCTCCCCTTGCGTCGAACGCCATGTCCAACGCTGAGGAAAATGCACCGTTCCAGTACAGGCCGCGGTGCCGTCGCGCACGCCGCTGTCAACGCCCCGTTAACCTTGCGGGCGCGGTCGCGAAAAGGCTAAATCAACCATGAGGAAACCAGACAGGGACAAGGCCATGGCGGGCGAAGCCGCGCACAAGCATTTCGTGACGACCGAATGGCTCGCCGATCATCTGAGCGCGCCCGATCTCTTCGTGATCGACGCCAGCTGGCATCTGCCGACCGCCAATCGCGACGCCAAGGCCGAATATCTGGCCGGGCACATTCCCGGCGCCGTCCATTTCGATATCGACGCGATCTCGAACAAGAAATCGCCCCTGCCGCACATGCTGCCGGACCCCATCGCCTTTTCGAGCGAAATGCGGGCTCTTGGGCTCGGCGATGGCATGCGCGTCGTCGTCTACGACAGCTACGGCCTGTTCTCGGCGCCGCGCGTCTGGTGGACGCTGCGGACATTCGGCGTCACCGACGTGACGGTGCTCGAAGGCGGCCTGCCCGCGTGGAAGGCCGTCGGCCTGCCGCTCGAGGATGGCCCGGTGCGCAAGCAGCCGCGCCATTTCACGGCCCGGCTCGACCATGGCGCGGTCGCGAGCCTCGACGACGTGAAGAAGGCGCTGGCGACGGGCGTGCAGGTCGTGGACGCCCGCGCGGGCGACCGCTTCCGTGGCGAGGCGCCCGAGCCGCGCCCCGGGCTCAAGTCCGGCCATATGCCGGGCGCCAAGAGCCTGCCTTGGAACGACATTGTCGAGAATGGCCGGCTGATGCCGCCCGCGGCGCTGGCGGCGGCGTTCAAGAGCGCTGGCGTCGACCTGTCGAAGCCGGTGCTCACCACCTGCGGCTCCGGCGTTTCCGCCGCCATCCTGTCGCTGGCGCTGGAGACGGCGGCCAACCGCGCGGCCCCGGTCTACGACGGGTCCTGGGCGGAATGGGGCGGACGGCCGGATTGTCCTGTCGCCTATGGGTGATGGTTCGAGACGGCTGACAGGTATCGTGGGCGCGAATTTTCCCGCGAGCGAGAAAACCTGAAACGCCACGCTCAAGGCCATTTTCGCGAAAAATCGCGCCCAAAAGCGAAAATTTTGGCCTGAAAACGCGAAAATCGGCCATTTCGATGCCGATTCTTTCATCAAACGTGCATTTTTGCTGGAATATGCTCTGGAGATGCGTCACGGATTCCCCATGTTCCGCGTCCGGCGTATTGAGCGCCCGATTCTCATCGAAGAGAGGGTTCAGAGATGCAGATTGTCTCATTTTCCGACTTTGCCCGGCGCAGGAGCGCGCCCGGCCAGACCATTCCCGGCGACGCCGGCCCCGCGCTGCCTGTGACCGATCGCTGGGCGCAGCTGCACGCGGAGGCGGCCCCGCGTCTCGACGCCGAGATCGTCGAACTGAACGCGGACGCCGACTTCTGGTCCGACCTGCAGTTCCGGATCGCCTATCCGACGCACCGCCAGCGCCGTCATTGACGCCGGCCGATACATTTCGTCCGATCGCTGGCAGCGGCGTGCATGAAGCGCCGCCCCCAGTCTACGCTGATCGCCTACCAGATTAGCAATTTGCCTAATTATTCGGCTGATTGATCCCCCGATGGGCGGCTGACCTCCGGTTTTCACGCCCGAGCCGCGCGGCGGACTTCCGCCATCCCTGATTTCCCAGATATTCCAACGTTTCCCGATCCGGGCCGCAGCGATCGCGACTTGGCACGGAGGCTGCTTGCTCGCGCCGTGCGCGGCAGAGCCCGGCTTCAGCCGGAGCGCGACCGATCGAGATCGAAATATCGCGTTGGAGACGCATTAGATGACCAAGTTCAAACTCGAATACATCTGGCTCGACGGCTACAAGCCTGTGCCGAACCTGCGCGGCAAGACACAGATCAAGGAATTCGACGCCTTCCCGACGCTCGACCAGCTTCCGCTGTGGGGCTTCGACGGCTCATCGACGCAGCAGGCCGAAGGCCGCAGCTCCGACTGCGTGCTGAAGCCGGTCGCGGTGTTCAAGGACGGCGCGCGCAAGAACGGCGTGCTGGTCATGTGCGAAGTGATGATGCCGGACGGCGTCACGCCGCATGCGTCCAACTCGCGCGCCACCATTCTCGACGATCCGACCGCCTGGTTCGGCTTCGAGCAGGAATACTTCCTCTACAAGGACGGCCGTCCGCTCGGCTTCCCGGACAAGGGCTATCCGGCCCCGCAGGGCCCCTATTACACGGGCGTCGGCTTCTCGAACGTGGGCGATGTCGCCCGCCAGATCGTCGAAGAGCATCTCGACCTCTGCCTCGAGGCCGGCATCAACCATGAAGGCATCAACGCGGAAGTCGCGAAGGGCCAGTGGGAATTCCAGATTTTCGGCAAGGGCTCCCGCAAGGCGGCCGACGAAATGTGGATCGCCCGCTACCTGCTGCAGCGCCTGACCGAAAAGTACGGCATCGATGTCGAGTATCATTGCAAGCCGCTCGGCGCGACCGACTGGAACGGCTCGGGCATGCACGCCAACTTCTCGACCGAGTTCATGCGCACGGTCGGCGGCAAGGACTATTTCGAAGCCCTGATGAAGGCCTTCGAGAAGAACGTGATGGATCACATCGCGGTCTACGGTCCCGACAACCATCTGCGCCTGACCGGCCACCACGAGACGCAAGCGATCGACAAGTTCAGCTATGGCATTGCCGACCGCGGCGCCTCGATCCGCGTGCCGCATTCCTTCGCCAACAACGGCTACAAGGGCTATCTGGAAGATCGTCGCCCGAACTCACAGGGCTGCCCCTACCAGATCGCCTCGCAGATCCTGAAGACGATCCAGAGCGTGCCGACCAGCGGCAAGGCATCTGTCGCGGCGTAAGCGAAGGCGAAATCGCTAGAAAGATTATCCGGCCGGGCGTTTCGCCCGGCCGTTTTTTGTTGCGGGCATCGAAGGACAGCGCTTGCCGGGTTCGCGACAGACGAAAACGCCGCGAGTTCCAATTGCGGGCTCAGAGTTTCTCGGGGTTCCCCGGCAGAATCTTGAACTCGCGCGCCTTGCCGGAATCGTCGGTCAGCGTGAGCACGTCGCCGAGCACCGACATGGAATAGCAATCGGCGTCCTCATCCTGGCCGGAATCGTTTTCCTTGTCCTCGCCGTCTTCCTTGTCGTCGTCGTCGTCCGAATAATCCGTGCAGAGCTTCGCGCCGCGCAGCGACCATTCGCCTTCGCCGCGATCGCCGTCGATCTTGTTCTTCACGACGCCGTCGGCCATGAAATATTCGATCTGCGCCTCGCCCGTCGGCGACTTGCCGACGATCGTGTTGCCGACGACGGCCTTCCAGGCATCGATCCCGGTTGCCGCTGGCGCCTGCGCAAAAGCGGATGCCCCGCAGACGGTGGCGAGCGCGGTTGCGGCGGCGAGGAGAAGTCGTTTCGTGATCATGCGCAAGCGTGGCCGATCGCGGCGCTGGCGTCAACGCGCGTCAGGCGGCGGCGCATAGTTCGGCATAGAGCGCGCGGTCGGCTTCGGAAAAACAGCAGAAGATGATTTCGGTGACGCAGGCGCCGGAGAAGCCGCGCACAGTCGCAACGGCGATCTCGGCGGCAGCGCGCGCGGGATAGCCGTAGACGCCTGTGGAAATGCAGGGAAAGGCGATGCGCGCGAGCGCATGAGTTTCGGCGAGTTCGAGACTGCGGCGATAGCAGGAGGCGAGCAGATCGGCTTCGCCTTTATTGCCGCCGCGCCAGACAGGGCCGACCGTGTGGATGATAGTGCGCGCCGGCAGGAGATAGCCTCGCGTGATTTTCGCGTCGCCCGTGGCGCATCCGCCGAGCGCGCGGCATTCGGCTAGCAGGTCCGGTCCGGCTGCGCGATGGATGGCGCCATCGACGCCGCCACCGCCGAGAAGGCTCTCGTTGGCGGCGTTGACTATGGCGTCGACGGTTAGCGTCGTGATATCGGCGCGGATCGGCGTGAGAATGGCGGGCATGTCTGCCCCTCAGCGTAGCCCTGCCGGCTGCAACGTCAGTTGCAGGCGTAGAGAAGCTGGTTGGCGCGTGCGGCCCGGCGTTGCGTGCGGCCCGGGTTGCTCATGCAGAAATTCATGTGAGCGTTGAAGTTCGTGTGCAGCCCCTGCGGGCCGTACTGCAGGCAACCTTTTCGCGCCGCTTCCATGCCGATAGCGACCATGCCCTGCGACCAGGTCTGGCAATAGCCATAACCGCCGCCGCCGTAGCCGCCGCCGCCGCCGTAGCCGCCCCCGCCATAGCCGCCCCCGCCATAGCCGCCGCCGTACCCGCCACCATAGCCACCGCCACCACCGTAGCCGCCCCCATAGCCGCCGCCGTATTGGGCGAGATCGATGCGTGCGTCCTGCGCCTGCGCTGCGCCGGAGAAAGCCAGGCCCGCGACCAGGGCCGCCAGGATGAGACGTGTCGTTTTCATCAGACTGTTCCTCGAGGCGCCATGTCACCGCATGCGACGGGCCCAGGTCCTATATTGTCGCGCATGGATGGCGCCATCAAGGCTGCCGCGCGCCGCCGCTTGCGACAGCGCCGGACATGGCGACACCGGCGGGCAGCAGGCTCATGTCGAACCCCTGCCCGCCGCGATGTCGAAAGCGCGTCAGCGGTTGCAGGACGCCAGCAACTGGTTGGCGCGCGCAGCCGCCGCCTGTGTGCGGCCGGGCGGGTTGCGCAGGCACCAGTTGACGTGGGCCTGGAAGTTCGTGTGCAGGCCCTGCGCGCCGTACTGCAAGCAGCCCTTGCGCGCGGCTTCGCCGCCGAGCGCCACCATGCCCTGCGCCCAGGTGTTGCAATAGCCGGGACCGCCGCCACCGCCACCGCCGCCACCGCCGTAGCCGCCCCCCCCGCCCTGACGCGCGCGACACGCGGCCAGCTGACGCTGGCCGTTGGACCGCGCCTGATTTGCGCGAGCGGGCGGATTGCGCAGGCACCAATTGTAGTGGCTTTGCCAGTTCGGATTGGAGACGTTGCAGCCGACCCGGCGCGCCTGGTCGTATATGGCGACGCCGTCGCGCGCATAATCGCCGCAGAAGTCCGCAAGCGCAGCGCCAGAAACCATCATGCCCGCGGTGGCCACCGCGAGCGTCATTATCGCTCTCTTCATTTGCCCCTCGTTGAAACCGGTTTTCCTGTTGTATCTTGAGCCGTTCGATCGTTCTCAGAGATTGTTGGGATTGCCCTTGAGGATCTTGAACGGAAGCTTGTTCTTCTCTTCGTCGGTGTAAGTCAGATTGTCGCCTTCGACCGCGATGCCGTAGCAGTCTGGCTCTTCTTCGTCGTCGGTTTCGTACTTCAGGCAGACCTGCTCGCCCTTCAGCGTCCATTTCCCTTTGTCGGGGCTGCCGGCGATTTTCTGGCGCACGCCGCCGTCGGGCGCGTAGTACTCGACCATATCCGCGCCGCCCTCGCTCTTGCCGACGATCGTATTGCCGACGAGCGCTTTCCAGGCTTCAGCTCCGGTCGTCTTGGTCTGCGCGCTCGCCACGCTCCCCAGCAGCAACGCACAACAGATACCGGAAACAGCAATAACCGCCTTCATTTCAGCCTCATAGACAAATCGACGACATGTGAACGGTCGCGGGAATCCTGGCGTGAGTCAAGACGGCGCCGCTCGAGGTTTGCCGTTTGTTTGTGCGATTTAATCACTCGCCAACGGAACGAACGCGCAATTGCGATTGTTCTGACAATCGGGTGCGCCGGCGTTCGCCGCGCGCAGCATTCCGGGCCAGGCGATCGCCACCATCTTCGAGGGTCCGGACGCCGGCAGGCCCGTTACGCCGCCCGAGGTCGGGAATTCGTCCAGACGAGCGGGCGGCGTCGCGCCCCGGGCGCCGACAGGCTTCGCACGAAGCCGTTCCGGACGATTCCCATTCGAACCGGAGACAGCGACATGTGCGACTATTCTCTTGAAATGTACGCCTCTCGCCCCGCCCGCCAGGGCGAGGTCTACCAGACGACGCGCTTCCCGAGCGGGTCGATCGGCCTCGTATCGCCGGGCGACCGGTCGTGCGCGATCTGCGTCCAATACGACACGAAACTGGAGCTGACCGATATCCCCACGACTGTCCGCGCCCGCTATGCGCTCGGCGAGCGCGAGGCCGTGACTTTCGCGCGTATCGAGACCGGCGCTTATCACGACGGTCTTGCCCTGAGGGACGGCAGCGTCGTTTCGCTGCAGCAGATCGGCCCCGGCGTGACAGTGGCGGTCGAGGCGCTTCTGGAGAAGCAAGCGCCGGCCATAGAGCCTGCCCTCGCTCTGTAAAGCCTTGCCGAACATGCCCGGACGCGCGTTGCTCGTGCGCCCGGGCAGCTCCCTCCCGCGACCCGCCTGCCGACTCCCATCTGCCTTATTAATAGGCGCCTCGCAGCTTGCCGCGGCGCCGCCGATTTCATATTGCCCTGTGGCTGATCGCCTGCGACCGAGAATCGCCTTGGCGGGTTGGCATGGCCGGTGCTAATGAGCGCTGCGGCTGGCGAAATCGGACCTTTCCGTCCGGTATTGCGGGTCGCGCGGAGGGGACGAGGCGCGCGCATGAAGAAAATCGAGGCGATCATCAAGCCATTCAAGCTCGACGAGGTGAAGGAGGCGCTGCACGAAATCGGCCTGCAGGGCATCACCGTCACCGAGGCCAAGGGTTTCGGCCGGCAGAAGGGTCACACCGAGCTCTATCGCGGCGCCGAATATGTCGTCGACTTCCTGCCCAAGGTGAAGATCGAGATCGTGCTGGGCGACGACGCCGTAGCGCGCGCGGTCGAGGCCATTCGCAACGCAGCTCAGACGGGCCGCATCGGCGATGGCAAGATCTTCGTCTCCAACATCGAACAGGCGCTGCGCATCCGCACCGGCGAGACCGGCACCGACGCGATCTGAGACGCCTGACTTTTTCCACTACAGTTCACGACAACAAACCTTCCAACAGTGAGGAAGCACATGAAGACCGCCAAGGACGTGCTCAAGTACATCAAGGACAACGACGTCAAGTACGTGGACCTGCGGTTCACCGATCCGCGTGGCAAGTGGCAGCACGTCACCTTCGACCAGACGCTGATCGACGAAGAAATTTTCGCTGAAGGCACGATGTTCGACGGCTCCTCGATCTCCGGCTGGAAGGCGATCAACGAGTCCGACATGACGCTGATGCCCGACCCGGCGACGGCGACGATGGACCCCTTCTTCGCCGCCCCGACGCTGTCGATCGTCTGCGACGTGCTCGAGCCCTCGACCGGCGAGCCCTACAACCGCGACCCGCGCGGCATCGCCAAGAAGGCGATGGCCCACATGAAGACGCAGGGCGTGGGCGACACCGCCTATTTCGGCCCGGAAGCCGAATTCTTCGTGTTCGACGACGTGCGCTTCAAGGCCGATCCGTACAACACGGGCTTCGTTCTCGACTCCGTCGAGCTGCCGACCAACGAGGACACCGCTTATGAAGGCGGCAACCTTGGCCACCGCATCCGCACCAAGGGCGGCTACTTCCCGGTCCCGCCGATGGATTCGGCGCAGGACATGCGCTCCGAAATGCTCGGCGCCATGTCGCAGATGGGCGTGAAGGTCGAGAAGCATCACCACGAAGTCGCTTCCGCCCAGCACGAGCTCGGCATGAAGTTCGACACGCTCGTGCTGATGGCCGACCACATGCAGATCTACAAGTACTGCATCCATCAGGTCGCGCAGAGCTACGGCAAGACGGCCACTTTCATGCCCAAGCCCATCTTCGGCGACAACGGCTCGGGCATGCACGTGCACCAGTCGATCTGGAAGGACGGCAAGCCGGTTTTCGCGGGCAACAAGTATGCCGACCTCAGCCAGGAATGCCTGTGGTACATCGGCGGCATCATCAAGCACGCCAAGGCGCTGAACGCCTTCACCAACCCGTCGACGAACAGCTACAAGCGCCTCGTCCCCGGTTATGAAGCCCCCGTTCTGCTCGCCTATTCCGCGCGCAACCGTTCGGCCTCCTGCCGCATCCCCTACACCGCCAACCCGAAGGCCAAGCGCGTCGAGGTTCGCTTCCCCGATCCGACGGCGAATCCCTATCTCGCCTTCGCGGCCATGCTGATGGCCGGTCTCGATGGCATCGCCAACAAGATCGATCCGGGCCCGGCGATGGACAAGGACCTGTACGACCTGCCGCCGAAGGAACTGAAGAAGATCCCGACGGTGTGCGGATCCTTGCGCGAAGCGCTCGCCAACCTCGACAAGGATCGCAACTTCCTGAAGGCCGGCGGCGTATTCAACGACGACTTCATCGACAGCTGGATCGAGCTGAAGATGACCGAGGTCATGCGCTACGAAATGACCCCGCATCCGGTTGAGTTTGACATGTATTACAGCGTCTAGTCGCTAGCGGCTCAGACATGCGAAGGGCGGCCGAGAGGCCGCCCTTTTGCGTTTGGGGCGGTTGTCATCCCGGACGCCTGCAGCGCATGCGATCCGGGAGCCAGCTGGAATGATGGATCGTCTGGATCCCAGCTCCCCGCTTCGCTGCGGCCGGGATGACAATGTTAGGCGGCGCAGCTTTGCGTTGCGTGTCACATGAAAAACAACGCAAACGAAATCGCCTGCACCACAACGCCCGTGCCGACCATGCCGCCGAATATCCACGTCAGCAGCGCGCGCTTCTCGACGAGGAAGAAGGCGAGGCCGCCGGGTATGACTGCGAGCGCACAGAGCGCGATGCCGACCGCCATGGCGATCAGCAAGGCGACATGTTTCTCCGGCGTCAGCTTGCCGGAATCATTGCCCATGGCCGCGGCCGACATTTGCAAAACCGTCCAGCCTGCCGATGCGGCCAGCCAAACGAGAATGAAGGCAACGCCGCCGAGGATTGCGAGGGTTGAAGGACCGGACATGCGCCCTGCCTAGCACGCCCCGTCCGGACTGCTAAGACTGCGCTTCAGCGCGCCGCGGCGTTGGCCAGTTGCTGCGCGCGTTCCACCAGCTTCGCATAGACCGGCATCGCCTTGATCTTCTCGCCGTAGCAGGCGCGAAACGCCTTGTCGCCGTCGCTGCGCAGCGTCTCGGCTTGCTTCGACGCTGCCTCATCTTTCAACCCCGAGGCCTGATAGCGCTCCTGCGCGGCGTCGGACTTCTTGAGGTAGTCCTTCCACACCTGTTCGCAGGCCGGGATCACGGGCGGCTTTGGCGTCGCGGGCGCGCTCACGATGACGACGCGTCCCTTGCGCACGAGCGAGACGATGATTTCATCCGGCGCGGCGGGGCCGTCGTCCTGCTGCCTGCGGTCCAGCATGGCGCGCGCGAAATCCGCGCCTTCGGGCGCCTTGATCGCGAGCTCCGCGAATGTCACGACCGCCGCATCGCTGCAGATCGCCTGCGTGTAGAAGCCGTCGAATTTCAACGCTGCGCTCATTTCCTGCGGCACGTTGGGCGTCTCCTTGCCCCACCAGTCGCCGTGCTCCTTCAGCCATGCCGCGAGCAGGCCGGTCGTCGTCACATAGGCCTGCGTCTTCGTATCGAGCTTGAAGAGCAGCGCATCGAGCGCGCCGAAGTCGATGTCGCCTTTCGTGAGGCTCGCAACGTTGAGCGTTCCCTCGCCAGTCGCGCCCTTGATCTGGGGCTTACCGACGATCTTGCGCAGCTTGCTCTGGAGATCGGTCAGCGCGCGCTTCACCGGCGCCTCGATCTTCTTGAAGTCGATTTCCTTATCGCCGGGATCAAAGCGCGCGATATAGCCGTTACGCGCCTTGAGATATTCGTCTTCCAGCGTGTCGGCGCGCGATGGCGCCGTCGACAGAGCCGTTGCGGCGATAAGAGCGAGGAACAGCGATCGACAGGACTTCATGGACGCCTCGCCTGAATGCTTTTTGGCGCGCGGCCTGCGCCGCCGCGGGTTGCTATTTGTATCTCATCGCCTGCAATCGTCACATCGCCGTCCCAACGGTCGCCCAGCGCGACGCTGCGCAGATTGGTGAGCGTGATCCGTGTCGTGGTCTTGCCCTCGTCGTCGAAGGCGCGCGTGGGCGCGAGATCGAGCACATGCAGCGTGGTGAACACGCCCGTGCCGCCGCCAGTGTAAGTGGCGACAGCTATCAATAGTCCGTTCTTCGCGGCGCCGATGTGGCGGTATGCGGTTTCCTCCGCCTCATTGCCCTTGGCCGCCGCCCTGCCCTGCGTCACCCAGGCGCCGTTCTGCTTGATCGGATCGAAATATTGATTGCTGCCGATAGCGGCGTCGACATCGACAGAGGTCCAGATCGAAGCGGAATCGGCGAGGTTGCCGTCGCCGAAATCGCGAAAGATTTCCGGCGGGACCGGTTTGCCACGCAGGGTGAAGCTCTTGCGCACCTCGGCAATCAGGACAGGCGCCTCTTTCGCGTCGGCGGCGCAGGCGGCGGGATTTGCGGCGCCCCACAAAGCGATCGCGGCGAGACTTGCCAGCAGAGCGCGACGGCGGGGCGAATGGAGCGAGCGATCGGGCTTGTTCATGCCGGGCATCTGAGACAGGAACATGCTGAAGCGCTGCGATAAATCGCACAGGCCGATGGTAGGCCGCAGCCAGCGTTCAGAGAATGATGAGGCAGAACGACAGGAACGCGCGCCAATAGCCGATCCGGCTCTTCGCCCGATGCTGGAAAGGCTCGTCGTCCGTGAACGAGACCGCGCCGTAGCCCGCAGCGTCTGCGTAGCGCAGCAAGAGGGTGGAATTGGCTTGCGGATGTCTCATGCCCACATTTAGGGCACGAGATTGCGAAGGTTTCGTTACAGCCGCATATCCGCGCCGAGCGCGGTGAACAAATCGCTATAGCGGGCGGCCGCATCGTCCCACGAATAGAGTTTCGCGCGCTGCTCGCCCGCCGCCGACAGACGCGTGCGCAACCAGGAATCGCCGGCCAGCGCCTTCATGCCGGCGGCGATCTCCGGGATCGATGTCGGATCGACCAACAAGGCCGCGTCGCCCGCGACTTCCTGCGTCGCGGTGGCGGCGCTCGTCAGCACCGGCGCGCCGCAGGCCATGGCCTCGATGATCGGCAGGCCAAAACCCTCGTAGAGGGTCGGAAAGAGAAAGGCCTCGGCGCCTGCGATCAGCGGCCCCATATGCTCGTCCGCGACATAGCCGACGAGCTTCACCCGCGGAAATTCGCCGATCGGCCCGGTGTCGCCGAAGACATGGGTCCGCGCGAGATTGCCCGACACAACGAGATGCAGATCGGGCGGCAGATCGGGCAGCGCGGCGGCCCAGGCTTCCAGCGCACGCGCGAGATTCTTGCGGCGGTCGGAGGTCGCCTGCAGCAGGAAGTAGCGTCGTGGCAGGTCGAGTGCGGCGCGCGTGGCGGCGATGGCGTCTGCATCGTAGCGGCGGAACTGCTCGCTCACGCCATTGCCGATGATGGCGATGCGCGCGGGATCGAGCCCATACCAATGCGCGATGCGCTGGCGCGAGAATTCCGAGACGGTGACGATCTTCGCCGCGCGCTTCATCAGCGGCGGCAGCAGCATGCGGTAGGCGCGCGCGAAATTGGCGGAGAAGAATTCGGGCGCATCGAGAAAAGCGACATCGTGCAGCGTCACGACCTGATCGCGCTTCATGATCGGCCCGGTCGCGGACGGCGACCACAGCAATCTGCCGCGCGTGCGCAGCGGCAGCACGCATTGCTCCCAGGCGTGACCCTTCGCACCGCCGAGTGGCTTTGCCGGCGAGACGGCTTCGACTGGCCCGAGCCGCTTGAGGATTTCGGCGGTTACGCGCTGCTGCCCGCCCATCGAAAAGGCGGTGACGCGCGCGTTTACGGCGAGACGCATGCGGCGGCTCCCGTCGCGTTCTGCATTGCGCCCTGCGGCGCGCGGGCGAGCATGCCGCGATAGGCGACCTCGAGCCGCTCGACATGGCGCGCCAGCGTTGGCGGATCACGCCAGTAGGCCGCATAAGCGGCCTGCGACATGCCGCGCACGATATCATCGCCCTGCATGGTCTTCAGCGCACGTGCGAGATCGTCGGCGTCGCCGGACTTGAACCAGAGGCCCGTCTCGCCGTCGATCACTTCCTCGCGGCCGGCGCAAACGTCGGAGACGATGATCGGCGTGCCGCTCGCCTTGGCTTCCAGCACGGTCAACGGCTGCCCTTCGTACCAGCGCGACGGAAACACCAGCGCGCGCGCGGCGCGCAGAGCCTTCCGCGCCTCTTCCGGCTTCTGCCAGCCGAGGATTTTCGCTTCCGGATATTTGTCCCGCAATTCGGCAGCGGCAGGCCCATCCCCGACGAAGGTCGGCGCGAGTCCGATCTTTCGCGCAGCTTCCGCGAACACGAGCGGGCCCTTCTCCGGCGAGATGCGGCCGACGAAGATCATTTCACCTGAGGCTGCGTTAGGCTTCGGCCCGAGGTCGTCGGTCGCGACCGGATTCGATATGGCGTGCAGGCGCGCGGACTTCGGCACATAGGGCGCGATGATGTCGCGCTGCACGTTGGAAATGCAGATGAAATCCGAGAAGACATCGCGCAGGCCGACGATCGAATTCGCCATGGCGAGACGCGCACTGCGCCAGACCTTTCGGGGATAGGAGACCGCGTCGCAATTGGTGACGAGGCAGGATGCGCCGAGCGGTTTTCGCTCGCAGAGTTCATGCGCATTGTATTCGTAAAAGCCGCCGGTCGGGCAGAAGAGAAAGTAATCGTGCAGCGTGAAGATCGCCGGCAGGCCGGATGCTCGGATTGCCGGCGCGATGGACGGCGAGAGGGCTTTCGCCCAGCCGTGCACATGCACGATGGTGCGGCCCTGCGGCATGCCCGCGAGCAGATTGGTGAGCGCCTTTTGCGCCCCCTTGTTCCAGAGGCCTTGCGCAGCGCCCTTCAATTTGGAGGATGCGCCGAGAAGGTCCGTCTGGCCGAGGCAGACAACCTCGATCTGATTGTCGCGCAGGATCGGATCGACCGGGCCAGCGGCGGCAAAAACGATGGGGCGATGGCCCGCCGCCTTCAGGCCGATGGCGGAATCGAACGCGACCTTGGCCTGCCCGCCCGTGACCGAGGCGTGGTCGAGGCAGATGATGATTGTGAGGGGTTCCTGCGCGCTCAAGCCCGACTCCTGTCCGCGCTGAAGATAGAGGCTCAGCTTTAAGGGCAGGTAACCGCCCCCGTTTCCGTTTCGTTCGCATTTTTCCGCGACGCGTGGCATAGAGCGCCATGGCGAACCGAATCAGCGTAAAACGCGGCATGGCCGACAACAGCGATCTGTTTGGCGGCGCGGCGCGCAAGGCCGCGCCTGCGACCCCCGCGAAGAAAGAAGCCCCTCGTACCGGCACTCCCGGCGAGGCCGGCTATACGGCTGCCTCGATCGAGGTGCTTGAAGGGCTCGAGCCCGTCCGGCGGCGCCCCGGCATGTATATCGGCGGCACGGACGAATCCGCGCTGCATCACCTGTTTGCGGAAGTGATCGACAATTCGATGGACGAAGCGGTGGCGGGCCACGCGACCTTCATCGAGGTCGATCTGGACGCCGACGGCTTCGTGACCGTGACCGACAACGGGCGCGGCATGCCGGTCGATCCGCATCCGAAGTTTCCGAAGAAATCCGCGCTCGAAGTCATCATGACCATGCTGCACGCGGGCGGCAAATTCGATTCCGGCGCCTATCAGACATCGGGCGGCCTGCACGGCGTCGGCGTCTCGGTCGTCAACGCGCTCTCGGATACGCTCGAGGTGGAAGTCGCGCGCGGCCAGCAGCTTTACCGCCAGACTTTTTCACGCGGCATTCCGACGTCGAAGCTGCAGCAGGTGGGCGCGGTCAAGAACCGTCGCGGCACGCGGGTGCGCTTCCACGCCGATCCGCAGATTTTCGGCAAGACCACGACCTTCCGCCCTGCCCGCATGTTCCGCATGGCGCGTTCGAAGGCCTATCTGTTCGGCGGCGTCGAAATTCGCTGGAAATGCGCGCCCTCGTTGGTCGAGGGCACGGAGACGCCGGCCGAAGCCGTGTTCCGCTTTCCCGGCGGCCTCAAGGATTATCTCGCGCGCGAAATCGAGGGCAAGGAAACCGTTACGCCCGAACCCTTCGCGGGCAAGGTGGAGCGCGAGGGCGGGCATGGCTCGCTGGAATGGGCCATCGCCTGGCTGCCGGCCGATGATGGGTTCACCAATTCCTATTGCAACACGATCCCGACGCCCGACGGCGGCACGCATGAGGCGGGCTTTCGCCTCGCATTGCTGCGCGGCTTGAAGGATCACGCCGAGCGCATCGGCCAATCGAAGCGCGCGTCCAACATCCAGGGCGACGACGTTGTCGGCCAGACGGCGGCGATGATCTCGGCCAGGGCTTCATG
>Ga0209023_10004301_pt1 | contig 16301 bp, 12 predicted proteins | sample LakOneMetagenome_FD_187468 | JGI IMG/M metagenome (GOLD analysis project Ga0209023, IMG submission 187468) | Freshwater and sediment microbial communities from Lake Erie, Canada (SPAdes) (version 2) | ecosystem: Environmental > Aquatic > Freshwater > Lentic | place: Lake Erie, Canada... | reverse complement strand
AGAATACGTGCAGCGCATCGTCCAAAGCCTTGTCGAGATCGAATTCCCGAGGCCGTCCCATGGCCATGATCAGAACCTTTCTGGATTTGTACCTTTCGTTAGATATGTCCCTTGACGGCGAAAGTCCAAGGCCTATCTGTACTAAGCGTTACAGATTTTTGCGCTGCAGTTTTGGACGAATGGTTCACGGCACGGTCTGGTCGGGCGACAATTCCAGATCTTGTACAAGCATCTGATATTGCAACAAAAATCTTACTTGAAACAATCGGCACAAGCCGAGGGGCACGTCATGAAAACTCGAATCTCGAAGAACCGTCTTGTTGCTGCCGCAGCTGGAATCGCCATCTTGGCGACCGCTTCGGCCTTCTATTTCAACGGGAATGACCGCGCGCAGGCCGACGCCTCCGCCGCCAAAGCCCCGCCAGCCATGCCCGTGTCGGTCGCGACCGTCGATGTCCGCGAAACGCCGATCTGGGACGAGTTCTCGGGCCGTCTCGAGGCCGTCGAACAAGTCGAAGTGCGCTCGCGCGTTGCGGGCGCGATTCAGGAAATCCGATTCCGCGAAGGTGCGCTGGTTCAAAAGGATTACGTTCTCGTCGTCATTGATCCTGCACTCTACGCCGCCGAAGTCGCGCGCGCGGAGGCGCAGGTCGCGGCAGCACAGGCGAAAGTGGTCTTCACCAAAAGCGATTATGAGCGCGGCCAGCAGCTCACCGGCTCGCAGACCATTTCACAGCGCGACCAGGACAACCGCATCAATGCCTTCCGCGAGGCAGAAGCGAATCTGAAAGCCGCGCAGGCGACGCTGAAAACCGCGCAGCTCAATCTCGGCTACACCGAAGTCCGCGCGCCCGTCACAGGCCGCGTCGGCAAACGCGAAATCACGGTGGGTAATCTGATTGCCGCCGGTCCCGGTTCGCCGCTGTTGACCACGATTGTGTCGACCTCGCCGATCTACGCCAGCTTCAATGCCGACGAACAGGTCGTGCTTCGCGCGCTCAACGCTCTTGGCGAAGACAGCTCCGCTTCAAAAACGGGACGCATCCCGGTGAAGATGGGCACGGCGACCAGCGACGGCACGCCGTTTGAGGGCCACATGCAGTTGATCGACAATCAGGTCGATCCGCGCAGCGGCACCGTTCGTGTCCGCGCTGTGTTCGATAACAAGGACGGCCGCTTGATCCCTGGACAATTTGTCCGGCTGCAGATGGGCCAGCCCAAGACCGAGCGCGCCTTGATGATCAACGAGCGCGCGGTCGGCACCGACCAGAACAAGAAATACGTGATGGTCGTGACGCAAGACAACAAGGCCGAGTATCGCGAAGTGACGCTCGGCGTCGCGGTCGATGGGCTGCGCATGGTCACGGGTGGCCTCAAGGCGGGCGAACATATCGTCGTCAAGGGCCTGCAACGCATTCGCCCCGGCGCAGCTGTCGCGCCTGAAACCGTGGCAATGGACGCGAACTAACGCAACGCATGCGGCGCGCGGTTCTCCGGAGCGCCGCAGCTATTCTCGACAACAAAACAAATAACGAGATGACGTTATGAACTTTTCCAGATTTTTCATTGACCGGCCGATCTTCGCAGGCGTCCTGTCCATGCTGATCTTCCTCGCGGGTCTGCTGTCCCTGCCCGCGCTGCCGATCTCGGAATATCCGGAAGTCTCCCCGCCGACCGTGGTGGTGCGCGCGACTTATCCGGGCGCAAATCCGAAGGTGATCGCGGAAACAGTCGCCACGCCGATTGAAGAGCAAATCAACGGCGTCGAGAACATGCTCTACATGAGCAGTCAGGCGACCACCGATGGTGTGATGACGCTCAACGTCACTTTCCGTCTCGGCACCGATCCCGACAAAGCACAGCAACTGGTGCAGAATCGCGTGTCGCAGGCCGAGCCGCGCCTGCCGGCGGAAGTCCGCTCGCTCGGCATCACCACCATCAAGAGTTCGCCAGATCTCACCATGGTCGTTCACTTGCTGTCACCGAACGACCGTTACGACATGACGTATCTGCGCAACTACGCGGTGCTAAATGTGAAAGACCGTCTCGCGCGCATTCAGGGCGTCGGTCAGGTGCAACTGTTCGGCGCAGGTGACTACTCCATGCGGGTCTGGCTCGATCCGCAGAAGGTCGCCGAGCGCGGCCTCTCCGCCAGCGACATCGTCAGCGAAATCCGCGCGCAGAATGTGCAGGCCGCTGCTGGCGTGATCGGTGCATCGCCGAGCGAAACCGGCCTCGACCTGCAATTGTCAGTCAATGCGCAGGGCCGCCTGCAGAGCGAAGAAGAATTCGGCGACATCATCGTCAAGACCGGCACCGGCGGCGAAGTCACGCGCCTGCGCGACGTCGCACGCCTCGAACTTGGTGCCGCCGACTATTCGCTGCGCTCGCTGCTCAACAACAAATCCGCTGTCGCGGTTCCGATCTTTCAGGCCCCGGGCTCCAACGCCATCCAGATTTCGGACAGCGTCCGCAAGACCATGGCGGAGCTGAAGGAGAACATGCCGGACGGCATGGACTACAGCATCGTCTATGACCCGACCCAATTCGTCCGCGCCTCCATCGAAGCCGTTGTTCACACGCTGCTGGAAGCCGTCGCGCTGGTAGTCCTTGTCGTCATCCTGTTTCTGCAGACATGGCGCGCCTCGATCATTCCGCTGATCGCGGTGCCGGTGTCGATTATCGGCACCTTTGCGGTGATGTTCCTGTTCGGCTTCTCGATCAATGCGCTGACGCTGTTCGGCCTCGTGCTCGCCATCGGCATCGTGGTGGACGATGCCATCGTCGTGGTGGAAAACGTCGAGCGCAACATCGAGCGAGGTCTGACGCCTATCGAGGCCAGCTATCAGGCCATGCGCGAAGTCACCGGGCCGATCATCGCCATCGCGCTGGTGCTCGTTGCCGTGTTCGTGCCGCTTGCATTCATCAGCGGTCTTACGGGCCAGTTCTACAAACAGTTCGCGCTGACCGTTGCGATCTCCACCGTGATCTCTGCGTTCAATTCGCTGACGCTGTCTCCGGCACTGGCAGCGTTGCTACTGAAATCGCACGATGCGCCGAAGGACTCCCTCACTCGCGTCATGGATAAAGGCCTCGGCTGGTTCTTCCAACGCTTCAACACGTTCTTTCATCTCAGCTCGGAAGCCTATAGCGGCGGCGTCAAGCGCGTGATCTCGCGCAGGTTCCTTGTGATGGGTGTGTATGTGGCGCTGGTCGCCGTCACCTTCGGCCTGTTTAAGGCTGTGCCGGGTGGTTTCGTGCCGGGTCAAGACAAGCAATATCTCGTCGGCTTTGCGCAATTGCCGGACGGTTCGACGCTCGACCGTACCGAAGATGTCATCCGCCGCATGGGCGACATCGCGCTCAAGCAGCCCGGTGTGGAAGCTGCAGTCGCGTTCCCCGGCCTGTCCATCAACGGCTTCACCAATTCGTCGAATGCAGGCATCGTGTTCGTCACGCTCAAGCCGTTCGACGAACGCAAGGGTGCCGCGCTCAGCGGCGGTGCCATCGCAAAACAGCTCAACGGCAAATTCGCTGCGATCCAGGAAGCGTTCATCGCGATCTTCCCGCCGCCGCCCGTTCCCGGCCTCGGCACCATCGGCGGCTTCAAGCTACAGATCGAGGATCGCTCCGGCGCGGGATATGTTGCGCTCGATGCCGCCACCAAGGCGTTTCTCACCAAGTCGCAAACGACGCCGGAACTCGCCGGATTGTTCTCGAGCTTCCAGATCAACACGCCGCAGCTTTACGCCGATATCGACCGTACCAAAGCGCGGCAGTTGAGCGTGCCAGTGACAAGCGTGTTCGACACCATGCAGATCTATCTCGGCTCGCTCTACGTCAACGACTTCAACAAATTCGGACGTACCTATTCGGTCCGAGTGCAGGCGGACGCGAAGTTTCGTGCCCGCGCTGAAGATGTCGGCCAGTTGAAGGTGCGCTCAAACACCGGCGAGATGGTGCCGCTGTCGGTGCTGCTGCGCGTGCAGTCCAGTGCAGGGCCGGAGCGCGCCATGCGCTACAACGGATTCCTCACTGCGGACGTGAACGGCGGCGCGGCACCGGGCTATTCAACGGGTCAGGCGCAGGCGGCGGTGGACCGGATCGCGAAGGAGAGTTTCCCGAAGGGGATCACTTATGAGTGGACCGAACTGACCTATCAGGAAATCATCGCCGGCAATTCGTCGCTGTATGTTTTCCCCATCGCGCTGTTCCTCGTGTTCCTTGTGCTCGCCGCGCAATATGAAAGCCTGACCCTGCCTCTGGCCATTGTGATGATCGTTCCGATGGGCCTGCTTGCCGCGATGTTCGGCGTTTGGCTCACCGGCAGCGACAACAATGTGTTTACGCAGATCGGCCTGATCGTGCTTGTGGGTCTATCGGCGAAGAACGCCATTTTGATCGTTGAGTTCGCGCGCGAACTTGAATTCGCAGGTCGCAAGCCAATTGCCGCAGCCATCGAGGCGAGCCGGTTGCGCTTGCGTCCGATCCTGATGACATCGATGGCCTTCATCATGGGCGTGGTGCCACTGGTGATCTCCACCGGCGCAGGCTCCGAGATGCGTCACGCCATGGGCATCGCAGTGTTCTCCGGAATGATCGGCGTCACGGCCTTCGGCATTTTCTTCACGCCAGTGTTCTACGTGCTGCTGCGCGCACTCGGCGGCAACTGTCCGCTGAAGCAACACGGCGAAAGCTCTGTCGAACACGCAGCAGCCGTGCCGCACATCAAGCAGGCTGCTGAGTAACCGACTGCTGGAAGGATAAAGAGACAGGCGCGACGCGCAGAATGCCCGTTCCCGCGATGCGCCAGCGGCGAAGCAATCCAGTCCCTTGCCCCTCCAAAGGCTGGATTGCTTCGCTCACTTATTGGAACTGAAAAGCAAATGGCCGGGAAAAGTCCTGGCCATTGTTGTCTTGATATAGAAGAAATCTCAGCCCAACGTTTTGGCCAGCGCACGAAATTTCGCGAGTTGATCGGTTTTCAACGCACGGGCCTCGTCTCGTCCGACGAAGACCTTGAACATCACGCCGCCGTCGACGTTGAGAAACGCGACAAAGGCTGATGACTTGCCCATGAACGGCCGCTCAACAAATGCGACGCCGCCGCAGCGTTCATGCCGCAGATGGCCATGCATGCCCTTCGGCTTCATAATGTTGTAATAGCCGCGACCGATCTCACCGCCACCGACCGGTTCGGTCATTTCGAAGATGCCATCCTCGGTATGAACGATCAGCGTGACCTCGCCCCATGTCGCAATGTCCTGCATCGCGGGCACGAAGGCCGAGCCTGGCGCGAAGCTGCGCATGTCGTCCGGCAGCGCCTCGATTACGGCGCGCGCCGTGACGTTCTTGTCCCGCGCGACATCCTCGATGACGGCACCGGAGTTCTCCGCCATATGCTTTTTGAGAGCGGCCAGATCGGTGCTCAGCATGCTTAAGCCGCTGCGCTGGTGTTGCGCTCGGTCTGGATAACCTCGAATCCCTCGAACTTTGGATGGCCGAGATAAAGGCTCTCGCCCGTCTGGTTGTCGGCACGAGCGTGTGCTTTGCGGAACTGTTCCGACTTGGTCCAGCCTTCGAAGGCTGCCTTGCTCGCCCACAGCGTGTAGGACGAATACAGCGTGTGGTCTTCTGCCACCGGCCCGCGCAGAAGATGAAACTCGACAAAGCCTGGCAGTTCACTGAGGTAGGACTCACGCGTCGCCCACACGGTCTCGAATGCTTTCTCCGAGCCGATCTTCACCTGGAATCTGTTCATTGCGATAAACATTGTTCTTCTCCTGTTTGTCTCATTTTAGAACGAACCGCCGCCTTATCAAAGCGTCGACATTGAAGATGGCGCTTAAACGCAGCAAGCCGCGCAGCAAAGCTCTGCGCGGCAGCTACGTTTGTATTTGCATTCCTCGACTAATCGATCTCCGTTTAGATTCCGCCGAAGTGATATTTCAAGCCACCCTTGACCGTGATACCGGCACCGGCACTGGCCCACTTCACGTCGTTCTGAGACGAGGTGAAGTCAGACGTTCCCGGAACGGCATATGGGCGATAGTACTGGTTGAGAATGTTCTCGACCGAAGCGGTCAGTGTCAGATTGTCGGTCGGACGCGCAGTCAGATAGAGGTTGACCAGATCGTATGACGTCGCCGGAAGATAGCTGACGGGGATATTGGTGTTGCTCCTGACATTCGTCCACATCACGCTTGCGACGACCCGGCCTTCCGCAAAGCGAAGACCGCCCGTGGTGGTGATCTTCTGCGACGGGATGCTGTAAAGGCCGACGCCGGTCAGGTTGTTCTTGCCTTCCTGAATGCTGCCCGACACACCCACGAACCATGTGTTGGCGTCGTACATCGTCTCCGCTTCGAATCCACGGATGCGTGCGCCGCCTGCGAGATTTTGATACTGGGCGCAGACGTTCGCCGGAGCCGGGCATGCCAACGGATAAATGAAGTCGATGTAGTTATCGACGTCGTTTTGATAGATGTTGAACTTGCCGCGGAAGCTGTCGCCTGCTGCGAACAAGTCGTTCTTTTTCACGTTGACGCCGATCTCCTTGTTCTTGCCTACCTCAGGTCGCAAGTTCGGGTTTGGCAGGAAACAGAAAAACGCATAGAAGCCATCAGGACATTGTCCCGCCGAACCGGCACCGGGACCCGTCCCGCCAGAGGAAGTCACATGCGAGCCCGAAACCAGTGTTTCGGTGATCGAAGGCGCGCGATAGCCTTCCGCATAGCTCACGTAAGGCGTGGCGACATTGGTCGGCAGAAGACCGATGGTGATCTTGGGAGAGAAACGATCGCCGCTCGCTCCGCCAATGGCTGAACTCAGTCTGTAATTATCGTAGCGAACACCGCTGATCACTTCGACCAGCGAGGTGTAGTTCGCCTTCCACTGCACGAAACCACCGAACACCGTACGAACGCCACCAGGCGTCGTCGTATCGGAGTTTCCGGTTCTGTCAGCCACCGAAACCTCGTCGCGGAAGCCATCGACGCCGTACGTCAACGCATGACGCCAATCACCGGCATCGAAGCGCGACGTGTTGTGGACATCGAACCCGAAAGTATCGATCAGATAGCTACGCGTATCGCCGACGCAGCCAGAAATCGCGTTACCCGCGACGCCAGTTCCGCACAGAAGCGCGCTGCCAGCAGAAGCCGCGGTTGGATTCGCGATCTTGAGCTGATTGCTCTCAGTGCGATTCCAGTAAATCTTCGAATCCCAGTCGAAAATTTTGTCGTCGGGCTGCGAATACTTCCATCCCAGTGTCGTCGTGTAGTTCTTCACGTTGGTGCGATAGATCGACGTACCCGCGTTCGGGTCCGGTGGCGGTCCGGGCGGGAAAGGAGGCGTTGGAGGTGGCAATGTATTCGGATCGCCGTAGTTTCGCTTCGGCTGGCCGACGGCATAGATATTTTCCTGAAAGACCGTGCCGAGTTTGACCTCGTGGCCATCCGCCGGACGCACCGTAATCTTGGCGATGCCGCTCGAAAGTCTGTTCCAGGTATTTGCGACCTCGAAGTTGGTGCCATCGCGATAATTGTCCTGGGTGGAATAAGTGCCGCCCGCGAACACATCTACGTTGGGATTGATCTTGATACCGCCGAAGGCCGAACCGAGCGCGCGACCGTGATTGCTGCCGATGATCGAGTTCACATCGACGCCCCAACGCTCGCCGGCGCGCACAACGTCCTGAATGTCCTTGGTACGGAATGACGCGACACCGCCAATTGCACCGGAGCCGTAGATATTGGCCGTCGGCCCGCGCACAATATCGATGCCGCCGATCAACTCGGGATTGAGGAAGAACGAACCGTTCGCGAAGTGCCCTGTGCGCTGATAGTTCTGGCGTGCACCATCGACGATGACCGCGACGCGGCCGAAATCTTGCAGGCCGCGAATATTGATCGAGGTCGACGGTTCATCGCCGCGATTCTGCAGCCAGACGCCCGGCATGTTGTAAATCAGATCGCCGACAGTGCTGGCATTGCGTCCCTGAATCTGATCCAGGGTCATGACGCCGACGGGCGCCAGCGAGTCGATCGCGCGTTCCTCGAGCTTGGTGGCACCCACTGTAATTTCGTCGAGCGATTGATAAACCGGCCTTCCGACCTGCGCGTTCGCATTCGCGACGCCGCGAGGCAACGGAACCTCAGCCATCGGCTTGCCAGAGCGCTTACGCTTGATTTGCTTGGGCCTGACGGACTGTACGTTATCGCTTGCGGCAGTTGTTGCCTGCGCCGATGCCGGCGTAGCGGTAAATCCCGCGCCGAGCGCCGCAATAGATACCGACAGGAAAAGCGCGCATGCGCGCGTGTTCAGTCCCAGCATGACAGCCCCAAAATCTATGATGTGCGGCTGGCGGGCATCGCCTGTGTCAGGCGGCTGGCTGGCTAATCGATTGAATCGCGTCGGTCTTTTGCCAACGTCTTGCAACTTTTCGTATGCGGCGCACACAAGTTGGTCAAGCCAGCTAAGCGGCAATTTAAACCTATTGTAAACTGCAACATTGGAAATCGGCGCGCGACGAATCTAAAGAACCAACAAGAGCTTCTCAATCGAGCGGAAAAAAATGAATGCTCGCCTGCCGAACGATCAAGACGGCAACCCAGGCAACGATACCGGTCAATCCAGAACGACTCTCGACGAGCGTTCGATCCCATTGAAGGATAACCGCATCAATAGCCGCGATCTGTTTGTCGCATCGCGCGAACTCATCATCTCTCACGGCGACGAGACCTATCGCCTTCGGCTGACCGCGCAAAACAAACTAATCCTGACCAAATGAATCCGACCATGTCTGCTGGCCGAATCCTGAATGCTTTTGTCGTGCTCGGAATTTCTGCTAGCATCTGCGCAGGAGCAGTGTCGCCGTCGCCCGCCCGCGCCGAAAGCATTGTCATCCACGATGCGCGCGACCGCGAAGTCAAGATCGGCGAGACAACTCGCATCGTTTCCATCGGTGGCGCGATCACCGAGATCCTTTATGCGCTCGGTCTCGGCAACCGCATTGTCGGCGTGGACACGACCAGCCTTTATCCTCCACAAGTGCTCACCGAGAAGCCGAACGTCGGCTACATGCGGCAACTCGGTGCCGAAGGCGTGCTTGGGCTTCATCCAAATCTGATCCTCGCCATCGAAGGCTCGGGCCCGAAAGAAACCATCGACGTTCTCGAAGCCGCGAAACTTCCGCTTGTCATGTTCCCGGAAACACATTCCGAGGAAGGCCTAATCAAAAAAATCAAGCTCGTCGCCCACACGATGGATGCCGATGACCGCGGCGCGTGTCTTGCCGCTGCTGTAAGCGGCGATCTCGCCCAACTCAGAAAGCTGCGCGAAAGCGTTAAACAGCCTGTACGCGTGATGTTCGTGATGTCGTTTCTCAACGGTCGCGCGATGGTCGCAGGACAAAAGACCGCAGCCAACGAGATCATCAAGCTCGCCGGTGGCGTGAATGCCGTCGATGGTTTCGAAGGTTACAAGCCGGTCAACGACGAAGCCATTGTCGCCGCCAAACCTGAGGTCGTACTCACCATGCAGCGCGGCCGAGAACAGCTCGATGCCCAAAGCGTGTTTTCAAATCCATCGTTCGCGCTCACGCCTGCTGCTGCAAAGCAGTCGTTTGTCGCGATGGACGGTCTTTATCTGCTCGGCTTCGGCCCACGCACCGCTTCGGCCGCCCGCGACCTCGCATTGTCGCTCTACCCCGATCTGGCCGAAAAAGCCGCGACGTGGAAACCGGCGGCGCTTTCCGCCGATTGCCGTAAGTGACAGCGGCTCAAGTAACCTCTCCTTCCGCTTCTGCGCGTGCCTCCACGCGTCCATCGACCGTTCTCGTTTTTCTGATTTTGATTGCAGGTTTGATCGCCATCGCCTTGCTGGCGACGACGGTCGGTGCCGCCGGGATTCCATTATCGCGCCTCGCCGCAGCATTAGGCTTCAAGATAGCAAGCGCGGACCCCGCCATGCTGGCGCGAGACCAACTCGTATTATGGTCGATCCGAATCCCGCGCATTGCGATTGCGGGCATGATCGGCGGACTGCTCGCGCTGTCCGGTGCCATTATGCAGGGCCTGTTCCGCAATCCCCTTGCCGACCCGGCGCTGGTGGGCGTATCGAGCGGTGGCGCGTTTGCCGCTGCGTCCGCAATCGTGATTTCCGACAGCGCTTGGGGCGCGAGCTTTCGCTTCCTGCAGTTCGAATTGTTGCCCATCGCAGCGTTCGTCGGATCGCTACTCACCACGATCATTCTTTACAAGATCGCCAGCCGCGAAGGCCGCACCTCCGTCGCCATCTTCCTGCTCGCGGGTCTGGCTATTGCCGCCATCGCCAATGCCGGTATTGGCCTGCTGGTGTTCGTAGCCGACGATCGGCAGTTGCGCGACATCACGTTCTGGTTGCTTGGATCGCTAAGTGGCGGGACTTGGGCGAAGGCAGGCATCGTCGCTCCGGTTGCATTACTTGCGTTGCTGGTTATTCCGCTGATCGCGCGCGGCCTCGACGTCCTGGTGTTGGGCGAGGCCGAGGCATTCCACACCGGCATTGATGTCGAACGGCTGAAGAAAATTTCCATCGTTCTTATTTCGGCGATGACCGGCGTTGCCGTATCGATCTGCGGCGTGGTCGGCTTTGTCGGCATCGTGGTGCCGCATCTTCTGCGCATGGTGATTGGCCCCGGCCATCGGCTGATGTTGCCAGCCTCGGTCTGCCTCGGCGCGATCTTGCTGATCGGTGCCGACACCATCGCGCGCGTGCTGGCTGCACCCGCGGAAGTGCCGATCGGGATTCTTACGGCGGCACTTGGCGCTCCTTTCTTCCTGTTCATCCTGTTACGACAGCGCGCGGTAATGTCGTCATGAGCGCCACCGCGCCGATCATCATCGAAGCAGATGCCGTCCGCGTGCAGGTGCGCCGCGCCACTCTGCTCGACAATGTAACGGTCCAGTTTCGCGGCGGCGAAACGGTCGCCATTGTCGGCCCTAATGGCGCAGGAAAATCCACGCTGATGCGGCTCTTGTCCGGCGACCAGCGCTGCAGCGCGGGCCACGTCCGCCTCAAGGGCCGTGACCTCGGCTCATTTTCATCGCGCGATCTTGCAAACCACCGCGCGATGCTGTCGCAGCACGTCAACGTGTCGTTTCCGTTCACCGTGGAGGAAATTGTCGCCATGGGTGCGGGCGATCGTCCGCGCAATTTGGCCAAGCAGCTCGTCGATTCCGCAATCGCCGAGCTTGACCTTGAGCGGTTTCGGCATCGCGAACTACCCACACTATCGGGCGGAGAACAGCAGCGCGCTCATTTCGCGCGCGTTCTGGTTCAATTGGCCTGCGGCGAGGCTGAGCATGGTCCCGGCGTTTTGATGCTGGACGAACCGACATCGAGCCTTGATCTGCGTTATCAGATCAATCTCGTAGAAATCGCAAAGCGCCGCGCGCGTAATGGCACTGCCGTCGTCGCAGTACTGCACGACCTCAATCTTGCTGTCCGTTTTGCCGACCGCATTGTCGTGCTTCACAAAGGCACTGTGGCTGCCGACGGCAGTCCGAATGAAACCATCACCGACCAGATGATCAGCGACGTGTTCGATGTCGCGACCAGCATCGGCTCTGAGGGCGGGCAGCCGTATATTTTGCTGCAAAGGATGCAGTAGACTATTCCTGCCCATGTCGCTGCGGCCGGGTGAACATCCGTCATCCTTTGCATCGCAGCGAAGATATTCATCCGACCTTTAAGATCGGATGATTGTGGATGTGACCGTTCGGATATAGCCTGAACTCAAATTCCAGCCTCACGATTTTTGAGCGGCGTAATCCCATGGCAACGAAACCGTCGACGAAATCGTCGACCAAACCCCGATTGAAGCCAGCCGGAAAACGCATCAAACCCGGCCGCATTCAGGCCGTGTTGCGCGCGTTGGGAACGGAGATCGCTCAGGATCTGATTCCTGTCGGCGCAACGCTGCCGCCTGAGCACGATCTCGAAAGCCGCTTCGGCGTCGGGCGCGGCGTGGTGCGCGAGGCAATCAAGACACTTGCCGCCAAGGGTCTTGTCAGCGTTCGTCCGCGTCACGGCACCCATGTCCGTCCGCGCAGCGACTGGAGCCTGCTCGACCGCGACGTGTTGAGCTGGCTGGCCGGAACAGACGAACCCAATCGCGCGCTGCTGTTAGCGTTGCAGGAAGTCCGCCTGATTATCGAACCGGCTGCCGCGGCACTTGCTGCGGAGCGCGCGACCGCAAAAGACAAACGGCGCATCAATGCAGCGCTCGCGGCGATGGAAGCATCGCACGATGTGCCGACTGCCATCACCGCCGACAAGGTTTTTCACCTTGCGATCATCGACGCCACGCACAACCCGGTGCTGCAAGGCTTTCGTGGCGCGATCGATACGATCCTGAGCGCCGTGTTTATGGTCGCTACGGGAAGTCCCGGGTGGTTTGAAGAAAACCTTCCAAATCACGCGGCCGCTGCGCGTGCCATCATCGACGGCAATCCGGAGAAAGCACGGGCCGCAATGCAACAGGTGCTCGGCTACACGCAGGTCAAACTATCGAGAAAGAAGTATCGTCGCGCTGCGCAAACGCCCGGCAGACTCGTGACAAACCGAGAAGTCCTCGCGAAGTCGTGAACGTAGCTCATGACGATGATCGGCGGCGGCGTGCCTTTGGCGGCTCGGCAGCGACCGCAAGCTCCGGGCCGTTTTTGATCCGGTCCTTCACTTCGACGAGCGCCTTCAGTGTTGACTCAGCTATCTTTTCAGGAACGTCACGAAATACATCAACGGCGATGGCATCCCGCAAACTATCGAGACCGTCCACCAGTTTGCGGCCTTTCGGGGTCAAAAACAGCCGGTTGGCCCGCCGATCTTTCGGGTCTGGTCTTCGTTCCAGCAACTTGTGGTCCACCAGCCGGTCCAGCAATCTCACCAGAGAAATTGGCTGCAACTCGAGCACATCCGCGAGATCGACCTGCGACAGCCCCTCCTGCTGACGCAGACGGAACAAGACTATCCATTGCGCCCTTGTCGTTCCGCGCTCCTTGGCGCGCTGATCGATGTGATTGCGCAGCAGACGCGACGTCTCGATTAGTTGAGCGACCAATTGTCTTTTGAGATCAAGCGACATGGCGAGGCTTCACCGGGAACCTTTCCAAGAATTAATAGAACGCCTGCATACTAAGTGCATGCACATTAGTTATATTCCTGATTGTCAGAAACGCAATCGAGAGTGACATTGCGCGAGAGTGATATGGCGAAACGCCGCATTCCGGCCTGGATATTTTATCTCACGGCGGTGGTGATCGTCGGCGTGATCTATGTCGCGTGGCCGAAACATGCTGCCGAGAAATCGGCGGTCAAATCCGGTCCATCGCAGGCGGTGCCCGTCACTGCTGGCGTCGTCACCAAGGAGGATTTCCCGGTCTATCTGACCGGGCTCGGAACGGTTCAAGGTTTCAATACCGTGACCGTTCGCACGCGCGTTGATGGTCAGATCGATACCATCGCTTTCAAGGAGGGCCAGTTCGTCAAGGACGGCGACCTGATTGCGCAAGTCGATCCCCGCCCGTTTCAGGCAGCACTTGATCAGGTCAACGCGAAGAAAACGCAGGACGAAGCCAACCTCGCCAACGCGCAGCGGGATCTCGCGCGCTCCACCAAGCTTGGTGAATTCGCAACCAAACAGACGGTCGATACGCAAACCGCGAATGTCGAACAACTCAAGGCGCAGATCGCGTCCGATCAAGCCGCTATTTTCAACGCGCAGACGCAACTCAACTATGCCAGCATTCGTGCGCCGATTTCCGGCGTCACCGGCATCCGGCAAGTGGACGTCGGCAACATCGTGAACGCTGCGACACAAACAGGCATTGTCACCATCGCGCAGGTCGAACCGATTTCCGTGATTTTCACGGCCCCCGAAGCGCAGCTTCCGGACATCGCCGCAGCACTTCGTCAGCAAGAAACGAAGGTTACCGCTCTTGCCTCCGACAACCGCAAGGTTCTGTCCGAAGGAACGCTCACACTGATGAACAATCAAGTGGACACCACCAGCGGCACCATTCGTCTGAAGGCCACCTTCGACAACAATGACCACGCGCTATGGCCTGGTCTTTCCGTATCAACACGGCTGCTGGTCAACACGTTGAAAGACGCCGTCGTGATTCCGGACGACGCCATCCAGCACAGTCAGGACGGGTTGTATGTCTATGTCGTCGCTGACGGTAGCAAGGCAGAAGCGCGCAAGATCAAGGTTGGTCCCTCAACCAACGGCAAGACGCTTGTGGACAGCGGCGTCAGCGTCGGCGAACAGGTCGTAACCCGCGGACAGTATCGCGTGCAGCCCGGTTCGCCGCTGACCGTCAATGTCGCAAGCTCAGGCCAGACCTCGGCGAAGGCGGACTGACATGAGCGACAGCACGCCCGCGCGCGAAAGTATTTCCAGTCCCTTCATCCGGTATCCGATCGCGACCTCGCTGCTGATGGCCGGCATTCTGTTCGTTGGCCTTGTCGCCTATCCGCTGCTTCCCGTCGCGCCTCTACCGCAAGTCGATTTTCCGACGGTCCAGATTTCAGCCAGCCTTCCCGGCGCGAGCCCAGAAACAATGGCCTCGTCCGTCGCGCAGCCACTGGAGCGGCAGTTCGCGCAAATCCCCGGCGTCGCGCAGATGACGTCGACGAGTTCGCTCGGCTCGACATCGATCACGATCCAGTTCGATCTCAACCGCAACATCGACGGCGCGGCTAACGATGTTCAAGGCGCGATCAACGCCGCGGGCGGCCAATTGCCGAAAACGCTGCCGAGCCCGCCGACTTACCGAAAAGTGAATCCAGCGGACTCGCCTATCCTACTGATGTCGGTCACGTCGGACACCCTGCCGCTCATCAACGTCAATGATTACGCCGATACACAGCTCGCTCAACAGATCAGCCAGATTTCTGGCGTCGCACAGGTCACCATCGGCGGCCAGCAAAAGCCCGCCATTCGCATCCAGATCGATCCCGCCAAGCTGGTCGCCAAGGGATTGCAGCTCGAGGACGTGCGCAGCCAGATCGCGATTACCACCGTCGACAATCCGAAAGGCAATATCGACGGCACGACCCGCAGCTTCACCATCTATGCCAACGACCAGTTGCCGCAGTCGAAAGACTGGAACGACGTGATTGTCGCCTATCGCAATGGAGGCCCATTGCGTATTCGCGACATCGGTCAGGCTGTCTCGGGACCGGAAGATGCCAAGCAGGCCGCATGGGCGAACGGCAAGCGCGGCGTGTTTCTTGTTGTCTTCAAGCAGCCGGGCGCGAACGTCATCGACACGGTGGATAAGATCAAGGCGCAACTGCCGCGCCTCGTTGCGTCGATCCCGCCTGCGGTCAAAGTCGATGTCATCAGCGACCGGACGCAAACCATCCGCGCGGCCGTCGATGACGTGCAGTTTACGCTTCTGCTGACCATTGCCCTCGTGGTGATGGTGATCTTCGTGTTCCTGCGCAGCCTCTGGGCGACGATCATCCCGAGCGTTACCGTGCCCCTTGCACTGCTCGGCGCCTGCGCGCTCATGTGGATGGTCGGATATTCGCTCGATAACTTGTCGCTGATGGCGTTGACGATTTCCGTCGGCTTCGTCGTGGACGATGCCATCGTCATGCTGGAAAACATCACACGCTATATCGAAGAAGGCGAAGAACCATTTGCCGCAGCGCTCAAGGGCGCGGGCGAAATCGGCTTCACCATTGTCTCCATCAGCATTTCGCTGATTGCAGTTCTGATCCCGCTGCTGCTGATGGGCGGCATCATCGGCCGCCTGTTCCGCGAATTCGCGGTTGTGCTTGCGATGACCATTTTTGTCTCGCTGGTCGTCTCGCTCACTCTCACGCCGATGATGGCGTCGCGCTTCCTCAAAGCGCATACCGGCCAGGAGCAGCACGGCAAGCTCTACCAGTGGAGCGAAAAGTTCTTTGACACACTGCTCCGGGGCTACGAATGGGGCCTCGATCTTGTGTTGCGCTGGCGCTTCACCACGTTGCTGGTGTTTTTTGGCACGGTCGCCCTGTCGGGTTATTTGTTCGTCATCATTCCGAAGGGCTTCTTTCCGCAGCAAGACGTCGGCCTGATTTCCGGCATCACCGAAGGCGGCCAAGACATATCGTTCAAGGAAATGTCGCGCCTTCAAGCCCAGATCGGCGCGATGATCCAGAAAGATCCGGCCGTCGCCAGCATCGCGATGGCGGTCGGCGGAGGCGGCAGCGCGCTCAATAACGGGCGCATGTTCATTACACTGAAGCAGCGCGACCAGCGCGAC
>Ga0209023_10004300_pt1 | contig 16304 bp, 9 predicted proteins | sample LakOneMetagenome_FD_187468 | JGI IMG/M metagenome (GOLD analysis project Ga0209023, IMG submission 187468) | Freshwater and sediment microbial communities from Lake Erie, Canada (SPAdes) (version 2) | ecosystem: Environmental > Aquatic > Freshwater > Lentic | place: Lake Erie, Canada | collected... | reverse complement strand
TGACCTTTTGAATAAATTCTCTGATGATCAGTTATTGAAAGAAACAGCACCGGGCAGAAACACGGGCATCTATCTCTTAGGACACCTGGCTGCAGTTAACGATCATATGTTACCGATACTTGGTTTTGGCGACAGGCTTTATCCGGAACTGGAAGAGATTTTTCTCAGAAGACCTGATAAATCCGGACTTGAAATGCCATCACTGACCGAATTAAGAAAATACTGGAAAGAGATCAATACAAAACTCGATCACATGATCAATGATATGCAACCCGATGAATGGTTTGAAAAACATACATTGGTGTCGGATGAAGATTTTGCAAAAGAACCTCACAGGAATAAATTGAATATCCTTGTAAACAGGGCTAACCACCAGAGTTATCATTTGGGTCAGTTGGCGTACCTCGGGGAATCAGGATACTAAAATTGTTTTCACAATGACGGATTACACAATACATTAATTATTCAGATATGCGGTTATTCCTTATTGCAATCACACTTTGTTTCAACAGTCAAATTTCATTTGCACAAAATTATTTGAACATCATGACGTTTAATATCCGTCTGGATCTGGTATCAGATAGTATGAACTCATGGCAATACAGGAAAGACAAAGCAGCTTCGCAGATACTCTTTCATGAAGTTGATATTCTCGGGGTGCAGGAGGCACTGCCTTCACAAATGCTCGACCTGCAGCAATCATTGAAAGATTATAAATATGTTGGTGTTGGAAGGGAAGATGGAAAAATGAAAGGGGAGTTCTCGGCTATTTTTTACAATACAAAACGACTGGAACTTTTACAGTCATCTACTTTCTGGTTAAGTGAAACGCCCAATGTTCCTGGCAGCAAAAGCTGGGATGCCGCTATAACAAGGATTGTAAGCTGGGCAAAATTCCGTGATAAGAAAACAGGAAAGATATTTTTTGATTTCAATACACACTTTGATCATATTGGTACTACAGCCAGGAGGGAAAGCGCCAGGATGATACTGAAAGCTGTCGATTCCCTTGCAGGAAAATTAACAGCCATTGTAACCGGCGATTTCAATGCCCATCCTTCTGATGAACCGATCATGGTCATTGCTGATAAGAAAGATCCTTTACACCTTACAGATACGAAAGAAGTGTCATTGGAACCACATTACGGGCCAACAGGTACTTTCAATGCTTTCACAAACAAAGAGATTAACAACGATCCCATTGATTATATTTTCTTCAATCATGGGGTGAAGGTTTTAAAACATGCAACCCTTAGTCAGAGTTGGGAAGGGCGTTTTTCAAGTGATCATTTTCCTGTGTGGGCGAGGGTGGAGTTGTAAGAGTTGTCAGTTTATTTGTTTAATAGTTTATTAAGGGATTAAAATCTGGAGTGATCTTATAATCCTCAAACCATTAAACTAGTAAACCAATAAACAAATAAACCACTAAACCAACCTACTTCGGGTTATACTCAAACACGATCACCGCATTCTCGGTCAGGCTCGCACTTGCATACAATTCATATCGTTTATCCCCGGCAGTTACAACGATCAAAGCTGTATTGGGAGGGATGCTGCCAAGGTTCTCTGCAAACAATGTTATCTCATGTGTGGTTGTTTTTTCATCAAGTATAATGGGGATCACAATTGCTTTTTCGGAAAGGCGCTTATGGCTTAACAACAATTTGCCATTATAAAAAACACTTACAGAATCATTGTCCACAATGCCGTTATCATAAACACTCAGGGTTATATTTTTTTCACTTACCACAATGCGTTTCATTTCTTTATTGATCCTGTTATTCATTTGCTTTGCAATAGTATTGCTGTCATTCATTTTAATGACGGGCACAGGTGGGGCAATGATCTTTTTAAGACTATCCTGGTTCTTTTTCTCAACCGGTTTAACGGGAACAACGATCTTCTTCATGGTATCAACCGGCAGCACAGGCCCTACAAATTTTTTAGGATCGGTTTGTTTAGGCTTCGGTGCAACATTCTTTTTTACTTTAAGGCATTCCTTCATGTTGGGCATCATAACAGCGGGTTTATCTGATATTTTGCGGACAATGATCTTTTGCCTGGTGAGTAAAGCGAAAATAGATCCGGCTACTGAAGGGTCTGATTCTGTTCCTTCCAGAATTGGATCACCTCCTTTTCCACTATTATATTTGAGCTTCAGGCGCATCAGGATATGATCGCCGCTGCTCGCAAAAAAAGAAGTGCCGGTTAGCACCCATTCCTGCCTGTCTGCATTGTAAAACCCGGTAAAATATGCTTTGCAAAAACTTGTTCTTTCATTGTAAAGATAATCCCACGTATAACCGCACAACATATCCTTCACCTGCACAATATTTATTTGTATAAATGTATCTCCGCCAAGATCGCCTTCCCATTTTCCGGTAAGGTCCTGTGCAAACAGAAAATTGGCCTTTAGTAACAATGCCAGGATAATATATCTTTTCATGCGAACCATACTTACTCAATTTAAGATAATTCCCGTATCATTATAGCGAAAAAAAACATAAAATCAGGACAATGGTATTTATGCAGTTTTGTAAATAATTTCCCTAACTTCCATATATGAAGCATTTTAAATTCTACAGCAAGAATGATATTTTGTCCATTACAAAGATCCGCCGTTTTGAAACAAAACTTGGCGAACGCATCCAGCACCTGAAGTCTGAAGATGGCTGGCCCGAAGCATTGGCACAATCAAGTGCAAAATATGTATTGCTCGGTATCCCCGAAGATATTGGTGTAAAAGCAAATCATGGAAGAGGGGGAGCAGATACAAGCTGGCTTCCCTTTTTAAATTCCTTATTGAATATCCAAAGCAATGATTTCCTATCCGGCGAAAATATCTTATTGCTTGGCCACTTCGATTTTGGCGACCTTAAATACCTCATAGAAAACCATGCTTATAATAAGGAAGAATTGATCAACGCATACAGGCATGCGGTGGAAATAATCGATAACGAAGTAGAAGATATCATCAAAGCAATCGCAAGCGCCAAAAAAGTGCCGATAGTAATAGGTGGTGGTCACAACAACGCATACCCGATCATTAAAGCTGTTTCAAAAGGTTTGTACAAGGCAGATGTGATTCCGCTGGCACAGATCAATTGCATTAACCTGGATGCCCACGCAGATTATCGCCCTACAGAAGGCAGGCACAGTGGTAATGCTTTTCGCTATGCGGAAGAAGATGGTTACCTGGGCAAATATGCCATGATCGGTTTACACCAGAATTACATGGCACAGAATGAATTGATGGAGATTCATGAAAGCCCCTTCATTCATTACTGCACTTATGAAGATATTTTCATTCACGAGCGCAAGAATTTTATCCAGGCCATTGCTCATGCAACCGGGTTTACAGAAGATACTTATACAGGAATTGAACTCGACCTCGACTCTATACAGAATGTATTAAGCAGTGCACATACGCCTTCGGGAATAAGTGTTTTGCATGCCAGGCAGTTTGTGAATTTTGCTGCAACAGATTCAAAAGTAGCTTACCTGCATATCAGCGAAGGGGCTTGCCAGTTACCGGATGGCAACAGGGATGAAGAAACAGGCAAACTGATCTGTTACCTGGTGAGTGATTTTGTAAAAGCAAATACAGTAGAATAAACTGAAGGATATCGAATGATAAATATTAAATGCAAAAGTTGATTTGTTCTTATAATTAAAAACACGTTCCACAAGAATAAGCTGATTAATAAAAAAGAATGTAAAATGTACCAGTTACAAAACTTTTACATTTTACATTCAATATTTTACATTTTATATTTCTTGCCTACAAATGCTCTGCTATCTCTTTCTCACTCGCAATACCATCTTTCCGCCACACTTCTTTTCCATCTTTGAATATGATGAAAACCGGTAAGGCAGTTACTTTGTATTTCTGAAGGATATCCTGGTCATTTCCTCCATCTACTTTTAGCAAAGTAAATTTCCCGGTATTATTTTTTTGAAGGGAAGCCAACACAGGTTCCATTTTTTTGCAGGGCGGGCACCATTCAGCACCGAAATCAACCAAAACAGTTTTTGAACCACTGATGGATTTATTAAAATCTTCCAGGCTCATTTGCTTTGAGGCTGAGTTGCCAACAAGTGGTTTATTAGCAGCTTTCCATGCATTGGTACCGCCTTTAAGTTCATAAACATTTTCATATCCCGATTTTCTTAACTGGGCGGCTGCTGCAGAACTTCTTCCTCCGGCCAGGCAATACACATAAACCGGTTTGTTCTTATCAATATAAGTGATGCGCCTGTTGAATTCTGCAGGATCATTCCAGTCTGCCTGCAATGCATTTGCAATATGCCCCGAAGTGTATTCACCTGGCGTTCTTACATCAAGTAATTGTATGGAATCTTTGGCACTGATGGCTTTTTCAAATTCATCTGCAGTCAAACTTGTTTTTGTTTGTGCATTACAGGAAAATATCAAAAAAGATACTGCGATAGAGGTAATTATTTTTGTTAGCTGTTTCATATTGTAAAGTTACTTAGTAAAGTTCTTATTGATACAGGGATGACCAAAATCATCAAGGATGAATTTTAATAATTATAAACAACCGAGCCTTCCTCCATCAACCGGCAAATTGATGCCATTGATATAAGCTGCAGCAGGTGAACAAAGGAATGCAACCGCTGCCCCGAATTCTTTCGGATCACCGATACGCCTGGCAGGAATTTCCGCAACGAGTTCTTTCAAAACATCTTCTGCTGATCTGCCTGATTCCGATACTTTCTTTTTTATCACATAATCGGCACGCACTGTTTTTGTAAAGCCGGGTAAAACATTATTTACTGTAATACCAAACGGGCCCAGTTCTGTTGCCAGTGTTTTGCTCCAGCTGGCAACGGCACCACGAATGGTATTGCTGACTGCAAGCCCTTGTATCGGCTGTTTTACAGAAGTGGAAATTACATTTACGATCCTGCCAAAACCTGCTGCTTTCATGCCCGGAACCAGTGCTTTTACTAAAACATGGTTGCATAAAAGATGGTTATTAAAAGCCTGTAAGAATTCTTCGGTAGTGGCATTCAATGCTGTACCACCGGCAGGGCCACCTGTATTGTTTACCAGGATTTGAGCTGTGTTGCCTGCTTCAATGAATGTATTGATCGCAGATGTTACATTGTTCACCTCTGCAAAATCTGCCACAAGGTATTGGTGCGATTGCCCTTTTGAAGTATCAAGTGTAGCAACGGCTTCCTTTAATTTTTCTTCATTGCGTGCCATCAACACCACATTGGCACCAAGTAAAGCCAGTTCTACAGCACTCGCATATCCGAGCCCTTGTGTGCTTCCGCAAACAACAGCAGTATTACCGGTCAGGTCTAGATTCATACATGAAAATTTTACCGAAGCTATTCATATTTTTCTTTTAAAAAAAGGAGTAACAGATAAACCCTGATTGTGATTAATGACAATGCCCGGATAAGTTGGATGCAATTCAACCTGACGTTTACATATAGCAAAGGTTTGTATATTTGGCCATCAGAAAAAACAGTACGTGCACAATCTCATTTACCTTGCCGATGACCATGCGATAGTAGCACAGGGTATTGCACAATTATTACGGTCAGTACCAAATGTTGAGGAAGTTATTGTCTTTAATTCCGGCATGACTGTGTATGAGGCTACTTTACAAAAAAAACCTTCAATAATAATTTTAGATATCGAAATGCCCGGATGGAGCGGGATAGACACACTGAAAAAAATAAAGTCAGTCTATGATGTTCCCTGTATCATGCTCAGCATGAATGATGAGAAATTCATTATCCAGGAATGTATGAAACTGGGTGCCAGTGGTTTCATACCTAAAGATTGCAGTTCAGCAGAGTTGTATGAAGCTATTGAAGTTGTTCTGGATGGAGGAACTTATTTAAGCGAAAAGATCAGTAAGATACTGGCGACAAAAAAAACGGCAACAAATGATGTGTTTGAGCTAACATCACCGATCACAAAAAGGGAAATACAGATACTTGAACATATTTGTGAAGGCCTTACCTGCAAAGAAATAGGAGATAAATTATACCTCAGCACCCGTACCGTTGAAACCCACAAAAAAAGCCTGATGAGTAAATTTGATGCACATACTACCGGTAAATTAGTTTCTTTGGCCTTTAAGTATAAATTTGTAAAATGAGGCCAGGCTATATTATTTTATTATTGCTCCTGGTCATTTGTAATGATTCATTTGCACAAAATAAAACTATAGAGAAACGCCTGGGAGAAATTGAAAGATCCAAAGCATCTCCTGCAATTGTAAGCGAATTAAAAAAATTACTTTCTTCAGCTAACCTGACTAATGAAGATAATTTAGCCATTCAAACTTCTTTGGTACATCAATACCAGGAATTACAACTTTGGGATACCTGTTTAAATTACTGCCAGGCCCAGGTTGCACTTGCCCATCAGCAAAAAAACAGTTTGGCAGAAGCAACTTTTTATAAATTAATAGGTGGAACGTATTATTATATACCACAAAAAGAAAATGCCATTGCTTATTGGAATAAATGCATCGCGTTGGCTGAACCAAATAAATATCTCACATTATTGGGCCAATGCTATCATAATATAGGGGTAATTTCTTTGGAAGAAGGAAAAGAACTTGATGTTGCCGAAAATTATTTTATAAAAGCTATTGAATTAAGTAAACAAAATAGCGACACTTCTTCTGCTACTTACAGACTTCATTACCGGTTACTGGCAACTACTTATGAACAGGAAAATAAATTAGATAAAGCAGAGGATATATATAATAAAATAATTACAAAAAGCAGGAATGCAAAGGATTCTGCAAATTTAGTAGAAAGCTTATTGTTTTATAGCAACATATTGCTTAAAAAAAAGGAATATGATAAGGCAGTAAAATTGACCGAAGAGGCTTTGTTTATTTCAAGAAAAATTAACTTAATAGATGGTGTCATTACTTCATTGGATGTACACTCCCGAAATTTAGCTGAAGCAGGAAATTATAAAGAAGCTTATAAATTCAAACAAGAACAGAATCATTTGCTGCTGGATAGATTTAATGGTGACCTTAATAAGAAAATCAGTGATGCTGAAGCAACTTTTAAAAATGCCGAAATAAGATACGAAAAAGAGGTAGCTATTTTAAGAGAAAAAAAAGAAAAGCAGGTTTACCTCGTAGGGTTTGCCGGATTATTATCAGTTGCAGGGTTCATATTTTATTATATTTTTCAAAAGCGCAGTATAAAACAAAAAGCCCAGCTTCAGCAGGCCCAGATAAAATCGGTACTGGATGGCGAAGAAAAAGAACGTACCCGTATAGCTAAAGATTTGCATGATGGTATTGTGCAGGACCTTACGGCCATTAAGCTTCATTTGAATGCAGGTATAGAAGAGAATGGGTTTGTAAATAAAAAAATAGTAACGGATGCGGTTGAATCAATCGACAAAGCAAGCAAGGAAGTAAGAAATATTTCTTACCAAATGATGCCCGCCACACTTATTCAGCTTGGCTTTATTCCAGCTATAGAGGACCTGTTAAAAAGAGTGCTTGCGCCAGGTAATATTCAATATGATTTTGAACAAATCGGTATAACTGAAAGGTTACCCGAAAATATAGAAGTAAGTATATTCAGGATAACACAAGAGCTATTAAATAATGTTCTCAAACACAGTGAAGCCAATTTTGTTTCGGTACTTATTACTTTAAAAGCAAATATGGTTACAATGATCTTTGAAGACAACGGCAAAGGTTTTGATGAAAAGACCATAAAAAAAGGTATTGGTTTTAATAGCATCGGTTCAAGACTGGCATTACTTAATGGCGATATAAAATATGAAAAACCCGAAGGAACAGGTACCGTTGCCATTATAAAAATACCAGTGGTTTAGAAACTGATCAATAAGCACTATTCTCCTCAACACGTTTTTATGTAAGCGTTGTTTTGTAAACTAACTCAAAAGAATATACTCCCAAAAATTACGTAATACTACGGATGCCGCAAGAGTTCTGCCTTGAATATTTTTGTATTGGATAATGTGATCGTCTGAAAGTTAAATTTAACCAGTAAGGCGTTGAGGTGTAAATTATCATAATTGATATTCATTGATTAACGCTTCAACGGCTTTCCGGCCAAACAATCAAAGACATGGCATTGTCGCAATTTTCTAATACCTGAACATAACCAAAACCTACAACCAATGCGCTTACTCTGTATCATGCTGTTCTGCATCTGTGTATTTAATGCAAATGCACAAATACCGTCAACGGGTAACGTACTCTGGCTAAAAGCGGATGCTGCAGTGTATAATGATGCCGCTGCTACGGCACTTGCTGCAAACGGACAAACTGTGGCACAATGGAACGACCTTAGTGGGAATAATGCAAATGCAATATGTACGCCTGCTGCCAGCAGGCCAACTTTTGTTGCCAATGTAATTAATGGCAATCCCGTATTGCGTTTTAGTAATCACTATCTGCAAACATCCAATATTGATCTGAGTGCCACAGATAAAACAGATATGTATGTTGTGTATAAATCGCTTGCGCCAAATACAAATTGGGAAGTAGTAGCAGAGCATGGGGCAGATTATAATTCTTTTGTAGGCTTTAATTTATTTGAAAATGCACAAGGCCTGACTTACAATGGCATGTTTGTAGGAAGCAGTGGTGGTGGTGCTAACTATAAGGATTATCCTTTTAAAACCAACGAATTTAAAATTGTAAATACAAGTTATGATAAAGCTGCTGCTGCAAACGCAAAAGTTAATCTTCGCATAAACACCAAAGACATCGTACTATATGATCAACCTGCCGCAGCAGGCTCAGGCAATTTTGCAAATTATCCATTATACATCGGCAACCGTGGTTCAAATCTGGCTTACCCGTTAAGTGGCGATATTGCCGAAATTATTTTATACAACCGCAAACTAACTCCTGCCGAAAAAACAACCATAGAAAATTACCTTGCTGCCAAATACAATATCCAGTGTGCCGTAAACAATCCGCAACCTGGCAGCGGAAACTGCCTGCAAATGGGCAGTTATGGAGCTTATGCTCAGGACGGTGCTGACATAGATTTCGGGAGCAATGATTTCACTGTTGAGTTCTGGACAATGAAAAGGGCTTTATCAAGCGGTGGCGCTAATTCTGCCTGTGTGAATAAATGGAATTCAGGTGGTTCTCCCGGTTCCAATGAGTGGGCTGTTGCTACAACAACCGATGGCAACAATAATATTCCTGCTTTCTATTTTGAAACAGGCACAACATATTACCAGGCAAATGCAACAACACCACTTACCACCAACAAGTGGTATCATATTGCTGCTGTGAGAGAAGGTAATAATATCAAGATCTATGTAAATGGTATTCTGGAAGGAACTACGGCTATACCTCCGGGTTCGTCTGTAAATAATGTAGCCGCAAGAACTTACATGGCCATGGGATATTATCCCTCAGGATCGGGAAACAATTCAAACCTCGACGAATTACGGATATGGAACAAGGCTTTATCGCAAACCACTATCCGCGACTGGATGTGTAAAAAAGAAACTGCCATACATCCCGATCATAATAATTTGGTTCGTTACTATCGCTTTGATGAACCCGGTGGATCAATATTCGGCAACCAGGTAAATAATTGCGCTACCGAAGCATACAGCAATGGCGGAACCATTGTTACCAGTGGTGCGCCCATTGGTGATAACAGTGCTTACAGTTATATTGCAAACACAGCAATTGCTAACATGAATTTTGGTACGCCTGCCGATAATCTTGCAGTTACGATGAATGCAGGCACCAGTGCAGGTGTGCATGTTTATGGCGTAAATGAGTTTCCTAATAGTACATTGGGTATAGCTCCTTTGACAGGGAATGATAAGTATGCAGGTGTGTTCGTGGTAAATGGAAATGCTGCTGCGGCTTATACTGCAACATATAATTACGCAAACAATACAAGTGTATCTGCATCAATTGAACCTGGTTTGAAATTATCTAAACGAACAGATAATGCCGGTACTTGGAGTGCAGCTGCCAATCAAACATTGAATACTACTTTAAAAACAATAACGGCTACAGGGCAAAATACAGAGTATATTTTAAGACAGTCAATAACAGTGGTTGCGCCAACATGTGGTATCAACTTTACAGGGGTTGCAGGTGCGGGTGTGCAGGTAGCCAACAATGCTTATATTAATTTAACGGGCGCCTATACCTACGAAACATGGATCAAAGCATCAACAGATATTAGCAATTACAGGGCTATCATAAACCGCGATGCCTATCCAAATTATGCACCCGGAATTTTTATTGCGAGCAGTACAGATGCCAATCCAGGTAAATTATTACTTGCAAACAATATCGGTGGAACTTACAGAACCCTGGCCAGCACCACATCTGTAAATGATGATCAATGGCACCATATTGCAACTACTTATGATGGGGCGTTCATGAAAATTTATATTGACGGGGTGTTGGAAAGCGCATTGGCTGCATCAGGTAATTTATACGGAAGTACAGGGCCTTTAGGGATCGGTTATAACTATTCAGCAGCAAATTACCCGTTCATTGGAAAAATAGATGAAGTGAGGATATGGAATGTAGCCAGAACGCCGGCACAGATAATTGCATTCATGAACACTGCACTTTCAGGCAATGAAACCGGGCTTGTGCTAAACTATGATTTTAATAATGGCAGTTTTAACGGTAACGGGCAAACGGTGATCAACCTTTGCAGTAATACCGGCAATGTATTGAATGGGATTACTACAGGGACAGCAACAAATCCATCCTTTGATTGTCCGAATACGGTGCTAACACTTGTTGCACCAACCTGCGGCGCTACATTCAATGGAACAAGTAAGATAGATGTGCCTGCATTGGGGCTAAGTGCCATGCCCGAAAAAGGTACACTGGAATTCTGGATGAATGAAGCAACATTCAGTAACTGGCAGATACCTCTTTCTACATTCCCTACAAATCTTGCAACGGTAGAAGGAGTTTATTTTCAAACCTATGCCACAGGTGAATTGCTTGCGATATTCGGTTTAGCAAATGGAAATTATAATTATGGCAGCTTTGGAATATTATCTGCCAATAAGAATTATCATGTTGCATTGACATGGGATACATTGGCAAAAGTATACAGAGGTTATTTAGACGGAAGGCTCTTGTTTACTCAAAACATGTTATACAAACCTGCCACATTAGGGAAACTCTCTCTGGGTGGCGGTTATAACAACGGGCGTTTTTACAATGGCACTTTGGATGAAGTGCGTTTCTGGAATACCGAACGTACACAGACGGAAATTATAAACAATGCTTCAACTGTTCCGGGCTCCACTCCAGGCTTGCAGGCATATTATCATTTCAATGAGAATAATCTGAACGGTAACGGACAAACGGTTTTAAATAAAGCAACAGCAACAGGAGCCTCATTAAATGGCACCACCGTTAACTATGTAAAATTTCCTTGCTCATTAAATCCCCCTTCATGCGGTATTAAATTTAGTGGTGCTTCAGGAGAAGGGATACAGGTTCCAAACAATGTGGCATTAAATTTCACCAGTGCATTCACCTATCAAACATGGATAAAGGCTTCAACTGATATCAGCAATTACCGTTGTATATTCAGCAAAGGGGCATTGGCAACTTCCGCTCCTTCATTGATGATCGCTTCGGCAGGTTCGGGAAGCGGTGGTAAATTAAATGGCTATTATTATATTGGGTCAACGCTGTTCAGTTTTGTAACGCCAACTACTGTTAATGACAATGAGTGGCATCACATCGCATTTACCTATGACGGCGCCTTTGTAAAAATATATATTGATGGAGTACTTGATTTTCAGCAGGCCGCCACAGGTGTATTGACTGCTAATACAGCTCCATTATCTATCGGGTATAATTTTACAACAGGCAATTATCCTTTTGTGGGAAAGATCGATGAATTCAGTGCATGGAATATTGCCCGAACACAATCGGATATTCAGAATTCAATGAATACCGCCCTTGTTGGTAATGAAACTGGTTTGACAGCTTATTATCATTTTAACGATAACAACCGCAGCGGGCAAAATAAGGTTGTTACAAATTATTGTACAGCAACGGGCAGTTCATTAAACGGGGCTACTTATGGCACAGCACTCACGCCATTGTTTGAATGTGCCCCGCCACCATTCACAGCGCCTGAGTGTAATCTTGTAACAAATGCTTCGGGTGATTATGTTGTTGTTCCCAATAATGCAGCGTTGAGTTTCAATTCCAGTTTTACAATTGCTGCCTATATTAAAACAACCGATGCATCGGGTCAATACAAAACAATCGTTTCGAAAAGTATTGATGCCAATAACCAAAACTATGTCATGTACATTAACCCAACCGGAAAGGTTGAAGTAGACTTTCAACGTAGTCCTGTAATAAGCGGGGGCGCCCAGTCTGTTGTAAGTACCAGCATTGTAAATGATGGTAACTGGCATTATATAGCCGGAACATTTGATGATGCTGCAGACCAGCTGAAAATATATGTAGATGGAATACTGGAAGGCACATTAAGTACAAGTTATATACCACTAACCGGTAATTTTCCACTTTATATGGGTTCAGGTGCCGGATCAAATAATTACAATGGCAGCACTGATGAGGTAAGCATCTGGAACAGGGCATTATCTGCCACAGAAATAACGAACCTGATCGGCCAAAGCCTTGCGGGTAATGAAGCAGGTTTGGTCGCTTATTACAATTTCAACAGTAATACAAGGAATGGCCAGTCGCTTACGGTATTGAATAACTGTAGTTCAACCGGTGCCGCATTAAATGGTACTACAGTTGGTACGGCGATAACACCTGTATTCTCTTGTTCAGATATCATTGTTACGCCACCGGCCTGTAATTTATTAATGAACGGTTTTACAGACAGGGTTTATGTAAACGGAACAGGGGTGTTGTCATACCCCGGCATTACAAACAACTTTACCATGGAAGTAAAAGCGAAAGCATTGCTGCCCAAAGGCAATTCATCAGCCGGGCAATATGATGGTGTAAGCGGCCAGAGTTATTTGATCTTTCCCGACCAGGGTGGGGATGGTTTCGCCCCCGGCCATGCAGGTGTAGGGATAAGTATGGGTACAAATGGTATTGCAGTGTATGAGCATAGTTCCAATTATATGCCTGCACGAATAATACTTAATAATTACAATACCAACGATTGGGTAAACCTTACCGTGGTAAGCAGCAATGGGTTGTTGAAATTATACATCAATGGTGCATTGGCAGGAACGGCAGGGGCAAGTGGGTATGTACTGCACCCAAGCGGGCATATTGGTGGCTACTATGGAACCTTTGCCGGTTATGTTGGCGAAATAAGGATATGGAATGCTGCATTATCAAGCGACCAGGTACGCAACAACCTGAATGCAAACCTTACAGGAACAGAAACAAACCTGGTAAGCCTGTTCAGGTTCGATAACAATTCAACTAACGGTACCAATAAGGCGATAACAGGTTTGGGTAGTTTTGGGTCGGCAAACCCATACATAACATCGGGAACCAACTGTACGCCTGTATTTACCTGTGCCAATACAAACAATGTGAACCGGGATGCTTTGCCGGGCAGTGGTAATATGTTATCACAAAACGGAAGCGGAATTTCTTTTGCAGAATTGGGTAATACCGGGAATATCCCTGCACAGGGAAGTATCATGATATGGTTCAATGCCGCATCGTTAAAAGAAAAAGCATTTGTATTCAGTTCTGCACATTTCAGGAATAGTACGGGCAGGTATAAAGGCATTAACCTGTTCACAAGAAGCAATGGAAAACTGCAATTGACTTTTGGTACAGATACTACCGTTACCGGTTACCAGGATACTGTTACCGTTTCAAATAATATTATTGCGGGAAGATGGTATCATTTCGCGATGACATGGGACACAACAGCAAAAACCTATACTGCTTACATCAATGGAATTCAGACCGCAACCGGTACAACAAATTACTGGCCTGCACAATTTGAAAGTTTCAAGACAGGTATCGGTTTACAGCCATCAGCATTGTATGCATGGAACGGACAAATTGATGAACTGAGTGAATGGAATAAGATATTATCGGCAACAGAAATCAGGGATCAGCTGGCAAGTAAAATAAATGCAACCCAGGCAAACTATTCAAACCTGTTGCATTATTACCGCTTTGACAACAATACCTGTAACGGTAATGCTATAAGTGATTACAAAGGCACCATGCATGGCATGATATACAATACTTCAATGCCAACAAGCAGCGCACCAATAGGAGACACAAGCCGCTATGATTACAGCGGCATAAATTCATCTGCTGCAGTTCCTTTTGGCATTACCGCACGGGATACCCTTGCAGCAACCATTACAGCTGGCAGCAATGTGCAGGGAATACATGTGTATGGCGTGAATGAAAAGCCAAATACTCAAAACGGGCAATTGATCTTAAACGGCAATAACAGGTATGGTGGCGTATTTGTGGCAGGCGATACCAATCAGCTTGCATATAATCTTAAATACAGTTATGCTCTCAATCCTTCAGTTACACCTTCAATAGTAAAAAATCAATTACTGCTATACAAGCGTGTACACAACGCCGATGGTACATGGGTGATAGATTTTACGGCTGTAGTGGATTCCATCGCAAAAACATACAGTACGATCGGTCACAATACCGAATACATGCTGGGTTATTCGCCGCTTGCGGTAAGGCCGCATATTGGAGCAGATACAATCGTGTATATCGTATGTGATAACGAAACTTACAACCTGTTGCCATTGTATAATACCACCGGTTTAACTGCTTCATGGAATACTGCAACACCCTCAACTGCCGCATTGGGAAATTATCAATTGGTAGCCACAAGTACTTTCGGGTTTTCGGATACAGCTACTGCTTCTGTAAAACAGGATATTGAAGTATGGACAGGAAATGTAAGCAGCGACTGGCACGATGCCAGCAACTGGAGCCATGGCAAGGTACCAACTGTGCAAACACATGTCATCATACCTGCTGCAACAACCAATCCCTGCCAGGTTAGCAGTGCAGATGCTTTCGCCGCAAGTGTACAGGCGATGTCAGGTAATTTCTCAATAACCAATAACAGGAATTTACTAATTAGTGCTAACTGTGCAACATTGCCGGTTGGGCCTTAGAATAATTATTGATAAAAAAAGACACTCAAAAGCCCCGGTTCGTGTCTTCACGAAATGGGATAGATCAATGTGAACTTGTTCGTGTGGATACGAACCAAGGCTAGGGGTTCTTTTTTGGCGAAGCAAAAAAGAACAATACTTATATTAAATTGCTTTTTTCAGCAATGATTTTATTTATATAATGAAAAACATAATGCAACATAAAATACTCTTCTTACCAACATCAAAAGGAATTGAAAATATTGCATTTGATAAGATAGTAAGGATTGAAGCACTCAGCAGTTACAGTAAACTTTATTTTACCAACGGCAAAACCTTAGTGGTAGCCAAACTATTACATTGGTTTGAAGAAAACCTGGTTACAGGACAGTTTGCAAGGGTACACCGCAGCCATTTAATAAACATCGCATACGTTCAACAATACAACAGCAAAAGAAACAGGCTGATCAGGTTAAGTGATAACAGTTGTGTAGAAGTGTCGAGAAGAAAAGGTGCAGCATTTAAAAAGCTACTGCAAAACAAGGAGGCCGCATGATCACTTTGTTGTTCCCTATGCCCCGGTTCGTGTATTCACGAACCGGGATCAATTAATCCAAACTTGGTTTGTGAGCACACGAACCAAAGCAAGTGTTCCTGTTTTTAATTACTTATTCAGTATTTTATTCTTCTTCATATCCTTAATGATCGTTCTGGCGTAATCGTTACTTAATTTGGCCGGCGATTCAGGATCAAAGCTTTTACTTTGTACAGAATAAACAAGATCGCCTGTTTTTGTATCATACAGATTCGACTCTAAAAAGAAATTGGTTGATGTTGTGTAATAGCCGGGTGTATAAACCCTGTCGTAAACAGTTGAATAATATCTTCCAAAACGGTTATAATAAATACCAGCAGGCTGGTAGCTTACATTGCCTGGTGTGTAGTGTTTATCTTTTGATTTGTCAAGTAAAGAAGTTGTAAGCACAGCATCATAGCCGCTGTTCTTTAATTTGTCTGCAATTTCTTCCTCACTGAATTTATTGAATGCTTTTGGCCCATATTCCTGTAAGGCAGAACTGGCATCATATCCCTGTGCTTTGAGGTCACTTACAAGTTCATTCTCCAGTTGTTCCCTGAGTGTACGGTCTTTATCCCGTATAATTCCCAAAACCATTATCTTTTTATACTG
>Ga0209023_10004299_pt1 | contig 16308 bp, 13 predicted proteins | sample LakOneMetagenome_FD_187468 | JGI IMG/M metagenome (GOLD analysis project Ga0209023, IMG submission 187468) | Freshwater and sediment microbial communities from Lake Erie, Canada (SPAdes) (version 2) | ecosystem: Environmental > Aquatic > Freshwater > Lentic | place: Lake Erie, Canada... | reverse complement strand
TCCGACCGGTGGTCGGAGGCGATGGCGGGAGCGATGAAGCGCGAAAGCTCCAGGCGACTGTGTCCGTCGGGAGTGCGGACCATGGCGACTTCGACGCGTTGTCCATGCAGCCCCGTCACGCGGCCGGACCATTCGCCTTCGATCAGCGTGCGGCCTTCGAGAACAAGGCCAAGCTCGACGAAGAAATCGATGGCGGCATCGAGGTCTTCCACTACGATCCCGACGTTGTCCATTCGCCTAATGGCCATGAAACCTCCCTTGACGGCTACCGCCCGAACTAAGCCGAGTCGGGAAGTGGCTTCGGCTTGGATGGATTGCCAGGTGGAACTGCGCCATGCTCAATCGAGGAATGCCCACGTATCAGCGCCGTCGAAGTGCCTGACGACCACCGATTCCAGGAGCCTGGGGTCGAAGTTGCGCAGGTTCACCCCGTGCCGGGCGCCGGGCTTGGATTCCAGTGGCTCCCAGTGGGTAACGATGCCGCACGTCTTGCAACGCACGTTCCTCAGCGTCCGATCGCCCCAGATGTAGTCTTCCGTGTTCTCGGGATGACCCTGGACAGACACTGTTCCGAACTCGTAGTAGGCCCAAATGCCTCCCGACCGACGGCAGAGCGAGCAATTGCAACTCGTGGCCTTGTCCGGGGCAGTTGGAAGAGTGAGGCGAACTGCTCCGCAATGACAGGAACCGTGGAGCGATGGCGGTGGCTGTTCATGGCTCATGGGTCGCAGTCCTGGATTGCCGCCGCTCAATGACAAACAGGCATCGGCTCCTGGGCGGCAGATGATCCTGCGCGCGCATCTGCGTCAGCGTCAAGGGAGCCATTGGGGTTCCCGGCTGTATTGGTACAGCGATCGGAATCCGATCACCGCGGCGGATCGCGCAGCACCAGCAACCTCGGTTCGGTCATGTCCGCGATCGCGCTGCGAATCCCCTCGCGGCCGATGCCCGACAGCTTCACCCCGCCGTAAGGCATGTTGTCCACGCGGAAACTCGGCACGTCGCCGACGATCACGCCGCCGACTTCGAGACCATCCCACGCGCGCATCGCGTGCGCGATGTCGGCGGTGAACATCCCCGCCTGCAGGCCGAAATCGCTGTCGTTGACGCGGGCGATGGCATCGTCGAACGCCTCGAACGGTTCGAGGAACGCCACCGGCCCGAAGGCCTCCTTGCGGTACAGGTCGCAATCGCGCGGCACGTTCTCCAGCAGCGCTGCCGGAAGCATGTTGCCCTTGCGCTTGCCGCGCACCAGCGCCTTCGCGCCAGCCTTCACCGCCGCGTCCATCCAGGCATCGACGCGCTGCGCGGCTTCCTCGTCGATCATCGGTCCGATGAAGGTCTTCTCGTCGCGCGGGTCGCCCATGCGCAACTTGTCCACCGCCGCCTTCAGCTTCTTGCGCAGCTTGTCGTACACCGCCACGTGCGCATAGATGCGCTGCACGCCGATGCAACTCTGCCCGGACTGGTAATACGCACCGAACACCAGGCGTTCCACCACCTTGTCCAGCGGCTGGCCCGGATCCGCGTCGACGATGCAGGCCGCGTTGCCGCCGAGTTCGAGCACCACCTTCTTGCGCCCGGCGCGCGCCTTGAGGTCCCAGCCGATGAGGCCGCCGGTGAAGCTCAGCAGCGCGATGCGTTCGTCTTCGACCAGCACCGAGGCGTCGTCGTTGGAGCAGGGCAGGATCGAGAACGCCCCCTTGGGCAGGTCGGTTTCGGCCAGAACCTCGCCGATGATCAGCGCACCGACCGGGGTCTTCGCCGCCGGCTTGAGCACGAACGGGCAGCCGGCCGCGATCGCCGGGGCGACCTTGTGCGCGACCAGGTTGAGCGGGAAGTTGAACGGGGTGATGAAGGCGCAGGCGCCGACCGGCACGCGCCTGACCATGCCACGGTAGCCGCGGGTGCGCCTGGAGATCTGCAGCTCCAGCACTTCGCCGTCGATGCGCGTCGCTTCGCCGGCGGCGATGCGGAAGGTGTCGATGAGCCGCGTCACTTCGCCGCGCGCGTCGTGGATGGGCTTGCCGGCCTCGATGCACAGCGCCAGCGCGAGTTCTTCCTGGCGTTCGGTGAAGCGGCGCACGCAGTGTTCGAGCACGTCGCGGCGCGCATCGGGCGGGAACGCGGCCATCGCCGCGCGCGCCTTGTGCGCGGCGACCACGGCCTTGCGCACGGCCGTTCGATCCGCGAAAGCGACCTTGGTCGCCTTCTTGCCCGAATACTTGTCGAGCACGGCGAGGTCGGTATTGGCCGCGACCGGCTTGCCGGCGAGGTAATAGGGGTAGGACTTGGCGAGCATCGCGATCTCCTTGTGCGTGCAAGCATCCAGCCGCGGGCGTTAACGCGTTGTCGGGTTATGCGGAATCGCCTTCGACCCGCAATTTCAGCAGCCCATCGGCGACGGTGGCATCGAGCGCGCTGCCGACCGGCGCATCCGCGGTGCCGCGCACGATGCGGCCATCCTCGCGGCGCAGGATCGCGTAGCCGCGCGCGACCGTGGCGAGCGGGCTCACGGTTTCCAGCGAGCGCGCCAGCGAACGCAGGCGCAGGGTGTCGTGCTGCAGTTGCCGCGCCACCGCCGTTAGCGGCCGCCCGCGCAACGCCGACAGGCGTTCGCGCAGCTGCGCGAGGCGGCGTTCCGGGCGCGATCCGCGCAACACCGCGCCGGCATGGCGCAGTCGGGCGATGCGTTGTTCGAGCTGGCGCAACAGGCTGGCGTCGAGGCGCTGCTTCAGTTCGGCTTCGCGACGCCGCAACAACGCGAACCGCGCCTGCGGATGCAGCGCCTGCAAGCGCAGCCAGGCACGATCCGCGCGCTGCGCGGCCTGGCGATGGCGGTTGTCGTGGCTGGACGCCAGCGCGCGCGAGAATCCCGACAAGCGAGTGCGCAGGTCGGCGCGGTCCGGCACCAGCAGCTCCGCCGCCACCGAAGGCGTCGGCGCGCGCAGGTCGGCGGCGAAATCGCTGAGGCTGAAGTCGGTTTCGTGGCCGATGGCGGACACGACGGGGATCGGCGAGGCGGCGATCGCGCGCGCGAGTTGTTCGTCGTTGAACGCCCACAGGTCCTCGAGCGAACCGCCACCACGTGCGATCAGCAGCACGTCGTAGCGTTCGGACTGGATCGCGCGGGCGAGCATGCCGCGGACTTGCGCGGCCGCGGTCGCGCCCTGCACCGGCACCGGTAGTACGTCGATCTCGGCCAGCGGCAATCGCCGCGCGAGCACGCTGAGCACGTCGCGCACTACCGCGCCCGAAGGCGAGGTCAACAGTCCGATCCGGCGCGGGAACGCCGGCAGCGGGCGCTTGCGTCCGGCGTCGAACAGGCCTTCGGCGGCGAGTTTCTCCTTCAGTTCCTCCAGCGCCCGGCGCAGCGCGCCTTCGCCGGCTTCCTCCATGTGGTCGAGCACGAGCTGGTATTCGCCGCGCGCCTCGTACAGGGTCAGGCGTCCGCGCGCGAGCACGCGCAGGCCGTCGCGCGGCTGGAACTTCAGCCAGCTGCTCTTGGGCCTGAACATGGCGCAGCGCACCTGCGCGCGTTCGTCCTTGAGCGAGAAATACAGGTGGCCGGAAGCCGGGCGCGCGACGCCGCCCAGCTCGCCTTCGACCCAGATCGCGGGGAACGCGCCTTCCAGCAGGTCGCGGGCCAGGGTGTTGAGCTGGCTGGGGGTGAGGATGTCGCGGGAATTCGTGTCCACCCTGTCGATTGTAGGGCGGGTCTCGACCCGCCATGCACATGCGTCGTCCACAGCGGCGGGCCAAGGCCCGTCCTACAATATGCCGATGAACGATGAAAGAGCGCCCTGCGTCGGCATGTTCGGGCCCGCGCCGCGGCGGGCGACGCGCCAGGTGCGCATCGGCGGCGTGCGCGTCGGCGGCGATGCGCCGGTGGTGGTGCAGTCGATGACCAATACCGACACCGCCGACGTCGCGTCGACCACGAAACAGGTCGCCGAACTGTGGCGGGCGGGTTCGGAACTGGTGCGCGTCACCGTCAACACGGCCGAAGCCGCGGCCGCGGTGCCGCGCATCGTCGACAAGCTGGCGATGATGGGCGTGGAGGTGCCGATCATCGGCGACTTCCACTACAACGGGCACCAGCTTCTCGCGAACGAGCCGGCCTGTGCCGAGGCGCTGGCGAAATACCGCATCAACCCCGGCAACGTCGGTTTCGGCAGGAAGCGCGACACGCAGTTCGCGCAACTGGTCGAATTCGCGATCCGCCACGGAAAGCCGGTGCGGATCGGCGCGAACTGGGGTTCGCTCGACCAGGCGCTCGCGGCCACGCTGATGGACGAGAATGCGCGGCGCGCGGAACCCCTCGATGCGGCCGAAGTGCTGCGCGAAGCCTTGATCCGCTCGGCGCTGGATTCGGCGGCGCGCGCGGTCGAAATCGGCCTTCCGGCGGAGCGCATCGTGCTCAGCGCCAAGGTCAGCGGCGTGCAGGAATTGATCGCGGTCTATCGCGAGCTGGCGAAACGCAGCGATTTCGCCCTGCACCTCGGCCTCACCGAAGCCGGCATCGGCAGCAAGGGCATCGTCGCCTCCAGCGCCGCGCTCGGCGTGCTGTTGCAGGAAGGCATCGGCGACACCATCCGCATTTCGCTCACGCCCGAGCCCGGGGCTTCGCGCACCACCGAAGTGATCGTCGCGCAGGAACTGCTGCAGACCATGGGCCTGCGCGCGTTCACCCCGATGGTGACGGCGTGCCCCGGTTGCGGGCGCACCACGTCGGAATTCTTCCAGGAACTGGCGAAGACCGTGCAGGAACACGTGCGCGCGAAGATGCCGGAATGGAAGGTCACCCACCCGGGTGCGGAAAACCTGACGCTGGCGGTGATGGGCTGCGTGGTGAACGGCCCGGGCGAATCGCGCCACGCCAACATCGGCATTTCGCTGCCGGGCACCGGCGAGGCGCCGTCCGCGCCGGTGTTCGTCGATGGTGAAAAGTCCGTCACGCTGCGCGGTGAGAACATCGCCGGGGAATTCGTCGCCCTGATCGATGCCTATGTCGAACGAAAATTCGCCGCTGCCGCACGGCCCGGCTGAAACCGCCTCGGTCCTCGCCGAGGACGCGCGCTTCGGCATCGGCACGCTGCGACGCCACGGCTGGCGGATCGCACTGCTGTTCGCGTTGGTGCTGCTGCCGTTGTGGGGCTTCGGCCAGCTCGCCGACGAGGTCCACGAAGGCGAAATCCTGCCGTTCGACCGACCGCTCCTCGACGCCGCGCATGCGCTGGCCTCGCACGGGCTGGACGCGCTCGCCCTGCTGCTCGCCAAGCTCGGCTACGGTTACGGCGTGGTGCCGTTCGACCTCGCGCTGGTGCTGGCGCTCGCCGTGCGGCGGCGCAAGCCGGAGGGCTTGTTCGCGGGGATCGCGCTCGCCGGCTCGGCGCTGCTGAACATCGGCGCCAAGCACTACTTCGGTCGCGCGCGGCCTGCGTACTGGCTTTCGCTCGCGCCCGAAACCAGCTACAGCTTTCCCAGCGGGCACGCGATGGCGTCGATGACCCTGGCCATGGTCCTGGCCCTGCTGGCGTGGCGCACGCGCTGGCGCTGGCCGGTGGCCTGCCTCGCGTTCGCGTTCGCCTTCCTTGTCGGGGCCTCCCGCGTCTACCTCGGCGTGCATTTCCCGTCCGACATCCTCGCCGGCTGGACTGCGGCGGTGGCATGGACGTTCGGTACGTATGCGGTGGTGTTCCGCGGCACGCTGCGGCCGTGGCGGCACTGAGTCGAACGTTCAACCGCCGCCGAAGGCGCGCTCGCGCTCAAGCAGCAGGCGCTGGCGCAGGTATTCGTTGCGGGTCAGGCCGCCGGGAATGTCCTTCATCGCCATGACTTCGGCCACCACCGCCTTCTCGCGCGCCTTGTATCGCTGCATGCGCGGGTCGGCCTGCTGTTGCGCGACGAATGCCGCCTCGCGCCGGGCCGCGTCCGCACGATAGCGTTCGACCAAGGCGGCCATGCGCGCGGCCTGTTCCGCGGCGTTGCCCGAACCCGCCTCGACCAATGCGGCGCGCAACAGCATCGTCTCGCCGGCGGAGAGTTCGCCGGAACGCTCGCGTGCCTCGATCTGCGCTTCCAGCGCCTGCGCACGGCGCTCGCGCTCGGCGGCCGGCAGTTTCGCGGCATCGCGCACGAAGGCGCGCGCTTCGCGCTCGAAGCGCTGCTGCCCGAGCCATTCGCGCGCCTGCGGCGTGTTCTCCAGCGCCCGGATCCGGGCCTGCGACGACGTGCCCGCGGGATCGGCCTGCGTCGCGGCGCTTGCGCGGGGATGTTCGCCGCATCCCGTCGCCAGCAACACGCTGGCGACGAGCGCGACAGCGGATCCCACGCGGGCCACGTTCACCCCAGCAGGTGATCGACCAGCCAGTACAGCAGGTTGAACGGCTTGTCGCGATCGGCCTCGTCGCTCTGCTCGCTGGCATCGAGCACCTTGCCCTGGCCATCGAGCACGCTGTCGATGAAGTCGGTCAGCTCGAGGCCCTGTTCCTGGATGTCGCCGTTCTGGAAATCGACGATCGTGGTGCAGTGGCTGTCGTTGAGGTCGCGATACTGCGGAAAGTAACCGCCGAACCCGTCCACTCCCTGCAAGGTGGCGTTCAGGCGCGTGGTGTCCTGGTACCACTTCTCGTGGATCAGTTCTTCCTTGGTGGCTTCATCCGGTGCGTTCTCGATTTCCGGGAAGAAGCGCTCGTACGAGTACGCCGAATAGTTCAGGTCCTGCCAGAAATGCGCATGGCCGAGCCGGTCGTGCGGGTACCTCGCCGCCAGCGCCGGATAGATCGATCCGAGTTGGTCGAGGTCGAACACCGGCATTTCCGCCGCCAGCGTCTGCAGCGGGCCGTTCGGCGCATCCAGGCCCCATGCCTGCCGGATCAGCGTCTGCAGCGGCAGCTGCGGATATTCCTCCGGATCGGCGCCGACCGGCGCTTCGAAGATCGGCCCGGAATCGTCCAGCAGGTAGCCGTAACGCGGCGCCAGGTCGCGGCGCAGCACGGCGTAGTTGGTCAGGCTGCCGGCGCCGCCGGCGCTGCAGCCGGTGGACAGCATCTGCGTGGGCCGTTCGAGGTTGTCCTTGAGCCAGGCCACGACCGCGCGGCTGTTGCGCAGGCCGTTGTGGTGCCAGACCAGCGGTTCCTCCGCCCCGGTCGGGTCCTCGTACACGGCGACGCTGTCGCCGCTGTAGATGTCGCCGGTGCAGTACGGCACGTAGACCATGTTCCATTGCTGGGTCTTGACCGAATCCAACGGGGTGACGCGGGTGATGAACGGCGTGACCAGGCTGGCGCCGGGGTTGAGGATGCTCATGTAGTCGTCGGGGATGCCGTTCGGGTTGCGCGCGCCGCGCACGCCCTCCTTGCCGCTGCAACTGTCGAAATCCCAGCAGGCGCCGCCGCCTTCCATGTAGACGATGGTGTTGCGCGTGTTCGGTGCGCGGTTCACGAAGAACTTGTACGGCGAACCGTTCCCGCAAGCGGCGCCGGTTTCGGGCGACATCTGCACGGTTTGCCACTTGCCGTAGTCGCCGGGAACGAAACCGTCCTCGAAATCCGCGGGATTGGACAGCAGCGGGTAGGCGCCCTCGCGCTGCGCGGGCGTCACCGGGTTGTCCGCGCCGGGCGGATGGACCAGGTTGATCAGGGTGCGCAGGAAGCCGTAATCGCCTTCTTCTGCATGCACGGGTTGGGCGACGCCTGCGGCGAGCGCGGCCGTGGCGATGGCGAGCGCGAGCGGATAGGAGCGAACGGCCATGGGCGTCTCCCTCGGGTCTGCGGGTGGTGTGCGGTAGCTGTGGTCCCCTGCCTCGGGAGACAGCTAATACCCGCTGGCGACGGCGGTCAAGTCCGCACCGCCGCCGGGCGATCAGGGATCGACGCAGACCCGGTTGCGGCCTTCGCTCTTGGCGCGATACAGCGCGGCATCGGCCGCGGCCATCAGGGTGGAACGCGAATCCCGGCCGAAGCCGAGCGCGGAGATGCCGATGCTGACGGTGATGCGCCTGGGTTCGCCGCCGGGCGCGAACGCCGCCGCGGCGATGGCTTCGCGCAGCCGTTCCGCGAACGCGACGGCGGCAACGAGGTCGCATTCGGGCAGCAGCAGGGCGAATTCCTCGCCGCCGATGCGCGCCGGCAAATCCTCGCTGCGCGCGTGCTGGAGCACCAGCGCGCCGATCCTGCGCAGCACTTCGTCGCCGGAATTGTGGCCGTAGCGATCGTTGACGGGCTTGAACAGGTCGACGTCGAGGATGCACAGCGCGAGCGGACGCGCATGGCGGATGGCCCGCGCGATTTCCTTGTCCGCCATCTCGATGAAATGGCGTCGGTTGTACAGCTCGGTCAGCGGGTCGTGCGTGGCGAGCTGGTAGATCTCCTCGTGGTATTGCGCTTCCACGCTGTCCTGGCTGATGAACTTCAGGATGCATTCGCCGAGCGTGATCTGGTCGCCGTCGGCAAGCGCCACGTCGCCGACGATGCGGCAGTCGTTGACGCGCGTGCCATTGGTCGCGCCGAGGTCGCGGATGCGGTAGGCGTTGCCGTCGCGCCAGATCCGGCAGTGTTCGCGGGAAACGCTCCTGTGCGGGATCGACAGTTCCGATTCGGGGGCGCGGCCGACCACGATCGGCGCTTCGCCGATATCGGCGCGCCGGCCGAGGCTCTCGCCATGGATCACGACCACGCAGGCGGAACGCGGCGCAGGCCGCAGCGGGCCGTCGCTGAAGGCGGTGCGCTGCGTGGTGTCGTGGTCGTCGTCCATGTCCGGCGTGCGATGGGCGCGACGAGTGTAGCGTCTGCGGCAGACACGGGCGCTAGAATCGGTCGCGGGGGGGGAATCGATGGCGCAAGGCAGGCAGGACGATCCGGAGCGCACCGAGCTGCTGGCGACGCGCACCGTCGCCGCGGATGCGATGGCCTCCGGCGAGGGGGCGGTACTGCCGCCGGGCGCGCGACTGGGTCGCTACCGCATCGAATCGCTGCTGGGCGAGGGCGGCATGGGCGCGGTGTATCGCGCCGAGCAACTGGAACCGGTGCGGCGCACGGTCGCGCTGAAACTGCTGCGCGCGCAACGCCTCGACGCGCGCCACCTCGCCTGGTTCGAAGTCGAGCGCCAGTTGCTGGCGCAGATGCGGCATCCGGCCATCGCCCAGGTCTACGACGCCGGCACCACCGCGGACGGACATCCGTTCTTCGCGATGGAATTCATCGCCGGCAGCCCGATCACCCGCTTCTGCGACGAACGTTCGATGCCGCTGGGCGAACGGCTCGCGCTGCTCATCCGCGTCTGCGAGGGCGTGCAGCACGCGCACCAGAAGGGCGTGATCCATCGCGACCTGAAACCGGGCAACCTGCTGGTGGACGCCGTCGACGGCCGCGCGCTGCCGAAGATCATCGATTTCGGCATCGCCACCGCGACCTCGCTCACCGAGGGTCGCGACGCCGCCGGCACGCCCGATTACATGAGCCCGGAACAGGCCGGCGGCGACCAGGCGCTGGTCGACACCCGCAGCGACGTGTACGCGCTCGGCGTGGTCCTGTGCGAACTGCTGACCGGGCAGCGCCCGGCATCCGCCGGCGAAACCGCCACCGGCCACGGCCGCGCGTTGCGGCTGCCGTCCGAGCAGTTGTCGACATTGTCGGCAGCGGATGCCAAGCGGTTGGCGCGCGCGCATGGCCAGCCGCCGGCGCGCATGCGCAAATTGCTGCGCGGGGAACTCGACTGGGTGGTGGCCAAGGCGATGCGCCACAACCGCAACGGACGCTATCCCTCGGCGATGGCGCTGGCCGACGACCTCCAGCGCTTCCTCGACGGTCGCCCGCTGCAGGCGGTCCCGCCGTCGCGCCGCTACTCGCTGGCGAAATTCGCGCAGCGGCACCGGCTCGGCATCGCCGCCGGCGCGATGGTGTCGTTGGCCCTGGTCGCCGGCCTGGCAATGTCGGTGTACGGCCTGCTGCAGGCGCGCGCGCAACGCGCCATCGCCGAACAGCGCAGCGCGCAACTGGAGAAGGTCGCCGCGTTCCAGCAATCGATGCTCGAAGGCATCGACATCGAGTCCATGGGCATCGGCATGGCGGACGGGTTGCGCGGCCAGATCGAACACGCTTCGCCGGCGGATGCAGCCGCGTTCGAACGCGGGCTGGCGCAGGCCAGCACCGCCGACATCGCGCGCGGGCTCATCGACCGCGACCTCCTCGCCAACGCGGAGCGCGCGATCGAGCGCGATTTCGCCGCGGAGCCGGTCCTGGCCGCGGACCTGCACGAATCGGTCGCGCGCGTGCGCCTCGCGCTCGGCTTGCCGCAGGCCGCGGCGGCGGGGTTCGCCCGGGTCGCCGATTTCCGCGCGAAAACGCTGGGTGCAAACGCGCCCGAAACGCTGAAGGCGAGGCAGGAACAGGCCGGCGCGCTGCTCGATGCCGCCGATCCGAAGCAGGCGCTGGCGCTGGCGCAGTCCGCCCTGCACGATGCCGCGGCGTTGCCGCCCTCCGATCCATCGCGGATTCGCTTGCGCCTGGACGAGGCCGAGGCGATCTCCGCGCTCGGCGACCGGCCGCGCGCGCGCAAGCTGCTGGAACGGCTGCGCGGCGACAGCCTCGAACTGCGCGGCGAGGGCGATCCGGCGACGATGGACGTCACCAACAACCTCGCGATCCTGCTCGGCAGGATGGGCGAGCCGAAAGCGGGGCGCGACCTGCTGGAGAAGCTGGTGCCGCTGCGCATCCGCATCCTCGGCAAGGACGATACGGACACGCTGTCCTCGCTGCACAACCTCGCGATCATGCGCATCATGACCGGCGACAAGGACGGCGCGGTGGCATTGCAGCGCGGCCTGGTGGAAACGCAGGTGCGCAGGCTCGGCGCGGAACACCCGCAGACCCTGGCCGAACGCGGCAACCTGTCGAACATGCTGGTCGACAGCGACAAGGCGAAGCAGGCGTTGCCGATCGCCACCGCGGTGCTCGATGCCGACATCCGCGTGCTGGGCGCGGACCACCCCCAGACCATCCGCGCCAAGCTCAATCTGTCCAGCCTGTACGCGCGACTGAAGCAGTTCGACAAGACCCTGGCGATGCAGCAGGAAGTGATCGACGTGCGCAAGCGCCTGCTCGGGCCCAGGCACCCGGACACGCTGTACATCATGGTCAACCGCGCGGGCACCCTGCACCAGGCGGGGCGTTCAAGCGAATCGCTGGCGATGCTGCGGTGGCTGCTGCCCGAGGCGCGCGAAGTGCTCGGCATGCAGCATCCGCAGACCCAGGCGGCGCTGCAGGTGCAGGCCGACGACGCCGACGACCTGGGCGATGCAACGCTCGAGATCGCGGCCTATCGCGAACTGCTCGATGCGCGCGCCGCGTCCCTGGGCGCGGACGATCCGCGCACCGTCGATGCGGCATGGAACCTCGAAGGCCTGCTGCGCGATGGCGGCAGCCTTGCGGAGGCGGATGCCGTGCGCAACCGCTACGTCGAGCCATTGCTCGCGGCGAAGCCCGGGGCGCTGTCCGAGGACCAGGCGAAGATGGTGGAAAACATCCGCAAGACCGAAGCCGAGGAAGCCAGGTCCTCGGCGCACGCCGCGGCCAAGTAGGGCTCAGGTCCCCGGTTCGGCGGCTTCGCAGGGCGCGATGCTCGCGTTGCGCCGCGAAAGCATGGCCTCGCGGTGGGCGATGTATGCGTTGGCGATGAAGATGATCGCCGCGCCGAGCACGGTCCAGCGGTCGATGCCTTCGTCGAACAGCAGCCATGCCAGCACCGAAACCAGCGGCAACTGCATGAAGCCGATCGGGGTCAGCGCCGAGACTTCTCCGAGCCTGAGCGCGCGCGTCCACAGCAATTGCCCGCCGGTGCCGAACACGCCGATGGCGGCGAGCCACGCCCAGGCGATGCCCTGCGGCCATTGCCATTCGAACACGGCCGGAACCAGCGACAGCGGCACCCAGAACACGTAGGTCCAGAACACGATGGTGTCCGGCGGATCGATTCGCGAGAGCTGCTTGATCTGGATCGCGACCACGCTGCTCAACACCGCCGCCGAAACCGCGACCAGCGAGCCGATGCTGAATCCCGTGGTGCCCGGGCGCACGATCACCAGCACGCCCACGAAGCCGAGCAGCACGGCGGTCCAGCGCCGCCTGCGCACGACTTCGCCCAGCCAGATGGCGGCGAAGATGGTGACGAACAGCGGCGTGGAATAGGAAAGCGAGATCGCCTGCGACAGCGGCAGGTGGCCGATCGCCCAGAAGCCGCACAGCATCGAACCGATGCCGATCGCGCTGCGCACGAAGTAGCGCGGCAGTTGCCGGGTGCGGAACACGCCGGGGGCGCCGCGCCACAACAGCGGCAGCAGCGCGAGCAGGCCGAACAGGTTGCGGAAGAACGCGATTTCCGGCGTCGACAAGGACCTCGACACGAACCGTATGGCCACCGCCATCAGGCCGAACGACACGGTGCTGGCGAGCATCAGGCCCGCCGCGCGCAGGAACGGCGTCGGCGTGGAACCGGCGGTGGTCGCGTTCACCACGCCGCGCCGACGATGCGGGGTTCCGGTTCGATCGCCACGCCGAAGCGTTCCTGCACCGAAGCGGCGACGCGCCGCGCGAGATCGAGCAATTGCATCCCGGTGGCGCCGCCGTGGTTGACCAGCACCAGCGCATGCGAAGGCGCGATGCCGGCGTCGCCATCGCGATGGCCCTTCCAGCCGCACTGGTCGATCAGCCACGCGGCGGAGAGCTTGCGGGTGTCGTCGTCGCTCCCGCGGAACAGCGGCAACGATGCGTGTTCCGCCTGCAGGGCTTCGGCCTGCGCGACAGGGACGATGGGGTTCTTGAAGAAACTGCCGGCATTGCCGACCACGGCCGGATCCGGCAGCTTGCGCCGGCGGATGCGGATCACCGCGTCGCCGACGTCGCGCGGCGTCGGATTCGCCACGCCCATCGCCGCGAGTTCGTCCCCGATGCCGGCGTACTCCAGGCGCAACGACGGCGTGCGCGGCAGCGCGAATTCCACCGCGGTCACGATGTAATGGCCCGGATCGCGCTTGAACAGCGAGTCGCGGTAGGCGAAGTCGCAGGCCGCATTGCCGAGGCGCACCATGTCGCCGCTGCGGCGATCGAACGCCTCGACCGCATGGATGCGCTCGCGTACCTCGACGCCGTAGGCGCCGATGTTCTGGATCGGCGCGGCGCCGACCGTGCCCGGGATCAGGGCGAGGTTTTCCACCCCGCACAGGCCGTGTTCGAGCACCCACATCGCGAAGCCGTGCCAGGCGACGCCGGCATCGGCACGGACGATCGCGATGTCGCCGCCGTCCTCGACGATCGCGATGCCGCGCGTGGCGAGCGCAACCACCGCGCCGGATGGATTTCCCGCGAACAGGAGGTTGCTGCCGCCGCCGAGCAGCATCGGTTCGGGATCGGCGAAACGCCGCATCGCTTCGGGCAGGGCCGCGACGTCGGCGATTTCCACCAGCACGGGTGCGGTCGCGTCCACGCCGAAGGTGTTGCGCCCGCGCAGCGATGCGTCGCGGACCTCGTTCCAGGCGGCGGTCATGGCGCCGGCGCGTACCCGCTGCTGGGCCATTCCTTGCGCCGGCGGATCGCATCGACGCATTCGTCGACCAGGTTCGGGCCGCGGTAGACCAGGCCGGTGTAGACCTGCACCAGGGTCGCGCCGGCGGCGGTCTTCTGCATCGCGTCGGCGCCGGCCATGATCCCGCCCACGCCGACCAGCGGAATCGAATCGGGCAGGCGCGTGCGCAGCATGCGCAACACCGCCGTGGACTTGTTCATCAGCGGCTCGCCGGACAATCCGCCGGGTTCGCGCGCCAGCGGATCGTGTTCGACCGCCATCCGCGAAGTGGTGGTGTTGGTGGCGATGACGCCGTCCACCTGCAGGGCCGTGAGCACCCGCCCGGCGGCGTCGATGTCGTCGTCGCTCAGGTCCGGCGCGATCTTCACCAGCATCGGCACGCGCCTGCCGTGTTGCGCACCGAGTTTTTCCTGCGCATCGCGCAAGGTGCCCAGCAGTTGCCGCAACGCCTGTTCCTCCTGCAGTTCGCGCAGGCCGGCGGTGTTGGGCGAGGAGATGTTGATGGCGATGTAGTCGGCGAGCGGATAGACGCGTTCGAGGCAGTGCAGGTAGTCGCGCGCCGCCGATTCGTTCGGCGTGTCCTTGTTCTTGCCGATGTTGATGCCGAGCAGCCCGCCCTTGCGTCGTGCGCGCGAGACATTCGCCACCAGCGCATCGACGCCGTCGTTGTTGAAGCCGAGGCGGTTGATGATCGCGCGGTGCTCCGGCAGGCGGAACATGCGCGGTTTGGGGTTCCCCGCCTGCGGCCTGGGCGTGACCGTGCCGACCTCGACGAAACCGAAACCCAGCGCGAGCAGGGCATCGACATGCGCGCCGTTCTTGTCCAGGCCCGCGGCCAGGCCGACCGGGTTCGGGAACTGCAATCCGAACGCGCGGGTCGGGAACGGCTGCGGCTTGCGCGCGAGCAGGGGGGTCATGCCGCTGCGGTACGCGGTTTCCAGCGCCGACAAGCCGAGCGCATGCGCGCGCTCGGCGTCGAGTCCGAACAGGAAGGGGCGGGCGAGGGAGTACATGTGCTTAGTTTGTCATTCCGAGCGAAGCGAAGAACCTGCTTCCGTCTTGTCGAAAAGCGGGTTCTTCACTGCGTTCGGGATGACGGCGGTCACAGCTCGAACTTGATGCCCTGCGCCAGCGGCAGCGCGTCGGAGTAATTGATCGTGTTGGTTTGCCTGCGCATGTAGGCCTTCCACGCATCGGAACCCGACTCGCGGCCGCCGCCGGTTTCCTTCTCGCCGCCGAACGCGCCGCCGATCTCCGCGCCGCTGGTGCCGATGTTGACGTTGGCGATGCCGCAATCCGAACCGGCCGCCGACAGGAAGGCTTCCGCGCGCTTGAGGTTGGTGGTGAAGATCGAGGACGACAGGCCCTGCGGCACCGCGTTCTGCATGGCGATGGCTTCATCGATGTCGCGGTACTTCATCACGTACAGGATCGGCGCGAAGGTCTCGTGCTGGACGATTTCCGCATCGTTGGTGAGGCCGGTGACGATCGCCGGCAGCACGAAATTGCCGGGACGGTCGATCGCGGCGCCGCCGGTCTCGACCTTGCCGCCCGCGGCCTTCGCCTTGGCGATGGCATCGAGGTAGGCATCGACGCCGTCCTTGCTGTTGAGCGGGCCCATCAGGTTGGTGGGATCGGTGGGATCGCCGATCTTGCCTTCCACCTGCTTGTAGGCGGCGATGAGCTTGGCCAGCACGTCGGCGTACACCGATTCGTGCACGATCAGCCGGCGCGTGGTGGTGCAGCGCTGGCCGGCGGTGCCGACCGCGCCGAACGCGATCGCCGGGATCGCCAGCTTCAGGTCCGCGGTTTCGTCGACGATGATCGCGTTGTTGCCCCCGAGTTCCAGCAGCGAACGGCCCATGCGTCGCGCCACGCGCTCGCCGACCATGCGCCCGACCCTGGTGCTGCCGGTGAACGAGATCAGCGCCACGCGCTTGTCGTCGACGAAACCTTGCGCGAGGTCGCTGCCGGCATCGTTGAACAGGAAGAACACGTCGGGGAAACCGCCCTTGCGCAGCGCTTCGTTGCAGATCTTCATCGAGGCGATGGCGGACAGCGGGGTCTTGGGCGAGGGCTTCCAGATGCTGATGTCGCCGCACACCGCCGCGACGAACGCATTCCACGCCCACACGGCGACCGGGAAGTTGAACGCGCTGATGATCCCGACCAGGCCGATCGGGTGCCACTGCTCGTACATGCGGTGGCCGGGGCGCTCGCTGTGCATGGTCAGGCCGTACAGCTGGCGCGACAGGCCGACGGCGAATTCGCCGATGTCGATCATTTCCTGCACTTCGCCGTCGCCCTCGGGCTTGGACTTGCCCATCTCCAGCGCGACCAGCGAACCCAGGGCGTCCTTGTGCGCGCGCAGCGCATCGGCGCACAGGCGGATCGCCTCGCCGCGGCGCGGCGCCGGGGTGGTGCGCCACACCTTGAAAGCGGCCTGGGCGCGCTCGACGATCACGTCGTAGTCGGCTTGCGAGGACGCCAGCACCCGGCCCAGGGTTTCGCCGGTGGTCGGGTTGACCGGCTCGATCACGCCGGCGCCGCTGGTCTTCGACCATTCGCCGTTGCCGACATAGGTGCCGGGGATTGCTGTGCCGGATTCGTTGTCGCCGAGGCCGAGCGCAGCGAGGACGGGGTGGGTCATGGGGGAACTCCGAAGCGGGAATCGAGGAATGGCGGCCCCGGCGCGATTCGAACGCACGACCTTCCCCTTAGGAGGGG